>Ga0307479_10001985_pt1 | contig 18696 bp, 15 predicted proteins | sample atmos_gasesECM4C_FD_203743 | JGI IMG/M metagenome (GOLD analysis project Ga0307479, IMG submission 203743) | Hardwood forest soil microbial communities from Morgan-Monroe State Forest, Indiana, United States - atmos_gasesECM4C_515 | ecosystem: Environmental > Terrestrial > Soil > Temperate... | reverse complement strand
GCGATGGCCTTCACTTTTCCTACGAAGGAATTTACGACGACATCAGTCCCGGATTCGTGACCGTGCCCGGATTTGTGAACCGCGTCGACATTCGCGGACTCTACCAGATCATCGATTACCGCTTCCGTCCGAAGAAGGGATGGATCGTCGATTGGGGGCCTTCGCTCAATCAACGCTACGTGTTCGATCACGAAGGCAACCGCCTAGATACGGACTACCAACCGTACCTTGCGATCCAGGGCCGCGCCCAGACGATTTTCTACCTGTTTCCGTACGAGGAGTTGAGGGAGCGCCTGCGTCCGCAGGACTTTGCGTTCCTCGGCCTGCAAGGTGTTACCCAGAACCAGGACTACCACGAACACCGCAGCGGGGCCTCAGTCCAGACCGGCTACTTCAAGAAGGTCACGCTGGGGGCGAGTTATTACTGGGGAGATGGAGTGAATTTCGTGCCCGTGGCTGGTACGCCGACGCAGTCGCTTTCGGCGCGGTTGGATACGGGCACGGCGCTGCTGACGTTCCGTCCCATCAAGCCGCTGAAGATTGAAAATACCTATCTGTTTGAGCGCCTGCGGGCAACGCAGAGTGAATATCTCTTCGCCCTGGCGCAAGCTGGGCCCGTCACACTTCTGGGAAAAGGCATCTTCAACAATCACATCGTGCGCAGTAAGTGGAACTGGCAGTTCACACCGCAGCTCTCGCTACGCCTTATTCTGCAATACAACTCGGTACTCGCGAACACTCCGGGCAATACGTTTCTCCCTTTTACTTACCTGCCCACGCAGAAACAGTTCAACACCGACTTCCTGCTGACCTACCTCGTGCATCCCGGCACTGCTATTTATGTTGGGTACAACAGCGACTTGCAGAACTTGAACGTTATGGAGGGCGGTGTGTCGAATACGGCCAAGGGCTACATCAACGATAGCCGGCAATTCTTCGTGAAGGTGTCGTATCTGTTCCGCTTCTGAGGCCGGTTCAAGAAACCGGGGACCGCAAGATAGGTGCATCCCGCATGCGCGCCGGTTTTTCTCCGCGACCTACGCGGCATTTCTCTGCGTCCTCGCCGATTAAAAGCTCTTGACCTGAGTGCGCGACGGAATCGCAAGGGGCAACACTACCGGCCGCTCGTTGCTGAATCCCAAGCCATTCCGGTAGAATCTAAAGACTCGCATCGAGGTCTGAACCCCATATGAAAGCAGCCATTCATCCCGCTTATAACGAAGTGCGCGTCCACTGCGCGTGCGGCAATGCCTTTGTCACCCGCTCCACCCATAAAGGGGATATCGCCGTTGAAATCTGCTCGGCTTGTCATCCTTTCTTTACGGGCAAGCAGAAATTGCTGGATACCGCTGGCCGCGTCGAGCGCTTCCGCCGCAAGTACGCGAAAGTGGAGACGGCCAAGAAGTAGGCTAGTAGTCAAGAAGTAGGCTAGTAGTCAAGATTCTTATGATAGGAACAGCTCCTGCTTCGGTGGGAGCTTTCTACTTGTGTGAAGAATATTAATCCGGTCGCGACAGGACAATACGTCGAAAAGGCGGATCACTTCTTTCAGGCCATGAGATTGTTGGCTGATGACCGAGCCGCTTATCGTACCGGAATCGACCTGCTCGCGGTGCACAGTGCCATCTCGCTCAGTGACGCGATCACATCCGGACTCACAGGGAAAAGGAGCAAGCACCAAGACCATTTGGCCGCTGTGACCCAACTGGAAAGCTTATCCCGTAAGCATCACATCACAAACCGGAACGGTATTGGCTACTTTCGCTGGCTGCTCACCGAAAAAAGTCGAATCGCTTATGGCGGTGAACGACTGGATGACGGGCTGGTTCTCTTATCAATCAGCCGAGCTGAGAGATTTCACGCTTGGGCTTACAATTATTTTAAGGAGATATTTCATGCTTCGGCAGGAGCTTAGCGAGGAGCAGCAGCACTCTAGAGTGAAGAACGCTGTCGGCCGCTTTCTGTTTAACACCCTTATCGTGCCGAAGATCTTCTTTGATGCCCGCTGGCCACCTCGGAAGAGTCGAGTTGACGTTCTAGCAGTAGACCGCGCTGGGGCGGGCGAGATCCACGTGGTTGAGGTAAAGGCGGGATCGGGCGATTTGGCCCAGCGTGTGCGATCCATCATGGAAATTCCAGCCCATTTCAAGTACTTAGCTCTTTTCGGCAACGCCAGTTATCGTCCGAGCGATAGCGCGCTCTATGCTCCGGATGGTATGGGCAGAATTGGAGTGATCCAGGTTCGGGAAACGCCATCGGGTGATCTCCATGCGGAGTTCGTAGTTCGTCCTGAGCGCTTCCGTCTGGACTCGTCCTACTTTACGCGAATCGATAAGTTTACGTCCGCTCGCCCCGCGGACATGGAGATTCGGCCTTAGGAATCTCCATGCGTAAACTTTGGGACAATGCCGGAAACGACGCGCGCAACGACTGTATTCTGAACTGTTCCGTACGGCCTGTCCCCGCGGCCCTTTCCATCGGCGCTGTCCAGATTGCCCCCGCTACAGTCCTCGCCCCCATGGCTGGCGTCACCGACACTGTCTTCCGCCGCTTCATTCGCAACCTGGGTGGCTGCGGACTGATCATGACCGAGTTCACCTCGGCCGACGGCGTGCTCCGCAAGAAGGACCAGAAAGCCAAGCGCTACCTCCATTTCTATGAGGACGAGCATCCGATCTCGGCCCAGCTTTTTGGCAGCGATCCGCTGGTGATGGCGGAGGCGGCACGCATGGTCGAAGGCCTCGGCTTCGATCTGGTCGATTTGAACCTGGGCTGTCCCGCAAAGAAAGTCGTGAAGTGCAACGGAGGCTCCGGCCTGCTGCGCGATCTGCCTGCAATTGGCCGCATCTTCGAAGCGGTGCGCGCCGCGGTGACAATTCCCTTCACCGTGAAGTTCCGCGCCGGATGGAGCGACGACGAAATCGTCTGCGTGGAACTGGCTCGCATGGCCGAATCGTGCGGCTTGGCGGCGGTCGCATTGCACGCGCGCACCCGCGAACAAGGCTATGGCGGCCAAGCCCGTTGGGAATGGATCGCCGCGATAAAAGACGCCGTTAAGATTCCCGTCATCGGCAACGGCGACATCCGCACCCCCGAAGACGCCTCCGCCATGGTCACGCAGACCGGATGCGATGCGGTAATGATTGGCCGCACCGCGCCATCGAATCCGTGGATCTTCCGGCAGATTCAGCAGTATTGTGCGGCGATGGAGAATGTTGGCAGGGAATTGAATTTAGGAGAAATGGACCGGGAAGGGCACGACTTCAGTCGTGCCGTTGCTGCCGCAAATTCCACACCGGCTTTAGCCGCTGAGGGCCTGCCTTACGAGGAGCCCACCGAATCCGACCGCTACCAGATGATCCGCACTTATTTCCAGATGCTGATTGAAGAAGAACTTCCCGACGCCGTCGGAAAGATGAAGCAATTCGCCTCCTGGTTCACCCACGGCGTCCCCGGCGGAGCCTCGCTGCGCAAGGCCATCTACGAGTCGAAGAGTCCGGTGGAGCTTCTGGGGCGGGTGGAAGAATTCTTCGAAGCGCGGTTGTGTGGCGCGGGCGCCCCTTCGGCAAGCTCGGGGCAGGCTCTCGCCCGCGAGATTGTCTAAACTCCTCGCGCCACCATCTTCCCCAACTCATCCTTTTCCACATAGGCCCAAGGCGTCTTCGGATCATGTGTGAACACCGTCAGCCATTTCTCCGCCATCGACTTCGCGTAGTACTGCTTTTTGCTCTCAATAGTCTGCAGCGGGTAAAGATCGAAACCCATGCCCCATGTAATGTCGATGTGCGCAGTGGTTGGGATGAGGTCGGAGATGTAGCACGCAGTGCGGCCGCCGCTCTCGATGATCACGGCCTGCATATGCGCGGTGTGGCCGGGAAAAGTCTTTACTGAGATGCCGGGGAGAATTTCTTCTCCGCCTTTGAGTAGTGTCATCTGTCCGCTTTGCACGAGCGGGTCGTAGTTGTCGGGAATGTAGCTGATGGCGTCGCGTTCGCTGGGGCGGCGTGCATATTGCCATTCGCCTTCCGGCGCGAAATATTTTGCCCGCGGGAATGTTGGAGCAATCTTGCCATCTTTGCGCACTGCGTTCCAGCCGCAGTGGTCGAAGTGGAGATGCGTGTTGATGACGATGTCGATGTCCTCGGGCGCGACGCCGCCGGCTGCGAGATTCGTAAGCAGTCGCGCGGGCTGGCCGTAGAACTTGACCATGCGGTCAGAGAGCTTATTGCCCATGCCAGTCTCGACCAGTACGGTTTGCTTGCCGGTGCGGATGAGTAACGAGTTCAATCCGGCCTGGACGTAATTTTTTTCGTCCGCTTCCACCTTCCGTGACCACATGACTTTGGGAACGACGCCGAAAAACGCACCGCCATCCAGCGGGTAGGTTCCATCGGAGAAGATGCTGAGTTCGAAATCGCCGAGTGCGAGGTTGGGCATGGACTTAGTGTGCCACAACTGCGCTGATGTTCTGTTATTCTCCTCAGCATGTCTCGGCCGCTCGGCGTCACAGTGATCGGCTGCTTTTTCTTTCTGGCGGGAATCTATCTCTGCTCGATCACGGCGATAAGTTTAGTCGAGCCGCGCGCCATCCGTGCGCTCACGGCCGCGCCGTTCGTGCTTGGGCTCAGGCAAGTAAGCCCGTATGTGATGTTGCTCATCGGTACCTTCTGGGCTGTTGTGGCTTGGGGACTGTTCCGGCTGCGCGACTGGGCGCGCTTTACTGCCACGCTGCTGCTGGCGACTGGGATCGCGGGGGCATTAGCGATGATCCTGCTGGGCAGCGCACGGTCCGGATGGCAGGTGGTGGCCCTTTGTCTACAGATTGCTTTGAGAGCGGCCGCAGTCATCTATTTATTGACACCCTCTGTAATCGATTCGTTCAGAATTAGGTCAAGAACTGTGGGGATGCTCTAAGGCGGGACAGCCGAGCGCTCCCAACATGCGTCTCGTTGTGTCATCGCTTCGCTTTTGAAGGCTCTTCCTCTCCTACGCGTTTGCTGACTTCGAATTTCATCTTGCCGGCTTTCTTGTCGGCGTCGATGATCACGTGGTCGCCGTGCAGGATCTCTCCATCCAGAATCTTCAGCGCCAGCGGATCCTGAATCAGCTTTTGGATGGCGCGCTTGAGCGGACGCGCTCCAAAATTGGGATCGTAGCCCTGCGTGAAGAGCAACTCCTTGGCAGCGTCGGTGAGTTCGATCGAGATTTTGCGGTCAGCCAACAGGCGGCGCACATCCTCTAGGCGCAAGTCGATGATCTTCACCAACTGTTCCTTGCCGAGCGGGCTGAAGACGATGATGTCATCGACGCGGTTCAGAAACTCAGGCCGGAAGTGCCCATGCAGCGCGTTCATCACCTGCTCGCTTGCCTTCTCAAAGTCGCCCGGCGTGCGCAGCGCTTCGGCCTGCAGATAACTGGATCCTAGATTCGACGTCATGATCAGAATCGTATTCTTGAAGTCGACCACGCGGCCCTTGCCGTCTGTGAGGCGGCCGTCGTCCATGATCTGCAGAAGAATGTTAAACACATCGGGATGCGCCTTCTCGATCTCGTCGAACAGCACAACCGCATAAGGACGCCGACGCACCTGCTCGGTAAGCTGGCCGCCTTCTTCATAACCGACATAGCCCGGAGGCGCGCCAATTAAGCGGGCGACCGAATGTTTCTCCATGTATTCCGACATGTCGATGCGCAGCAGCGCACGCTCGTCGTCGAAAAGAAACTCCGCCAGCGCACGGGCGAGTTCCGTCTTTCCCACGCCGGTCGGCCCGAGAAAAATGAACGAGCCGATAGGCCGCTTGGGATCGCTCAGTCCAGCGCGCGACCGGCGAATCGCATTGGCCACGCGCTCAAGCGCGGGGTCCTGCCCGATCACGCGAAGGCGCAGACGCTCTTCCATCGTGACCAGCTTCTTGACCTCGCCTTCCAGCATCTTCGAGACCGGAATGCCGGTCCACTTGGAAACGATGCGGGCGATGTCTTCTTCGTCCACTTCTTCCTTCAGCATGCGTGTGGAGTGGGCGCCCTCGCCCGCTGAACCATCGATCTTGGCGGTTAGTTGAGCCAGCTCTTGTTCGGCCTGGCGCAGTAGCCCATACCGGATTTCGGCAACGCGCTGCAGGTTCCCCTTGCGTTCTTCGGCCTCGCCTTCGATCTTGAGCTTCTCGATCTTCTCTTTCAGTTCGCGAGAGCGCGCAATCAGGTCCGTTTCTTTTTTCCAATTGGCCTTCAGGGCGTTAGATTTTTCGCGGATCCCGGCAAGTTCCTTCTCGATCACAGACAGACGCTCCCGCGAGTTGGCGTCGTCCTCTTTTTTCAGCGCCTGCTTTTCGATTTCGAGTTGCGTGGCGCGGCGCTCCAGTTGGTCGATGTCGGTGGGCAGCGAATCGATCTGAATGCGGATCGACGCCGCAGCTTCATCGACTAGGTCGATGGCCTTATCGGGCAGGAAGCGGTCGGAAATATAACGGTGCGACAAAGTAGCGGCAGCCACGATCGCCGAATCTTTGATGCGAACCCCATGATGCACTTCGTACTTTTCCTTCAAGCCGCGGAGAATGGCAATCGTATCTTCGACATTGGGTTCGCCGACGAACACAATCTGAAAGCGCCGTTCGAGAGCGGCGTCTTTCTCGATGTATTTGCGGTACTCGTTGAGAGTCGTAGCGCCGATGGCGCGCAGTTCTCCGCGAGCCAGCGCGGGCTTCAGCATGTTGGAAGCATCGATCGCGCCTTCGCTGGCGCCTGCGCCGACCAGAGTGTGCAGCTCATCGATAAACAGGATGATCTGTCCCTGTGAGTCTTCAATCTCCTTCAAGACGGCCTTGAGCCGGTCTTCGAACTCGCCACGATATTTCGCTCCGGCCAGCATCGCGCCCAGATCGAGCGCCACCACGCGCTTGTTCTTAAGTACTTCTGGCACATCGCCGGAAATGATGCGTTGCGCCAGGCCTTCAACAATGGCAGTCTTGCCGACGCCTGGTTCGCCGATCAGTACAGGATTATTCTTCGTTCGGCGTGAGAGCACCTGCACTACGCGGCGGATTTCTTCATCCCGCCCAATGACTGGATCGAGTTTGCCGCGGCGAGCCTGCTCAGTCAGGTCGCGGGCGTAGCGTTCCAAAGCCTGATACTTCGCTTCAGGATTCTGGTCGGTCACTTTCTGCGATCCGCGAACCGTGGTCAGGGCTTTCAGAATCGCATCGTGAGTTGCACCCTGGCGCGCCAGAAGCTGCTGCGCCGCGTCCGACTTCAGGTGCGTGATGGCTAGGAGCAGATGTTCTGTGGAAACGTACTCGTCCTTAAAGTTCGAAGCTTCTTTGAAAGCCTGCTCCAACAGCTTGTTCGCGGCGTTCGAAAGCGCAGCTTGTGCGGCCTCTCCGGCAACTTTCGGAAGCTTTTCGATCTCGCGATACACCTCGCTGAGCGCGCCCTGCGGCTTGATCCCAATTCTCTCCAGCACGGGCTGAACTATGCCCTCTTTATCTTCCAGTAGGGCAGCGAGCACATGGGCCGGCATCAACTCCGGATTGCCATGCTCGGAAGCAAGCTCGTTCGCGCGCTGCACCGCTTCCTGCGCTTTTACCGTGAATTTATCCCAACGGATAGGCATGGAAGACTCCATTTAATAATTTTGCAATTGTGTAATTGGGCAATTTGAAAACCTGCGAGGAGAGGCTTTCATGTTGCCGAATCGCACATGCACTTCGTTGCAAATACGCGTTGCAAAAACTTGACGGGAAGCAGCTGCGCGCCGCTTCCCGTCGATTGTAGATCGCCTTGCGTCAATTTCGCTCGGCTAGGCGGACGAGGCGTCCGCCGCTCCACGAGAGTTGCCAATTATGCGGCCTTGCTGGGACCCTTGCCTTCGAGGGTCTTCTCGCTGCCCACGTTGACCTTAATCTGCTTGGGCTTGGCTTCGGCCTTCTTCGGCAGGGAGATCTTCAGGACGCCCTTGTCGTAGTGGGCCGAGACTTTGTCGGTATCCACCGTGGTGGGAAGATTGAAGGTGCGGGTGAAGCTGCCGTACTGGCGCTCTACTCGGCGGTAATTCTCTTCTTTCTCTTCCTTCTCGATCTTGCGCTCGCCGTGCACGGTGAGGGTGTTGTTCTCGATGCGGACATCGATATCTTTCTCCTCGATGCCCGGGACTTCGATCTTCAAAGTGACGTTGTGCTCGTCTTCGTAGACGTCGACGGCAGGTGCGAAGCTGGAAGTGGTCAAAGATTGATCCGGATTTTCGTTATAAGTCTCGCGGAACAGCCGGTTCATGCGGTCCTGCAGAGTTGAAAATTCACGGAATGGTTCCCAACGGGTAAGTACAGTCATAGCAAATCCTCCTTCTAGGATCTTGGTTTTGAATTTGGTGAGAAGCACATCTACACACATTAGCGGGCTTCAGTCACTCCATTCGATGCCGTAGTTATTATGAAAGAAGCATAAAATATGAGTGTGTTATTGTCAATGTATATTTTATTCGCATTTTCAATTACTTACGGTAGCGATAACGCACTTGAGATAGGCTGTTTCCGGCACATTCAGCAGGATTGGGTGGTCTTTCGACTGTCCGCGAACCTCTCCTAGGCGCAGAGTCCGGTGGGCATCCCGGGCAGCCTCAGCGAGCATTTGCAGGAAGTCAGTCTGGCTGACGTGATAGGAACAAGAGCAAGTGACCAGGATCCCGCCCGGCCGCAGCATCTTCAACGCACGAAGATTGAGTTCTTTATAGCCCCGGACCGCGGCATCGAGATCGCGTTTGGTCTTGGCGAACGCCGGGGGATCGAGAACAATCGTGTCGTAGTGCTTGCCCGACGCGGCGTAGTCCTTGAGCAGGTCAAAGGCATTCGCCTCGATCCATTCGATCTCAGGCTGGTCCGGGTCGCGCCGGTTGAGTGCGGCGTTCTGGTCGGCGACTTCAAGCGCAGGCCGCGAACTGTCGACCCCGGTAACTTGAGAGCACCGGTGCGCCAGATGGAGCGCGAACCCGCCCTGATAGCAGAAAACGTCCAGCGCTTCACCGTGGGCATACTGAGACGCAGCGGCATAGTTCTCCCGCTGATCGAGAAATGCTCCTGTCTTCTGGCCTTCGAGCGCATCGAAGTGAAACTGCACGCCGTTCATGGTGCCGTTCATGGTAAAGATCGTCGAACTCTTCCCTCCAGTGACCAAGCCTGATGGCCGAGGCGGCAGGTCTTCCAGCTGGCGCACACGAGGATCCACGCGCTCGATAATCGAGGCAGGTTTGAAGCGCTCGGTCAGCTCAGTCGTCAAAGTCTCACGCACGATCTCCGCATCCATAGCCTGCGTAAGAATCTGGAACGAAACAATGTCGTTGTAGCGATCGACGATGAGCCCGGGTAGGAAGTCGGCCTCGCTGAAGATCACGCGGTAGGCGTTGCTGTCTTTGACGATCTTCTCCCGATAGGCGATGGCATTGGCGATGCGCTGGCGCAGCAGCGCTGGCAAGTCGCTCACCGGATCGGGGGAGATCATCCGAATCGCGATCTGCGACGCACTGGAATAGAGCGCGCTGCCCAGTCGCTGACCGCGGTGATCGACTACGCTGACCAGCGAGCCTGGCAGAACGCCGTCAGCCGAAACGATGTCGGAACGATAGACCCAGACATGACCGTCTTTCAGCCGGGCAGCGCCGCGTGCGGAGATAGTGACTGTCAAACCAGATTTTGCCGCCGTCGCCGAGCGGGCCATGCTGCCATGTTACCCGACAACTCAGACTAAGACCTCGCGCGGCGCAGCAGGAATATCATCTCCTGCGCGGAGTTATCCAGCGGAGCCTTGGCGAAGGATCCGTATTCCGCAACCGGTTCAAGACCCGTCAGCAGAAACAAAGCTCGCAGCTGCGGGTAGGTATAGTACGACATCGTGAGCGTTTCGTTCTCTTCTTTTGTCAGGTGGCCGCCCCGATGAGTTCGGAAGATGAAGGTCAGTGTGAACGTCTGATTGATCTTATCGACGGCCTCCTTGCGAAAGTAACGGCGGATCACCGTCTCCGGCTCAGAAGGCGGAGACCATTCCGCTTCCAGTCTCTCTTCCCCGATACCAAGCAGCAACACCTCAAACTTTGGATAAAACACGTCGAAGGCCAAAATCCCTCCGTCCGCTACATGAGCTGCCGCCGTCGTTAGAGCGCGAACCTGGTCGGTCACAGTGTGCATGTGCTGCATCGGCCGGAAGGGGATGGTCACCAAAGGGAACATGAGATTCAGCCGAAACTCGCGCATGTCGCCGGCATGAAGGGTGACCCGGCTGCGAGCTACTTCAGCCTCTCGCGCCAGATTATCCCGCAGAACTCCCAGCATGGGCGCGGAATTGTCCACGCCATGAATCTCGATTCCTGCGCGCGCAATGGGAAGCAAAACACGGCCACTCCCACAGCCTATTTCCAGCACTGGCCCGCCAATCTCTTTCGCAAGATCAAAGTAGAAAGGCGCGTCGACCAGATCGCGCATGGCCGCGTAGGCGCCATCGTAATACCCGGCGGAAACTCGATAAGACTCGACCACTGTGGGCAAAGCTTTCTCCCAACAATCTGTGAATGTGTACGAGGATATCCCAATTGACGGTCGGGGCGCCGACTAGTTAGCTGGCGGCGTGCTGCGGAGGCGCAACGGCAGGAGCCTTGGCTTTGGCAGCGGGATGGGTCATCTCGTACTGGGCGGCTTCGAGATCAACGTGCAGCGAATCGAGCACCGTCATCGGCATCTCGGCGCCCCAGGTTTCCATCTCGTGTTCGCTCCAACTTCCATTGAGTCGAATCGCGCCGGTAATGTCTTCCGGGAAAGCGTGCCGGTAATCGCCCTCGCGTATAAGAATGTCGCCGACAAGCCGGCCAGTGTGCATTTCAAAGACGCGCCGGCTGGCCAGGCCTCCGCCGTTATTCAAGCATAAAAGCACTTCGCCGGTATCACCGAACTCCGCACGGTAGTACCAGGCCTGAGGCGCGTCAATCTTGGGATGATGTCGCCGCGCCCGCTTGTGTTCCGGCTCCACCGCCTGCATTTCGTGAGCGGGATTAAAGTAAAGAACGCGCTGGCAGGAATCGCAGAGCACGGTCTGCTGCCCCGTGCGCACATCGTTGTAAGTCTGCGGCCGCAGCATCACCTGGCAACCCATGCACTTGTGATCCAGCACCTCGGCGATGCCGCTGCCGCGGAACTTCGAAACGCGCTCGTAGTGGCGCAACAAATCTTCGTTCACTCCGGCGCGCATCTGGTCCCGCTTGGCGCGCCATTCGGCCAGCTGCTTCTCGTCTTCGGCGGTACGCTCGCGGGCCTCACGCTTCTCTTTTTCAATCTCCTCAGCTTCCGCCTTTAATTCGGCCTGCGCGGCTTTCACTTCCTTGTCGCGCGTGTCCGCGTTCAACATTAACTCAAGAATCTTGTCTTCGATGGCGGCGATTTCCTTTTCCGCAAACTGGATCTCATGCAACAGCGCCTTGTATTGTTCGTTGGTTTTTACGTCCAGCGACTGGTCGCGGTATTTGGAAATCTTGCCGCGCAGGTCGGTGATTGTGGTGTCGTACTTGCGGCGGGCGGCTTCGTCCGTCTTGAGGGCGGCCTGGGCTTTTTCCAGCCCAGCCTTGGTATCGGCCAGCTTGTGTTCAATGGCAGCAACGCGTTTGGGAAGTTCGGCAATTTCCTCCTGCAGGCGCCGGATTTCCCTGTCCGCATCCTGCAGGCGCAATAGGTTTTCTATTTCTGGAAGCATCCCAAGACTCAGCCTCAATTCTAACACCCATGTGGCGACGGGCGCATTCGCGAGCCTACTCTGAGCGAAGCCGAAGGGTCGGCCGAGCGCAGCGAGGCAGCCCTCCTTAAGCGCTTTTCAAGCTAAAGATGTTAGCGACGACGCGGTGCTACACTACGCGTCGTCGAACGGTCGTCCAGTCTATGCCCACTCTCCCAGACAATCGCTCCCCCAAAATCGCGCGCTTCGGCGTCTTCGAACTCGATCTCTCCGCCGGCGAGCTGCGCAAGAACGGTGCGAAGCTGCGCCTGCAGGAGCAGCCGTTTCAGGTGCTGGCTTTGCTGCTGGAGCACGCCGGAAAAGTAGTCACCCGTGAAGACCTGCGCCAGAAACTGTGGCCCGCCGACACCTTCGTGGATTTCGACCACAGCCTGAACACCGCGGTCAACAAACTGCGTGAAGTCCTTGGCGATTCAGCCTCCAGCCCACGCTACATCGAGACGCTAGCCCGACGTGGCTACCGCTTCATAGCCCCAGTGCAACACAGCATTCCTACAGACCATGTGGAGAGGGGTCGCGGGGGTACGGGCCGTGTAGGTACGGACCGTGTGGGAACGGCCGCCTTCGCCCGTTCAGCCGAGCAAAGCGAGGCTCCGGCGCCACTCCACTCGCCAGGGGTTCTCCATCCGGACCTTGAAGTCCCCCTCCCGCGCCGGAGCCTGACCCGCGGATTATTCGCGTTAACCCAGTTGATGTACCTGATCTTCTACGTTGTAGCGCTTTTCCGCATCCATGCCGTCTTCGCAGTTGCAGACTCCTTTCTGCCCGGATGGGGCGCCCGCGTGCTCGTAGCCGCAGTGATGGTGACGGCAGGTGTTGGAATTCCGCTGCGCTGTTACCTGCTCTCCGCCGTCGCATTCGACTACCAGCGCCTGGGCGAAAAGTTCCAGCAGATGTTCCCTTTCATTCTGGCGCTAGATCAACTCTGGGCGGTAGCTCCATTCCTGCTGACGCAGAAGATTGGGCTAGGCGCAGCCTTCGCGGCTTGCGCAGCGCTGCTCTACGTCCCGTTTTCTGAGCGAACCCTGATTCGCATGGCCTACGTCGCAAGCTCGAAGCAGATGCCAGGTTAATGAAGTGTGGCGATTTTCAACTTGTCGGTACGCCGCCAAATTGCCCAGCCTTCATTGACTTGCCCTATCTCTCGACCTAAGATTTCAGCGTAATGATCGACCAGATCATCTCGCACTACCGCATCGTCGAAAAGCTGGGCGGTGGGGGGATGGGCATCGTCTATAAGGCGGAAGACACCGAGCTTGGTCGCTTCGTCGCTCTGAAATTCCTGCCGGATGACATGGCGCGCGAACCGCAAGCGCTGGAAAGATTTCGCCGTGAGGCCCGGGCCGCGTCCGGTCTGAATCATCCCAATATCTGCACCATTCACGAGATCGGACAACACCAAGGTCAACCCTTCATCGCGATGGAGTTCCTGGACGGCGTGACGCTGAAGCACCGCATCATGGGCCGGCCGATGGAGAGCGAGACTCTTCTTGATCTGGGGGTTCAAATTGCCGATGCGCTCGAGGCGGCGCACACCAAGGGCATCGTGCACCGCGACATCAAGCCGGCGAACATCTTCGTCACCGAGCGGGGACAGGCGAAGATACTCGACTTTGGATTGGCGAAGGTAGTCTCCAGACAGGATGACAGAGGCTCTGTGGCGGCGGCTGCGCCTACCGCTTTAAGCGACGAGCACTTGACGAGTCCGGGCAGCACGCTGGGCACGGTTGCTTATATGTCGCCGGAGCAAGTGAAGGGACAGGAGCTGGATGCACGCAGCGATCTGTTTTCGTTCGGGGTAGTTTTATACGAGATGGCGACTGGGGTGCTGCCGTTTCGGGGTGACACATCAGGGCTGATTTTCAATGCGATTCTCGAGCGCGCGCCGGTTTCGCCGGCGCGGGTGAATCCCGATTTGCCGGTGAAGCTGGAAGAGATCATCAATAAGGCGCTGGAGAAAGACCGCGAGTTGCGCTATCAGCACGCTGGCGACATCAGGGCGGATTTGAAGCGGTTGAAGCGGGAGACAGAATCTGCGCACTCCGTGCGTCCACCAGACAAGCAGACGCCAGCGAGATGGAAGAGGGTTGCAGGCGTAGCAGCGGCCGGGGCGGCGATTGCCGGAGCGGTGGCCGTTTACGCGCACTACCGCTCTGCGCAGCCGTCGATCGGCACTTCACCGGCGGTTTCGCCAGCTCAGCCCTCGGTACGAACGCTTGCTGTCTTGCCGTTCCGTGATCTCTCCGGCCAGGCCGGCAGCGAAAGCTGGGGCATCGGGGTTGCCGACGCCATCATCAGTCGCCTGGCCACGCTGCAGAATCTCACGGTGCGTCCCACAACTGCGGTTCTTAAGTATGCCAAGGGCATAGACGATCCCACGCAAGCCGCGCGCGAGCTTGAAGTCAATTCCGTGCTGGCCGGCACTTACCAGCGAGTGGGCGGAGTCATGCGCGTCTCGGTGCAGTTGATTGATCACGGCGCCGCACGCTGGGGAGGCCGCTTCGACCTGCAGGGCCACGACCTCCTGCGTTTCGAAGATGACGTCGCACAGAAAGTCGTGGAGGGCCTGAGCGTACAGCTCTCCGGCGCGGAGCAGGAATCCTTGAATACTTCCTCCACAAAGTCCCCCGACGCCTACAACCTGCTGTTGCAGGGGCGAGCTTACTGGGCGGCCTATATCCTGAACTCCCGACGGGAGACTTTGCACAACACACAGCAAGCGTGCCTGCGTGCCATCGAGAAGGACCCCAAATTCGTGGATGCCTACGCGCTTCTGGCACAGTCTTACTCGCTCGAAGCCACAAACTTCCAGGAAAACGGCGCCCAAAACCTCGCTCTCGCCGAGCAGTCCGCCCGCAAGGCCATGGAACTCGATCCCCACTCGTTCGACGCGACAATGGCGCTGGGCGCGATTTACGGCGAAGAAGGAAATCTCGCGGATTCGCTGCGCCTGCTTCGCCAGGCCGCAACCCTCGCTCCCAATGCGCCTCTTATCTGGAAGCACTTGGGCTACATCTACCACTACGCCGGACTCACCGACCTCGCCGAGGCTGCCTGGGGCCGCGGCCGCGATCTCGATCCCGCCGCTCCCCAGGTCTACTGGATGCATGGACGAATGCTGATCTATCAGGGCAAGGCGCATGAGGCGGAAGAGGAAATTCGCCGCGGGCTGGAGCTTTTTCCGAACCAGTTCAAGCTCCTGACCTTCCTCGGGGCCTCACTCTACTACCAGGGCAGAACCGAAGAGGCAACGCAGGCGCTCGATCATGCCGTGCAGGTGACTTCCCGCGGAGATGACGAAGAACCCATGGTCATTGGCGGCATCGTGCATGCCTCGCGCGGCGAACGCGACAAGATTGATCCCCGCATTCTTCAGTACAAGCCGGAAGACATCGTGGATGGTGACCTGGCAGAGTGGCTCGGCGCTGTGCATGCGTTCTTGGGGGAGAAAGATCTCGCACTTGCTTTTCTGCGACAAGCCGTTCGGCGGGGCAACCACAACTTTCCCTGGTTCCAACGGGACAAGAACTGGGACAAGCTGCGCGCGGACCCTGAATTTCAACGCATCATGTCAGAAGTAGAGGGCTACTGGAAACACTACACGGAATTGTTTGGAAAAACGATGAGTTAACCGACTTTGCCCGGTTCTAGTCAAATCTCTGGCCCTTCAAGCTTCCTTCAGAGCCACGTGGTTACAAACACTCATCCGAGATGGAGTCTCTTCAACAATTTGGTGTTAACAGCATTAACACTCAGAACTCTCCATGCCGGGCGACGACCCTTATTCACTGCTCCCACCTTGTGACATCTGACCTTGCGCTCCGAGCCAGAACAAGTTCATGATCGTCAAGGCGGAGGCGGTAGATCGAGAAACGGCGATTCTCGCCTAACCCTTTTCGTTTCAAGATTTTGACGGCTAAACCCTTGGCACTCAAGATCTTGCGCGCCAATTTTGGCTTTCGGTTGCGAAACGCCGCGCCCAGAGCGGCTTTTCAAACAGGTGGGGAGGGGGAGCATCGAGACTATAACGAGGAGTATGCAAGAATCTGCACTATCCAAAAACCCTCAAGATCGTGTCCACAAAATTTATTTCGCGAAGATTTCCACAGGGTCCGCGACGATGGAACCAACCGTACCAATTTCGCGTACCATCGTCTAACAGGCCAGATGAAGTGTGCTCTGGAGGATTCTCATGAAAGAGGAACCTTATGAAATGCTCGCTACTCGATCGCGGGTTGCTTGCTCTGCTCATGCTTGCCGGTTTGTTCTCACTGGCTGCGCTCCCCGCTCGCGCCGACGATTGGTCGAAAACCTACACTCTCGCGGGCAAGCCCGATCTTCGCGTCGATACCTCCGACGCCAACATTCATGTCTCCACCTGGGACCAGAACACCATCGAAGCCAAAGTGATGACCACGCGTTACAAGATCGGAGACGACGGCATCCGCATCGAAGAGCATCAGACCGGTGATGTGGTCGAGATCAACGTGCGCTTCCCGCATCACGGCGTTACCATCAACTGGGGCAATTCAAGCAGTCACCGCGTTGACGTTGATATCCACATGCCGCGCGAGGGCCGCGTCGACCTGCATACGGGCGATGGCAAGATTGAAATCGCCCACTTCAAGGGCGAGATGGTGTTGCGCAGCGGAGACGGTTCGCAGGAAGTCAACGGCGTGGATGGCAAACTGCGCGCATTAACCGGCGATGGCCACATCCGCGCCGATGGCCGTTTCGACGAACTAGAACTCAAGACCGGGGATGGCCGCGTGGACGCGCGCGCCGCCGCCGGCTCTGCTCTAGCCACCAGTTGGCGCCTGGAGACCGGCGATGGCACGGTGACGCTGGAAGTGCCGGAGAGCTTATCGGCTGACGTGGATCTGCACACCGGCGATGGCCACATCGATCTCGACATGCCCATCACAACCTCAGGCAAAATTCGCCAGAATGAGGTTCACGGCAAGCTGAACGGCGGCGGAAATCTGCTGCTGATTCATACCGGCGACGGATCGATCCGGCTGAGGAAGAGCTGAGAACAAGGCAAGCAATTTTTTACGAAGTCGCAAGACCAGGGGTTCCTTCGTGTACCTTCGTGCCCTTTGTGGTCAAATCAGAAGACTGCCCGAAAGTGCTCCCAGCCTCGCGGTTGAAGTTGGTACGCAACTCCAGCCCGATTCCTGAGAAAGATATTCCGCCCACGCGTGATGTGCCCCACGTGTGTAATGGGTACTCCGGCAATGCGCGACGGAATACGCTTGCCCGGCCGCGCAGTGAACAGCAACTCATAATCTTCCCCGCCGTGCAGAGCAAGTTGCAGATCCACTTCTCGCGCCGGTTTGCCTACACTCGCTTGCGGAATGGCTTCGGCATCGATCTCGGCCCCCACTCCGCTTTCTTCGCAGATGTGGGCCAAGTCGGTCGAGAACCCATCGCTGATGTCGATCATCGCCGAAGCCAGACCTTTCTCGCGCAGAATGCGTCCAAGTTCAATCCGCGGCTCGGGAAAGAAATGCCGTGAGTACTCCCGCGGATTCAGTTTGCGCTTGGGCTTTGCCCGCATCTGGACGACGGCCGCCGCTGATCCGCCTAGTTCTCCGCTCACATAAATGCGCTCGCCAGGGCGAGCTCCTGAGCGCAACACCGCCTTTCCCGCAGGCACCGCACCGACGACAATAATGTCTGCCAGAATTCCATTCGGCGACTCCGCCGTGTCACCACCCGCCAGAGTCGCGCCGTATCTCTCGGCCACGCTGATCAGGCTGCGCGCGAAACGGCCCACCCAACTCTGCGGCAGGTCGCGGGGCAGCGCCAGCGAAAGAAACGCCGCCACCGGCTCCCCGCCCATGGCCGCGATGTCACTCAACCCCCGCGCCAGGCAGCGGTGCCCAACCGATTCCGCCGAATGCCAATCGCGCCGAAAGTGAATTCCCTCCAGAGTGAAGTCCGTTGTGACCAGCGCGTCCTTTCCTTTGCCTCGGCGCGTCACCAGTCGCAACACGGCGCAGTCATCTCCGATTCCGGTTTGAATGTCGGGATTCTTTGTTGTCTTCGCCATGCGGCGAATTTGGGCAATCAGAGCTTTTTCGGCGATTGGCACGGCAACCAATATAAGCGATTCGACTATCGATGCTGCCCTTCGCCGCCGAGATTCAGATCAAAACGGCTATTGTCCCAATGGTCAGTTTTGCCAGCTGACCATCGGCTCCGGTAATGTGCCGGAGGGTGACCAGTGGTTACTCAAGTCTTAAGTAACCGCTCATCGTCTTTTGGGTCGTTGACAGGGGGAACCTAGTTTGTTACCTTTACCCAGTCATTCACAAACCTTTGGCCGAATGAAGTGCAGTACCTGCGGGACAAGCTTAAGTTCTGCATTCCGTATTGATTGCAGACAGAAAGTTTTCGGCTTGGTCCCCAGTTCCGGTAGGAACACGGGCACGTTTAGAATCGCCATTCCCAAGATGGGAACGTGACCCAACAGCAGTCAGGTGGTCCGAACAGGCTTTCTGCAACCTCAGAACTCGCCTGGAGTTCCGGACCTGACTTGAAATGCGGAATCATAAAACGGAAGGAAGACATTTGCGGAAGCGCTTCTACATACTTTTTGTGGCCCGCGGCGACGATGGCCAGCTGCGCAAGATCTCCATTCCCGTCCATTATTTGTACGTATTCGTAGTCGGCGCCGCCATCGGATTCCTTAGCCTTACCGGCATCGCCAGTTCTTACGCCCGCATGTTGCTCAAGGTGTCGCGCTACAACGAACTGCGCACCGAGAAAGAGCAGCTCAAAGATCGCTATTCGCGCCTTGAAGAAGTCGCCAAGGAGCGTGACGTTCAGGTCGCTTCCCTAGGCTCAATCGCCAGCGAAGTCTCGGCGCTCTACGGATTGAAGTCGCAGCCTACGCTGGTCACGGCCTCGCAGCAGCAAATTCAA
>Ga0307479_10001983_pt1 | contig 18702 bp, 14 predicted proteins | sample atmos_gasesECM4C_FD_203743 | JGI IMG/M metagenome (GOLD analysis project Ga0307479, IMG submission 203743) | Hardwood forest soil microbial communities from Morgan-Monroe State Forest, Indiana, United States - atmos_gasesECM4C_515 | ecosystem: Environmental > Terrestrial > Soil > Temperate... | reverse complement strand
TGTGGCATCGATCGTGACAGGCGCCTGAATGTCGTCAACGTGCAGTGTGCTCGTTTCTTCGCCGCTCACCCAGATTTGTTCGAGGAGATGATCGAAGCGAATTTCGTCATCCGTGGTGGTCCCCATTTCCGATTGGGAGGTGTCGAGAATCAAATGGCCATGGGCAAGCTCGATGCGGCGGTCGGCCTGCCGGGCGATATCCGGGTCGTGCGTGACCATCAGGATGGTGTGGCCTGCGTTGTGCAGTTGGCGGAAGATCTGGAGCACGACCGCTTCATTCGCTTCGTCGAGGTTGCCGGTGGGCTCGTCGGCGAGTATCAGTTTCGGCTGATTGATGAGCGCACGCGCGATAGCCACGCGCTGCTGTTCGCCGCCCGAAAGCTGGGCAGGGAGATGCGTCAAGCGGTCGCCGAGCCGCACGCGGCGCAAGGCTTCGGCAGCCTGCCGCTCGTCGGTGACGCTATGGAAATACTGCGCAAGCATGACGTTTTCTAGGGCGGTGAGATACGGCACTAGATGGAACTGCTGGAAGACGAAGCCGATTTTTTCGGCGCGATAGCGGACCAGCTCACTCTCACTGAGTTTCGCGAGCTCGATGTCATCAACAACGACGCGGCCTGAGGTCAGCGTGTCGAGGCCGCCGAGAATATTAATGAGCGTGGTTTTGCCCGAACCTGAGGGACCCATCAGGGCGATCCACTCGCCAGCCTGGACGGTGAAGTGAACATCATCGAGCGCTCGCAGCGTGCCGTACTTCTTCACCAACGACTCGACGGCGACCTGGGGCGCCACCTGCAGGCTCACGCTTCACCTCGAAAAATGGACGCTGGGCGGATGCTCGCGAGCCGCCGCAATGGAAACGCTCCGGCAATCGAGACAATCACGGTCAGCGCCACGGCCACAGGATACACAATCAGGCGGGGGCGCGCCGCCACGCCAAAGACGGCTTTGCCGAGTCCGATAGAGAGCGCGATTCCCGCCGCGGCGCCGAGCAGACCGCCCGTGAGGCCGAGCAGCGCCGCCTCCACAAGGAAAAGCCGCAGGACGCGCTGCGAAGCCCCGCCGATGGCTTTCATCAAGCCGACGTCGTTCCTGCGCTCCATCGCTACGTTGGTCATGGCGGCCATGACGCAAAGCCCTGTGAGCAGGAGCACAATCGCGACCGTCGCTGTTAGCACGCCGCTAATGCGGTCGTAAATCTTCGCTTCGGCTTCTGTGAATTGCCGGATGGGGCGGACGTCTGCTTCGGGAAGCGTCCTCTGAAGTTCCGAAACATACTGTTCGATTTCGTGCGCCGTTCCTGGAACGCTGAGCTGCACCAAACTTAAGCGTCCCGGTAGCCGACTAAGCCCTTGGATCACCTGCAGGTTTACGAAGATCTGATCGTCCTCGGTGCTGCCGTAACTGTCGACTGCTTGCACAAAGCATTCTGCCTGGGTCGAAGGGTTTGGGGCATCCGATAGTGTATCCGTCGCAATGAATAGAAAATCGCGTGCGTGCATCCCCAGCCGTTTGGCGACGGAGGACCCCGGGTAGCAAAGCGGCATGTTCCAACCAGTCGGTTGTGACACCTGGACCGGTCGAGACGGAAGGAGCTTTCGATAGGCGTCAGTCGAGTACCCGGCGAGAACGACGGGCGTCCACGGGGAGCGTGGTTCAGGGCCAATACTAGAACCGACGGAAACGTCAATCACTGCGTAGAGAAAACCGGCACTTAAAACTCGGTTCGAACTGGAACTCACAGCGATTCGACGCAGAACGGACTCATCCAGTGTTCTATCTCTGTCGAAGCCCTGGGACGTCTCACGAGGAGTGATGATGACGTTGGCGCCCAGGGCGCGGAACTCGGTGGTGAGGCGGCGCTTGGCGTCGACTTGCAAATTGAGGAGAGCAGCGGTCACAGCGGCACCAGCGCCCAGAGCCAGCAGAATGACGAACAGCCGGCCGCGATTGGATTCCAGGAGGCGCCGGATGATGCGCCAAAACATGGACCGATTCTTGGTCAAGAGAGCCGGCATCATTCGCCTCGAAGGATGGGCGCCGGCTCGTAACGCGAGGCGCGGCGCAAAGGCACCGCACTGCCGAGGAGGGTGACCCCAGCGGCAAGACCGATGATGACCACGAGGATCAAGAGCGATGGCTCCGGCGCGGCGCCAAAGATTTTTTCACCGACCACGCGGGCGAGAAGAATGCCGAGCGCGTAGCCAATTCCTCCGCCGACAAACGCGAGGAGCAACTGTTCCGCCGCAAGGAGAAAACCCACGGTGGCGGAGCCGGCGCCGAGCGCTTTCATCAGTCCGATTTCCGTGCGCCGCTCGATGACGGACGCCCCTGACGATGCACCAACGGCGAGCGCCGCCGCGAGAAGCGCTACGCAGGTCACCAACCACAAAAGCATGCGCACACGCGTGAGGATACGGCCCTCGCCTTCGGCCACGCGGCGAATCACGCGAACGTCGGCTCCGGGCAGTACCTGCTTGATCGAATATGCAATCGATGAGACGTAGGGACTACAAGACCAGCGCTCCAATTCATCAGGCTTCATCGTTTTTGGATCGCGGCGGCCAAAGTCATCTTCCGGCTTCGTCAATGCGCTGACGTAAAGTTTGCGGTACTGCCCGGGCCTATGCGAGAGCCCCTGTGCAATCGATAGAGGCCCAATGATCTCATCGTCTTCCGGCCCTCCTGATTCAAGGACACCTACAACAGAAAGACCGTTAGAAGATTCGAGGACGCTGTCCGTTTTCTGAAAAACCATCAAGTAGCTGCCAACAGACAGACGGAGACGTTTAGCCAGCTTGATCCCCACGACACATTCACCGACATGGCCTGAAAACCAGCGCCCGTTCAAATGCCACCATGGATTGGTCTTCTCAATTCCGGTCACGAAGTTTGAGCCATCGGAAGTGCGCACAGCGTGTTGAGCCCACGTGCCAACAAATTGAACTTGCGCGGTGGGAATATACGACGAGATTTCATGTACAGTAGCGGGATTCCCGACCGTAATCGGCGTTTCGAGAATGGGCGCGAAGCCAACGATGTTGTTGCGCCAGAAAATGGTTTTTAGTTTGGGTAAGTCGGCTTCGGGAAGATACGCGCCCGCACTCACGGGGCGGTAGTCCACGCCGCCGATTTCTAGCGGCAGCGAATCGGCCTGCGGCGTGACGAGCAGATTTGCGCCCAGGCTGCGGAATTCGCGCGCGAGGCGGTCGCCTACGTCCAGCGAAACGCTCAACGCCGCCGTGGCCACTGCCATCCCAAGCGCTAGCGCCGCCGTCGTCAGCAATTTCTGGCGCGGACGCCGCGTAACCGAATCCGCAACAAGTCGTAAGAACATAGGGTTGAGCGCCGGGCTACTGCGGAACTTCGCGCGCAGCTTGCGTCAGGGAAGATACATCGAGCACAAGGTCGCCGCCATCCACGTGCGAAGAGACACCAATCGGATTGCAGCCGCCTTGCTCGCCGATCGAGGGAACGTAAATTGCCGATCCGCAGTGGCGGCAAACGACGTTCTGTCCGTCCTGGCGGTAGCCTTCCGCGCCGCAGATGCGGCAGGCATCGAGCGCCGTGCCGTAACCGTTCGGCTTCTTGATGATGAGGAAGCGCAGCGATTGTCCTCCGGCATCCACCGTGAAGAGATGCAAACTCGAATCTGCGACTTCGCTCAAGGGAATCCGCACTTCGTTGCCGACGGCGGCAACCGGCCGAGCCGATGGCGGCGCGGAGTTTGCCCGCGCATAGATGAAATCAGCGGTGAGCACCAGAATCACGGCCAGGCAGGCGGAAGCTGCGGCAATCATCCAGCGTTGCTGGCGGCGATTTTGCGACTGCAGAAGCCGCTTTTCCGCTTCGCCGGCGCCCTCACCGGTCACCTTCGCATGAGAAGCGACAAGCCATTCACGGAGCACCAGCAGCATGGCGGCGCCAAAAATAAACACAAAAAAGAACAATTCATTGCGCACAATCGGCCCAATGATGGCCATTTCGGACTTGCTGGAGGGCAGCCACTGCGCTTCGCTGAGCTCGTGCAGACCAGTCAGGGCTAGCTGGAACGCAACGAGCGTAAGGATGACGCTGGTCACGGCAAAAAACCGGTGCAACGGCACGCGCAGCGTGCCCTTAAAGAAAAAGAGTCCCACCGCGACAGCGACGGCAATCCCCAGAATCGTTCCCAACCAGGTTTGTAAGCCCTCGCTCGAAAGTTCCACGGCGCGCAAAATCAGCGCTAATTCCGCGCCTTCCCGCAGAACCATGAGAAACACGAACAAGAAGATGCCAAGCCCTGCGGCGCGTCCCGCGCGCGCGGCATACGTTTCCACCTTTTGCTCGATCTCTTTTTTTAAGTGGCGCGCAACGCGGTTCATCCACACAATCATCGTAATGACGAAGACCGCCGCGGCAAGGAGCATCAGCCCTTCGAAGCCGTCCTGGCTGATGCGCCAGCGCTCCAGCGCAATCGCCACGGCGAGGCTGAGGGCGGCGGCGGCGGCTACGCCGTACCAAACAAAGCGCGCCAAATGCGTGCGCGCCGTGCGGGAAAGGTAGACCAAGATGATGCCGACAACGAGAGCAGCTTCAACGCCTTCGCGGAGAGCGATAAGGAAAGCCGAGAACAAGGGATCTCCAGTTGAAAGTGATTTGCAACTACGACCTCAGTGTACCCCGCCGCGTTCATGCCGTCAAGCGAACTCCTCGGCGCCCTTCTCCACGGTAGAATGATGACTCGGGCCAATCGATCATGAATTTCACGCCCCTGCGCCAAGCTGTGTCGCTGTTGTGCTCTTTGCTGCTGCTTTTCTCACAGGCCCCCGCGCAGGAGCCTGGGGCCCCGCCCCAAAAGCCTCTTCTCAAGCAGCCGCAGATACAGGCGATGCTGCATCCCGACCCGAAACGCGCGCAAAGGGCGGCCGAGCGCGGCGACAAAGCCGTGGCCCAGGGACGCGTCGAAGAAGCGCTTGCGGATTATGACGAGGCTGCTCATTACGCGCCGCAAGACGCAGCCATCGTGGGCCGGGCAGCAGCGCTGCGTTCGAAACTCGTTCGGGAACACGTGGACACGGCGGAGCGTCAGGCGCTCGCGGGGGATCTCGAGCACGCCCAAGAAGAATTGCGCTTAGCTTTGAGCGTCGATCCCGACAATACCATTGTGGCGGAGCGTCTTGCGCAGATGCACGCAATGGAAGAAGACGAGCCGCAGAGCAAGTCCGAAACGCAATTCGCCGGCGTGCCACGCCTTCAGTCAAAGGGCGGAAAGCAAAGCTTTACTCTTCAGGGGAACACACGGACCGTCTACGAACAGGTAGCGCTCGCATTCGGCTTGAAGGCAGCCTTCGACCCCGACCTGGTCGAGCGTCCCGTCAAGTTGCAGGTGGATGACGTCGACTTGTTGACAGCGCTTTCACTGCTGGGCACGGAATCGGGCACGTTCTGGCGTCCAGTGAGTCCCACGCTGTTCTTCGTGGCGTCCGATACGCAAGAGAAGCGCCGCGAATACGGCTTGCAGGCCGAGCACACGTTCGCTTTGCCAGCTTCGGTAGGTCCCGAGGAAATGACCGAACTCCTTCGCGTCCTCCGGGAAATCACCGGGGCGACGCACATTGATCTTGACTCCCACAGCCGCAGCATCACGATGCGCGATTCACCCGCCACGCTGGCTCTCGCCGGCGAAGTAATCCAGCAAGTCGAACAGGCGCGCGGCGAAGTCATGCTGGAAATCGAGCTGCTGGAAGTCGACACGAATACTGCGCGCAAACTCGGTATCACTCCTCCCTCTACTTCCCGGCTGATTCCCATCGACACGAGTCTTCTGAACCAGCTGCGGCAAGCAAAAGACCTTGCCGCGCTGACCGCACTGATTGCTGGTCTTTTCGGCACGGCGGGTGGCGCGGGCAGCCTGACGTCGCTGGTTCCACCGCTGGTCGTAGTCGGCGGCGGCAAATCGACTTTTCTGCTGACCTTACCCAGCGTCGCGGCGGATTTTTCCGACGCATTGTCGCTGGTTCGCAGCGGACGCCAGATTCTCCTGCGGGCACAAGAGGGCAAACCTGCGACGTTCTTTGTAGGCGACCGTTTCCCGGTCACTCTTTCGTTGCTTTCGGGAAGCCTCGGCACCGGTGCAACGATCGCGGGCGCGCCGACCCCGACAACCTTCCCGCAAACGACGTTCAAAGTCGGCAATAACCCTGTGGCATTGGCAGCCAGGGATTTCAATGGCGACGGACTCCCCGACATCGCTGTGGTAAATCAAAACGACAATTCCATCAGCATTCTTCTGAACAACAATAAAGGCAATTTTAGCCAGCCGGGCACCTCGCCGATCTTGCTCGGCAAGAACGAGACCGGCCCCGCGGCAATCGCTTCGGCGGTTCTTCGCGCTTCGACCACAGCGGTGCCGACTCCCGCCGCCGATTTGGTTATTGCCAATTCCAGCTCAAATACCGTGTCGGTGCTCCTCGGCAATGGCGATGGCACGTTCACGGAGGCAACGGGATCGCCGTTCGCGACGGGCAAACAACCGAGCGCCATTGTAATTGCGGATTTTGACGGTGATGGCAATTTGGACTTCGCGGTGGCGAACAAGGGAGACAATTCGATCTCCGTCTTCCGGGGCGATGGAAGCGGCGGATTCACTCCCTTCCCCAAGTCGCCCTTCGTGCTCCCCAATATCGTGGCCGGCACGGAAACGGGCCCTGTGGCGATGGTGACCGGAAATTTTCGCAACCGGAGCAAGCCCGATCTCGCGGTGGTCAACGAGAGCTCGAATAGCATTTCGATATTGCTGAGCAGCGGTGACAACACTTTTGACGGCACTTTTTCTGAAGCCACCAACTCACCGGTCACGGTTGGCAAGACTCCCGTGGCTATCGCGGCGGGCGATTTGAATGGCGATGCCGTGCCGGACCTTGCCGTGGTCAATCAGGCCGACAATTCCGTGACCATTCTAATCAGCAATGGGGATGGCACCTTTAGCGCCGCCACAGGATCGCCTCTGTCCACAGCGGCCACTCCCGCTGGCATCGTCGTTGCGAATTTCTCGAACGGCGTGAACAATGACCTTGTGGTGACCAACCAGGGCCAGGGAACGCTGGGCATTTACGTCGGGCTGGGCCTCGGAGCGTTCGCGGCCCGGTTCGAGCTCAATACGCCCGCCAGTCCGGGAGCCATCGTCACGGCGGACTTCGACAGTGACAATCTTCCGGATGTGGCCTTCACCGCGCAGGGGTCAACCGCGAACCAGGGAGAAGTGGCGGTGGTGCTTGATACGCCCGGCTTCGCCACCGGCGCAACACCGACGCAGACGCCGTATCCCGCATCGGAATACGTCGATCTCGGAGTAAAAATAAAAGCCACGCCGAAGCTTCACGATAACAACGAAGTCACGCTGCAGCTGGAATTCGAGATTCGCGCGCTCTCCGGCTCAAGCGTCAACGGCATTCCCGTGATTTCAAATCGCACGTTGAGCCAGACGGTGCGCGTAAAGGAAGATGAACCGACGTTGATCGGCGGCCTGGTCGATGTGGAACAGACGCGCGCGATTACCGGACTTCCCGGCTTCGCGGAGATTCCTGGAGCCGCGGGCTACGCCTTCTCGCAGCATAACAATTCGCTGCAGGATACGGAGTTGTTGATCCTGGTTACGCCGCGCAAATTACGTCTGCCGCCGCGCAACGCACGCACAATCTTTGCAGGGCGCGGCGATACTGGTGGCCGCGGCTCCGTCGGCGCGAACGCGCCGCTCGCACCGCCGCCCCAGCCGCCAGCCAGGCCGGAACCTTGACGCGACTGAAGCGGTCTTTCTCCTGGTGCGCTTCAGTCCGCGTTCTTCAAGGAATACCCAGCGATGCTTTCCAGGACAGCCAAAGGAGACTTTTCCGGACGGACCATGGCCCGATGCGAAACGATGAACGTCTGTTCGAGAGCGTATTGCCCTTCCAAAACTGCATGGCTCACGCAATCCGTGAAGACGATCCAGGTCGAGTTGGGAGCAAATTCCCAGCGCTGTTTTGCGCAACGCGCCTGGAAGCCCGCGTCTTCTTTCATCGCGTTGTGGCAGCGGTGCATGAACTCGTCGTAGGGTGAGCGGCGTGCACCGGGCAGGCCCGCCGCTCTCGCGACGGAACGCAGCGTGCGGGCCAGCTTTGTCCTGCTCTGCGGCTGGGGGAGGCCGATGGCTTCTGCGAACCGCGGCGCCAGAACATCGAACGTTTGCGACGTGATCCACACGCGATTCTGATCGGGATTGATGTTCGTGAAGAGCCGCAGGATGCGGTCACCATTCGTGGGACGCGTTGGGAATGCGTCTACATGAGGCAGGTCGTTCCGCGCGCGGAGCCGCGCCGGCCGGCCGCGCTCTTCGATTGGGCGAAAGCTTGCATAATCGAGCTTGTACTTCCCCGCGTAGGGCGGAAGCAGATTCTCCAGAAATTGCGCGGCGCGCCGGGAATAATCACCCAGAATAGAGCGCAGACGGGCTGCCTCGTTCGCATCGGACTTGTCGAGACCCGTCACGCGATCTTCCTCCGGTCGGTAAGCGATGTTCTTGTGGATTGCCGCGCTAGTTTGCTTCCGTCCCAGCAGGAACTCGCGCTCCTCCTCGGGAAATTCAAACGGTGCCCTGGAGAAGAACAGAATGTTGCCCTGTTCGAGCTCTGCACAAAGCCAGCGGCCGCGCTCGCCGGCTTCGGCCGGCGGCGGCGTGAGAAAGTTTCCGCACCCGTCCTGTACAGGAATGAGACGGCTCATCCCTTCGGATGGTGTTTCAGGGAAAGATCGCGCAACCGTGGCGGACATAGGAGCTCTCTTAAAAAGATATACTTCCCCCGGCAGAAGTTGACAAGCGGAACCTTCACACCGCGGAAAAGGCCGGCGAAAAATTGAAAGGTCGCAATGGCCTCGCATTCACGCATCGAGCGTTCGAATTTACGGCAAGGCTTCAAAAACGACAATAGGCTGATACGTGCGCGGCACCACGGCCTCGGCAATCGCGATCAGCTTGTCCTGTTGGCTGAAGACGCGAAGGCGCGGAGGCTTTGGTTCGCCACCATCGAGTTGCGCGGTTGCGCCCGGCGGGGGCTCCACGCGCCCGGGTTGGATTTGTGCCAGCGACACATTGAACTTCGTCCCGTGGCGCACGCGGCGCTCGATGATCGGCAGCACATTCACACGCGGAAAATTCGGCAGAAGGTTTTCGAGCCGGATCACATAGTCCGCGAATTTCCCCGTGCGGGCCGCCTCCGCCAGCTCTTCCAGTCGGATCGCCTGTTCGAGCGAGAATTCCCCGACGGCTGTGCGCGTAATTCCCGCGAGGTGTGCGCCACAACCGAGCTTCTGACCCATCTCGTGCGCCAGCGAGCGAATGTAAGTGCCCGAAGAGCATTCGATTATGAAGCGCGCAAGGCTGCCTTCCATCTCCACGAGCTTGTATTCGAATAGTTCAACTTCGACGGGCTGTAACTCCACCGCTTGTTTCTTCCGCGCAAGTTCATACGCGGGCCGGCCTTGTACTTTTTTGGCGGAAAACGCCGGCGGCATCTGTTCGAACCGCCCAACACGCTCGGCAGCAAATTTTTCAAGCATGGCGCGGTCAAGCGAGGGTGCCGCGTCAGGGCCTTGTGCTTCGCCGTCGGAATCGTACGTATCCGTCGCAAAGCCGAAGCGAAAGTCCGCCGTGTAGCGTTTACGCCGGCCCGCGTAAAACTGCACCAGGCGCGTGGCACGGCCAAGCAGCAGCACGAGGACGCCAGTTGCGAGCGGGTCGAGCGTGCCGAGATGTCCGATCTGCCGGAAACCCGCGAGGTGGCGCACGGCGTCAACCACGTCGTGCGACGTTTTTCCCTTCGGCTTGTCGATCACAAGAGCACCGTCAAGCGGCGCCGGCTGTGGCTGGCGTGGCATCCTGTTTTGGTTCCCAGAGCTGAAAGTACGAAGATGACGGCCGTAAGGCCGTCGCTACAAGGATTGTAGCGCCCGCAACTGCGTAGCGGGCATCCTCGGCTTCGAAAAACTCGCTGCTCAACGCAGCCAAGCGCATCACGGCGCGGCTGGCTTGTCCTTCTTCACGTCTTTCAGCAATTGCTCGATGCGCTCGCTGTACTCCTGCGAAAGATCGAGTGTGAAATGCAGCTCTGGCGTGCGGCGAAGCTGCAGACGTACTACCATCTCGCGCCGGATGAACCCCGCCGCGTGCTGCAGCGCCTTGATGGCGTCGTCTTTTTCCTTGTCCGTGCCGCGCACGTAGATAAACGCGCGCGCGTGCCGCATGTCCGGCTGGACGCGCACTTCGCTGACCACCACCATGCCCTCAAGCCGCGGATCTTTCAGCTCGCCGGCAAGCATGGCGTTCAGTTCGTGGGCGATCTCTTCTCCCACGCGTTCGGGGCGGTGATTCGCCGGGCTCATCTTCTTCTCTTAATGCGCCTCTTACATCATCTCGACGGCGTGACTGATCAAGACCGGACCGAGGATGCGGTCCGCTTCGGCAAGTATCTTCTGCAACGATTCCTCGACGTGCCGCTCTTCGTTCGAAAGCGTGACCACGCCCACCACTGAACGCTGCCAGGTGTCGTGATATTCCAGCTCGGAAACGGCGACGTTGAACTGCCCGCGCAGCTTGTCTTTCAAGCTCCGCACGATCTGCCGCTTGTCCTTCAGGGATTGTGCGTCCGGGATGTGCAGCTCGAGGGTGAGCAAGCCGACTGTCATGAGCGGCTCCGAGAAACAGTTGTCGGCAAACTATTTGCGAGACGCCACAGCAGTACTGCCCTGTGCGGCGGCTTCCGCGGCGCTGAGTTTCGTTACCTGGAAGCATTCGAGAACGTCGCCAACCTTCACATCGTTGAAATTCGCGATTCCCGCGCCACACTCGAATCCCGTGCGAACCTCGCTGGCGTCGTCCTTGAATCGCTTCAGCGAGTTCAGTTTCGACGTGTACACGACCGTGCCGTCGCGCACCACGCGAACCTGCGCGTCGCGCTTCAGCACGCCGTCCACCACATAACATCCCGCGACCGTGCCCGCGCCTTTGACGCGGAATGTATTCCGCACTTCCGCACGGCCCAGATACGTCTCCTGAATAACCGGCTCGAGCAGGCCTTCCATGGCCTTCTTAATTTCGTCGGATACCTCGTAAATGATGTTGTGCGTGCGGATGTCCACGTGTTCCTGCTGCGCCAGGTCCATGGCTTTGCGGTCCGGACGCACGCCGAAGGCGATGATGATAGCCCCGGAGGCGGAGGCCAGCAGCACGTCGTTTTCTGTCACCGCGCCGACGCCTGAACCGATGATCTTCAGCTTTACCTGTTCGGTCGAAAGCTTCGGCAGCATTTCGCTCAGCACTTCCGCCGAGCCTTGCACGTCCGCCTTGATGACGATTCCTAATTCCTTGACGTCGCCCGCCTTCAATTGCTCGTGGAGCTGGTCGAGCGTGATGCGCGCCCCGCTGCTGCGCGCCATGGCCGCGTCGCGCTGCTTCCCCTGGCGGTAATCGACGATGTGCCGCGCCTTGGCTTCGTCGGCGACCTGGAAATGGTCGCCCGCTTCCGGTATGCCTTGCAGGCCGAGTACTTCGACGGGTGTCGACGGCGGCGCGTTCTTCGCGGGACGCCCATGATCGTCAAACATGGCGCGCACTTTGCCAAAGACCGCACCGCAGATGAAGAAGTCCCCTGCCTGCAGCGTGCCATTCTGCACGAGAATGGTAGCCACGGGGCCGCGGCCCTTGTCTACCCGCGATTCGAGAACGGTGCCGCTCGCCGGCGCATCAGGGTTTGCCTTCAACTCGCGCAGATCGGCCACCAGCAGCAGAATCTCGAGCAATTTGTCGAGGCCCTTCTTTTGTTTTGCGGAAACTTCCACAAACTCCGTGTCCCCGCCCCATTCGGCGGGCATTAGACCCAAGTCGCTCAACTGGCGCTTCACGCGCTCCGGTTGCGCCTCGGGCTTGTCAATCTTGTTGATGGCCACGACGATTGGCACATTCGCGGCCCGCGCGTGATCGATGGCTTCTTTCGTTTGCGGCATGACGCCGTCATCGGCGGCCACGACCAGCACCACGATGTCCGTAACCTTCGCGCCGCGTGAGCGCATCCGCGTAAATGCTTCGTGGCCCGGCGTATCCACGAACACCACCGCGCGGTCGCCCACCATGACTTTGTACGCGCCGATGTGCTGCGTGATGCCACCGGCCTCGCCTCCCGCAACGTCGGCCTGGCGGATCGCGTCGAGCAAACTCGTCTTGCCGTGGTCGACGTGGCCCATGACCGTCACCACGGGCGGCCGGGGTTTCAAGCTTTCCTTGGTCTCTTCCTTGGCGACTTCGAGCACCATCTCCTCTTCCAAGGAGACGACGTTCACGACGCCGTTGAATGCTTCCGCGAGCGTGGTAGCTGTCGGCACGTCGAGCGCCTGGTTGATGCTGGCGAAAACGCCCCGGTCGAGCAGCGTTTTCAAGAGATCCCTCGCGCGCACATCGAGTTTTTCCGCGAGTTCCCGAATCGTGATGCCCTCGGTGATGGTGACGTCGCGCGGCGGGCGGGGTTCCGGCGGCGCGATAACGGCGGCGGCAGCGCCGCGGCCGCCTGCGCCTGGACGCTGGCGCGTGGGGTGCAGCTTGCGCTCGCCTTCCATCTCCCTCTTGTCGACCACGGGACGACGACGCTGCGGCGGTTTGCGGGTGTAGAGCGGTTTCCCCGGCTCCGCCTTCGCCGGCAACTTCTCTGGGAGCGGCGGCAACATTCCGGGTCGCCCGGGCATGCGCGGGCCGGGACGCGTACCGGCGGGAACGGCCCCGCGACGCTGCTCAAAAGGCCGGCTCGGCGCGCCGGGCCTGCCGGTGCCACTGGGCTGTACGGATCGAATCGGCTGACCTGGCCGCGGACCCCCGGGCGTCGTCCCCGGCAAGGGTCCACGATTGCCCGTTGGCAGTGGCGCACGGGCGGGAGCCCCCGATCGTGCCGCAGGAGCAGCGGGTCGCGCAGGCGCAGCAGCCGCCGGTCGCGCGGCGGAAGGTCTCGCACCCTGACCGGACTGTGCCGGAGCAGGCCGTAGAGACGGCGGAGCCGCTGGTTGCCCTGCCGGTGCAGCGGGGCGAATAGGCTTTGCGGCAGGCGCCGCGGCTGGTGCGGCCGACGCGGGCACCTTTGCTGGGGCAGGTGCACTTGCCGGCGCGGGTGCGGCAGGCTTGGCTGCGGGAGCAGACGCGACTGCTGCAGGTCCAACGGCTGGTGCTGCGGTCTTCGGGACAGCCGGTGCAGCTGCGGCTGGCCTCATCCGTGCTACCTTGGCAGCGGCTTCTTTCGCTTCCTTATCCGCTCTCGCCGTGCGTTCCGCTTCGGCTTCGGCTTCCGCCTGACCCTGTAAGTGCTTGCGGACTTTTTCCGCGACGTCTGCCGGGATCGAGCTGGAGTGCGTCTTCTTTTCCGTGACACCGTAGCCGGGCAAAAGGTCAATGATCGCTTTGGCCTTCACCTCGAGTTCGCGGGCCAATTCATTGATTCGGACTTGGTTTACGTCGCTCAGGACTTTGCCTCTTCTGCCTTATCCGTGTCGGCCTTCGCCTCTGCCGGCTCAGCCTCGGCCACAACCTCTTCCGTTGGCTTCTCTTCCGTCGGCTTCTCTTCTATCGTTTCCGTTGTTTCGGCAGCAGTCTCCGCTTCCCCAGCCGGTGTCTCACCGCTTTCGGCCGGCGTTTCTGTGGCTTCCGCAGGCTCGGTGGCCGCGGCAGCTGCTTCGCCGCCTTCATAAAAGCGGTTCACCGCCTGATAAATTTTGTCCACCATCTTTTCGCCGATGCCCGGAATTTCCATCAGTTGCTCGGGAGTCATCGCCGCGAGCTTCTCGACATTATTGATTCCCGCGGCTTCGATCTTCTCGATGGTCTTCGGGCCGACGCCGGCGAGCGCCGTGAGCGGGGTCGTAGGCGCCGTCAGCGCGGTCATCTGTTCTTCAATTTCGCGGCGCTTCTCTTCCTCGCTCTTGATGTCGATATCCCAGCCGATCAGCTTGCTCGCCAGGCGGACGTTCTGCCCCTTCTTGCCGATCGCCAGCGAAAGTTGCGAATCCTCGACGATCACTTCGAGCTTGTGGTTTTCAGGGTCTGTAATCTGGACGCGCGTCACCTTCGCCGGGCTTAAGGCCTTCTGCGCGAAAGCAACCGTCTCCTCGCTGTAGGGAATAATGTCAATCTTTTCGCCGCGCAGCTCGCGGATGATCGATTGGACGCGCATGCCTTTCATCCCCACGCACGCGCCCACGGGATCGACGTCCTTGTCGCGGCTCGCCACCGCCACTTTGGTGCGCTCACCGGCCTCGCGCGCCGCGTGGCGGATCTGCACCGTGCCGTCATAAATTTCCGGCACCTCCATTTCGAACAGCCGCTGCACCAGGCTCGCATCCGCGCGCGAAACGATCACCTGCGGCCCCTTTGCCGCGCGGTCCACCACTTTGATCACCACGCGCAAGCGCTCCCCGATGTTGTACGTTTCCAATTTTGATTGCTCGCGCTTCGGAAGCCGTGCCTCCGTGCGCCCCATGTCCACGATGAGGTCCGGCCCTTCAGAGCGCTTTACGATCACCGTGACCAGCTCGCCCACGCGGTTGTGGTACTCGTTGTAGATCGTGTCGCGCTCGGCTTCGCGCACCTTCTGCAAAATCACCTGCTTGGCCGTTTGCGCCGCGATGCGCCCCAGCACGTCCGTCGGCTTCGCCGCCACAATCTCCGTGCCCACTTCCGCCGCCGGATTCTTTTTTCTAGCCTCCGCCAGGCTGACCTCTTTCTTCGGGTCGGTCACCTCTTCGACGACGGTATGCACCGAATACACGTCCACCTGCCCGGTTTCTTGATTGAACTTCGCGCGCAGGTCTTCTTCCGTCTTGTAATATTTGCGCGCCGCGACCACCATCGCGTCTTCAATCGCCGCCACCACGATTTCCGGCTCAATGTGCTTCTCGCGGCTGAGCATCTCGATCTGTTGGTAGAGCAGATTCGCCATTTCTCGTTCCTAAAATTCCGTCGTCAAAACTCCACGACCAAATTCGCCTTGCGGATGCCTTCGAGCGGCAGCTCGACAACCCGCGCCTCGCGTCCTTTCAGCTCCATGCGGACCTTCCCATTCACAAATCCTGCCAGGCGCCCTTCAAAAAACTTTGCTTCTCCCACCGGCTCGGTGGTCGAAACCTTCGCCAGCCGCCCCTTGAACCGCTCGAAATCGGCCGGCTTCTTAAGTTCCCGGTCCAGCCCTGGGGAACTCACCTCCAGGATGTACCCCGGTCCTTCGACCAAATCCTCGACGTCCAGGATCACGCTCAATTGCTGGCTCACCCGCTCGCAATCGGCGTGGCTAATCTTCGGGTAGGGGTCGCTGACGACCGTCGCCCCCATGATCCCCGCCGCATCGCTGATCGGAGCCGCGGTCTGGGGCAACCGGTCGATGTACACCCGCAGGAACCGCTGCTTGCCGATTTTCCATTCGACATCAACGATTTCCAGGCCTTCCGAGCGCGCCACGCGCTCGGCGGCTTCGCGAATCTTTCCCAAATTCACGCGAAGACTCCCCGACCTAGGCCGGTCATTCGAGCACTGCAACCGGCGGCAACAAAAAAGTGGGCTCGCGCCCACTTATCCGTGCGACCCGCCTCAGAGCGAAACACCAGTATATTCTCGCAGCAAGACAAAAGCAAGATAAGGGCTTTTTAACAGTGGGACGGTTCCCGGGACGGTGTTTATCCGAAAGTTTAGAGAGCGCTCGCGATGCTACGCCGTGTGCTCGCGGGAATCTCCGCGCTCCTTCAGGAAGGCGCGAAAAACGCCGCCCAGTGATCGCCCGGCGGGCGCACGAAATTATCCTTTGTAATTCACTTTCTTGAATTCCACCCGGTAGTAATGCGCCGGGAAATTATCCTTATTTTCGAACGAGTGTGGCGGCTGGGCGCCCATTCGGATTGCTGTCGGAAACTTAGCGGCTTCAAACTTCCGCTCCACCTGCGCAGTCTTGCCGTCATAGGAAGTTTCCACGCCTTTGGGCTGGGATTCGAAGAAGAGAAATGCGGCGGGCCACAGCGTCTCGCCCATCTCTTGCTTTTGACCCGGCCGGATGGTCACTTCGACAAACCGAATGTCGTACGTTTCAAACAGCACTTTGTCCGTTTCTTGAGAGGTAATGACCGCATCCATCGAGGCGGGCCAATTCCAAGAAGTCACCTGGACTGCGGGCAAAGTCTGCACCGCTTCGTTTCGGAAGATCATGCGGCCGTTCTTGTCGGGACATTCAAAAGGGATTTTCTTGAACTCGACGCGGAAAAAATGTTTCGTGAACGTGTCCAGATTCTCCCATGCATGAGGAGCCTGCGTCCCGGCAACGTTCAGCACGGGAAAAGAAGCGTCGGCGGGAACTTCGCCTCCCGGCTGCGTGGGCGCGCCGTCCGTGCCGTGATCCCTGCCCCTTGGTTGCGCCTCGGCCTGGAGAAAAATAGACAACCATTGGTGGTCATGTTTGCTGTTGGTTGTGTGCGGCGGCGTGTGCACGTCCAAAACTCGGATGTTGCTGTCCTCATACATGACAATGTGGTTTTGCGGATCGGCGGCGACGGCATCCAACGAGTCCGGCCACGGCCAACAACCGGATGAGGACTTGTCTTGTGCCCGGGCGCCCGCGACCATGAATAGGGCCAACAGTCCCATGACACCCACGGTGCCCATCGCGAAAGACGATACTCTGCGGAACTTCATTCTTCTTCCTCCTGCGCACGTCAGAGGCTGCGATCCGTACATCACCTCTGGCCTTCGCGCAACCCTACGCCGCACGCTCTTTAACGTCAATCTCAGGCCGCCCGGGCAGCAGACGGTTAATCACAGAAGTGAAATTCTCGCACCGCGCCGCGCCTTCTATGTTGGCGGCCGGTCATTTACTTTTTCAATGCGCTCCGCTAACGTCTTATTTCCGGTCAATTTCTGTTACCGGCCGGTGCGTCAAGCGCTCGCAGCGTCTTTACAAGGAGCCGATGATGCCTTCCAAGCCCCGCCAAAAGACCCCTCCGTCCGGAGAACTCCACTCCCCAATCCGCATCGTCCCGTTGCATCCCGGGGCTGCTCTCGCAGCGGCCCCGCAGGTCCCTGCGAAGCTGACCTATCGCAACGGCCCTCTGCTCACCTCCGTTCAAGTCTTCACGATTTTCTGGGGCTCGGCCTGGCAGCAAGCGCCTCAGAGCGATCTGCTCACGCGCATCAACCAGTTTTTCGATTTCATCCTTAGCAGCGAGCTCCTCGACCAGCTCGGCGAATACAGCGTCCCCGGCCAGAAAATCGGCCATGGCTTGCTCACCGGGACCCACACTCTCGTCGCTCCCGAGCCAGGCAAATCCGTGCAAGACTCCGCCATTCAGCAAATGCTCCAGACGCAAATCTCTGGCGGCGCCTTCCCCGCCACCACTCCCGACACGCTTTATTTCGTTTTTCTTCCTCCCGGCGTGCAGGTCGTTCAGGGAGGCGCCGCTTCCTGCAAAGTGTTCTGCGGCTATCACGACGCTATCAACAACAGCATCTTCTACGCCGTCATGCCCTATCCCGGCTGCGCGGGGTGTCTCGGCGGAGTCGCTGACTTCGACGCGCTCACATCCACTACGTCCCACGAACTCTGCGAAGCCATTACCGACCCCATCCCCGGCCAAGGTTGGTACGACGACAACAACGGCGAAATCGGCGACATCTGCGCTTGGCAAACTCGGACCCTCGGTGGCTACAACATCCAGCTCGAATGGTCCAACAAAGCAGGCCGCTGCGTCTGAGCTTTTCTTAAGTCACCGCAGGGAAAGCATCTAAAGAAGGAAGAATTGCCGCGCCCAGCACAAAACGCCTCCGGCCGGGCCGGAGGCGTCCTGGCGAGACTGGGAATTCCGCTAAACGTACCGATGCTACTGTTGCGGCTTCTGGGCCGGCGGGGGCTGTTGCGCTGCCGGCTTTGGAGCCGGCTTGGCTTGTGCTGCTGGTGTCGTCGTGGCGGCGGCCTTCACCGGATAGGCCTGGTCATAAAGGCGCACGATGTCTTGCGTCACGTCAATCTGAGTTGACTTGTAGAGGATCGGAGAATTCTGCGCCGAGGAGTCGAAAATCGCCACGTAGCCGTTCTCCCTCGCGTAACGGTCCAGCACATCAACCAGTTTACGGCCAATACGGTCGATGACCTCGCCTTGCGCGGCGTTCACATCTTCCTGGTATTCCGTTTGCTTCCGCTCGAGCTGCGCGGCAAGCCGCTGCCCTTGTTGCGTCAAACGCGCTTCCTCGTCGGGGCTCAGTTTTCCCTGGCTGGCTTGGAGCCGCTGCCGAAGGTCACTGACCTGTTTGTTCAAGTTCTCCAGCTCGACTTGGCGCGAGGCAAACTGCGACTGGAGTTCCGCCGACGCCTGCTTTCCGTCTGCGGTGCTCACAATTGCTGTGCGCACGTCGATCACGCCGACCTTGTTCGATGCGGAAGAGCCCGCCGCGGGAGTTCCCTGCGCGGATACGGCTGCGGCCGCAAAGAGGCACGCCGCGCCGAAAGCAGCCGTCCTAATCATGGTTGTGTGCAACCCGGACGGTGTCCGGGTCAACATTCTCGAATTCACTTTTTTCTCCTTGTGGTAGGTGATCCCGGCGAAGCCGAGGCCAACCTGGGCCAATTCTGGATTGGCCGAAACTTGTTCTGCGCTCCCCTGCGCTGTCCGCAGCCGTTA
>Ga0307479_10001982_pt1 | contig 18703 bp, 17 predicted proteins | sample atmos_gasesECM4C_FD_203743 | JGI IMG/M metagenome (GOLD analysis project Ga0307479, IMG submission 203743) | Hardwood forest soil microbial communities from Morgan-Monroe State Forest, Indiana, United States - atmos_gasesECM4C_515 | ecosystem: Environmental > Terrestrial > Soil > Temperate... | reverse complement strand
CAGCTCCGATTAGTAGCACCCGGTCGGCCAAAAGAAAGACCGCTCATTTGACGCAACTTAGCTACTAAAGGTTTTGCTGCACTGTACCTGAAAGAAACACATCCTCTCAGGATGAGACAGATTCTAATCAGATGCGCGAGCGGGAGCAATAGGCAAAGCGCTCCAGTACGGACGTATGTGCTTTATTTTGAATGGCTGACCGGGTGGCCAGAGGAAGGACAGGCGTAGGTGGCTGCCTGTCCGATCGGGCCGGCGCGCCGGGTGTTCGCTGGAGCGGGTCGCAGAATGAAACAGGAATTGTTCCATCGAGGAAGAACTGGGCTCCGCGGCGGAAAGAAATTGCCCAGCGCGACTGGGAATGCTTCGCCGATGGGGCAGTCGGCGTTTCGCGATTTGACGTAGATCTGCATTGACCAGCGGCCGGGTAGCCACACAAGCGAACGGAACGATTTTGGTGGCGGTGTAGAATCTCTGACCATGAAGAACCTCAGGAATGCGAAGGACAAAGAGGAAATCACGCGGCGGATTGCTAGAGTCCGGCCGGACAGTTCGCGGTTGTGGGGGAGAATGTCGGCGCACCAGATGATTTGCCATCTGAGCGACGGATTTCGGCTGTATATGGGGGAGAGAAAGGTTGCGCCGGCAGGCGGGATGTATCCGAGCAAAGTGCTGCGGTGGATTGCGTTGTGGGCGCCGATGCAGTGGCCGCACGGGTTCAAAACTATGCCGGAGCTGGACCAGGAGGGCGGCGGGGGCACTTCACCGGTCGAGTTCGCGCGAGACGTGAGTGAATTGCAGAACTTGCTGGAGCGCTTCGTGAGACAACCGCGGGATTTCAGCTGGCAGACCCATCCACAATTTGGAGAGATGAACGAGCGGGATTGGATGCGGCTGGCGTATTTGCATGCGGACCATCACCTTCGGCAGTTCGGGGCGTAAAAACCGTCGGGCAATTTTTCCTCTTGACAGAGAGCATCGGTAAGCAGTAGCTTACCGTTCGTGCAGACTTACGTACAAGCGGGGATGGAAGCGCTGGGTGATCCGACTCGCTTCGCTATCTTACAAAGCCTGGCGCGACGGGCGCTGGCGGTGAGTGAGTTGGCGGAGACGCTGCCGGTGAGCCGGCCAGCGGTGTCGCAGCACCTTCGAGTGCTGAAAGACGCCGGTTTGGTAAGCGACCGCAAGGCAGGGACGAGGCGCATTTACGAAGCGAACCCGGACGGGATTGCGCTGCTGCGCGAACACCTTGACAAATTGTGGGGACAAGCTTTGACGGCGTTTCAAATGAACGCCGAGAGAAACAAGGAGGCAGGGCATGGCCGAACCCGTGGCAGCAAAAGCAAGCAGCGTTCGAAAAACACTCAACGTTAATGTGCCAATCGAGCAGGCATTCGCGGTGTTCACAGAAAAAATGGGCGCATGGTGGCCAGCGACGCATCACATCGCCAAGCAGCCGTTCCTAGAGATTGAGGTGGAGGGGCGCAGCGGCGGACGTTGGTTCGAACGGGCCGCGGACGGAAGCGAATGTGACTGGGGACGAGTGCTGGCCTGGGAGCCGCCAAATCGGGTGGTGTTTGCCTGGCATTTGCAGGGGGATTTTAAATTTGATCCCAACCCGGAAAAGGCAAGCGAGGTGGAAGTTCGATTTTTCGCGGAGGGCGCCGGCAAGACGCGAGTGGAGTTGGAGCATCGTAATTTCGAGCGGCACGGCGCAGGTTGGGAGCAACTGCGCACGAGTGTGGATTCGCCCGGCGGGTGGACTGCGGTCTTGGAAGGTTTTGTGAAAGCCTCAAACCAGGAGAAATGAGATGGTGAGGATCGAGAGATCGATTAAGACAACATTGTGCGCGCTGGCGTTCCTGGTGGTGGGTGCGGCCATTGCGCAAACTCCGGGAGAAATCCCACAGGGCGCGAACATTCCGAAAAATATGAGGCCCTATTTTCTGTGCTTGCTGGAAAAGGGGGAGAAGTGGACCCCGGTGCAATTTGCCGATCCAGCGATGCAGGAGCATCTGGCGTACATTCGCGAGCAAGTGGAAGCGGGAAAGTATGTAGTGGTGGGGCCGGCGCTGGATGAAGGACGGATAAGGGGGATAGGCATCATTAGTGCAACTTCGCTGGAAGAGGCGCAGAAGATCGTGAACGCCGACAAGATGGTACAAACCGGGCAGCTGGTGGCGGAAATTCACCCGGTGATGCTGGCGGACCTCTCCGCCCTGCACACTGAATATCCAGCGAAGACACAAAAGTAGGGAATTACGAGGGCCGGCGCGAAAAAAATGGCTCCGAGATTCACTCGGAGCCAAATGGTTTTATGCGCAGGGAGCATGGCGTCAAGTTCGAACATGGCGTCACGCAATTTGCAAGAGTTAGAAGCGGATGTACGGGCCGAAGGCGATGCGCAAGTTATTGTGCGCGCCGCTGTTGAAGTAGAGCTCATCGCCGATATCAAAACGGATGCCCAGCGGGCCAAGATGGCCCTCAAGACCGCCGCCAGGATAGAGGACGCCGTCGACGTTTTTACGACGGAGATTGTCGACGCTGCTAAAGAATGTTCCGATAGTGGCCGGCGCGTTGTTGATCCGGAAATTGACGAAGCCGCCCTTGAGAGTCACGAAGGGGTGAACATGCCAGCGTTCGCCTAAATTGACTTTGGGGCCGAATTCGCCGTGTAGGGTGCGCATACCGGTGCGGCGAACGATGACAGCGCCGGTAGTCGAATCCGTGAACGACTCAGTGAAGGCCCGATCAAAATCGTAACTCATCTCGCCTTCCAGCTTGATATTGCGAAAAGCGATGACGCCAACGCGGGCGCCGAGGCCTGCAAAATTACTATCGGTCTGCGCCAACCGGAGGTAATCGGCGAAGACGCCGACCTGCACGTGTTCGGTCTCCTGAGCCGATGCGAGAGGGACGAGCCACCCCGTAAAAAGTAAAAGAAACGCTAAACGCTTCATGGTTCGCGTACTCCTTGCGAAAGGGATTTTAGATTGCAAAACAGAGGGCGGGGCCGCGGGCTGGAGAGGTCTGTGCTGCTGTCGTTTGGATGCCGGTGGAGAAGACGCCAGTTGCGACAAACGGGCGAATTGAGGGGATGTGAAGCGCGAGACTTCCGAGGGTACAAGGCGCGGTGTCCCGTCCATACAGGGTTTGCTGTAGGAAGAGAGCGAAATTCTCAATGAAAATAAGGGTTCTGTTCAGTGCGGCATTGTTTTCTGATAGGGGTGTGCGGATAATATGGGCGCTTAGGGATGTCCTACTCCGGTAAGTCTGCGGGACCCTACAAGCAAGAAGCGGGAGAGCGATGGGAAAGAACCGAAACGGGCACGCGCCAGTGAGCGCGGAGCGGCTGGAAAAAGCGCTCACCGGAATAGCCGGCTTCGATGAAGTGACGAATGGCGGGGTACCAAAAGGGCGGCCGACCATCGTGTGCGGGGGGCCAGGCTGCGGCAAGACAATGTTCGCGGTGGAGTTTCTGGTGCGCGGCGCGACGGAATACAACGAGCCTGGTGTACTGATGACCTTCGAGGAAACCTCGGAGGAAATGGCCAAGAATGTGGCGTCGCTGGGATTCGATTTAAAGGGATTGGCGGCGCGAAAGAAAGTGGTACTCGAGTATGTGCGCATCGAGCCGGCGGAGATATACGAGACGGGGGAGTACGATTTAGAAGGACTGTTTGTTCGACTGCAGCACGCGGTGGACAGGATCGGAGCCAAGCGTGTGGTGCTGGATACGGTGGAAGCGATCTTTTCTGGATTTGGAAACGCCGGGCTGCTACGCGCGGAGATTCGCCGGCTATTCCGGTGGTTGAAGGATCGCGGATTGACTACGGTAGTGACCGCGGAGAAGGGGGAGGGAACCCTGACGCGGTATGGACTGGAAGAGTATGTATCGGACTGCGTGATCTTTTTGGATCACCGGGTTACTGACCAGATCTCGACGCGACGGTTGAGGGTGGTGAAGTATCGGGGGACGTCGCACATAGCGGATGAGGTTCCGTTTCTGATCGACGAGCGCGGCTTCTCTGTGCTGCCGAGCACGTCGATGAAACTGAGTCACGTTGTTTCGAACCAGCGGGTTTCGTCGGGGGTCGCAGACCTAGATGAGATGCTGGAAGGAAAAGGATTCTATCGAGGGTCATCTATCCTGGTGTCGGGGACCGCGGGAACGGGGAAATCGACTTTAGCGGCCCATTTTGCGCAGCAGACGTGCCGCGATGGAGAACGATGCCTGTATGTGGCGCTAGAGGAATCCCCGGCGCAGGCCACGCGAAACATGAAATCGGTCGGAGTCGACTTGGAAAAGTACGTGAGAAAAGGCCTGCTACGCTTCGAGGCCTGGAGGCCGACGCAGAGCGGGCTGGAAATGCATTTGTTGCAGATTCACAAACTGGTGGAGCAGCACAAACCGACCGCGGTGGTGATCGACCCAATCACGAACCTCCTGTTGGGGAATAGGAACGAACTACACTCGATGTTGATGAGGTTGATCGACTTCCTTAAAACGAAGCAGATCACCGGTTTCTTTACAGCGCTGACTTCCGGGCGAAATAAGGAGATCGAAGAGAGCGATGTGGGGATCTCCTCGCTAATCGACACGTGGATTTTCGCGCGGGACGTGGAGCTTAACGGCGAACGGAACCGCTGCATATACGTGCTGAAATCGCGTGGAATGGCGCACTCCAACCAAGTGCGCGAGTTTTTGATGTCGAAGGAGGGTATACGTCTCTTGCCGGTGTACGTGGGCAGCGGTGCGGTGCTGACCGGCTCGGCCAGGCTGTCGCAGGAGGCGCGCGAGAGGGCCGAAAATGTGCTGCGACAACAAACCAAGGTAGAGCAGCGGCGGGTTCTGGAAGGCAAGCGAAAGGCGTTAGAGGCGCAAATTGAGGCGATGCGGTCGGAGTTTGCACAGGAAGAAGCGCGGGTGGCGCTGGTGACGAAGCAGGAGGAGCGGAGGGAGCGCGACTTGTCGCAAGACATGCTGGAGATGGTGAGTTTTCGGGGAGGCGCGCGGCAGGGAAAGACTGGAGAGCGAAACGGAAGAGTGGGGGACGGGTATGAAGGCTAAGGTTGGGGAGTCGAAAAGGGGCAAAGGCGCCAATGGAACGGATGGCGGGCGGTTGATGGAGCTGCGCTTATATGTGGCTGGGCAAACTCCAAAATCGCTAACCGCGCTGGCGAACCTGAAGAAGATTTGTGCGGAGCATCTGGAAGGACGATACCGGCTGCATGTGATCGACCTGCTAAAGACGCCGCAATTGGCGCAAAACGACCAGATCCTGGCGATTCCGACGCTGGTGCGGAAACTGCCGGAGCCGATACGTAAAATAATCGGTGATCTGTCCGATCAAAACCGAGTACTGGTAGGCTTGAATCTGCTGGAGACTGAGGGTGGCAAGTGAACTCAAATGGGCGCAAGGCGGAGACGAACGATCACAAAGCGAAGCAGAAGTACATTTTCCGGTTATTCGTGACGGGGCAGACACCGAGATCTGTGAAATCGATTGAGAATCTGAAGAGAGTTTGTGAACGATATCTGAAGGGGCGGTACGAGTTGGAAGTGATCGACATATATCAGCAGCCAGCTTTGGCCTCGGAGAATCAAATCATCGCGGCGCCTACGTTGATCAAGAAACTACCTTTGCCGCTGCGCCGGCTGGTGGGAGATTTTGCGGATCACGATCGAGTAGTGCTAGGTCTAGATTTGAAGGTCGCCTAGGGTGGGAGCCTTGAAGAAGCAAAAGAAGCCGAATCCTTCTCATGGGATACGCGAGACACAGGATTTGAGGGCGCGTGTGGAGGAGCTCGAAGAGACGTTGCGTGCGATCCGAATGGGAGAAGTGGACGCGCTGTTGGTGTCCAGCAGCCACGGAGATCAGGTCTTTACGTTACAAGGCGCGGAACATCCATACCGTTTGCTGGTAGAAACGATCGAAGAAGGAGCGGCAACGCTCTCCGAGGATGGGACCGTGCTGTATTCCAACAAGAGTTTCGCAGTATTCTTCGGAGTGCCACTGGAGAGGTTCATCGGTGCGCCACTGCAAGATTTCCTGACCGGGAATGACGCCGAATTTTTGAAGACGCTGATTATGGGAGCCAAGCTGGCGAGCACGCGGGGCGAAATCCGGCTGATGAGCAGAACTGGCAAGCCACGAACGATCCGGTTGACGCTGAGTCCGAACCGCGAACTGGGGCTGGAGGCGATCTGTGCCGTGGCGACCGAGCTTACCGAAGTCGTCGACGCTAATGAAGCCCTGCGCGTAACCGAAACGTCGCTACGGCAATTGTCTGCCCGACTCTTGCAATTGCAGGATGAAGAACGCCGGCGAATCGCCCGGGATTTGCACGACGTGACCGGCCAGAAGATCGCGGTGCTCTCGATGTCGTTGGACCGGCTGGCGAGGTTAACGGAACAACGCAAACCGGAGGCGAAGGAAACCATCAAGGAAAGCCGAGACCTCGTGAGCCAGATCGGCGAGGAGATCCGGACGCTATCTTACCTTTTGCACCCACCGTTGCTGGATGAATGCGGTCTGGCGTCCGCGGTGCACTGGTACGCGGAGGGTTTCCAGAAACGGAGCGCCATCAAGCTGGAAGTGGAAGTCGATGCGGACCTACCGCGCTTACCTTCCGAGGCCGAAACGACGCTGTTTAGGGTGGTGCAGGAGAGCCTGACGAACGTGCATCGATACTCAGGAAGTCCGGCGGCCAAGATTCGGATCTCCAAGAATTCCGGCGAGGTGCAGCTGGAAATCATCGATTACGGCCACGGGATCAAGTCCGGAACAGCGCAGGCAAAGTTGGATGGCCAAGCCCCGTTGGGCGTTGGCATTCCCGGAATGCGCGAGCGCCTTCACCAGCTGGGCGGAGAGCTAAATGTTGATTTTGGGACAAGTGGAACGCGAGTGGTGGCTACGCTGCCGATCAAGAAATCGGTGGAAAGTGATGTTGAAGGAGCGGAGGACCAAACATCGTTGAGTTTTGCGATGCGCTCCGCGGAAGACGCGCGGAGGCGGATCCTAATCGCGGACGATCATGAACTGATGCGGCGCGGGCTGAGAGGGCTGCTGGAAAGTCATGACGAATGGGCGGTTTGCGGTGAAGCGGTTGAAGGAAGCGAAGCAGTGCGCAAGAGCACGGAGCTGAAGCCCGATCTGGTGATAATGGACGTGAACCTGCCGGGGCTGAGCGGGATCGAGGCCGCCCAGCAAATCCGCATCGAACGCGAAGCTGCCAAGATTTTGTTCTTTACGGTGCACGATTCCGACGAAATAATTCGTGAAATTATCGAGGTGGGTGCGCTGGGGTACGTGGCCAAGTCGCGAGCAAGTCAGGATCTGATCGAAGCAGTGCGGAGAGTGCTGGGCGGGAAGACGTTTTTCCCCAATGCAACAGCGGCTGCGGCAGCACGGAGATAGCGGTGAGTTTCAGCCTTTAGTTATCCCCTAATAAACGCGTCTGCAATTCAGCGGAGCGCGTTCCAATCTTAAGAATGTACCTAGCGGGCGAGGGTTTCGCTGGATTCGACTCGCTCGGGTGAGTCTATGCGAATGTCGGTGAGGTCAGATAGCAGGCTTGCGGCCCAGCGGTACACGTTGTGCTCGCGGACGGACAGACGCATGTGTTGCATGCGGGTGGCCTGCTCGTCGGACGGCATGTTCAAGGCGCGATGAATGGCGCCTGCCAACTGTTGGACATCGTAAGGGTTAATGAGCAACGCGTCGGTAAGTTCCAGCGCAGCGCCGGCAAAGGTGCTGAGGATGAGCACGCCCTGGTTGTCTTCACGCGAGGCTACGAACTCCTTGGCAACAAGATTCATCCCGTCGTGCAGCGACGTCACCAGACACAGAGAAGCGGCGCGATAGAACCGGGCAATTTCCTCATGCGAATGGTGGCGTTTGAGGAAGACAATGGGTTTCCAGCGACCAGCTTGGAAGCGCGCGTTGATGCGCTCGGCTTCGGCGGCGACTTCCCCGAGGAGATTCTGGTAGCGGTCAATATTGGTGCGGCTGGGCGCGCCGATCTGGAGAAGAGTAAAGCGGCGCTGGTAATCAGGGTAGAGTTCGAAAAAGAGTTCGATGGCGCGTAAGCGCTCGAGAATACCCTTGGTGTAGTCCACGCGATCGACGCCGACGCCAAGTAGCGTGGCGCTGACATCCAACTCATTACAAAGAGCGGTCACTTCTTCGTTCATGGTGCGATGCGGACGCAATGAATTGCCGTTTTCCTGAAGAGCCACACTGATGGGATATGGACGCACACGAGTCAAGTGGCCCTGTCGATTGACGGAGAAGCGGTCCCACTCGGTCAGCGCTTCCACGGCACGATCGACGGTAGAAAGAAAGTTATTACAGTGCGACTGGATATGAAAGCCGATCAGATCGGCGCCCAGCAACCCGTCAATCAATTCTCGTTGCCACGGGCAAATACCGAAGACCTCGGGATTGGGCCAGGGAATGTGCCAGAAAATGGCGACGCGGGCGTCGGGCCGCGCTTCCTTGATCATGCGAGGCAGCAAGGCGAAATGATAATCCTGAACCAAGACGATGGGTGACTCGGTGGATTTCATCTCCTCGAGAGCCGCATCGGCGAAGCGTCGATTGACCTCCTGATAGGCTACCCAGTCCTCCGGGCGGAAGACGGGGCGAGTGTGAGCGATGTGGCAGAGTGGCCAAATTCCTTCGTTAGCGAAGCCTTCGTAGTAACCCTTCTCTTCTTCGGCGCTGAGCCATACGCGGCGCAATGTATAGCTCGGGCGTTCCGGCGGAACGCGGAGGTGGTCTTTGGCGTCGACCGTGTCGCGGTCGGCGTTGCCGGAGCCGTGGGCAATCCAGGTGCCGTCGGTGGCGAGGAGAACGGGCTCAAGAGCGGTAACCAGACCGCTGGCCGGTACGATTACTTCCATCGAGCCGTTGTTGGTTCCGCGAACGTGCATGTAGGGCTCGCGGTTGGCAATCACGAAGAGCGGCTTGTTTTGTAGTTTATTGCTCAAGCTGACGCGCAGGCGCCCGGCGGTCCATAGCGAAACGTTGGAGTCTCGGAGCCGCGCTTCTTCCTCGGCCGTGGCACGGGCAGCGTTGAGATCGCGTGCAAGATGAGTGACTTCGTGGTGGAGCTGATCGAAGAGTTCGCCCTCCGGCAGCGAAGGGGCAGCATGCGATTGCCCGGTGCGCAAAGTTCGCAACCATTTTGCCGTGCGGGTAAGCGGACCGGTGAGTGTCCAACGAACGAGAACCAGCGCAAGCCCCGCGATGAATAGGGTCTGCACGAGTGCATTGACCAGAGAATCGCGCAAAGTATGAGCCACCTGGCGGTCGATATAGGAGGCATCGTGCACTAGCGCCAACGTGCCAACCAGTTGGCCATTGCGATGCAGGGGCAGGGCGTAAACATGAATCGATGTGTCGTTCGCGCGCAAGAACTCGCCATAGCCGGCATCGCGCTCAGCAGCTCGGGCGGCTGCGCCTGGGCGAAGCTGAAAAAGTGAAGTCAGGCCAGAAGTTACGGCGAGAGCTATGCCATTGGCATTGTAGATAGCGACGCCCTTCAGATGCTCCCGCTGGCCGAAGCGATCCACGAGGCGTTGAAGGTTTTTGTCGGGAAGCTGCTTGTCAAACTGTGGTTCGATATTGTCTTGCAGGCTTTCGGCGAGAATCTCCGCGCGGCGCGAGAGATCGTTGCGCAGAATGCGGCGTTCGGTGCGAACCTGATAAGCCGCGAAGAGGAGCGACACCACAACCACACTAACGATGAGTGGCAAGACGAGTTTCAGAGTGGTGCGCATCGATGCTTCCCCTTGGGCAAGAGCGAAGTTCGTTTTTCGGGATTCGTGAGGGCGATACGAATCCGCCTGGACGACAAAAGTGCGCCCGTTATCGCGAGTACCTCACCGCTGCACGACTACATGAACAGCGATGTTGTTCCCTTCATCAGTCCGGTAGTCGACGGTGGCGGTGGAACCAACTTCCAATCGTCCCTCGACTTTGGTCGTGTCGTCGATCAGGAACTGGAGGGTAACTAGGTCCTGGCTCTTCTTGACGTCGACGGAAAAAGACGCGTCTCCGATGGCTGAGATTTTGCCGGAGACTGAACCTTTCTCGGCGGCTTCCTTGAAAAGGCTGCTATGCGGCTGGGAGGCTAGCGCGTCGGACGAAATCGCGACACTTAAGCATGCCACAAATACGGTCAGAATGAATAGAGTAACCAACGTCAGGATCGCGCGGAAGCGCATTGTTATTTCCCCCCACCACTTCCGGCTGGTGATAATACAGATGGCACGACAGCTTCCAAAGTGGCGGCTCTACGGTATTTCTGTAAACGAATTCAAATGAGGTAGATAGCGGAGCGGCGGGCAATGAGGGCGTCGCGGATTACGTACTAGGACCATGCAAATTTTCCGTTCTCATCTTTGCGCGACTAGGAAAAGCCGGCGGAAGGGAAAGAGCGTCTGGCCGTTTGCCTGAGGGGGATACGCTGCGGCCATGCGTTCGGAGAACGCTTGGATAAATTTCGCAGACTCGTCTTCGGGCAGGGCGGAGAGAAAGGGACGCAGCGCGGTGCCGCGCATGAAATCGACGACCGGATCCTTGCCTTCCAGCACCTGCAGATAGATCGTTTCCCAAACATCGAGATTCCGAGTATGCGGGGCGAGCCAGCTCCAATAAGTTTCTGGCGCCGGAACAGGTGCGAGGAGCAGAGGTTCGAGCTTGGCACGCCACTCGCTTTGAATGACCAACTCTTTCAAGCCGAGGTGGGAGGGTGCATCAAAATGTCGGGGAACCTGCATGGCCAGGACGCCGCCGTCACGCAGTTTCATCATCAAGGAAGGCAACAACGTTTGATGGTAAGGAACCCAGTGGAGGGCCGCATTACTATAAATGAGATCGGGAGGAGGGGAAGGCGCCCACGATCGAATGTCCGCTTGTTCCCAGGTGAGCGAAGGGAATTCGCGGCGAGCCTCTGCAAGCATTTCGGGAGAAGAGTCGATGCCGACGACTTGGGAGCCTGGAAAGGTGTCAGCGAGGATGTGAGTCAGGTAGCCGGTGCCGCAACCGAGATCGTAAATCAGAGAGTAAGCGAGTGTGGGAAGTCGAGCGATGAGGTCGAGGCCCGCGCGAAAGCGGATGTCGGCATAGCGTAGGTAAGTTTGCGGCTCCCAGGTAGTCACAGAGGTCAGGGCAAAATCATATCATCCCATCGCGAGCCTGCTGGGCGCCGGGCGACAGTTACACCAGGAAGCCTTGGGTACGATAGAGCTGCACGATTTCAAGGCGATCTTCGGCGCCGATTTTGTGTTTCATTCGATACAGATGATTCTTGACGGTTTGTTCGGAAAGCGAGAAATGATTGGCGATTTCCTTATTCGTGAGCCCCTGGGCGATCAAAGGAATGAGCTGTAGCTCACGCCGACTCAAGCCCAAGCGGCGCCGCTCGCTGGCGCAGGGAAGGCCGGCAGCGTCCGACTGGAAGTACCGAAACAGAACGGCACAAAGAGTGCCGGGGCACACAGCTTCGCCGGCGAACACGGCCTGCACGCCTTGCAGCACCTCGGTTGCGGAAGCGTCTCGCAATAGGTAACCGCTGATTCCTGCGCGCACACATTGCAGGAATTCACGATCATCCTTGGCCATGCCAATCAGCAGTATGCGTACGGCAGGAGCAGCGGCACGCACCTCCTGGATGGCCGCCAAATCCTCTTCCAGGCTGCCTCGGGAGGTGAGCAGGAGAATATCGGGGTTGGCTTCGAGCAAGGCATCGGTGTGGAAGTGCGCGGCGGAATCGGTGGCGCTGACTTCGATGCAGCCTCCCTTGCAGAGTACGCGGGCCAAAGCTTCACGCAGCAATCGATTCTCCGCAGCCACAAACACGCGGATTTTTTCACCGGCTACTCCACGCGCGTCCGCGCGCATTGGTTTTCCGGCGCGGCGCCGGGAGTCCGCCATTGACCCGCTCGAGCGGGCTGTTTGCTTGACCAAGCTGTCAGTCATTGAACTGCCGCCTTCCCTCCCCGGAATTTTCGCCGACCAGGGGAAGCAAAGGAGTTGTTAATCTATAACGTTGCAAGGCTATTGCCAAGCCTTTCCGGTTGACGGGTCGATGGCCGGTGGCCAAGGTGCGGAACATGCGGTCAAACAGGAAAAAGGCGATGCCAAAGTTAGCATTCATGTGTCCGGCATTGTTGACGCTGTGATGATGAATATCATGCAGGCGCCTGGCCCGCCGGAACCAGCGGTTTAGTAAGGGCATGCGCGCCATCCAGAAATCGCTGAGATGCATTGCGTCGTGGAGAAGACTGAAGGTGAAGAACGGCCAGACCACAAGGCCTGCCAGTACGATGGACTGGTAGATCGGCGGCACATGAAGCAGAAACATAGTACCCCAACAAAAAATTAGGACTACGGTCGATGGTGCGATCCACTCGAGACCTATATTGCCGAGTGAAACGCGCCCACGGGTGGCGTCCTTATAGTCCTGGGCACGCATGGGCTGAAGTGGTCCATACAGCAGCAGATGGTGAATCATGTGGCTACGGCTGAGGAAAGGCAGCCTGTCGCTATGGAGCAGCCGATGCAACCAATAGCCGGCGAACTCCGCCACCAGGAACGAACAGATGGCGGATTCTAACACGCCTGCCGCCGACAGCGCCGCGCAGAACCAAAACATAGTCATTCTCCTTTGGTATGTGCACGGTAAACGGCGGCTCAGGGCTCCTTCAAGCGACAAGGAGCGATTTTGGAGAAGGGGCGCTTAATGTCGTTGTTTGTCGCACCGCCGAGGCCAAAGAGGACGAGACGCTCCACGTCTCGATTGCGAACGTTTCCTGCCGGTTTTCAACTAACAGCAGAGGAATGTGCTGGTTACGGCAGATGAAGGCGCTTCATCAGATCCTGAAACCCAGGTTCGGGGCGCAGCGAGTCAGCCATTGGGTCAACGTTTAGATAGACCAAGCGATCGTTGTGTTCTTTGTAAGCTTTATTCAGCCAGTCCAGAGCCATCTTCTTATCGCCCAACCCGTTATATACACAGGCGAAGTAAATGGCGGAGACATAGCGTGTTTTCGCTAGGTGCTGAAGGTCCGCAAGTATTTTGCGAGCGCCTGCCACATCCCCAGAGAGACCGAGCGCGTGTCCATATAGAGCTGCGATCGCGGGCTGGTTCCCGGAAAGTTTGAGGCCGCGTGAAAACTCCTCCAGCGCTTCCTTGTACATTTTTTTTTCACGATATGCCGAACCCAGCCAGATGTAAGCAAGAGGATACGTCGGATATTGGTCTGTGGTGCGGCGGGCCTGCGCAATAGCGGCATCGTATTGGCGCGAATTGTAGAGGATCTCGGCCCGCGAGGTATTAAACAGTGGCGAAACAGGATCCAGGCTGAGCGCGCGCGAGTTCTCTTCGAGGGCCTGTTGGAGACGATTGCGCACGATACAATAGTGGCTGAACCACTGATGTGCCGTGGGGTCATTTTGCCCAAGCTCCAAGGCGCGCTGAAACTCCCGTTCCGCGGCGTCGAAATCCCAATCGTAGCTGAACGACACGTTCGCCAAAACGGAGTGCGCCTCACCGAGTTGGGGGTCGAGTTGCAAGGCGCGCTCGGCGGCGTGACGGGCTTTCGGTTTGGCGTCCGCCGGAAGCATATCGTCATAAGGCACCTGCCCGAGTAGCGCGTAAGCGCTGGCCAGGCCTGCATAGGCGAGCGCGTAATTTGGATCTTTCTCGATGGCTTGTAAGTAAGCGTCAATGCTCTTATGCAGATCGCCGCGATTGGTCCAGTAGAACCGGCCGCGAAGATAAGCGTCATAGGCTTCGGGATTGACGGCCCGCGCCGTGCCTTTTGCGCCGTTTACGCCGAGCGCGCCAACCGGGAGCGCCACACGAATCTGCTCGGCCACGGCGGCGGCCACCTCATCCTGAACGCTAAGGATGTCTCCCAGATCGCCGGTGTAGGAATTGGCCCAGAGATGCGTCTGATCGCTTACCTGGATGAGTTGCACGTCGATTCTAACGTGATTGCCTGCGCGGCGGGCGCTGCCTCCCAAGGCGTATTGAACGTCAAACGTACGGCCGACTTCAGAAATGGACTTACCGGCAACGGAGGCGCTGGCAGCAATTACGCCCAAACGTTGCGGGTCGAGACGACCGAGTTGTGTGATCATCTCGTCGGTCAGGCCAGCGCTGAAGTAATCCTGCTGAGGGTCTCCGCTAAGGTTTGTAAATGGAAGAACGACCAAACGAATTTTTCCGCTCCTTGAGCGCATCGGAAAATGGCCGCCGCGCACGAAGTAGACAGACGGGACCACGGTGGCGAGAACAATCAGAGCTAGCAGAGTGATCGTAATGTGCAAACGAGTGAAGCGTGGACGTGGGAGGGCGGCTTCGGCGGGGAACGCCTCGCCATTTGATTTCTGGTTTTCGACGCTAGAGACCGTTACCTGGGCCGCAATTTCGCCATTCGCGCTCTTCTCGGCGTCTTCTTCGGCATTTTCGGCGTGCGGCTGGCGTTCCCGAAACCACTTATCTAACTCCGAACGATAGGCATAAACCGAGCCCAATTTGCCAATTTGCAGGCGGCGAACCGGCAGTCCTTGGTACCGCTCCCAGCGCTGGACCGTTCTTATTTCACGACGCAGATACGCGGCAATTTCCCCCCAAGACTCGAGCCGGGGCTCGTCTGAAGGAGGATCGGGAATGGTACGTCCGCCTGGGGAAGGGTCTGCCATTTAATTCTCGAGGAGTACCGAACTGGTGGGAGTATACACCTGAAAGCCATCGGCCCAAAGAAGTACCAATCCGGGAAAATGGTTCGAAGCGTCTCAAAGGAGAATCGCCGCTCGATTGGCGACACTGCTAAGGTGGGGAACGGCTAGCGCACTTCCCAGGTGTCGCCGGCATGCAGGATTTTGTTCAGGTCGCCGGGGCCCCGCTTGGCAATTACGTCCTTGATCTGCTGGTTCATCACGTCTTCATAGCGAGGCAGGTCGTCCCATGCGCGAAAGACACCAATCGGGGTGGGGAAGCCGGGACGATGCTCCATGTGCGAGAGCAAAAAAGCGTACGAAGGCCGAGGATGATGCGCATCGTGAATAATCAGGTCTGATTCCGTCACACCATTTCCGAGGGGTACGACCTCAATATCGCCATCGGATTTGCGGCGAATACCCTTGTCGCGATTCTTACCAAAGACCAGTGGCTTCCCGTGCGCGAGTTGAATTACATGCTCGCTGCGTGCGTCTCTCTCGGTAAGGGAAAACCAAGCGCCATCATTGAAGATGTTGCAGTTCTGCAAGATCTCGACGAAGGCCGAGCCTTTGTGCACGGCGGCGTGCTTGAGGGTGTCCTTCAGGTGAGACTGGAAGACGTCGACCGAGCGGGCGACAAACGTTGCTTCCGCACCGATGGCTAGCGACACGGGGTTAAACGGACGATCCACGGAGCCGAATGGCGTGGATTTGGTCTTTTTGTTGAATTCTGACGTCGGCGAATACTGCCCCTTGGTCAATCCGTAAATGCGATTATTGAAGAGCAACACTTTGAGCCCGACATTGCGACGGAGCATGTGGATCGTGTGGTTGCCACCGATAGACAGCGCATCGCCGTCACCGGTAGCCACCCAAACTTCCAAATCGGGACGGATTGCTTTGATTCCGGTAGCCACCGCGGGCGCTCGACCATGGATAGTATGGAAGCCGAAGGTATTCATGTAATACGGGAAGCGGCTGGAGCATCCGATACCGGAAACCACTACAAAATTTTCCCGCTTAATCCCAAGTTCGGGGAAAACGGATTGGACCGCTGAGAGGATGGCATAGTCGCCGCAGCCCGGGCACCAGCGGACTTCTTGATCGGTCTGAAAGTCTTTTTTTGTTAGCGGCGGTGGCAGCGTTGCGGTCGACATTTCTTGTGCTCCCAACTCTCAGGCATCGAGCATTTCTTCAATCTTCTGTTCCAGTTCGCTTTGCTTGAACGGGCGACCCTGAATCTTGTTCAGGCCCACGGCGTCCACTAGATATTTGGCGCGTAGAACCCAGAGCAGTTGACCCATATTTAACTCGGGTACGAGGACTTTCTTGTAGCGTTTGATAACTTCGCCCAAGTTTGCGGGCAGCGGATTGAGGTGCCGCAAATGAACGTGCCCAATCCTGCGGCCTTCGGCCCGCTGCGCTTTCACGGCTGCGGTGATCGCGCCATGAGTGGACCCCCACGCGATAATTAACAAATCGCCATGGCTATCGCCGGTTGGTTCGATTTCAGGAATGTCTTGAACGATGGCCGCTACCTTCGCTGCACGTATGCGCACCATTTTTTCGTGATTCAACGGCTCGTAGTTGATATTGCCGCTGACGTCTTGCTTTTCCAAGCCGCCGATTCGATGCTCCAGCCCCGGAGTTCCGGGAACGGCCCAGGGACGCGCCAATGTTTGCGGATCGCGCTTATAAGGCAGATAGCCAGTTGGGGAATTGGCCTCAGTGGCAAATTGGACGGGAATCTCCGGGATGTCCGCTGCATCGGGAATACGCCAGGGTTCCGCGCCATTGGCAAGATAACCGTCCGAAAGCAGAATGACCGGAACCATGTACTTGATGGCTATCCTGCTGGCTTCCAGGGCAGCCCAGAAGCAATCGCTCGGCGTCGCGGCCGCCACGATCGGAATGGGCGCTTCCGAATTGCGTCCGAAGAGAGCTTGCAGCAAGTCGGCTTGCTCGGTTTTGGTAGGGAGCCCCGTCGAAGGCCCACCGCGCTGAATGTCGCAAACGACCAGCGGAATTTCGACGGCCACGGCGAGGCCCATGGCCTCGGTCTTCAGCGCCATGCCCGGGCCCGAGGTGGTGGTAATAGCCAAAGCACCTGCGTAAGCCGCGCCGATGGCCGAAGTTATCGCCGCGATTTCATCTTCCGCTTGGAAGGTCATCACGCCAAAGTCTTTATATTGCGAAAGTTCGTGGAGGATATCCGAAGCGGGGGTGATTGGATAGCTGCCTTGAAATAGCCGGAGCCCTGATTTCTGCGAAGCGGTGATAAAGCCAAGAGCCAGCGCCTGGTTACCACTCAGATTGCGGTACACACCGGGGGCCAGCTGCGCAGGCGGGATCTCATAGCTGATCTGAAAGGCTTCGGTGGCCTCGCAGTACGAATACCCAGCCTTCATGGCCAGCTTGTTGGCTTCTACAAGCAGCGGCTTGTGCTTGAACTTGTCCTCAATCCACCGGACCGTGGAATCCATTGACCGGTTGTACAGCCAATAGCACATCCCCAGGGCGAAGAAGTTCTTGCAGCGATCCATCGACTTGGCGTCCAAGCCGAGGTGTTCCAGAGCGACGCGTGTCAAGCGCTCCAATTCCACCGAAAACAGGCGAAACTTGTCGAGCGAGTGGTCTTCCAGGGGATTAGAGGTCATCTGCGCTTTGCGCAGGTCGGTTTCCTGGAAACTGTCGGAATTGACGATGAGGATGCCGTTGGCCTTCAAGTCGGCCACGTTGACTTTCAGCGCGGCGGGGTTCATGGCAATCAGGACGTCGACTGCGTCTCCGGGCGTATAGACGTCGCTGGATGAAAAGTGAAGCTGATAGCCACTCACCCCCGGCAAAGTGCCGGCGGGGGCGCGAATCTCGGCCGGGAAGTCCGGAAACGTAGCGATATCATTACCATACAGCGCGACGGTATTGGTGAACTGGCTGCCGGTTATCTGCATCCCGTCGCCGGAGTCGCCGGCGAAGCGAATGACCGCTTGCTCGATCTTTTCCCGGCGATGCTTAGTCAGCGGAGATTCAATAAGTGTCGACATAAACTGCCTGACCCCGTTTTAAAGAGCTCCTTTACGTTTTTCCCCCGTAAGGAGCGCGGCTCAACCCAGTAGGATGACGCGGTGCAATGAACAGGATGGATGTCACTTGCGCCCGCCGCGAGCCGGCATGGCAAGGATACCATACCGGCTCGCCCGCGGCGGGGAGAGAGTCCGCCGCTCGGGCAATGTGCTCTAGTGGAAAGACGTGTTCGCGGCGTTGGGGGTTGCATGCAATCGGTATGAATCTCGTGTTGGTAAATGGTCTGAACCTTCGAGCCTATCGAAATTTTGATTGGTAATATACGTCAAGAGTTTTGTTGTCGGAGAAATCACTGCGCGACTGATTTTGGGTTGGCCTCGTCGCCTCACAGCACATTCACCGGTCAGTCACAAGAACGCATTAACGTTGCAAGTTCCACTTGACACTTCGCTTTCTTTTCGCCTAAGGTGGATGCCATGGCCGCGAACTTTGCGGCAACGAAATTGGAGGTTGCGCCCATGGCCCTGACCAAGCGACAAAAAGAAGTGCTCGACTATCTGGTTGCCTTTGAGACTAAGCACGGTTATGCGCCAAGTTTCGAAGAAATCGGCAAGGGCATGAAGCTAACCTCATTGGCGACGGTGCACAAACACATCACGACGTTGGAGAAAAAAGGCTTTATCCGTCGCGGCTATAACCAGAGCCGCTCCATCGAAATTCTGCAGTTGCCAAAATCGGTGAAGGACCAGGTGATTGAGCGTAAGGTTCAGGAACTTCCGCTGGTCGGGCGTATTGCGGCCGGCCGCCCACTGGAAGCGGTGGAAGAGCGCGAGACGCTTTCTCTTGGAGATTTCGCGCGCGGCGGAAATTCTTTCGCGCTGAAGGTGAAAGGCACGTCCATGATCGAAGACCACATCATGGACGGGGATTTTGTGGTTTGTGAA
>Ga0307479_10001980_pt1 | contig 18710 bp, 23 predicted proteins | sample atmos_gasesECM4C_FD_203743 | JGI IMG/M metagenome (GOLD analysis project Ga0307479, IMG submission 203743) | Hardwood forest soil microbial communities from Morgan-Monroe State Forest, Indiana, United States - atmos_gasesECM4C_515 | ecosystem: Environmental > Terrestrial > Soil > Temperate... | reverse complement strand
CGGCGCCGGCGAGGTCACCGGCGGCCCGCTCCGATTCGAGATCCTCGATCGAGCGCAAGAGGAAGTCGCGCTCGTCCTCGAGGCGGCGACGCTGTTCGGCGTCGACGGGAGCGGCACGCACCGTCACGACTGCGCTCCCGCCGCCCGCTCAGCCAGCGCGTGGTCGACGAGCGACCGGTCCTCGATTCCCACCGGCGCCGCCGCACGACGGCGACGGCGCCAGAAGAAGACGCCCAGCCCGCCGAGGGCGAGCACCACGACGACAACGGGCACGATCCACACTGTGCTGGTGGCGCCCCGGGTGGGCGGGCGCAACAGGATGCCCGGCCCGTAGCGGCTGACGAGAAAGTCCTCGATCTGCGCCTGGCGCTCACCGGCGCGCACGCGTTGCAGGACGATGGCCCGCACGGCGACGGCGGTGGGTGCAGAGGAGTCCGCCACCGACACGTCTTCACAGCTGGGACAGCGAAGCTGGGCGTCGATGGCGGCAGCGCGCTGCGTTGGAGAGAGCGGCGGACCAGGACGCGACGCGCCCACCGCCAGAGCGACGCTGAGCACGACCACCATGGCGAGCCAGGGCGCCCACAAGCGCCACCTCGACGCCGTCATGGCATGGCCTCAGTGCCGCGGGCCAACCAGTAGTCGAGCTGCGAAGCGGTGACGGGCCCGTCGAGATGCGCCGTGACCACTCCTGCCGGCGAGACGAGAAAGGTCTCCGGCGGCGCCCGCACCCCGAAGTCCACCGCCAGGGTCCCTCCGGGATCGGCGACGGCCGGCCAGGTGGCGCCCGAGGACGACAGGAAGCTGCGGGCGCTGGACGTCGAGTCGTCGTACACCACGCCGACCAACGCCGCGTCCTGCGCGCCGCGGTGCTGGTAGGCGAAGGCGACGAGGTCGGCCTCTTCCTGCTGACACGGCTGGCACCAGCTGGCGAAGAAATTCACGACGGCCCACCGCCCCCGCAGCGCCGAGAGGGTGAACGCACCACCGGTCAGGGTCGAACCGGAGACTTGCGGCGCCTGGTGTCCGAGGAGCGGAGTGTTCACCTCGGTGGCAGCCGCGGGCGGACGGGTGGCGAGCACGGCGATCAGGCCCGCCGCCACCACGAGCACGGCCAGCGCGATCCACCGGGCCTTCATGGGCCGACGGGGACGGCCGGGCGCGGCTCTCCGGGCGCCGGCTCGTGCTCCTGTGCGTCGGTGCTGTCGAAGGCTCTGGCGCCGTTCGACGGGACCATGGCGCCCTCGGGTGTCGACCGGGTACCCGATCGGCGTGCGCCCGGCTGCGCAGAGACCGGGTCAGTGGGACGGCGGCGACGCCCGGGGACCATGGCCAGCACGGCGCCCAGCGCCACCACGCCGCCACCCACCCACAACCAGGAGACGAGGGGCTGCACGGTGACGCCGATGCCCACGGCTCCGCTCGCAGCGGCGGGTAACGAGTCGATGGTGAGGTAGACGTCCCGCAGCGGCGACGAGGCGATGGCGGGCGTGCCCACCGGCTGGGTGCCGGTGCCGAACTCGCTGATGGCGGGACGAAGCGGCCCGTGCCCGTTCACGAGCACGAGCGCCTGCGTGGCGGAGCTGGCCCGGCCCCGCACCTCGGCCAGCGACAGGTAGGTGATGCGTTCCCCGTCGACGACGGCGCTCGTCCCTGGTCGCAGCGTCACCTGGGCTCGATGGGCGAACGACACCGCTGAGGCCAGCGCCACCGCGATCACCACGATGCCGAGATGGACGACCATGCCCCCGTTGGCCCGGCCCACCAGCCCGCGCCAGCGTCGGCTTCCGTGTCGGCGCGCCGCGCCCATGGCCAGCACCAGCTGGCGGAGGTTGGCGCTGAAGGCGAATCCGGCCAGCCCGTACGCGGCAAGGACCCCGATGCCGCGCACGCCGGCCACCACGGCGATCACCACCACGGCGGTGCCGGCCCACGCCGGGACGACGAGGCGACGGGCCAGGGTGGTGGCATCCGCCTTCCGCCACGGCAGCGCGGGGCCCACCGCCATGAGCAACAGCAGTGCCAGGGCGATGGGCAGCGTCATGGCGTCGAAGTACGGCGCCCCCACTGTCACCTGCTGACCGGCGAAGGTCTCGTACAACAGCGGGAAGACGGTGCCGAGGAGCACGATGAAGGCGAAGGCGGCGAAGAGCAGGTTGTTGAGCAGGAAGGCGCCCTCTCTGCTCACCGTGGCGTCGATGCCGCCCGGCGATCGCAGGCGGTCTCCGCGCCAGGCGATGAGCCCCACACCGGCGACGAGCACCAAGCCGAAGAAGCCGAGCAACAGCGGCCCGATGTCCGACTCACTGAAGGCGTGCACCGACTGGACCACACCGGAACGAGTGAGGAACGTGCCGAGGATGGTGAGGGCGAACGTGGCGGTGACGAGCGAGAGGTTCCACACCCGCAGCAGGCCGCGCCGTTCTTGGACGAGCGCCGAGTGCAGGTAGGCGGTAGCGCACAGCCAGGGGAGGATGGCGGCGTTCTCGACGGGGTCCCACGCCCAGAACCCGCCCCAGCCGAGCACCTGGTACGACCACCAGGCCCCGAGCAGGATCCCGATGGTGAGGAAGGCCCAGGCCGCCAACGTCCAGCGCCGGGTGGCCAGCTGCCAGTCCTCATCGAGGCGACCGGTCACGAGCGAGGCCAGGGCGAAGGCGAAGGGGATGGTGAAGCCGACGAAGCCCAGATAGAGCAACGGCGGGTGGATGGCCACGAGCGGGTTGTCCTGGAGCAGCACGTTGGGACCGAGCCCGTTGGCCGGCGCTGCCCCCGCCACTGTCTGGAAGGGATCCGACGGGCCGGCCATGAGCCCGAAGAAGAAGAGCGCCACGGCGTAGGTGACGAGCAGCGCCCAGCCCACGAGGGGGTCCTCGGCTCGGCGGCGGAACCGCCAGATGACGGTGCCGATGTAGCCCGCCAGGATCACCCCCCAAAGCAGGATGGAGCCGGCCAGCGCCGACCACATTCCGGTCACCGTGTACAGAAGCGGAGTCGAGCGGCTGTTGTTGTCGGCCACGAAGGCGAGCGAGAAGTCGTGGGTGACGAAGGCGTGCTCCATGGCCGCCACCGCCACCACGGCCCCCACGAGCACGAGCACGCCGTAGATCCGCCCGGCACGCACCAGGGCGGGGCGCCGTCGCCCCAGGCCGGTGCCGAGTACGGCGATGCCCACTGCGGCAGACACCAAGCTCAGGAGAACGCCGGCGTGACCGAGGACGGCGTTCACCGCACCGATCCGTTCGGGGCCCGCACCCGGCTGGGATGCTGCTCGATGTAGTTGGCGCTGTGGTCGACGATGATCTGATCGGAGACGAAAACGTCGCCAGAGAAGTGGCCGACCACCACCACCGGGACGTCGGGCTGGAAGAGCTGCGGCGGGTTTCCCGTGTTCTGCACCGCTACCCGCTCCTTGGTCCCCGCTGCCACGAAGTCGACCCCTCGGGCGGTGCGCTGCACCGTGCCCGGCACGACCAGCCCCTCCAGGCGAAGCGTCTGACCGCCCAGGCTGGCTCTGTGGGCGACCGCCTGGTCGACGGTGTCGAAGTAGTCGAGCGACCCGCCCACCTTGCTCACGAGGAAGGCCACCGCCCCGGCGAACACCAGGGCCACGACGAGAAAGCGCGCTCGTCGGCGACGTGGGCCCGTGCGAGGCGCACCGTCGGCGGGCGGCGAGTGGACGTCCGAGACGGGAGCAGCCCCGGTGGCGGCCTCGGTCACCGGGGGGCGGCTCGGGTCTCGGCCCCGCCGTCCTCCCCCGCGCCCATCACGGCGCGCTCGAGGCGGCGACGCCGCGCCGTCAAGGCCACGCCGTAGGAGAACAACACGCTGAGCGCCGTCGCGTAGCCCGCCGCGATGTAGCTCACGAGCTCGGCCTCCTCACGTCGGGCCGCATCGAGGCCGGCGTCACGACCGCACCGGCTGGCGGGGGCCGGCTTCGGGATCGGCGAGCGGCTCGTCGACAGCGACCCCGCCTTCGGCCCAGCGCTCGGCGAGGGCTGACTCGAAGCTCGTCTCGGCGGCGTCGTCGGAGAGCACCTCGATGCGGTAGCGCTCCGCCAACAGCCACAGGAACACGAGGGTGATCGACACGAAACCGAGGAGCAGTGTCCACGCCATCGACCCGTGGATGGTGGGCGACAGGTTGGCGTTGAGCACGGTGGCGTCTTGGTGCAGGGTGTGCCACCAGTTGACCGAGAAGTGCACGATGGGCACGTCAACCGCCGTGATCACGGCGGCGATGGCGGAGCGCCTGGCCCGGGCCTGCGGGTCGGTGGGGACGCGGCGCAAGGCCAGATAGCCCAGCTGCAGCACGAGCAGCAGCGCCGTGGAGGTGAGGCGCGCGTCCCACGCCCACCACACCCCCCACGTCGGCCGTCCCCACAGCGTGCCGGTCACGAGGGTGAGAGCGGTGAAGACCACGCCGACCTCCATGGCCGATACCGCCAAGCGGTCCCAGAACATGCTGCGGGTGCGTGGCCACAGCCACAGCACGCTCGACAGCGCGGCGGTGCCGAAGGCGAGGTAGAGCGCCACCCAGGCGATGGGCGGGTGCAGGTAGACGAGGCGGACCAGGTCGCCCTGGACTTTGTCGGGAGACGTGACCCACAGGCCGAGCCACACCGTCAGCGCCGTGCCGACCACGCCGACGACGCCGACCGCCCGGACCACCGTCGCCCGCCGGCGCGTCCACGGCAGCGCCGCGCTCACCACGCCTCCTGCAGCGTGCCGTAGATGAGGACGCCGAGGGCCAGGTAGACGGCGGCGAAGACGACGAGCAAACCCATCCACGGGTCGCCGGCGCCCTTCGGTGCCGTCCCCAGCGCCAACTGCCAGGCGCGCGTGCCGGCCAGGAGGACCGGCGCGGCCACCGGGAGCAGCAGCAAGGGAAGAAGCGTCTCCCGCACGCGCAGACCGGCGGACAGCGACCCGTACAACACGCCCACGGCGGCCAGCCCCGCCGTGCCGAGGAGCGACGCCCCCACGAGCAACCCGGCCGAGCGCACAGCCGAGCCGAAGAGGACGACCACCCCAGCGGTGAGGATCGCCTCCAGCAGCACCAATTCGACGGCGACGGCGGCCACCTTGCCCAGGAACACCCCGGCCGGGTCGAGGCCCGACAGCCGCAGCCCGTCGCGTGTCCCGTCGCCGGCCTCCACGGCGAAGCTCCGTTGCACGGAGAGCACCCCGGCGAAGAGCACGGCCAACCAGAACATCCCCGGTGCGCCACGGGCCAGCGCGCCCCGATCGGGACCGAGGGCGAAGGCAAAGAGCAGGAGCACGAGCAGGGCGAAGGGCGCCACCTGGTTGACGACGACGCGCGAGCGCAGCTCGATGCGCAGGTCCTTGCCCGCCACGAGCATGGCGTCACGCCACATGGATCGTCCCCGGTGCCATCCGCCGACGGGCGCCGGGCCGGCTCGCCACGACACGCCCTCCCGCCATCGTGACGATCCGGTCGGCAAGTGGCACGACCTCTTCGGGCTCGTGCGAGGCGATGAGGGCGCTCGCTCCTGCGGTCAACGCTTCGCCCAGCAGCTCCCCGAGGAGCCGGCGAGCCTCGGCGTCGAGCCCGGCGTGGGGCTCGTCCAACAACCACAGGCGCGGGGCGCGCGCCGACAACACCGCCAGGGCGACGCGCCGGCGCTGTCCCGCCGACAACCGGCCTGCCGGGGTCCGGGCCAGGCGGCCGGTCAGGCCGAGACGGGCCAGGACGTCGTCCATCGCCTTCAGCCCCGCACCGCAGGCGCGCAGCGCGAACCGCACGTTCTCGGTCACGGTGAGCTCGTCGTAGAGGGCGGGGGCGTGCCCGAGGAGCCCCACCGATCGGCGAACGGCGGCGGCGTGGCGAGCGAGGTCGCGTCCGAGAATCCGGCCCTCACCGCCGCTCAGCGCCAACAGCCCGGCGCACACCCGTAGCACGCTGGTCTTGCCGGCCCCGTTGGCGCCGTCGAGGGCGACGACGTCGCCCTCGGCGACCTCCAGGTCGACACCGGCGAGTGCCGGGAAGCGTCCGGGGGTGGCGACGGCGGCACGGAGGAGTACTGCAAGGTCCATGGACGGCTGGTCATGCTACGAGGGCCCAGGTCCCCGGCACCAAGCGGCCAGAGCCGGCGCGGCCGGCCCCGAGACCTCAGCTCACCGTCAAACGGCCCAGCCCGACCGCCCGCAGCACGTCGGCCGCCGCCGAGGACACCACATGGAGCTCGTTGGTCAAGAGCAGCACGCCGAAGGTGACCAGCGCGGCGCCCGCGACCACGTTCACCAGCCACAGCCGCCGGCGCACCCGAGCCGCCAGCGCAGTGAGGCGGTTGAAGGCGAGCCCGGTGGCGAGGAAGGGCACCCCGAGGCCGAGGGAGTAGGCGACGAGGAGAAGGAGTCCCCCGCCGAGCGTGGCCCGCTCGGCGGCCAGGCCGAGCACGGCACCGAGCACGGGCCCGATGCACGGCGTCCAGCCGAAGGCGAAGGCCATGCCCATGACCGGCGGCGCCCACCGCCCCAGACGGGATGGCAAGGGGTGGAAGCGGCGATCGGAGAGCAGCAGCCGCGGTGTGCCCACTCCGGCCAGGAACAGCCCGAGGACCACGACCATCGCCCCCGCCCCGATGTCGAAGGCGCGCTGATGGTCGAGCAGCACCCGCCCCACCGCCGAGGCGCCGGCGCCGAGGGCGGTGAACACCACCGTGAAGCCGGCCACGAACCCGAGCACGCCGGGCAGAGCCGCCGCCCACGTCCGCCTGGCCCCTGTGTCGAGCTCGGTGGCAGACAGCCCCGACACCATCGACACGTAGCCGGGCACGAGCGGAAGCACACAGGGCGAGAGGAACGACAGCATGCCCGCTCCGAAGGCGACGAGGACGCCGAGCGGGTCGGCCGTGATCGCAGCCGGCGTCACGAACACCTGCCCTTGCTCCTAACGCCGTTCGGCGCGCACCAGCTCCATGTCGGCGTCGACCATCATCCCGACAAGCTGGCGGAAGTCCACCTCGGGTTCCCACCCGAGCTCGCGGCGCGCCCGCGTGGCATCACCCACCAGCAGGTCGACCTCGGCCGGTCGCAGATAGCGCTCGTCCACTACCACGTGCTCGGCCCAGTCGATGCCCACGTGCGAGAAGGCGGCCTCGCACAGTTGGCGCACCGAATGGGTCTGTCCGGTGGCCACCACGTAGTCGCTGGCCACATCCTCCTGGAGCATGAGCCACATGGCACGCACGTAGTCCCCGGCGAAGCCCCAGTCGCGCTGCGCCTCGAGGTTGCCGAGCAGCAGCTTGTCCTGCAGGCCCAGGGCGATGCGGGCCGCGCCGTAGCTCACCTTGCGCGTGACGAACTCGAGCCCGCGCCTCGGGCTTTCGTGGTTGAACAGCATCCCCGACGAGGCGTGCAACCCGTAGCTCTCGCGGTAGTTGACGGTGATCCAGTGGCCGTACACCTTGGCCACGCCGTACGGGCTACGGGGATAAAAGGGCGTGTGCTCGTTCTGCGGCACTTCGTGCACCTTGCCGAACATCTCCGACGACGAGGCTTGGTAGAAGCGTGCCTCGGGGGCGGCGATGCGGATGGCGTCGAGCAGGCGGGTGACGCCGAGGGCGGTGGTCTCCCCCGTGAGCACGGGCTGGCCCCACGAGGTCTGGACGAAGGACTGGGCAGCGAGGTTGTACACCTCGTCCGGATTGTGCTCGCGCAGGATGCCGATGAGTGAGACCTCGTCCAGAAGGTCACCGGGCACGAGCGTGACGCTGTCTTGGATGTGGGCGATGCGCTCGAAGTTGAGGGTGGAGGAACGGCGCACCATCCCCACCACCTCGTAGCCCTTGTCCAGGAGCAGCTCGGCCAGATACGACCCGTCCTGCCCGGTGATCCCGGTGATGAGCGCACGTCTCGGCATCTGGTCGGCTCCGCTCTCTACGTCCTGGGCCCGTTCACCGGCCGGTCCAGCGGGGCGGACGCTTCTCCATGAAGGCGGCGATTCCCTCCGCTGCGTCCTCGGTGTTGGCGGTGACGGTCAGCATGGCGTGCAGGTACGGCAACGCGTCGGCCGCCGTCATGTCCCACACAGCGTAGAACGCGCCGCGGCCGAGCCTCATGGCCGCCGGTGACTTGGCGGCCAAGGTGGTCGCCAGCTCGTCCACGGCATGGTCGAGCTCGGCATGGGGGACGACCCTGGTCACGAAGCCCAGGCGGTCCGCCTCGGCGGCGTCCACCACCCGTCCGGTGAGCATGAGCTCGAGCGCCTTCTTGGGCGGCATCGAACGCATGAGGGGAACGGTGACCATGTAGGGCCACAGTCCCACGTCGATCTCGGGGGCGCCGAAGCGCGCCTTGTCGGAGGCCACCACCAGGTCGCAGGCCAGCGCCAGACCGAGTCCGCCCGCCATGGCCCACCCCTGGACCCGGGCCAGTGTCGGTTTGCCCATCGTCCACATGTCGTCGAACAATCCGGCCAGCTCGCCCCGGGCGTCGTGGATGGCGGCGAACCCTGGCTCGTGGTCGGCCATCCCTCCGAGGTCGGCCCCGGCACTGAAGGCCTTGTCCCCTGCACCCGTCAGCACCAACACACGAACTCCGGGGTCGTCGGCCGCCCGGGCGACGGCCTGGCGCAAGCCCCGGATCACGCCCCAAGACATGGCGTTGCGGCGCTCGGGTCGGTTGATGGTGGCCCGGGCCACCCCGGCGGCAGCGCTGTAGAGCACCTCGTCGTCGGGATCGGCCGGCACCGCCCGACGATAGCGTCCGGTCGGTGTCCGCCCTTCGTGCCGCCGTGGTCTCCTTCCGGCTCGGCGGCACGGACGGAGTGGCCATCGAGGCCGCCAAGTGGGGGTGGGCGCTCGAGCAGCTGGGCTGGCGGGTCACCACGGTGGCGGGCGAAGGCGACGCCGACTGCCTGGTGCCCGGCCTCGCCATCGACGCGCCCAGGCCACCTTCCGGGCGTGATGTGACGGCCGCCCTCGGCGATGCCGATGTGGTCGTGGTCGAGAACCTGTGCTCGCTGCCGCTCAACCCGGCGGCCGCCGCCGTCGTGGCCGAGGCATTGCGCGGTCGTCCTGCCCTCCTCCACCACCACGATCTGCCCTGGCAACGGGACCGCTTCGCCGGGTGGCCGCCCCCGCCCGACGATCCGTGTTGGGTGCACGTGACCGTGAACGAGTTGAGCCGGCGGCAGTTGGCCGACATCGGAATCACCGCCACGGTGGTGCGCAACGCCTTCGACACCGATGCCGCGCCCGGTCGCCGCTCGGCCGTGCGTCAAGCGCTCGAGGTGGGCGAGGGCGAGGTGCTCGTCCTGCAGCCCACCCGGGCCATCCCCAGAAAGAACGTGGCGGGAGGCATCGCCGTGGCGCGCGCCGTCGGGGGCGTCTTCTGGCTCCTCGGCCCCGCCGAAGAGGGGTACGGGCCCGAGCTCGCCGCCTTGCTCGAGGGGGCCGGCGTCCCCGTACGCCACGGCTCGGCGTGGGCCGAGGCGCGCACGGCACCGGAGGACGCTTATGGCGCCTGCGACGTGGTGGCGCTCCCCTCGACGTGGGAAGGCTTCGGCAACCCGTCTATAGAGTCGGCCGTCTACCGCCGCCCTCTCGCCATCGGCGCGTACCCGGTGGCGACCGAGCTCGCCGCCTTCGGCTTCCGCTGGTTCTCCTCCGAGGACCCAGAAGCACTGGCCGGCTTCCTGAAGCGGCCCGACGAGCAGTTGCTCGACCACAACCACGAGGTTGCCCGCCGCCACTTCTCTCTCGGCGATCTGCCCCGCCGGCTGGAGCCGTTGCTGGGCGCGCTGGGTTTTGCCGCCGACGGCGCGCCCCCGGCGTCCGGCAGCGCTGTCCCTGGTCAGCGGGGTGCCGTGCACGGCGCCCAGTAGGATCCGGCTGATGACGACCCGAGGGGAACCACCCGCCGAGGCGCCCAAGCGCCTGTCGGCGGACGTCCGTCGCCAGCAGCTGCTCGAGGTCGCCCTTCGTCTGTTCGCGGCGCGCGGCTTCGCCGCCACCACCATGGACGAGATCGCCGAGGCGGCGGGGGTGACCAAGCCACTGCTGTACCAGCACTTCGCCTCCAAGCGGGCCCTGTACCTCGAGCTGTGCGACGGGGTGGCGCAGTCGCTCCTCGAAGCCATCGGTAAGGCGGTAGCTGCAGCAGACGGCCCCCGCCAGCAGGTGGAGGGCGGATTCGCCGCCTACTTCCATCTCGTGGTGTCGCAGTCGGAGGCCTTCTCGCTGCTGTTCGGCAGCGAGGTGCCCGACGACCCCGAGCTGTCGCGGGCCGTGCGCCACGTGGAAGACATGCTGGCCGAGGCCATCGACGTGCTCATCGACGCCGGCCTCGACGAGGACCACCGCCGCATGCTCGCCTACGCCGTGGTGGGGATGGCCGAAGGGGCGAGCCGCTACTTCTTCGACCGCCACAAGCAATCCGGCCCGCCCTTCGACGCCGCCGATGCCGACCGCTCGGCCCGGCGGCTGGCCGACCTCGCCTGGGCCGGGTTGCGCTCCGTCCACCGGGACTGATCCCCGCCCTGTCGGGGCTGCGCCGAGGAGCCCAGTCGGCTCGTTTCGACGATCGACAAAGCCGACCTGGCAGGTAAGCTTTTGTGCCTCGCCGACCCCGCCGGATCCGCCGGCGACAGGAGGTGGTCAGGGGTGGGTACGAGGCTCCGCAACGTCTTTCGGTTCCCCAATCCGGTGAACGAAGTGGCGGCGCGGGTCGTGGCCGGCGCCGTCGTGGTGATGTGCGCGGCCACGATCGGCTGGGGGGAGCCCTGGCTGTTCATCCCCTTGTGCTACGGGTTCTGGGCCCGGGTGCTCACCGGTCCCACCCTGAGCCCGCTCGGCCAGCTGGCCACCCGGGTGGTCGCCCCCCGCCTCGCCCCGCCCCGGTTGGTGGCGGGGCCACCGAAGCGCTTCGCCCAGGCCATGGGTGTCGCCTTCAGCACCGTGGCGCTCGTGCTGTGGTTCGGCTTCGGCCTCGACACCGCCGCCCTGGTGGTCGTCGGCCTGCTCGCCGGCGCCGCCTTTTTGGAGTCGGTCGTCGGCTACTGCCTGGGATGTCGGATCTTCGGCGTGCTCATGCGTGCCGGGATGATCCCCGACGAGGTGTGCGCGGCCTGCGCCGACGTGACCCTGCGCCACCCGGAGCTGCGCCAGCCGGTCGGCGTCTGACCAGCGGCACCGTCTGGCCACGAGGTCAGGCGTCCGCCTCGTCGGCCGGCGATGCGTCACAAACGGGTGACGAGGGCATCGACCAGGCCGTGTAGCTGCCGGGCACACTGCAGGTAGTCGTCGTCGCTGCCGCCGGCAGGATCAGCGACGTCCCCCTGGGACTCCGGGTCGAGCTTCTCGAGGTGCATCGACTCCACCCGCGTCGAGAGCGCCTCCGGTCCGGGTGGCAGGTGCTCGGCCAGCCACACGATGGTGGCAGTGCGCGCGGCGGCCTCGGCATGGCGGCGACGGATGTAGCGCACGTGCTCGGCGGCCATGGCCACGACCAGCCGGGCGTCGGCGACGTGGTCGTCGCTCAGCTGCCGGCTGCGATGGCGCGGCACCTCGACCCCGACGGCCTCGAGGGCGGCGCGGGTGCGGATGCTCATGGGCTGGTTCTCGATCACGTGGGTTCCGGCGGTGACGATGCGGGCGGACACACCGACGGCTTCGAGCATCGCCCCCGCCATGACCGAGCGCGCCGCGTTGCCGGTGCACAGGACGACGACGAGCGGGTGGGAGGAGAGCGGATCGGCCATGCGCCGGCCATGATGGCGGAAAGACGTTCGTCCCCGGTGAGCGCAAGCACGGGGCTCGTCAACTGCAGGTTGACGCTGGGCCTCCGTCAACGTACGGTTGACGGGATGGACCACCATCTCGACCTCCCCGAGCTCGGCGTCACCCTGAGCGAACTGATCACCCTCGTCGACGGTGCGCAGGAAGACGAGGACGCGCTGGCCCGTCTCCCGGTCGCGGTCGCCATCGGCGACCGACTCGGCGAGCTGGGCGACCATCTGGTCGGCCACTTCGTCGACCAGGCGCGCCATGAAGGCGCTTCTTGGACGGCGATCGGGGCGAGCATGGGGGTGACCAAGCAGGCGGTGCAGAAGAAGTTCGTGCCGAGCCCCGGTGAGATCCCGGCGGGACGACTTCTCAGCCGCATCACGCCCCGGGCCGCCAAAGCGGTCGAGCTGGCCCGCAAAGAGGCCCGTCGCATGAAGAACCGAAGCGTGGGAACCGAGCACCTCGTGCTCGGCCTGGTGGCGACGGGAGGCGTGGCCGCCGAGGCGATCGATGGGCAGGGCGTGTCGGCGGGCGAGGTGCGCAAAGCGGTTCGTGCCGCGGCGGCGCCCGCATCCGACGACGTGCCAGACCGGGTTCCCTTCGCTCCGGCGACGAAGCGGGCGCTCGAGGTGGCGGCACGAGAAGCGATGCGCCGAGGGCACAACTACGTCGGGACCGAGCATCTGCTCCTCGCCGTGCTGGGCGAGTCCGACTCGGTCGGAGCTCGAGTGCTCACGTCGCTCGGGATCACGTCCGACGAGACAGGCGAGCGCGTCGACCAGCTGCTGGCCGACTTCGTGGGGAACGAGCCGTTCTGACGACGGGCCCGGGACTCAGCTCGGTGGTGCCCCGAGAAGGCCTCGAGCGACGAATTCCATCACGGCCTGTAGGAACGCATCGTCCCCGGCGACCTCGGGTTCCAGCGTGCGCATCATGGCCACGCCCCGCATGAGGGCGACGACGATGCGGGCGCTGTTCGTCGCCGATTGGAGCGGCTCGAGTCCCTGGCTGTCACGCTCGTGCTCGATCACCGTGGCCACGGCGTCGATGTCCTGACGGTCCAGCTCGGCCAGCTTCTCCCTGGCGGCCGGATTGCGCAGCGCGTAGAGGTGGAACTCCTCGTAGAGCACCGACCAGGCAGCGCCAGCCTCGAAGTCTTGGCGCCTCAGCAGGTCGACGAAGTCGGTCAGGCGTGACCCGGAAGGGGCTTCCGAGGACTCGATCGTCTCTTTGACCGCATCGATCAGCTGGGCGTAGATCCACCCGAGGAGCGCCAGGAACAGGTCCTCCTTGTTTCGAAAGTTCGAGTACACCGCCCCCTTGCTGAACCCGGCGGCGGCGGCGACCTCGTCCAGCGACGTGCCGTGAAAGCCCTGTTCGGCGAAGACCTGCGCGGCTGCCCGGAGCAGATGCTCCCGGGTCATCTGGCGGCGACGCTCGGGGGTCAGCGGCTCCAGGTCAGCGGGCCTTGTCATACGCCTCAGAATACTGCATACTCACAAGTATGTCCGAGACTCCGACGTATGCACCCCGGACCCCCACCCCTGCAGACCGCTCCGAGGCCGCCATCGGGGCAGTCGGGCTCGAGCGCCGGTTCGGCGCCGCCGTCGCCCTGGCCGGCTTGGACCTCGTCGTCGAGCGAGGGGAGGTCTACGGCTTTCTGGGACCGAACGGGGCCGGCAAGTCCACCCTGATCCGCATCCTGTGCACGCTGCTCCGCCCGACCGGGGGCACGGCCTGCGTGGCGGGGCATGACGTCGTGAAGGAGCCGGAGGCGGTGCGGCTCAAGATGGGAGTGGCGCTGCAAGACGCCGCGCTCGACGACCGGGCCACCGGCCGGGAGCTGCTCGAGCTGCAGGCGCGGCTCCACGGGCTGAGTCGACCCGACAGGCGACGGCGTCTCTCGGAGGTCCTCGACCTTGTCAACCTCGGAGACGCCGTCGATCGTCGTATCGGCGGCTACTCGGGAGGCATGAAGCGTCGGATCGACTTGGCGGCCGCACTCATCCACGGTCCCGAGGTGCTGTTCCTCGACGAGCCCACCACGGGCCTCGACCCTGCGTCCCGGGAGGAGGTCTGGGCCGAGGTCCGCCGCCTCAACACCGAGCTCGGGCTCACGGTCTTTCTCACCACGCAGTACCTGGAAGAGGCGGACGCTCTGGCCGGCCGAATCGGGATCATCCGGGAGGGCCGCCTGGTGGTCGAGGGGCAGCCGGCTGTCCTCAAGCGTCTCGTGAGCGACGACGTGATCGTCATCGAAACCGAAGGTCACAGCCCGTCGTTGGTCGAGGCACTACGGGCACTGGACAATGTGACCGATGTGACGGCCGACAGCGAGATGATCGTCGTGAAGGTCCAGGACTCGACGTCGACCCTCCTGCCGCTTTCCGCCGAACTGGCGCGAGCACACGTGCAGGTCCGGAGCTTGAGCCTCAGAACTCCCACCCTCGACGACGTCTTCCGCCAGTGCGCAGCTCCGGAGGCCAGCCTGACGAAGGCATTCCGATGACGAGACCGATGTTCTCCTCGGTCCGACGCCCGACCAGCTTCGCTCACGACCTCTTCTGTGTGGCCGGGCGTGCTCTTCGCCAGATGCCCCGTGACCCGGTTCCCGTTGTCCTCGCCGTCTTCGTGCCTGCCTTCTTCTACACGACGAACATCGGCATGTTCGCCAACCTGGTGCGCCAGGGCACGTCGGTGAGCTACAAGGCCTTTCTCGTCCCCATGGCCATCGCCTTCGCGGTCACCGGGACGTCACGAGCACCGGTCCTCGTCACCGACGTCGCCGGCGGATACTTCGACAGACTCTGTATGACCCCTGTGCGGAGAAGTGCGCTCATCCTCGGCATGATGGCCGCCGACACGCTCCTCGTCGTCCTGCTCTGTTTTCCGGTGCTCGCCATTGCCTTCGGGCTCGGAGTCCGATTCACCACCGGGCCGGCGGGCATCGCCCTCTTCCTGGCGTTCGCCGCTCTCTGGGGTTTGGCGTTCACCGGCATCCCTTATGCCATCGCACTCAAGACGGGCAGCCCCGCCGCCATCAGCGCCTCCTACGGCCTGTTCTTCCCACTCTTCTTTTTGAGCGATGCAGTGGTGCCGCGCCACGAATTGGCAGGCTGGTATCAAGCGATCGCCAGTTACAACCCCATCACCTATCTCGTCGAGGCCCTGCGCTCGCTCATTCTCGTCGGATGGCAACCATGGACCCTGGCCAAAGGCGCCATCGCGCTCGGGGCGTTGGGTGCGGTGTCCCTGGCGGCAGCGCTACTGGCGCTACGAGGCCGAACAAGCCGCTCGAGGTGATCCGGCGGGCGCCGCCGCCGGGGAGCCAGGTCAGCCCACGTAGCCCTTCGGCCACTGCTGGAGCGTCCACATGTTCCCGTCCGGGTCACTGAACCACGCGTACTTGACCCCGCCCATGTCTTCCACCTCGCTGATCTCGATTCCTCGTTCCACCAGCGCGTCCCGTGAGGCGTTCATGTCCTCCACCACGAGATGGATCCCCTGGACGGACCCTGGCTGCATCTCGGTGATCGGACCGATGCCGGTGCCGAACACGATGGCGCAACTCGACCCAGGGGGTGTGAACTGCACCACTCGCATGGTCGGGCTGACCTGGGTGTCGTGCACGTTCCCAAACCCCGCTCGTCGGTAGAACGCCTTGGCCCGGTCGACGTCCGACACGGGGATGGGGACCAGTTCGAGCCGCATGTCCGGGACCGGGCGGTCGTCAGTCATGGCAAAGTCCCTTCTCTCTGGGGGGATCGAGCCGGTCTTTCCGTTCTCAATGACGGGAATCGACCACAGGAATCATCGGTACCCGGAAGTGAGCCCTCGTTCGAGCCTCGGGCGCGAGCGTGCAGTACTGGGTGTGGATTCCGCCGAGGCCTGGACGCCGGCACCCGAAGTGATGAGGAGCCGCAGATTCCCTCCGCCATGCTCAATGTAGCGCCCAGATGGCGCTTGCGGCAAGGCCCGGCGCGGTGCGCACAATCTTCGGCCGCCACCAGAACCGACAGACAGAGGAAGTGATGGCGCATGGCCGGACACGACGTGGTGATCGCGGGAGGAGGCCCGACCGGGATGATGCTGGCGGCCGAATTGACGCTCGCCGAGGTCGACGTCCTCATCGTCGAGCGACGCCCCAGCTTCGAGCTCGAAAGCTCTCGCTCCAGAGGCCTGCACTCGCGCACCATCGAAGTGCTCGATCAGCGTGGGGTCGCCGATCGCTTCCTCGCCGAGGGGAAGGCGATGCAGGTGCAGGTGTTCGCCGGGGTGCCGGTGGACATCAGCGATTTCCCCACCCGCCACAACTACGGGATGGCGCTCCTGCAGAGCCACTTCGAACGCATCATCCGGCTGGATCGATGAGCTCGGTGTTGCCATCCTGCGCCGACGCGAGGTGACAGGTTTCAGGCAGGACCACGATGGCGTCGGCGTCGCCCTGTCCGACGGCACATCAATTCGGGCGCAGTACCTGGTTGGTTGCGACGGGGGGCGCAGTGTGGTGCGCAAGGCTGCCGGCATCGATTTCGCGGGCTGGGATCCGACAACGTGCTGGATCCATGCCGAGGTCGAGATGGAGGACCAACCGGAGTTCGGCTTGCGTGGCGGAGGTGGCATCGGCCCGGCGGAAGAAGGACGGATCGGCGTCACCCTGATCGAACCGGATGTGATCCGCACTGATGAGCCCACCCTCGAAGATCTCCGCGCTGCGCTCATCCGCGTCGACGGAACGGATCACGGAGTGCACGACCCGCGCTTCATCTCTCGTTTTACCGACATGACGCGTCAGGCGGTTTCCTACCGAAGCGGGCGCGTGCTGGTGGCGGGAGACGCCGCACACGTGCACCCTCCAGTGGGCGGGCAAGGATTGAACATCGGCGTGCAGGACTCCGTGAACCTCGGCTGGAAGCTGGCCCAGGTAGTCAAGGGAACATCACCCTCGGCCTTGCTCAACACATATCAAGCTGAGCGACACCCGGTGGGTGCGCGTGTGTTACAGAACACGATGGCGCAACGAGCATTGGGCGCCACCGACGAGCGGACAGGCGCTCTGCGCGACCTCCTGGCCGTGTTGCTGACGATGGAGGAACCGCGCAAGCACATCGCCGGGATGCTCTCCGGTCTCGATGTTCACTACGACTTCGGCGAGGGCCATCCGATGATCGGTTGGCGCATGCCCGACCTTGACCTCACGACCTCCAGCGGGCCAGTGCGCGTCTTCGAGTTGTTGCGCAACGCCAAACCTGCGTTGGTCAACTTCGGGGAGGCCGGTGCGCTCGACATCACACCCTGGGCCGACCGCGTCCAACTCATCGACGCGCCGTACGCCGGCACCTTGGAGCTCCCCGTGCTCGGCGAGGTGGCGGCTCCGTCAGCCGTGCTGATCAGGCCGGACGGACACGTGGCCTGGGTGGGTAGCGGCACGGACGACGGACTGCATGACGCGTTGACAACGTGGTTCGGATCACCACGACGCAACGCCGAAGGCCGCAACTAGTGGCACACCAGGCAACGTTTGCCCTGTTAGCTCCGACCGACCCACTTGCCGGTGATACCTCCTGGGGTGTTGGCGCTCCGGACAGGTGTCGGTGGCAGCCTCGACCCGGCCCGTATGCGCTGGCCACGATTCAAAGCATCTGTCGAGGACGACATCGAAGGCCCTCTCCTCGCGGGCGCCCCGCTGAGCCTGGCACGATCAAGGCCTTTCCGGCGTTCCAGAAGGACGAACCTTCGCGCTACCGGACTTGGAGAAGTCCAAGCTCGCCGTCGATTTCGACGGCGCGGACTACCCTAGGGTGACGCACCACTTCCATCCATCCTTCATAGGTTTCGGAAGGTGCTGATTCAGGAATGGGGTTATCCCATCGAATGTCGTCGAAAAGGACGAATGCCCCGCTCGTAAGCAGGGGCTCGAAGGCGCCGAAGTCTTCTATATAGGCTTGACGGGTGTGGTTGGCGTCGTGAAACACGAAGCCAACTTTGTCAACCAGGTCGAGCTTTGGGATCACCTCGGTCGTCAGCCCCTGGTGGCAATAGACCTTCCTGGGGGCGAGTCGGCCTACAAGGTCTTGCGCTATCGAGAACTGCTGTTCGTAGAACTCGATGGTATCGATTCGGCAAGGAGTCTCCTCCGGCGATGCAGCAGCCATGAACAAGGCTGAGAGACCGTAGGCAGTGCCGAGCTCAAGGCATGATTGAGCCTGGGCACTGCGCACGAGGCCGAAGAGCAAGCGCCCTTTGCGAGGCGGGCTCGAGGACATCGTGAAGTGGGACCCCACATCGACTGGCCGGCCCCAGGCCTCGGTCAAGGTAGCGTCAGCAGCAAGTTCGTCTGCGGCGAGGGCGATCCGAGAAGCCTCCGGCAAGGACATGGAAGGCACTCTTCGCTCCAACATCGACACGCCGGTCATAAAGCGCTGGCCGGGAATGTCGTTGGTGGCGCCTCGCTTCACCCATGAAATCGAGTAGTTGATCGACTCTAGACACCCGCGAACGAACTCGACGAAAGCCTCTGGATCGTGGGCCTTGGCTAGGTCGTCGCGGTGGGTCAGGTAGGCAAGTAGGGCCAGGTCAAGTGGGCGCATTGGAAGATTCGAACGGCCCCCTGCCAAATGCTTCATCGCAGCGACCGCCAACTGTGGAAACCGTCTCCAGACACGTCCTGGAGTGCCGCCGGGGCTATCAACCATTAGCTAATGCGCCTCTCCGGCCTACTCTCGAAACCGAAGAGTTTCCACCTCGGCAACCTTGGGTTCCAACCTTCCACATTTCTGGCATCGTCGCCTGTACGCATGAGCGCCGTGGACGAAGACTATAGCTACTGACGCCGGGTTCCAGATTTTTGAACGTTCGCGGCATCACCGCGCCCGAGGACAGCGAATTCAGTCAATAGGTACGCCCTTAGACTCAGGCGTTCCCCGGCGTAGTAACTCAGTGGGATGTCGTAAATGAGCC
>Ga0307479_10001979_pt1 | contig 18722 bp, 18 predicted proteins | sample atmos_gasesECM4C_FD_203743 | JGI IMG/M metagenome (GOLD analysis project Ga0307479, IMG submission 203743) | Hardwood forest soil microbial communities from Morgan-Monroe State Forest, Indiana, United States - atmos_gasesECM4C_515 | ecosystem: Environmental > Terrestrial > Soil > Temperate... | reverse complement strand
GTCGGTGACCTTCTCACCCGCGGTTTTGGCCGGCTTCGGCGTCGACGCCAGCACGGTCGTCCCGGCGTTGGCCAGCCCGACCTCGTCGCTCTCGACCCCGATTTCGGCCAGGGTCAGCACCGTGACCTCTTTCTTCTTGGCGGCCATGATGCCTTTGAAGGATGGGAAGCGCGGCTCGTTGATCTTCTCGGTCACACTCACCACCGCGGGCAGCGTGGCCTCGAGGGTGAAGACGCCCTCGTCGGTCTCCCGCTCGCCGGTGATTTTGCCGTCCGCGACCGACACTTTGCGCAGGTGGGTGAGCTGCGGCAGGCCCAGATACTCGGCGATGATGGCCGGCACCGCACCGCCGACACCGTCGGTGGCTTCGTTGCCGGCGATGACCAGCTCGGTGCCCTCGATGGTGCCCAGCGCGCGGGCCAGCGCCCACCCGGTCTGGATGACGTCCGAGCCGTGCATGCCATCGTCTTTGAGGTGGACGGCCTTGTCGGCACCCATCGACAGGGCCTTGCGGATCGCCTCGGTAGCCCGCTCGGGGCCCGCGGTCAGCACGGTGACCGACCCCTCGATGCCGTCGGCGGCTTCTTTCTCCCTGATTTGCAGCGCCTCTTCTACCGCGCGCTCGTTGATCTCGTCCAGCACCGCGTCGGCGGCCTCGCGGTCCAGCGTGAAATCGCCGTCAGTCAGCTTGCGCTCCGACCAGGTGTCTGGGACCTGCTTGATCAGGACCACGATGTTCGTCATGAGTGTGGTTCGTCCTCCTCGAAGGAGTCCCGCAGCGGGTCGACTACGGGACCTGGGTCAGGCGTTTAGCAACCGCACCGGCGTGTTACTGACGGGTAACTTTGTGCGGTCTGCTCTCACACCATAGCGGGTCGTCCTGCGGTTTCCGTCGCCTGTCTCTCCCCCGCCAGCGGGGTGCCCCCAGTGCACGGTTCGCGAATCGGACACTTCGCGTTAGCCTGCCTATGCAATGAGCGCATTCGTTCCCGACCTTCCCCACCGCATCCCCGACGGAACCTCGCCGGTCGCTGACGCCGTGCTGACGCTGACGGGCGAACGCACCATCCCCGATCTGGACATCGAGAACTACTGGTTTCGCCGCCACGAGGTGGTTTACCAGCGGCTGGCGCCACGCTGCGCGGGCCGCGAGGTGCTCGAGGCCGGCTGTGGCGAGGGCTACGGCGCCGACCTGATCGCCGGCCTCGCCCGCCGGGTCGTCGCGGTGGATTACGACGAGGCCGCGGTGGCCCATGTCCGCAGCCGCTACCCCGGGGTGGAGGTCATGCGGGCAAACCTGGCCGCGTTGCCGCTGCCCGACGCGTCGGTCGACGCCGTGGTGAACTTCCAGGTCATCGAGCACCTGTGGGACCAGGGTCACTTTGTGGCCGAGTGCGCCCGGGTGTTGCGTCCCTCGGGGTTGCTGATGGTGTCCACCCCCAACCGGATCACCTTCTCCCCGGGCCGTGACACCCCGATCAACCCGTTTCACACCCGTGAACTAAACGCCGACGAGCTGACTCAATTGCTGATGGACGCGGGTTTCGCCGAGGTGTCGATCAGTGGCCTGTTCCACGGTCCGCGGCTGCAGGAGATGGATGCCCGCCACGGCGGCTCCATCATCGACGCGCAGATCGCGCGCGCGGTGGCCGACGCACCGTGGTCGCCCGAGCTGCGGGCAGATGTCGCCGCGGTCACCACCGACGACTTCGACATCGTCGACGCACGAGATGCCCGGGATGGCCGTGACATAGATGACAGCCTGGATCTGATCGCGATCGCGGTGCGGCCGTGAGCACATCCGCAAGCCCGGTGCCCGGTCTGTTCACCCTGGTTCTGCACACCCACCTGCCTTGGCTGGCCCACCACGGCCGCTGGCCGGTCGGCGAGGAATGGCTCTACCAGTCGTGGGCGGCGGCCTACCTGCCGCTGTTGCGGGTGCTACTCACGCTGGCCGACGAGGATCGGCACCGGTCCCCCGCAAGCGGGAAGGGCCCCCAGATCACGCTTGGGATCACTCCGGTGGTGAACGCCCAGCTCGACGACCCGTATTGCCTCGACGGAATGCATCACTGGCTGGCCAACTGGCGGCTGCGCGCCGCGGAGGCCGCCAGCGTGCGGTCGGTACCCCGATCGAAGTCGGCCAGTTACCAGTCATGCGCACCGGAGGCGTTGCGGGCCTTCGGAATTCGCGAGTGCGCAGAGGCGGATCAGGCGCTCGACGACTTCGCCACCCTGTGGCGGCACGGCGGCAGCCCGCTGCTGCGCAGCCTGATCGACGCCGGCACAGTCGAGCTGCTCGGCGGCCCATTGGCGCACCCGTTCCAGCCGCTGCTGGCGCCGCGGCTGCGCGAGTTCGCGCTGCACGAGGGCCTGGCCGACGCTCGGCTGCGGCTGGCGCACCGCCCGGCCGGGATCTGGCCGCCAGAATGCGCCTACGCCCCGGGTATGGAGCACGATTACGCCGCCGTGGGAGTCACTCACTTCATGGTCGACGGCCCGACACTGCACGGCGATACCGCGCTGGGTCGGCCGGTCGGCGACACCGATGTGGTCGCGTTCGGGCGCGACTTGCAGGTCAGCTACCGGGTTTGGTCGCCGAAATCCGGCTACCCCGGGCATTCGGCTTACCGCGATTTCCACACCTATGACCACCTCACCGGTCTCAAGCCGGCCAGGGTCACCGGGCGCAATGTGCGGTCAGACGCCAAGGCGCCCTACGATCCCGAGCGCGCAGACCACGCGGTCGACGGCCATGTCGACGACTTCGTCGAAGTGGTACGCAACCGGCTACTGGCCGAGTCCGAGCGCATCAGGCGGCCCGCCCACGTGATTGCCGCCTTCGACACCGAGTTGTTCGGCCACTGGTGGTACGAGGGGCCGACGTGGCTGCAGCGCACGCTGCGGGCCTTGCCCGCCGCCGGCGTGCGAGTGGGCACGCTGCGCGACGCGATCGCCGGCGGGTTCGTTGGCGATGCGGTCGCATTGCCGCCCAGCTCTTGGGGTTCCGGGAAGGACTGGCAGGTGTGGGCCGGTGACAAGGTGGCCGATCTCGTCCAGCTCAACACGGAAGTGGTCGATACCGCATTGACCACGGTCGACAAGGCGCTGGCGCAGACGGCATCGCTGGACGGACCCATTCCCCGTGATCGCGTTGCCGATCAGATCCTGCGCGAGACGTTGCTGACCGTGTCCAGCGATTGGCCGTTCATGGTGAGCAAGGATTCGGCCGCCGACTACGCCCGTTACCGTGCGCATCTGCACGCCCACGCCACCCGGGAGATCGCCCGGGCGTTGGCGTCGGGCCGGCGCGACGCCGCGCAGCGGCTGGCCGACGGGTGGAACCGCGCCGACGGTCTGTTCGGCGCCCTGGACGCGCGAAGGCTACCCCGGTGACGATCACGCGAGGCTGCGGTGGTGGCGTCGATCCTGCGCCCAGGGCGTGGTCCGGCCACAATTGCACACCGTGGCCGCAGTCTCGGCGGCAAAGGGGTTGGGCATGAAGATCCTGATGGTGTCGTGGGAGTACCCGCCGGTGGTGATCGGCGGGCTGGGCCGCCATGTGCATCACCTGTCGACGGCGCTGGCCGCGGCCGGCCATGATGTCGTCGTCCTGTCCCGCCGCCCCACCGACACCGATCCCAGCACCCACCCGTCGTCCGATGAGATCAGCGAGGGTGTCCGGGTGATCGCTGCCGCACAGGACCCGCACGAGTTCACCTTCGGCGACGACATGATGGCCTGGACCCTGGCGATGGGTCATGCGATGATCCGCGCCGGCCTGTCCCTGAAGAGACACGGCGGCGACCGCCCCTGGCATCCCGACGTCGTACACGCGCACGACTGGCTGGTGGCCCATCCGGCCCTCGCACTCGCCCAATTCTATGACGTGCCAATGATTTCCACGATTCATGCGACGGAAGCCGGACGGCATTCCGGCTGGGTATCCGGAGCAATCAGTCGTCAGGTGCACGCCGTCGAGTCGTGGCTGGTGCGTGAATCCGATTCGCTGATCACATGTTCGGCGTCGATGAGTGACGAGATCACCGAACTTTTCGGTCCCGGCCTGGCCGAGATCACGGTGATCCGCAACGGTATTGACGCGGCGCGCTGGCCGTTCGCTGCCCGTTGTCCGCGCCCCGGACCAGCCGAACTGCTCTACGTGGGCCGGCTGGAGTACGAGAAGGGTGTGCACGACGTCATCGCCGCGCTGCCGCGGATCAGGCGCACTCACCCCGGGACCACGCTGACCATCGCCGGGGAGGGCACCCAGCAGGATTGGCTCGTCGACCAGGCCCGTAAATACAAGGTAGTCAAGGCAACCCGGTTCGTCGGGCATCTCGACCACGCCGAATTGTTGGTGGTACTGCATCGGGTCGACGCCGCGGTGTTGCCCAGCCACTATGAGCCCTTCGGGCTGGCCGCCCTGGAGGCCGCCGCAGCCGGCGCGCCACTGGTGACGTCGAACATCGGCGGCCTGGGCGAGGCGGTGATCGACGGGCAGACCGGGGTCTCGTGTCCGCCGCGCGAAGCCGCGGGGCTGGCCGCAGCCGTGCGCACGGTGCTCGACGATCCCGACGCCGCGCAGCGGCGCGCCCGGGCTGCCCGGGAACGCCTCACCTCCGACTTCGATTGGCAGACGGTAGCTAAGGAGACCGCACAGGTCTACCTGGCGGCCAAGCGCCGCGAACGCCAACCGCAGCCCCGGCTGCCCATCGTCGAGCACGCATTGCCTGACCGTTAGCTATCAAGGGTTTTCGATACCGATCGCTTCTGCGCAGTACTGCCACACGCGCTCGCGGTCGCGGTCGCCGTAACGGGTCAACGGCAGATAGTGCTCCGGGCGGGGCCGCCGGTCATGCCAGAACCCCCCGGTTGGCGGTGCCGGTCTGGTTGCGGCAAGCCATACGGCGGTGTCGGCACCCTCGGCGGGTGTGCGCAACATTGGGCGGGTGAGCATCCGAAAACCCGGAAGCGATGTGGCCACCCCGGGAGTATCGGCCCAGCCGGGGTGCATGGCGTACACGCTTATGTGCCGGGCGGCCCAGCGGCGGGCCAGGATCGGGGTGAACGCGACCTGTAGTCGCTTGGTCCGCGCATACGCGGTGGCGCCGCTGTATCGGCCGGTGCGGTATTCGGGGTCGTCGGCCGGCAGTGCTTGGGTGTACATCCCGCCCGACGACATCAGGATGACGCGCGGATCGTTGGACTTGGCCAGGATCGGCAGCAGGCGCTCGGTCAACAACACCGGACCCAAAACGTGGGTGGCCAAAGTGATCTCGTGCCCATCGTCGGTCTCGGTGCGGGTGGCCGGCAGCACCCCGGCGTTGTGGATAAGCACGTCCAGCGTCCGCACCCGGCTGGTCACGTCCGCGGCAAAGGCGCCGACAGCGGCCAGGTCGGACACATCGCACACCTCCGCCTGCACGTCGGCATCAGAGTCAGCCGCGATCATCTCCTCGCATGCCCGCTCACCGCCCTCCCTGTCGCGAACGGTCAGCAAGACAGTCGCACCCAGTCGGGCCAGGCCGGCGGCGATCGCCTTGCCGATGCCGCGATTCGCACCGGTGACCAGCGCGGTCCGACCGCGAAGCGCGTCCGGCGGTGGATCGTCCGCCCAGCCCGATTGCCGGAGCCGATAGCCGACGCTGGTGTAGCCAGGGACGACCGCCCGATCCAGCGCAATGTCGAGCACCGACCGCATTCCGTCGAGAACACTCATGCCAACCGGTGTTCCCCCGAAAGGCTTGCAGCATGCGCCGGCGTTCGCCGGTACGGTCGAGAGATGGGGGTGACGTATTCGAGCGTTGTCGACGCACCGCGCGACGAGGTGTTCGCCTGGCATAGCAGGCCAGGTGCGTTCAACCGGCTTTCGCCGCCGTGGACGCCGCTGCGGCTGGTCACCGAGGCGACCTCGCTCAAGGACGGGCGCGCCACGCTCGCGCTGCCCGGCGGGCTGCGCTGGGTAGCCGTTCACCAGGCGGATTCCTACGATCCGCCGCGGCGGTTCGTCGACACCATCGGCGGCGACGGGCTGGCCTCGCTGCCCGCACGAATCGCCGTGCGATGGCGCCACACCCACGAATTCGAGGACGCGGGCGACAACCGGACCCGGGTGATCGACCGGGTCGACACGCCGGTACCCGGGCCGGCGCTGCGCCCAATATTCGTTTACCGGCACCGCCAACTCGCCGACGACCTGGCCGCGCACCGGGAAGCCGCCCAGCACGGCCTGGCCCCGACGACTGTTGCCGTCACAGGCTCATCGGGCCTGGTCGGTTCGGCGTTGACCGCCTTCCTGAGCACCGGCGGCCATCGCGTCATCAGGCTGGTCCGCGGCGCGGCGAAAGGCAGCGATGAGCGGCAGTGGAACCCGGACGATCCCGACCCGGAACTATTGGCCGGCGTCGACGCGGTTGTCCATTTGGCTGGCGCCTCGATCGCTGGCCGGTTCACCGATGACCACCGAAAAGCGGTGCGCAACAGCCGCATTGGGCCGACTCGTCGGCTGGCAGAACTCTTGGCCCGCACCACCGTTGGGCCGGCCGTCCTGATCTCCGCTTCGGCGATTGGGTACTACGGATACGACCGTGGCGACGAGACCCTCGCCGAGGACAGCGATCGCGGCGACGGGTTTCTCGCCGACGTCGTCGCCGACTGGGAGGATGCGACCGCGCCGGCAGAGCAGGCTGGAGTGCGGGTGGTGCGGGTGCGCACGGGCATCGTTCAGTCCCCTCGCGGCGGCACTCTTCGGCTGATGCGCCCACTGTTCAGCGCTGGGCTGGGTGGCCGGCTCAGCAGCGGCCGACAATGGCTGTCCTGGATTGGGATCGACGACCTGGTCGACGTCTATCACCGAGCGCTCTGGGATGCCGCGCTGTCCGGAGCGGTGAATGCGGTTGCGCCGCAACCGGTCCGCAATACCGAGTACACCCGCACGCTGGCCCAGGTCTTGCACCGGCCGGCGGTGTTGCCGGTGCCGCCGCTGGGGCCCCGGCTGTTGCTCGGCGGGCAGGGCGCCCGCGAACTCGCCTGCGCCAGTCAACGCGTAATCCCCGGGCGCCTCAGCCAATGCGGGCACCGGTTTCGCCAGCCTGACCTCGACTCCGCCCTACGTCACCTGCTCGGGCGCGGGCAGTGAGGGTACTGGCAAAGGATACGAAACTTGTTGCCCCTCACCGGCCCTTCGGATACGTCGCCGGCGATCGCGCCGAGGAACGACCGGGGACGAAGGCCGAGCTTCGCGTACCTGAATCGTGCGTCAGGCCGTGGATGGGTAGATCTGCAGCGCGTCGTCTCGCTGTACCCGGCTGACCATGCGCACCGCCGACACCGGCTGTTGTGAGGGGAACGAGCGGAGATCGACGTAGAGCTGGTGCATGATGGCTTGCCAGGACTCCGCCTCGGGCACCGATCTCCACATGCCATCGAACAAACCCACGATCACGGCACGGTTGTCGTCGGTGAGGGCATAGACGGGCCCGCCGATGTCGTGTCTGCCGGTAGACGTGCCGGGGATGTCCAACCCGACGTCGCCGACGGAGCTGCCCCGGCCACAGGTCTGCCCAGTCGAGATCCCGAAATGACAGACCGGAAGGGCCGGTTGCGCGGGCAGGCCCGGCATGGATTCCAATTGGCGCCCGGTCGGCAGTCGATCGCTGGCGATCACGTTGGAGGCCAGCCTGATGACTTCGTATTCGACGCCTGACATGGAGCCGTCTACCGCGGCGTCGTCAGCAGGGTTGTGCCGCGCTAGGTATACCGCCCCGACCACATCTCGGTTGCTGTCGGTCACTACGGGGCCACCATCGCACCGACCCGTCGTCAGCGCAATCCCCAGCCGCACTTCAACAAAACCCAACGTGCATATCGTGCTGCCCTGATGAATTTCCATGCCCGGAAACACCTTGACACCGTGGTTGGCGTCGACCTGCGCCGGTGCGCAAATGCCGATCACCACGAACGCCAAAACGATCGCTAGACAATTAGACCCGCGGCTCAGGGTTTCCATTCGGACCGCACCAATCCCTCGCGTCCCGTAGGGGCGCCTCTGCACATGTACTGCAGCCCGCACATACCGTCTGCCTGGGTCCCGATTACCCATCCGGCTGGGTCTCGATTACCCCTTCTCCGCGCAGCGAAACCTGGCAAAGACAACGAACAGAGTTGCGAGCGCACGCGGATTCCCGCTGCCGGATGTTGCGCTGCGTGCCTGAACCACCCGCCTACGTTGCTGTCCCGGGCTTATGGCTCGTCGGCGGTGTCGTTTCCTGGAGCTCGCCGCACACGCCGTCTACTTAATCGCACGACCTTATGCCAGTAGGCTTTTCACGCGGACGTCAACCGTGTGAGCATGCGCGGGCCTTACCAACGATCGGAGCCGCGCGATGAAGCCACAGGACCAGCACTTCCCCTACCGCTACGATCCTCGGCTGGCCCTGATCTGGCTCCCGTTTCGGTGGCCCGGGAAACAGGGTGTGACGCTGACCGAAGACGGCCGATTCGTCGCCCGCTATGGACCGTTCCGTGTCGAAGCTCCGCTGTCGAGTGTGGGCGGCGCGCACATCACCGGTCCGTACCGGTGGTGGACTGCCGTTGGCCCCCGACTGTCGATGGTCGATGACGGACTCACGTTCGGAACCAACGCCCATGCCGGGGTCTGCGTCCACTTCGAACCACGCATCCACCGTGTCATCGGCCCGCGGGACCATTCGGCACTCACGGTGACCGTCGAAGACACCGAAGGGCTCGTAGCCGCGCTCGAGAAGGTCACATAGCGTCAAGCGCCCCTCGGGCGCATGTATCAGGGTTCGGCAGAGCCCAAATCGGTTTGGAAGCGACGCATCGCGGCGATGAGCGCCGCAAACACCCGATGCGCCGCCGCCAAGTCGGCGTCGGGCAGGTCGCTGAGCGCAGCGTGGGTGTACATCCCCAGCGGGTTGAAAAACGACCTGGCAGTGTCGAGACCGGGTTCGGAGTAGCGCAGGATGACCTTGCGCCGGTCGGCGGGATGGGAGTCGCGCCGGATGTGGCCGGAGTCGATCAGCCGGTCCACCAAGTAGGTGATTGCGGCACCGGACAGGCCCATCCGCTGGCTGAGGTCTCCGGACGTCATCGGCCGCCCGGCGGTTTCGGCGACCATGATGTGCAGCAGGGCACGGAAGTCAGTGGGCCGCACGTCATGTGACACCGCGAACAGTCGACCGATCTGATCAGATTCGGTCGACATCTCTCGCAAATCGGCCGAGATCAACGATTCCAGTGCGTCCCGGCCGGAGAGCTGCTCATCAGAATCCATAGCGGTGTGCAGCATATCCTCCACCACTCACTTCAGTTGATTAATATTTAATTAAATGAAATACTTGGGCTCCGGGGGGCTTCTCCGCGCTGTTCGTCTACCCCAACTGCGAACGGAGGACACCATGAACAAGTCCGCTTTGGCCGCAACGGCGCTCGCTGTCGGCGCGGCAGCCGGCACCGGAAGCGTGGCCAGCCCACGACGCGCCTCCTCGTGGTACTCGCGGCTTCGCAAGCCGGACTACCAGCCGCCCGGCGCTGCGTTCCCGGTGGTCTGGACGATCCTCTACGGCGATATCGCGGGCAGCTCCGCAGCGGCCATCGACCGGTTTCGCACAACTGGACACCACGACAATGCGTGCCGCTACGTCGCCGCGTTAAGCCTCAACCTGCTCCTCAACGCCGGATGGAGTTGGCTGTTCTTCCGGTACCACAAACTCGGCGCGTCCGCGCTCGGCGCCGCCGCACTGACGGTCAGCAGCGCCGACCTTGCCAGGCGGACCGCACAAGCCGACCCGCGGGCGGGATTGGCGCTGCTCCCCTACCCGTTGTGGTGCGCCTTCGCTACCGTGCTGTCCACCCACATCTGGCAGCTCAACCGCCGGAGCGAATGATGCCCGCGTTGTTGTGGTTTCGTCGCGATCTACGGTTGCGCGATCACCCGGCGCTGGCATCTGCATCAGAGGCCGCCGGCAGCGACGAGGTGCTCGCCTGCTTTGTCCTGGATCCACGCCTGGAGGCTTCGTCGGGCCAACGCCGCCTGCAGTTTTTGGGTGACTCGTTGCGGCAACTGCGCGGGGACCTGGATGGTCGGCTACTGGTCATCCGCGGCCTGCCCGAAGAGCGAATCCCCTTTATTGCCAAGGAAATCGGTGCCTCATCGGCGCACGTATCGGACGATTTCGCGCCGTTCGGGCGGCGCCGCGACGAACGGGTGCGCGTGGCGCTGGGTTCGGTGCCGCTGGTGGCGACGGGGTCGCCTTATCTGGTTTCGCCCGGCCGCGTCATGCAAGAGGACCTCAGCCCCTACCAGGTGTTCACCCCGTTCTTCCGCAAGTGGAGCGAGGCCGGGTGGCGTCCACCGGCGCGATCATGCGTCGACTCGGCACGCTGGCTCGATCCCGCGCGACTGGCTCTCGACCAGTGCGAAATCCCCGACCCCGGCGCCACACTCGGCCTGGCCGCCGGTGAGGCGGCGGCGCTTTCGCAATGGGCGGCGTTCGTCGACGACGGACTGGACCGCTACGCCGAAGACCGCGACAGGCCGGATCTCGAGGGCACCAGCCGCATGTCGGCGCACCTGAAGTTCGGCACAATTCACCCTCGGACCATGGTCGCCGATATGGATCTACGTAAGACCGGGGCGCGGAACTATCTGCGGCAGTTGGCGTTCCGCGACTTTTATGCCGCAGTGCTGTATCACTGGCCGGCCAGTGCCTGGCAAAACTGGAACAGCGACTTCGACGGCATCCAGACCGACACCGGCCCCGCCGCGAAACGCCTCTTCGAGTCCTGGAAGGCCGGCGAAACCGGGTTCCCGATCGTCGATGCCGGCATGCGTCAACTCCGCGAGACGGGCTTCATGCATAACCGAGTGCGGATGATCGTCGCGTCGTTTCTGGTCAAGGACCTTCATTTGCCGTGGCAGTGGGGCGCCGAATGGTTCTTGGATCAACTCGTGGACGGAGACATGGCCAACAATCAGCACGGGTGGCAGTGGTGCGCGGGATGTGGTACGGACGCGGCGCCGTACCTACGGGTATTCAACCCGCACAAGCAAGGCGAGAAGTTCGATCCCTCGGGCGATTACGTCAGGCAGTGGGTCCCCGAACTGGACGCTGTCGACGACGCCCATCTGCGAAAAGGTGTGCGGGCGCCCGGATACCCGGCGCCGATCGTCGACCATAGTGCCGAGCGCGCCGAAGCGTTGCGCCGCTACCACAACATCTGAGCGGCAATTTGTAGTTGTTTGCCCGAACTGCCTACCCGACGCTGTTTTGGCATGTAATTATCAGCCGATTCACCGTTCACGATGCCAGGGAGGCGATATGGCTCACTCGATCGTTCGGACGTTGCTGGTTTCCGGTGCTGCCGCGGGGCTGATGGCCAGCGCCGGAGCCTGCTCGTGTTCGGTCGGATCGTCGCACTCGGTGAGCAAGAGCGACGTCGCCAGTCAGATCACCTCGAAGATGACCGACGCCGCCGGCAACAAACCCGATTCGGTGACCTGCCCAGGCGACCTGGCGGCAAAGGTCGGGGCGCAGCTGAACTGCGAGATGAAGGTCAAGAGCCAGGTCTTCAACGTCAACGTCACCGTAACCAGCGTCAGCGGTAACGACGTCAAATTCGACATGGTGGAGACGGTCGACAAGAACCAGGTCGCCAGCGTAATCAGCGACAAACTGACTCAGCACGTAGGGAAAAAGCCCGATTCGGTGACCTGCCCCGACAACCTGAAAGGCGTCGAGGGCGCGGCGCTACGGTGTGAACTCGCCGACGGTGGTCAGAAGTACGGCGTATCGGTGACCGTCACCAGCGTCGATGCCGGCGACGTCAACTTCGATTTCAAGGTCGATGACCACCCCGAATAACCCTGCTCCGGCGGTGCCGCAGGGAAAGTGTGTTAGCGGGCCGCCTTTTTGCGTTCGATATCGGCCAAGGCTGCAGCCAATTCGGCGCGCTGCGCAGCCGACGTCTCCCAGGACAGCTTGCGGTTTTTGACCACCTTGGCCGGTGCCCCGACCGCGATCGAATAGTCGGGGATATCGCCGCGTACCACCGCGTGCGATCCCAGCACGCAACCGCGCCCGATGGTGGTGCCACGCAGCACCGTCACCTTCACACCGACCCAGGTGTCCGGCCCGATCCGGACCGGGGACTTGACGATGCCCTGATCCTTGATCGGCATATTGATGTCGTCCATCCGGTGGTCGAAATCACAGACGTAGCACCAGTCGGACATCAGCGCCGAATCCCCGAGCTCGATGTCGAGATAGCAGTTGATCACGTTGTCCCGGCCCAGCACCACCTTGTCGCCGAACCGCAATGAGCCCTCGTGCGCGCGAATCGTGTTCTTGTCCCCGATGTGCACCCAGCGGCCGATCTCCAGCTGCGCCAGTTCGGGTGTGCAGTGGATCTCGACACCCTTGCCGATAAACACCATCCCGCGGGTGATGATGTGTGGGTTTGAAAGCTTGAACTTCAGCAGCCGCCAGTAACGCACCAGATACCAGGGGGTGTACGCGCGGTTGGCCAGCGCCCATTTCAGCGAGGCCAGCGTCAAGAACTTGGCCTGGCGTGGGTCGCGCAGTCGTTGTCCACGCCAGCGGCGGTGGAACGGCGCATTCCACATGGACGTCATGGCCGCACAGCTTAGCCCGGCGACGATGCGCGCTGGGACGGCGGGCTGTGGGGGCACCCCCAGCCGCGCTGCGGCGAGGGGGAGAGGCGGGCGATCAGACGCAAGCGAGCCGCCACGGGTTACCCTCACCTGTACTCGATCGCTGCGCATACCGAACGCCCTGCGGAAGGATTTGGGAAACCGAGGTGCACGCCCGACATCCCCAATATCTCCGTAGGCTGCGGCGTTGGTCTGCTGCGGTGCTCGCGGCGGTGCTCATGCTCGGGGTCGGCGGTTGCGGCAACACCGACTCGTGGGTTGACGCATCGGCCGCGCAAGGCTGGTCCGCGCAATACGGCGACGAGTCGAACAGCAGCTACACAAACACGGCCGGCGCCACCAAGCTGTCGCTGCAGTGGACGCGGTCGGTCAAGGGAAGCCTGGCCGCCGGGCCCGCGCTCAGCGGACGCGGTTGGCTCGCACTGAATGCGCAGACACAGGCCGGATGTTCGCTGATGGAGTGGGAGAACAACGACAACGGCCGGCAACGCTGGTGTGTCCGGCTGGTCCAGGGCGGCGGCTTCGGCGGTCCGCTGTTCGACGGCTTCGACAATCTCTACGTCGGCCAGCCGGGGGCAATCCTCTCGTTTCCCCCCACTCAGTGGACACGCTGGCGGAAGCCGGTGATCGGGATGCCGTCTACCCCGCGGTTTCTGGGAGGCGGCCACCTTCTGGTCAGCACCCACCTGGGGCAGGTGCTGGTTTTCGACTCCCATCGCGGCGAGGTGGTCGGCAGTCCGGTGGACCTGGTGGACGGCGTCGACCCCGCCGACGCGGCGCGCGGGTTGGCCGATTGCGCGCCCGCCCGGCAGGGCTGCCCGGTCGCGGCCGCGCCCGCCTTCTCGGCGGCCAACGGCACGGTGGTGCTCGGCGTCTGGCAGCCGGGCGCTCCCGGCGCGGGACTGGTCGGGCTGAGGTACCACCCGGGGCAGACCGAGCTCGTCCGCGAGTGGACCAGCGACGCCGTCAGCGCCGGAGTACTGGCCAGTCCGGTGTTGTCCGCCGACGGGTCGACCGTCTACGTCAACGGCCGTGATCAACAGCTGTGGGCGCTGCACACCGCCGACGGGAAAACCAAATGGTCGGTGCCGCTGGGGTTCCTAGCACAGACGCCGCCCGCCGTCACCCCGCAGGGCCTGATCGTGTCAGGCGGAGGCCCCGACACTCGGCTGGCGGCGTTCCGGGATGCCGGTGACCATGCCGAGCAAATCTGGCGACGCGACGACGCCACTCCCCTGTCGACATCGAGCCTGGCCGGCACCGGCGTCGGCTACACCGTCGTCAGCGGTCCACCCAAGGACGGCGCACCCGGTATGTCGCTGCTGGTCTTCGATCCGACCAACGGGCATACGGTCAACACCTATCCGCTTCCGGCGGCCACGGGATATCCCGTCGGGGTGTCGATAGCCAAAGACCGCCGGGTGGTGACCGCCACCAGCGACGGCCAGGTTTACGGCTTCGTGCCGGCGTAACCGCCCATAATTGTTTCGTGCCGATCGACCACCAGCGATGCTAGGCGCGCTGACCAGCTACAACCGTCGCGGCCCAAGCAGCCGCGGCAACCGGACGGCGGACATCGCCGTCACCATCGTCCCGTTGATGGTTCACGCATTCCTGTGCGGGGCCACGGTGGCCTTGCTGGGCCTGCTGGTCATGGTCACCGACTCGTGCGGCTATCAGCGGTGCGGCGATCCAGCCTGGATTGACCGGGCCATGTGGTTGGGGCTCGGGGCCGGGGCCGCCATCTTCATTGCCGACCTCGTCGTCGCCGTCTTCTCGCCTCGCACTCCACCGAGTGGCCTTCTTCGTACCGGTCATCGGGTGTGCGGCGCAGCTGGGGCTGGCCATCGGCGCCGCGGCGATGGAATCACTGGCCGGCCCCGTCTCGTAACGGTCTAGATGGCCAGCGGCGGGATGCCGTTGCGCGGTACCTGGGCTTGGGCAGGACCGGCAAACGCCGGCAGCATCTCACCCGGGGCGAAGTAGAAGATCAGCTGGTCGTCGGTGATGGCGAAATTCTGGTAGTGGGACGGGTCGTGACCGGTCGAGGGCAATATCGCGGCACCCAATGCGTTTTGGCGTCCCAGGTCGCGCTGCACGATCGGGAAGATGCTGTCCAGCGGCGTGGTGCCGGGCGCGAACAGATTGTCGAAGGTGATGGGCTGCAAGGTCGAGAGGTTGTAGTTGAACGCCTTGTACCAGGTGGAGGGATGCGATCCGCCGACGTCTTGGAAGAACTTCAGAACAACGCTGCGGGTGTTGTGCGGCGGCTGGCCGGAGGTGTGTTGTTCGGTGGTGGCCTCCATCTGGTAGGGCTGATCGCGCCCCCCGGAGCCCTGAGCGACGTTGACGAAGCCATCGCGGTTTTGCGTGATGTAGTCGGTCAGCGCCTGTTCGTCGGGATAGTCGACGGGAAACGTCATGGTGAGCGTGTACGTGGGGGTCGAGGCGTGCACCCGGCAAGTCTGGGGGTCCACCATGGTGCCGCCCAAGCTGGCGCACGTCGGCGGCTCGGCGGCCACCGGCCAGCCCGCCAAGACCACTAGGACCGCCGTAACCAGCACCGCGGCCGCTATCAGAAATCGCATCGTCGAATTGTCCTCGCAGACAGTAAGAGCCGCCCGAAGGGTGACCGCCGCCAGCGTACCGGGCACTATCGCGAGGCACGGCAAACGTAGGCCGCCGCATGACTGGCGGGGCCGGAGCCGATGCGGGTGATGAGTACCGACAGGGGTCGGCTGCCGCGCAGCCGAAGCCGTCGCCGCAGCGCGTCGGGATCGACCCCGACACCGCGGACCAGGATCTCCAGCGCCCCGCAGTCCAGCGCTGACAGTGCCTGCCGTAGCCGGCGCTCATCGAACGCCAGCTGCTCGAGCACCTCGAAGCCCCGGATCGCCGACGGCAGCCGGTCTCCGGACAGGTAAGCGATGGCGGGGTCGAGTTGCCAGAGTCCGTGCCGCGCCCCGTAGTGGCGCACCAGCCCGGCCCGGACCACGGCGCCGTCGGGGTCGACGATCCATCGGCCCGCGGGCCGTACCGGGCAGTCGTCCGGTTCCGTATCGGTGATCTGTTCGCCGGTATCGAGGACCCCGAGAATGCTGGCTCGACGGCGCACACCCGGCCCTGCCAACCCGGCCGACCACAGGCATGCTTCGCGGACCGAGCCGCGGTATGACGTCACCTCGACTTCGCCGTCGAAACCGAGGCGGCGCAACTGATCGAAATCTATTCCGGGAGCGCACTTTACGACGAGATCCCGGCCCCGGTAGCTGTCCATTAACTGACCCAGGCCGGGCTGATAGTCGTCTGGTCTGAAGCGCCGCTGCCCGCCGCGGCGACGCGCCGGGTCGACGAGGACCACCGCGTCGCGGGTCACTGGATGCAGCGCGTCGGCGCGGCACAGGTCGGCGGTCGCCCCCAGGTTGTGGCGCGCCATCGCCAGTCGCACCGGGTCGATATCGCTGCCCACCGCTCGGGTGCCCGAGCCGCGCAGCGCGGCCAGTTCGGTGCCGATCGAGCAGGTCGCATCGTGCACGACAACATCCGGCCGAGTGCCGGCCAGCCGCCGTGCCCGGTGCATGGCCACGGGCGCCGCGGTAGCTTGCTGCAGCGCCTCGTCGGTGAACAGCCAGTTCGACACCTGAAAACTCGGGCCCAGCTCGCCCAGCTTGTCGGCGGCGCGGCGGCGCAGCAGCGTCGTCTCCACCAGCACCGACGCCCGGTCGCCGAATCGGACGCGCACCGCGGCGATATCGGCAATCCGGCTGGTGTCCGTCAGCTCGAATTCAGCGACCGCTGCAAGCGCTGCGGCACCCGATTCCGACCGCAGGTAACTGACGTCGTCCGTGCTGAAGTTGAGGCCAGTAAAGCCGCTGTTCAGGACGGCTTGACCCCGGTGATCATCACGTTGTAGAACCAGCCCTTCGGCACCACGTGCCGCCACACATTGGCATCCACCCAGCTCAGCGTCTTCCAGCTGGTGAAAGCGAACTTCGCCCAGCCCCAGCTCAGGCGCTCGGGTGGCACGGCGCATTCAAACGTGCGAAGCGGCCAGCCCAGCATCGCGGCGGTGAACTCCACGGTGGCGGTCTCGACCTCGATCCCGCCGGCGTTGGTGGCCATCCGCTCCAGATCACCCGGTGTGAAGGTATGCAGGTCGACGAGAGCCTCGAGCGCCGCGACCCGCGACGACTCAACAAGCTCGGCCTGCGGACGCCGCCAGCCGCCCAGACCGGGCAACTTGGTGGCGTTGGTGATGACCCGCCAGGTCAGTGTGGACAGCGTGCGGGCGTATTCGTCGCCGACGGTGGTGGGTTCGCCGGCGAACACGAACCGACCGCCCGGCCGCAGCACACGGATCACCTCGCGCAGCGACAACTCGACATCGGGAATGTGATGCAGCACCGCGTGCCCGACCACCAAGTCGAAGGTGTCGTCGTCGTACGGGATGCCCTCGGCGTCGGCGACCCGGCCGTCGATGTCCAGCCCCAGCGACTGCCCGTTGCGGGTGGCAACCTTGACCATGCCGGGTGAGAGGTCGGTGACCGACCCGCGCCGTGCGACCCCGGCCTGGATCAAGTTGAGCAGGAAAAACCCTGTCCCGCAGCCCAATTCCAAGGCGCGGTCGTAGGGCAGCCCGGCGATGACCTCGTCGGGCACGACGCCGTCGAAGCAGTCCCGGGCATAGTCGACGCAGCGCTGATCGTAGGAGATCGACCACTTCTCGTCGTAGGTCTCGGCTTCCCAGTCGTGGTAGAGCACCTGGGCGAGCTTGCTGTCGTGCCGGGCGGCCTCCACCTGCTCGGCTGTGACATGCGGCGTCGCAGCTTTCGAACTCCTCGTCATGAAGGGCAGCCTAACGGCCGTGTCGGCCGGGGTTGTCGGCGCCGTCCGGCGACGATGCGGCAAAGACCTCGACATAACGGCGGCCTTCGGCGACGACACGCTCGGCTGGTTCCAGTTCGAAGACGTCGTTGATGCCGGCTTTGGCGGCGGCCAGCGCACGCCGCGGGCCGTCGAGAAAGCGCCGCGCCCACGCCGCGGCTGTGTCGTACACGTCGTCGGGGGCCACCATGTCGTCGATCAGGCCTAGCGCCAACGCTTCCTCGGCGTCTACGAAGCGCCCGCTGAACACCAGCTCCTTCGCCCTGCTCGCGCCCGCGGCGCGGGTTAGCCGGGCCATTCCGCCGCCGCCGGGGACCAGGCCGGCCAGGATCTCGGTCGCGCCGAACTTCACGTTGTCGCCGCTGACCCGCCAGTCGGCGGCCAGGGCCAGCGTGAGGCCGGCGCCCAAGGCGTAGCCGGTGATCGCGGCCACGGTCGGCTTCGGGATCGCCGCGACGGCATCGACGGCATCGCGGCGGACCCGGGCCGCGGTCGCGGCCTCCGGTGCGGTCAATGTCTGCAGCTCGGGAACATCGTCGCCGGCGGAGAAGATCTCGTGGCCACCAAACAGGATCACCGCGGCGACGTCGTCGCGCTGCCCCAGCTCGGCGGCCGCGGCCGTGATCTCCCGGTAAACCTGGCGCGTCAACGCATTGGTAGGCGGTCGCGATAGGAGCAACATGGCCAGGCCGGCATCCTGCGAGCCGTCACTGACCACGATGCTGACGAACTCGCTCATCGCGGCCTCATAGCGGCCACCCCATAAATCCCCCCGACTTCCGTGCCTGGTGGTAGCGGTCGGAGTCGAAGAACTCGAACACCCAGTTGTCGCCCCGCATCTCCAGGATGGGTTGCACCGGCACGATCTGGCGCTCGACGGCCAGCACATCGGCGACCGTGCGGCCGGCCAGCGCGTCCAGCTGCGTCCAGGTCGGCGGCAGCAAGACGTTACGCCCGGCCGCGAAGTCAGCGATGGCGTCCTGCGGCAACACCCACTCGGCCCGATCGGATTCGGTGTTCTCTCCGTCGGCGCGCTGACCCTCCGGCAGCGCCCCCACCAAGACATAGGGGTCGTTGCGCCGGGGCCCCTCCGCTTCCGGTGGGACCCAGTTCGCCCACGGCCGCAGCAGGGCGGACCGCA
>Ga0307479_10001978_pt1 | contig 18723 bp, 12 predicted proteins | sample atmos_gasesECM4C_FD_203743 | JGI IMG/M metagenome (GOLD analysis project Ga0307479, IMG submission 203743) | Hardwood forest soil microbial communities from Morgan-Monroe State Forest, Indiana, United States - atmos_gasesECM4C_515 | ecosystem: Environmental > Terrestrial > Soil > Temperate... | reverse complement strand
CGGCGTGACAAGTACACCAAAGGACGCGACCAATATGAGACACGAAAGAGCGACAACAACTCTCGTCATCAAGCGCAATCACCGTCCTCTGGAGCTTTACTTCGAGCCGCCGGCCTTCAGCTCGTCATACGCGATCTGCACGTTATTCTTCAGCCGGTCCGGCATGGGAGCGGCGTATCCTTTATATTTTGCGGGTATCCTCCAGGTGCTGGCCACCTCATCGACCGTCTTACCGGCCTTCTTGGCCGCGCTGACGTCGCTCAGAAAGTCGCGATTGAAATCAACGTACTCCTTCAGGTCGGGGCGGGTCATCTCGGTGCTATGGCCCGTGATGATGATGTCCACATCCTTGACCGTGTCGTAGGCCTTTTGCAGCGTATTGGGGAAAGCGACGGCGCTGCCGCCATTCACTGCGTCAATGAGTGGGATGTTCTTGCCCGAAAACACGTCGGCAGCATGCATCACGCGCAGCGCCGGGAAGAGAACCCAGGCGTCTCCGTTGGTGTGCGCGCGCCCGAAGTAAAACAACTCGATGCGATCGTTGCCGCTGCCAATGGACATCTTGTCCTTGAAGGTCCTCTTCGGCATGCCCCTGCCGTTACTATCCTTGAAAAGGTTCGCGGTGGAAGCAGGGTACGGAGGAAATCCCGTCGGGGGGACCATCTTCTCCATGTTGGCCTTGGTATTCTCCTGCGTCACGATGTCGATCGTGGCTGGGAACTCCACGTTACCGCCGACGTGGTCGGCGTGCGTGTGGGTATTGATCAGCCGGACCACAGGCTTATTGGTCAGCTCCTTGATCTTGTCCAGAATGGGCTGGCCCCAGCCGGGATTCTTGGCGTCCACCACGGTGACTCCGTCGGCCATGACGAACACCGCGGTGTTGCCGCCTCCTCCTTTGAGGACGAACAAATTATCTTTGAGTTTCGTTACTTCGAGGGTTTTTGGCCCTTGCGCCTGCTGTTGAGCCGCAAACACGAGTGACAGAGCACCAGCAACGATCAGCACGCCTAAAACGATGCTTCGTTTCATGCTATCCCTCCAGGAAAAAAGACTCGTTGGATAAACCAGAATGCGCCGAGCAGAATCACCGCGAGTGAACCGGCGAACGCCAGCCGGCGGCCCGCGGCTTCATTGCGCGAGCGAAGTGCGATCAGCACGGAAGCCACGACGACCACCACCAATAGCTGGCCGATTTCAACTCCCACGTTGAATGAAAACAGCGACCAGCCCAGCGCCCGGCTGGGCAGGTTCATCTCCCGCAAGACATTCGCGAATCCGAATCCATGAATGAAGCCGAATGCGAACGCAATCCAGGCGCGCACATCGCGGCCGCGGCCCACCATCAAGTTATCAACGCCGACGTAGACGATGCTCAGCGCGATGGCCGGTTCGATGAGACGCGCCGGCGGCGTAATGATGTTCAGGGCTGCAAGCGACAGCGTGATGCTGTGCGCACCCGTGAAGGCACTCACCACCAGCAGCAGGCGGCGGATGGACCCGCCAAGCAGTAGCAGTCCGACGAGAAACAGCAGATGATCGGGGCCGACAAGGATGTGATGGATGCCCGCCGGTACGAACTTGCGGATGACAGCGAACACGCCTTGCCGGTCGCCGACGAAGTATTCGAGCTTCGGATGGCTCCGGTCGAGAATGGCCTGCGACGTGAGCGCGCCGCCTTCGTAGAAGTTCAAAAATGTCTGATGCGCAGGATCGTAAGGAAAGAGAGTCGCGGTCACGGTCACCGATCCCGGAGCGCTGCTTATCGGGTAACGCGCGTGCCACCGAACGGATTGCCGATCTGGCAGCGCCTCGGGCGCGGACCAGGCGGCTTCGCTAAGCACGTGGCCGCCCGCGGCGATCTGCAATCGCCCGCGCAGCAGCGCCAGCACGGTATCGCCTTTCGAGATCAGGACAGACGGGTCGAGAACCCGGTCAGGGGGATCAATGCCAAGCTCATGGGCAATGTCGAACATATGAGCCACAAGCGTGAGCTCGATAGCACCCGGCTCAATGCGGACATCGAGATAACTGAAGGGCACCGGATGCGCCACCGCGTGCGTCGCGAAGCTGAGGATCAATACGAGTGCGAGCGGCGCAACGCCGGCGCCCATTCTCCTGACCCGCTTCTTGGCACTCAATAGTGGCATGGACGGAATGTCCATTGTGCTTCCCCGGCTGGCCGACAATATACACTTTGATTCTTTCTAATGACAATGCAGGCGTCTCGCGTTCAACCTTCGCCAACCTGGGTGCGGCGAAATCTTCAGGGCACTCAACCGGACGTTCGTTCGAGTCTCACCTCCGAAGACGATACGCCCCGTCATTTAATTTCTTCTACTTCCAATAACGGGAGTTCGCTAACTGCGAATTTGGCGCGAAGCCACTTTCCGGAAAGCAGTGCCGGTTCAACTGGTCGATGCAACACCACCAGTGAGTCAGAAGTTCTTCTTAAACAGGAGGTTTTGGGTTTTTCGGGGTTCTTGCAGAATAAAAGCTGATTTTTGGCCCCTTTTAGAAGCCTAGCTTTGTCCCAATCGATGTTCTTAAACGTCTAGGCTTTGAGTAGATTTCAGCGGGTGTTGCATCGACCCATTGATACCACCAGACTTTTCGTGACTTGCGCCCACGTGGGTGAGATTCGATGTAAGCTAATAACGTCATAGGAGTGATCCATGCGTAGTTTTTACTTGGGTCGGAGATTTAGCTGCCTAGCGGAGGTGCTCCTCGCACTTTTTCTGAGTGCTCCGATCTCCCTGCACGCGCAAACTGCATCCTCGCCGCAGTCGCAGCCGGCACAATCGGCGCCCTCCGCGCCGCCGCCCTCAGCACAATCGCAACCGCAGAGTACGCCTCCTTGCTCCAACGGTCGTCCCATTTTGAAACGAGGCACACAGCCGACTCTGCCTCCCTGTCCTGACCCGCCGCCAGATGCGCCGCCCGCTGCGGCTTCCATACCGACGCGTTCGCTGAATCCCTCCGAAGCTTTGATCGAAAGGGCCAGACAGGCGGCGTTCGAGTTTTCAGAGAAGCTTCCCAACTTTATTTGCCAGGAGATCATGTCGCGGTATACCCAGCGAGGCCGCGAGCCGGAGATGTCCCTGGACGTGGTTTCGGCTGACATCGTTTACGAGAATGCGCAGGAAAGTTATCGTAACGTGAAGATCAATGACCGCCCCACGGACAGGAGCCTGCAGGAAATCGGCGGGTCCCGGTCCACCGGAGAATTTGCGTCCACACTGCTGGAGATTTTTCACCCCGATACTCACGCGCGGTTCCGGTCCGGCGGTGCATCTTCCATTTCGAGTGTCAGTGCCCAGGTTTACGACTTTACGGTGGAAAGTGGAAATTCACACTGGACCGTGCAGACCGACTCTCAGTCTCTGATTACGGCCTACGCAGGCTCCGTATGGATCGATCCGAAAACCGCGCGCGTCCTGCGCATCGAGATGCAGGCCCGCAACCTGCCGTCGGATTTCCCCATGGATACGGTCGAATCCGCGGTCGATTATTCCTACGTGTGGATTGGCGGGGTGTCGTTTCTGCTTCCGGTCCGCGCCGAGAGCTTGGGCTGTGGACGGGGTACCAGCGAATGCCGCCATAACATCATTGACTTCCGCAACTATCACGAATTCAAATCCGAAATCAAGATTGGTAATTAATTTCGCTCGAACCTTCATCCGTGCTGACCCAAGGGAAGCGGATAGGGTTTTCTGCGACGCAGAAAAACCGACACATACAACTGTAGGAGTTGAGGGTAAGACTTGTAGGTCCGTTCGCAATTTCTGTAAATCCCTTTCGAACTCTGGAGGACTCTTTTGCAATAACTGCTGGACAGTTGCTTACTCGGCCTGAGGTGTGTTCGATGAACTCCTGCGCGATCGCTCCTGCAAATCGGCGCCTATTGGCTGAAGGGGACGTCTACGGATAGCTGCGTCTCCACCGGGTTTCCGGTTGCGTGTGGCACCGTCGTTTTCCACTTCAGGGCCGCTTTCATCGCCGAACTGGTAAAGCCAAAGGAATCAGGCTTCACGCGGGACCAAGCCCCGACGACGGCTCCTTCCTGATCCACAGTCAAAGAAAGCATGGCCAACCCGTTGTCCAGGCCCGCTTGTCGAGCCTGCGAAGGAAACTCCGGCCAAGAAAACTGCACCCATTGCAGTTTGGGCGGATCCAGCCAGGCGCAATCGACGAAGGAACTAAGCTGAAGAGCAGTTTCCCTATCGGGCTCACCTCCGCATCGGATCTGTGGCCAGGGCGTCATGCCGCGCAGTGCTATGGGGATCGCTGATGAGACATAGGCTGCGGCATCCTTGGCCCGGGGCCCGCCCTCCTGCGCGATCTGCTGAAACTCTGGCCGAACGAGCAATTTCAACGAGCCAGCGTCTTTCGCCATAACGGCTCGATGGAAGTGAGCCATAGCGGCGTTGAATTGCGCATCCGGAGTTAGTTTCTCAGGGCTGGGCCGGTCCTCGATCGCGTTGACGGCCGCCGGAACCGCCTCTTGTGCATTTGGTGCCGCCGGAAGTGATGCATTCGTGCGGTAGTGAAGCCTGACACGGTTTGCCTCCAACCCGACGCCGGCCAGGACCGCCAATCCGATCGCGGCAAATGCGATGCCGCGCGGCCACGATCGCGCCCTCACTGGTCTGGCTGAGGCAAGGTTCGCAGTGCCCGGGGACGTTGGCCTCGGGATCACGACCCTCGCCGCAATTGGGACTGACGCAATCGGGGCCGCCTTGAACGTGGATCGATAAACGCTCGGCCGCGTGCTTCTGGCGGGCGGGTTCCTCAGTCCGATCTTCTCCGCGCGTTGCGCGCTTTGGGTTCTCGCACGGCTTCCGACCAGTTGGAGCGCGAGGTCATCCGCGCCGGTGCGCGCCGCTTCGGCCGGTGTTTCGCCGGGTCGATTCAGGTGCAGCGCAGCCCACGCGGACTTAAGTTCGAGAAGCAGTTCCTCCATGCTCTGATAACGAACAGTTTCATCCTTGGCGAGAGCTCTCTGTGAAATTGCGTCTAGCTGGGGTGGACACCCGGCGAGCAATTCGGGGAGAGGGACGGGGTCGTTGTGCATGATGCTGAGCATCAGAGCGGCATGGTTTTCTCCTTGAAAGGGGCGGCGGCCGGTGAAGAGCTCGTACAGAACAATGCCAAGTGACCAGATATCGGAGAGCGCGTTGCCGCCTTTTCCACGGATTTGTTGCGGCGATAAGTAGGCCAGCGTTCCCAGTAAGGTCCCGGTTTGCGTCTTGGAAGCATCGGCCAGCCGGGCGATGCCGAAGTCCACAACCTTGACCTCGCCTTCGAGCGTGACCATGATATTCGCCGGCTTGATGTCCCGATGAATTACACCGCGCCGATGCGCGTATTGAAGGGCGCGGCAGGTTTGCACGAGGTATCCGACTTTTTGCGCCAAGGGAATCGGGGCGCGGCGATCGATCAGCGCGGCAAGGCTCTCCCCCTCGAGGTACTCCATGGCAATGAAGGGCGCTCCGTCTGACTCGCCCATCTCGTAGATCGTAACGATGTTCGGGTGCTGCAAGGCGCCCGCCGCTTTGGCTTCGCCGCGGAAGCGCTCGAGCAGCCCCGGATCCTCCGCCACAGACGCCGTAATGGTCTTGAGCGCGATGAGCCGCCCGATCAGGGGGTCCTGAGCCTTGAACACTACACCCATGGCTCCGCGACCCAACTCGCTCAGGATTTCATATCGACTAATCTGCTTCACATCGGCACTCCTGCCAACAAAAGCCGCTTGAAACTATTCTAATCGCTGGCAAAGGAGGTCTTCTCGCGGAAGGACCGTGTTGTCGCGCAGGGGTTACCCTCCGGGGGGTTCGGGTACCGCCTTACTTCTAAAAAAGGAACTCCACTGGCAGGCACCGTCAAGCGGTTCGGGGCCACGAGTGCTTCAATCCCCGAAAAACGCTGCCAGCTCAACCGGTCGATGCAACACCTGATAATCAACTGATCCGACAACACCTCCCGCAGCGAATCCACATTTCGAAGCTGTACTCAGCTAAACTTAAACAGGACAGTCCTTTCCGTTTGTCTTGGCGAGTGCCACCGAATGTAGCTGTTGAAGCTCCAGTTAGGACGTTCAGTCTAGTGTTGCAATGACCCATTGAATCCACCGCGATTTTCGGAAAGTGCGAATCGGCGGGAAGTAGTTTCCGGAAACCCGACTTGGCAGCAGTCTCAAACGGTCTTTTTACCGCTTCGCGTACCTTGAAAGGCTACGGAGCAGGACTTCTATTTAGCGGGGCTAAAGATCGTTGCGGACCTAAATGGCTACAACATGCTTCCGTGGCGTCAGGATTCTCGATGAATGCTTCACGCTTGGCGTCCCATGTGTACGATGTGCAACGCTGAACGGGCAACCCAATCCACCATGTGTCTCCGTAAACATCACGTCCAGGCAGATGTTCCTCATAACTCGTTGTCACGAGCGCGTCGGACTGCTTGAATTCGTCGGCGGGCGTGACCTCGACGTGATAGAGGTCGCAGTTGTCATCCGGCCACCCACGCTCGCGCCGTTCTTCCATGACGTTGAATACTTCCTTGAGCTCAAATCCTCGCAAAGTATAGATGTGGAGTCCCCGCTCATAGAGTCCTGTTCCTCCGCCGCTCTCCCGCACGAACAGGAGCTTAGCGGGCTCTTTCCATCTGAGTAGTGCCAGGCTCGGACCTCGGCGAGAATATCCACCGGCGAGTTTTCGTACTCACACCAACACGAAAACTCCTCCGGGGAAGCGAGTCGGTACCACTGGTTTCCCTTTCGCTTCAGGACGACCAGGCTCACGTTGTTTCCGGACACGCCCACCGTGAACAACGCTTCTGGCACACCGTCCCCATCGAGATCTTCGTATGTGAGGCGAACGTCCTGAATTTCACTGCCTCCGATCGTCAAGATGTCCAGCGCATCAATCCGCTGCTCAAGAAACTGCGAGTTTGGATCGGGTCGCGTCCACTGCTTATAGAGAACATTCGGAGTGGGGCTGGGCCGCATTTCTTTCCGGGGGACTTTCACCGTAGGCGGTGTCCTTAGTTGCGCTCGTACCTCGCCCGTGAAGCTGAAACTCGCAAGCGCAACCAGAGTGGCCAAAAAACGAAGGGCTGTGGAGTTCACAGCCACAGTCTAACGTCGAATCTATGGCGTCGGGCATGAACAGAAGCTCAGAGGTGCGCGGCGAGCCAACCGTACAGATCAACTCTCGATACTCGAGATTTTCGGAAAGTAGGGTCGGTCGACTAGAAAGAGTCAGAAAATAAAAAAGACAGTAATAAAATAAAAAAGGCTCCGAGCAGATTTCCTCAAATATCCACAGCGGTGACTCTTGACAGCCCTACTCCGTCAGTTTAGTTTCCGTCTCCCGCCCCTAGATTTTCGATTGATCTTTTTCTCCGGAGGGACTGCGATGATCGATGCAGCCGACGGCGCCATAGAGGTCAAGAGTCCGGTAGAAGCTCTCCGCAATGAGGATGGTGTATTTGAAGTAAGCTCCCCCTACGGACACGTGTTTCAGGTTACCTGCCGCCGAGGAGGAAGGATGGACGTTCGCGAGCTCAACGAGCCCAAGCACGCCAAAGTGCCAGAGCGGATATTTTGGCGAATCCGCAGAATTAATCGCGACGCAGCTTGAGCACAAACTAAACCCGCAGCACATCCACGACAGACCGACGCCGCTCTTGGTTCGCTCCGTGATTATCGTAGTGCAGGGAGAAGTTTGTGCCGGAAATCCCGCCGCTTATTCTGGTCGAACACATCTAAGCCGACTGGCGCTTCGGCGCTCTGCAGAGCGTGAACTCGCGCACTTAGACGCCCACCGCGCAAGCATCGAGGTATAAACATGGGGGTGTAACGCAGGGGTGTAAAGTAGGGGTGTAACATAGGAGTATGCTCCTTCGGTCATTTGGCTGGCCAGATTCACACCAGATTCATACCTTCGTCGCCGGACCGCCGGAGAATACATTCGAAAAAGGTGAAGTGCCATGAACCGATCCGGCAAACGCTTTCTACCCCTCCTGAGCCTGGGCCTGAGCCTGGGACTCATTCTGTCCGTCTCGGAAACGGTTGCTCAAGACACACCAACGAGGACCCTGATCGTTAACGGAGAGACGCTGGATGCAGGCGTCATCCTAGTCGAAGGCCGCTCCTACGTAGACATCGAGGGTCTGGCTGAAGGCATGGGCGGTTCAGTTACTTTTGAGGCCAACCAGATTTCGCTTACCATTCCCGGACCGCCTCCGTCGGCAGCCCCAGAAACCCCGTCTCCGTCGACAGCCCCACAAACGCCGGAGGCCATGTCAAAGGGTTTTCAGAAGATCGCCGTGTTCACTTTGGCTGAAATGAGGGAATGGAAAGGCGCCATCGGCAGCGTAGTCACCTCAGGAATTCCCGTGGTGGGAACCTGGTCTCAGGACTATCACGACCGCATCGAAGCGGATCTGATGCAGGCCACACTAGCCGCATCCGCTGAGCCAGATCGTCAGGCGCTCGAGCTTCTTCAACAGCAACTTACTCGACTTAGTGAATGGGCAGACAAGGTTCTCGGCGAACGCGAAGCTTTGAACGCCGATAAAACGATCGACCCTAACTCCCTCCAGAAGGACCAAACGTTGGCAAAAATCTCACAGTGCGGCCAATTCTTAAGCTCGATGATCGTCAGCGGCACTTTCTCCAACGATTCCAGTTGTTACTAGGCCCGATCGGCAACGCAATTAAATACACACCCAAGGGCGATCGGGTGGAGGTTGTTGTAGGTCAAAGGAACGGTTTTGCAATTGGAGAGGTGCGAGACACCGGCATTGGTATTGCCCCGGACGATCTAGCGAACGTCTTTGAGCGGTTTTATCGTGCCGACAAAGCCCGATCTCGCGAGCCGAGAGGGGCCGGCTTAGGTTTCTCGATTGGGCGCTGGATCGCGGAAGCTCATGCGGGGACGATTGAGGTTCAGAGTCCTCCCGGCGGGGGTTCGATCTTTCAACTACGGCTCCCTCCGATCGATGGCCAGTTGCCGAACTTAAAGAGCTCAAGCTGAATATACGCCGCATCTTCAGAGGATTTTCAGGTGTCTGACGTAGGATCGAGGTCCCCAAAGGGGTTTCCGTGCAGTGCAGGGCGGGGCGGGTCTGGTCGGGTAAGTCGCCTAGCCCGCAATGAGAGCCGTTAGTATGACATAGGAGGGAAAATGAGGAACCGCATCGCGACACTGTTTCTTCTGCAAGTACTCCTTCTGCCTGTCTTGGTCGTGGGCCAATCGTCGCCGGTCTTGGTGCTGAAGACGCGCATCGCGCTGGCGAATGTCAACGGGCGCATGGATCACCTCGGTGTCGATCTGAAAGGCGAACGCCTATTCGCGGCCGCTTTTGACAATCACACGTTGGAGGTGATCGATCTGAAGGCTGGCCGGCAAGTGCACACGATTACGGACCTGAACCAGCCCCAGTCAGCATTTTATGACGCTTCTAGCAATCGCCTGTTCGTGCCGAGTGGGGGTGATGGTGCAGTGAAGATCTTTGATGGAACTACATTTCAGCTTCTGCAAACGGTGAAGCTTTCCTCCGATGCTGACAATATCCGCTATGACGCCCGAAGCAAGCAGATACTCGTCGGCTATGGCGGGGAGAAATTCTTATTTGGCAAAGTGGTCCGCGGCGAGGGAGACGGGGCACTAGCGTTTCTGGATTTCTCAGGAAAGAAGACCCGTGAGATCGCCGTCGATGCTCACCCCGAATCTTTTCAACTTGAGAAATCCGGAACCCGCGTTTTCGTCAACGTTCCCGATCGGCACGAGATCCAAGTCGCTGATCTTGCGAAAGGCAGTGTTGTGGCTCATTGGGCCGTTGCCTGTGAGGACAATTTCCCGATGACACTGGACGAAAGCCATCATCGGCTCTTTGTTGAATGCCGAATCCCCGCGAGCCTGGTCGTTTTCAATACCGAGAGCGGGAAGGCAGTGGCTTCTCTCGAGGGGCCTAGCTCGGACGACATCTTCTATGACGCGAGCAAAGGCCGCGTCTACGCGCTCGGCCAAACCACCGGGGCTGATCCAAGGGCGGCTGGCCCTGGCTTCATTGATGTTTTTCAGCAGAAAGACGCCGACCACTACAGCAAGATTGCCAGCTACCCCACGGGGCCGGGCGCTTGGACCGGCTTTTTTGTTCCGGAGTGGGGAAAACTCTTTGTCTCCGCACGTCGGCAGGGCGAGCAGAGCGCGGAAATCCTTGTCTACGAGACGAAATGAGGGAGCATTCGATCTGATCGGAGGCGATATGACAAAACTTAGCGATGTCGGTCTGGTGTCGAGTGAAGCGCATCCACTGATCATGCAGTGACGCGCCCTGCAGCGAAAAAGTTGGCCTTCTAAGGAAATTCCCCCAGAATTTGGTGTCCACACGGTGGGCACGCTGCATCAATTACTTAGAGTGTGTCCGATTCGCGCAAAGGCTTTCCGGCACTCTGGCTCCAGGGAGCCCTACAGTAGACTCTGTATGGAAAATGTTTTCCAAAGGCGAGATGCTTGTAAGCAAGGCTGGGGAAGTTTTCGCACGCCCATTGACGCAGCTCTCGCCTCAGGTCGCCAGTCTGGCCCGCTACCGCCCCTGCTTTGGAAATCAGTGTGAGGCTGCCGTAAGTAATAAGAGAAAACACAAAAAGGCCACGCACCAAGGTTGGAGGCAATGATGGCGAACCTTCGCTTACTCGTGGCGGACGACCACGATGTGGTACGTAAAGGCGTGCGCACGTTGCTCGAGGAGCAGCCTGGGTGGGAAGTTGCTGCCGAAGCCGCGGATGGCCGTGAAGCCGTGGAGAAGGCCAAGCTTGTGCAGCCCGATGTGACCATTCTGGATCTGACCATGCCGGAACTGAACGGCTTGGAAGCGGCGCGAGAAATTCTAAAGACGGTGCAGACCAAAGTCCTGATTCTGACGATGCACGATTCCGATCCGTTGATCCGGCAAACCCTGGAAGCAGGAGCTCGGGGATATTTGTTGAAGTCGGATGCCGGGCGGGATTTGGTGTCGGCGGTGGAGGCGCTGCGCCGCAATAAGACCTTCTTTACGCCCAAGGTAGCGCAGATGGTTCTGGAAGGCTATCTGGGGCGCCCCATCAAAGAGAACGAAGGGGAAGACATTAACCGCAAGAACGGCCTGCGTCTGACCGCCCGTCAGAAACACATTCTGCAGTTACTGGCAGAGGGCAAGAGCAGCAAGGAAGTGGCGGTGACATTGAATATCAGCGTTAAAACTGCGGAAACCCACCGCGCCAATATCATGCGGCGTCTCGATTGCCATTCGGTTACCGAACTCGTGCGTTACGCCATTCGCAATCACATCATTGAAGCGTAAACTCCGCAAACGAGCACCGCCTAGGTCGTCGCTTGAGCCACTTTGCCGGCCGGAGCGACTTCGGCCGTTGGAATTTCGACGCACACGATCGTGCTGCCTTTAGTCGATTGAATGTCGAAATGCCCGCCCAGCTGCCGCAGTCTCTCACGCATCCCCTGAATTCCCACGCCGGGCATTGCGGGCTCCGCAGGTTCCGCCTTACCGTTCATGGGAAGGCCGCGCCCTTGATCGCGAATTTCCAGAGTCACTTTCTGAGCATCGCGTCCCACTCGCACCTGCGCCGTTTTGCTCCCGGAATGGCGGTGCACATTGGAAAGCGATTCCTGCACGACACGAAAGATGGAAATTTCCATTTCCTTAGAGAGGCGCCCAAGCTCCGGGGAGAGGTCCAGATCCACGTCGATTCCGCTGCGCTGCGCGAATCCCTCGACGAACCACTGCAGCGCCGATTCCAATCCGGCCTCGTCCAGCAGTGGTGGGTGCAGCAGATGAGACAGGGTGCGCACTTCCTGCGATAATTCGCGCACCAGGCGGGTGGCATCCGTCAGATTTCTCCCCGCGCGCTCGCTCAGTTTGTCGGCTTCCCTTGCGACAACGGCAATGCACATACCAAGCGCCGCCAAGGCCTGTCCGGAGCTATCGTGCAGTTCGCGCGAGATGCGCCGCCGCTCTTCGTCTTGCAATTGCATCAGGCGTGTGGAAAGCGAGCGCAGTCCGGCCTCCGCGGCGCGCAGCTCCGACGTTCGCCGGTGCACGCGCTCTTCGAGTTCTTCGTGCACCAGCTTCAGCTCCGCTTCAGCCTTCTTTCGTTCCGTGACGTCCATCACCACACCGTAGATCTTTTTCTCTTCGGAACCTTTTCCGTTCAAGCTCTTTCCGTTGACGCCCTCGTCCGTCCGGATTTGTCCCTTAGCGTAAAGCCAGCGCAGGCCGAGACGCGGATGCTGATAGCGATACTCAAAGTCCATGTTTCCGGAAGATGCGCTTTCCAGCATGCGCTCCAAAACCATGACCCGATCGTCGGCATGCACATAGGCGAGCCACCGTTCCTGGTTCTTGTCCATGGCGGAGCCCGTCTCGAAACCGAAAATTTCCTGAAGCTCGGCGGTCAACTCCGATTCCCCGCTCCGCGGATCCCAAACGAACCCGCCCACGCGGGCCGCGGAAAGCGCCATAGTGCGGCGATGCGCGCTGGCTCGCACCTCCAGTTCGGCGCGCTTTCGTTCCGTGATATCGACGTTGGAGCCAATCCATTCCCGCACCGTGCCGTCGGGATTTCGCACGGGCACGCCGCGTGCGTCGAAATACCGGTAGCCGCCGTCGCGCGTGCGCATGCGAAATTCCGAGTGGTGTTCCTTGCCCGCCTTCAGTGACTCCTCCCACTTCTGCGCAACGCGCACGCGATCGTCGGGATGAACGAAATTCAGCCAGCCGCGGCCTGTTGCTTCCCCGCACTCCCAACCCAAAATCCGCTGCCAGCTCTCGGAAGTCCACACGTTGTTGCCGGCTGCGTCCGCGCGCCAAACGTATTGATCGGTGGCCAGAGCCAGAGCGCGATAGCGCTCTTCGCTTTCACGCAGCGCCTGCTCCAGCGCCGCTTCCCGCTCCAGAATCGTCTTCGCGTCGGCCGGACCCGAAGAAGAAACCTTTGGAACGACGGTCGAATCGAAGAACGATTCGCCCCGCCTAGCGGCCTCAACAGCGTTGAGCAAGTCGTGCGCGACGGAAGACTTGACTACAAAGCCGCGCGCTCCGGCATTGAGCGCCTGGCGCATCATTTCCTGGGAATCGTGCTGGGTCAAAATCAATATCTGCGTACCGGGAAGAGTGCGGCGGATCGCTCGCGTCGCTTCCAAACCATTCAGGTTCGGCATGCTGACGTCCATAATGATCAAGTCGGGGCGAAGCTGCCGGGCCTTTTCCACCGCATCCTGCCCGTCCACGGCTTCCCCGCAAATCTCGCAGTCCTTTCCCGCCGCCAGCAGCGCGCGAACTCCCCTGCGAATCACTTCGTGATCGTCTGCAACCAGAATTCTCACTTGCTTGGCCCCTTTTTACTGTGTATGCAAAATGCTCCCGTCCTCGTCGTAAGCAATCAAATCAACCTGTGCGGGGACTAGTGGAAAGCGAAAAAGCCACCTGGCGCAGGACGCGTGCTTTTCGCGGGAGGTACGTTAACTAATGCACCGCCGCGAGGCAAATACAGTAAATCATGTACCTGCGCCTACGGCAGCAAATCTTGGTGCAATTCCTGTGCAAGGCTTCGGATTTCCGCGCCGCAGGAATTGACTCTTTCGCTCACAAGCTATCGAGCGCGGCTTTCATTTCCTTCCAGAGCTGTTCGAGCGGCTCGCAGCCCACGGACACGCGCACGAATCCTTCCGGAACTTTATCGCCCCAGCGCGCGCGTCTTTCCGCAGAAGTGTGCAGGCCTCCAAAGCTCGTTGTCGGGCGAATCACTCGGCAAGTATTGATGAATTGTTCCGCGGAAGCTTTGTCGCTGAGCGTTACGCCCAAAATCATTCCGAACCGCAGCATTTGGCTCTTCGCGACCGCATACGCGGGATGGGCGCGGAGCCCGGGAAACTTCACTTCGTTAACTTTGCGATGCTCGGCGAGGCGGGTGGCGAGCGCTTCGGCACTGTTGCACATGCGCTCGAAACGCACTTCAAGAGTCTCGAGCCCGCGATGCACGAGCCAGGTCTCGAATGGGCCGGGAATCGCGCCGTAAATCTTTCTCCAATCCCGCACCGCGGCTATCAGGTCGGGTTGCCGCGACGCGACGTGACCAAAGACCACGTCAGAGTGGCCGTTAATAGCTTTGGAGTCTGACGAAACGACGACGTCCACTCCTAAGTCGAGTGGGCGCTGGCCGAGGGGCGTCGGCATGGTGTTGTCGGCGACCAGCATGGCCCCGGCTTGCCTTGCCTTCGCCACGGCTTTGCGAATATCACAGACGTCCAGACCAGGATTGGAAGGCGTCTCCATCCAGACCATGCGAAATCCGGCGAAATCCTGCGCGTCGTAGTCGGCGGAAGGGCAAGTGACCACGCGAACGCCGGCCGTCGCGAGATACTTGTCGGCCAGAACGCGCGAGGTGTAATAGGCGTCGGACGGCAAAAGGACGCCATCGCCTGGTTTAAGCTGGCTGCTCAGGACGGCGGCCACCGTGGCCATCCCCGAGGGGAAGATTACAGTCTCGGCATCCTCGAGAATCGAGAGCGCTTCTTCGAGCGCAGTCCACGTGGGATTGCTCCAGCGCGCATATTGGTAGGGTCCGGCCGGGTCGCCAGGAAGAAAGAAGACCCCAGACAAGACAATCGGCGGAGTGACCGGATCGCCCGGGCGCCCTTTCCTGGACCGGTCCGCCGCGCCGGCTCCATTATTCTGAAGCTCGGGTTTATGTTCGGCCGTGGTGTGGTGTAACACGCGGCAGAACAATTCCTGAACGTCCACGGTTTCGCGGTTCCGGGTCGCGGTTTCGCGATTCTGGGTCTCGGTAGGTTGCTGAGTCATGCTCCCCTCCCCGTTGAACTGTCACTCCTGCCGATGCGGCGCGCAAGAGCCAAATTGGAGAAGTGGGGGTACCCCAGGGCCCCGCAAGAACGGCGGGCGCCCTGGGCTACAAGGGGACGGAAATCGCGCAGCAGCGATTTCCGGCGAAGGCAAGGCGGCGCTCCGCTTAGGAATGGACGGAGAGATTCGCCGAAGGCGTCGGCGGCAAAATACGCGCTTCGACTTCGCGGCGCCCAGAACGAAAAGAAACGGATGCCGGGCTGAAGCCCGGCGCTACGTTAAAACCTCAGAAGAGACCGACAAGCAAAATGTCAAGCGACAATCGCTCCAGCCCACCACCTTTGCATGCGCGACTCAGGATTGCGTGGCTCTGCGGGGACACGAAATTATTCCTGGAAACTGGGAATTAAACACAGAGAACACAGAGACACGAGGGCACAGAATCTCGCCACTCAGAACTCGAGGCGGGCGTGAAGCGCGATCATGCGCGGCGAGCTATCGGCGCCTAAACCGACGCCAAGCAGCCCGGTCGGGGGAGAGACGGTGTAAGTAGACGCCCCGAATCCGGTCTGCGTCGAAGGCTTTCCCGGAATTCCGGCCAACACGATGCTGGGCAATCCAAAGTTAGGATGATTAAACACATTGAAGAACTGGCCCTCGATCCGTAGCTTCAAGCGCTCGTTCAAAGAAAACAGCTTGGTAATGTCGAGGTCGCTCCAGAAGAAATCAGGGCCGCGCAAAGCGTTGCGACCCAGATCTCCAAACTGGCAGTTTTGCGGGCCGTCTCCGCCGTAACACGCTCCCGTACTGGGATCGACTGCCGAAACGAAAGCATTCGGATTGAGCCACTGAACCGAGCCCGGTTGCGTCACACCGGGGATCGGATTGTGTTCGTAAAGCGGCACGCCGGGAACGACGCTTGCGAATTGCGGCCCTCCGCCCTGCACGATTCCGCTCCCATTTGCTGAATAAGGCGTGCTAAGCACGGTGAACGGAATTCCGCTGTGCCAGAACGCGGTCCCCGATAGCTGCCAGCCATTCAGCGCGTAGCCCAGCCGATGATTCCTCACTTTGATCGGAAGCTCATAGATGTACTGCGCATTGAAGTTGTGCCGGATGTCGTAGTCACAAGGTCCGTAATCGCGAGCAAGATTTCCGGGCAGCGGAGAAAGAATCCCGCCGGCGGAAAACGGCAGGAATCCGCCGTTCGAGACGGTATCCGTGCAACGGCTCAAGTTATAGTTGATCGTGCCCTGAAGCCCATGCGCCATCCGCTTGGTCGCCGTCAACTGCAGTCCGTGATAGTGACTGTTTGCTCCGGTGGAAAACTGCGTCACCGCCGCGAACCTCGGATCCGTGGGCTGCAAATACGGGAACGGCGCAAAGCAGCCTTGGCAGACGGTTTGATAACCGTTCGCTTGCGTCAGATAGGGCACATTTAGAGCGCGAGTGCCCACGTACTGCGCGCGAACGCTGATCGTGCCCCCGAACTGATGTTCGATCCCCAGACTCCACTCCATGAAGTATGGGGCATGCAATTGGCCATCGGGCACGGCCGTAAGCGCGACTGGCTGAAGACAATTTGCACGATTCGCCGGTGGCAGCGGGCACGAAAGTTCCCCTCGGGCGAACCCTGAGCCGAACGCCTGGTTAGCAGCGACTGTGGCATCGACCGCGCTGTTCGCCGCTCCCGGTGCGATGGCTAGCCCGCCCACAGTACCCAGTAGCCCGCCCTGAAATGTCTGCTCGTACGGTGGATTCATCCCGATCGCGTCCGCCACGCTGCCCGGCAAAATATCGCCGAAAACCCCGAAACCAGTTCGAAGCACCCACTTGGGCGCGAATTGCCAGGCGATGGCCATCCTCGGCTGCAGAAGCGCGAGGGGCGTCGAGGCAAAGAGATTCTTCAGTCCGGTTTGAATCGCCATATTCAACGGCTGGTTGAGATCGTGGTTGATCGACGCGAAAGAACCACTGAGGCGCGCCACTTGAGCATGCGGATTTGCGGGGTTCGAATTGAACGAATCGCGTATGCCGATGTTCCACGTCAGCTTGGGCGTAACTTTCCACGTGTCCTGCACGTAGAAATCGAGATTGAGGAAGTTGAAAGGCTCGTTTTGCGAAACCGGAAAAGTCTCCAGCGCCGTCGACGCCACGCCATAAACGAACTGCGGCAGCGTCGTGTAGGTTACCGCGGGGACGTTCCCTTCACCGAAGTCGTAATCATTCAGCCGGAAGATTCGAGCATTCGTCCCGAATCTAAGTTCGTGCGCGCCACGGTTCCAGGCCAGGTCGTCATTGATAAAAAACCGCGTCGCGCGCCTTCCTTGGACCCACGTATTGTCCTGCCCGCCGATGTTGCTGAAGGGCGCATTCGCTCCCTGCCCCTGCAAGACGATCGGAAAGGCCGCGAGCGTTTCCGGATAATCGCTGGGCGCGAAAAGACTCTCGTACCACGTGAATCCCGGATTGAAATAGTTCACCAGGTTCTGCGAGAAAACGTGCGTATACCCCGCCCCGAACGAATACTGCGGCTGCGAAGAAATTGAATCGAATAATGGATTGATTGCGTCCGTGTACTGCGCTTGCACTCCGGTATCGGCCTGAAAGCGGAACCACGCGGTGTTGTTCGCGTCGCCGTTGTAGTCGATTCGCACCGTCTGCACCTGCTCGTGGTCCTTGCTCGTGTGCGAAGCGACTTGCCGGTTGGCGCACCCATCTCCGTCCGGCGGATTGCCCAGTAAATTCCCTGTCACCGCCAACCCTTGCGCATTGAACGGACAGCCGAGAACCGCCAGGGGAGTTCCGGTCGTATTTCCATACAGTGAGGACATCTTCTTATAGAAAGGCACCAAATCGGGCTCCGCTGGATAACACGATCCGGGTGCGCAGCCGGTCGTTTGACCCAGCGGGAGTTGCTGTAGCACGTAATTCTGAAATGCCGGAGTTGGCACCGTGGCCTGCGTGACAATCGGCAGCTTAAGGCGCACCCACTCAAAATCAGAAAAGAAAAAGAGCTTGCCGCGCAGGATCGGCCCGCCCAGGCCGGCTCCAAAATGATTCACCGTGGATTGCGGCTTCTGGTTTCCCGGCGTCGCATTCGTAAAGAAATCCGCCGCATTCAGGGCCGCGCCGTTCCAGATTTCGTAAAGATTCCCGTGAAACTGGTTCGTACCGGACTTGGTGACGTAGTCGACCTGCGATGCCCCATAGCGCCCTTGATCCACGGAGTAAGAAAGCGTGTTCACCGTCACTTCGGAAATCGCATTCATCCCCAGTACAAGATTGGTCGCGAGGCCAATATTCAGGTTGGTCAGCGGATCATTGGTCTCCAGACCATCGACAATGTAGCCATTCGAGGCGGCGGGCAACCCATTGAACTCTACGTTGCCGTAACCATTCGTACCCGACACGGCATCGCTGCTGCTCCCTGCCGTATTGATCAGGGCGCCGGCGGCAAACTGCAAAGGGTAGGTCAGGTCGGCGCCCGGATTCGGAATCTCCGCCAAAACTGCGCCGCCAAGTGTCGAAGTTGTATTCGTGTTTGCCGGGTTCATGAGCGGCGCTTCGGTGGTCACTTCCACGGTTTGCTCGGAATGCGCTACGTTGAGTTTGAAATTTACTTCCTGCCTTTGGCCGAGAGCAGAAGAAATGTTGGCATTTTCCTGCGCGTCGAAACCATCCGCCTCCACCTTCACCGAATACGTGCCCGGCTGCAGTTGCGTAAAATTGAATCGGCCTTCCTCATCCGTCTTGGCGCTGCGCTCCAGGGCGGTCGCGTGATTTGTGACTCTGACCGTAGCGCCCGGAATCGCCGCGTTCGTTGCATCCGTCACTTGCCCGACAATCGCACTTGTG
>Ga0307479_10001977_pt1 | contig 18730 bp, 6 predicted proteins | sample atmos_gasesECM4C_FD_203743 | JGI IMG/M metagenome (GOLD analysis project Ga0307479, IMG submission 203743) | Hardwood forest soil microbial communities from Morgan-Monroe State Forest, Indiana, United States - atmos_gasesECM4C_515 | ecosystem: Environmental > Terrestrial > Soil > Temperate... | reverse complement strand
TACCCGGTCGCCCCGCTTTACCGCCCGGGTTGGGTTCGAGAAGGCCATCCAATAAGTCATGCCGGCTTTGGGAGTGCTAGCCTGGCGTAATTTTCCGACCTTTTCCATCTGCGGGACTACCAGACTTACGCCAGCCTGCGGATCGTTCAGCTCAGGCTCGGCTTTCTTGTCGTTGAGGGCCGCGGCCTTCTCCGGGTCCAACACGCGATAATTAAACCGAACCAGTTCGCCCGACTCGGCCAGCTTTACGCGCAACGAGTCCACTCCCCACACGCCTTCGTAATACATCGTGGCATGCCGATCAACATGCTTCTGCGCGTGGCCCGGGTTTCTACCAGCTCCTGGTTGGGCCGATGGAGCAGCGGTCTGGGATTCAGGTTTTTGTGTTTGAGCCGGTGCGGCGCTCTGGGCTGACAAGGCAGCGCACAACAAGAGGATGCTGGACATCGCAGGGCGAATCATAGTCCGATTTCTTCCAAGGGGAGGCTAATAGTTTACCACAAAGCCGGACATCCAGCAGGTTTTCTGGATGTCCAGCCGTTGGTGTGTTGGTTAGTTTCCTCTGATCGTTACTGGGTACGTCAACCCGCCCCAAGCTTGGCGCAGGCCGGACATCCGCAGGGATGACCGGCCTGAGCGATTCGTCAGTTCACCGTAAACGTGGCAGCGGCGGTAACCGGGGTCGTTCCGATTGGTGTTACCACCTGCACGTTCCTGACCGTGCGGGCGGCTCCGTTGGCGATTGTCAGAGTCGCGGTAAGCGATCCGCCACCCGGTGCCACAACGATGTTGCTAGCGGTAATCCCACCGCCGGCGAGCACGTTGGTGGCGCCCGTCAGACCGGTACCGGTAATGGTCACGTTGACGGCAGTGTTGTGTGTGCCGGTGGTGGGAGTGATCCCGGTCACCGTCGGCCCCAGCACCGTGACCGTAACAGCCAAGTTGACAGGTGTCTGACCACCTGGATATACGACTCTCACGTTTCTCGTGCTAAGCCCCGCCGTGTTCGCGACATTGATGAACGCCGTCAGGTGCGTGCCATCAGGCGTCACGGTGATGTACGGCCCAGGATTGTTGGAGCACGTGGCGGCGGCGGTACAAAGCGTGATGCCGCCGCCGAGATTCACTCCTGTGGCGCTGCTCAGCCCAGTGCCGAAAATGTCAATCTGCAGATTGGTGCTACCGCGCAGCGCCAAGGTGGGACCGATTTGAGCCACAGTCGGAGGCACCACGGTGAACGCCCCAGGCAGGGTGCTGGTTCCGTTCGACCCAGTGTAGACGACGTTTCTCGTGGTAAGCGGCGCAGTCGCGCTGACAGCGAAGGTTGCGGTGACCGTCGTGGGATCTCCGGGCGCCGGGGTAATGGCGCTAACCGTGATGCCAGGACCGGCCGTTATGCTGCTCGGGTTTTGCAAATTGCTACCCGTAAGGGTAACGGTAAATGTCGTGCTGCGAATGCCCGAGCTGGGACTGATCGCAGCCAAAAGCGGGCCCGATGCCGAGCACCCGTTGGGGTTCGTGGGAAGACCCGGGAACTCCACTGCTCCGACGTCGAAGCAGTTGGGTCTTGCCGGATCCGGCCGCGGATTTCCGAAGAAGTCCGTGGACGGGTGTGACTGCCCGAGGGGAATGTAATCCACGGCCGGCGAAGCAGGCGTTAGCACATAGTTGCCCAGCGGAGGTCCACTGCCCCAATTGCCGGTCCCCGTGCTTCCCGCCCCCGAATTCACCGCGGGGTTGGTCAGCGCGAGCGGACCCCAACTGACGTTGATCCAGTTGTTGCCCTCGTCCACCGTCGCCGATGGAGTCAGGCTAAAGACTGGGTTCGGCGTCACGGCGTCGGCGATGCCCGGAGGCACACCAAACCCTTTGGGTCCTCCGCATCCATCTGCCACCGTGCATTCCGGTGGAACTCGCGAGCCGTTGCAATACTGGCTGACCACCGCCGGATCGGATCCCAGGTTAAATCCGCCGGGGTAGTCGGACGCGTCCGTCAGGACCGACCACCTTGGATGGAGTGTGCCTGCCGCACCTGCCGCGTGGGTGCTCGGCCCCGTGTCGCCACGTACGCCGATCTCCCAGTAGCTGACTAGGTTCGTCGCGGAGCATTGGCCGCTGGCCGTCTGCGGCGGCGCGGCCGCTCCGCTGGCGGAGAACAGTCCAATCAGGTTCTGCTGGTTCTGGGTTCCCGTACCCGGGCCGGTGATGCCGATCCGGAATGAGCGGTTCTGCCAGATCACGTTGTTGCGCAGTATGGGGTCCGAGATGTGCACGCAGTTGGGCGATCCGTCCGGGCACTCTACGGTTTGCCCGCCGAAGGTCGCCGTAAGCAGCGTGGAATTCAGCGTGCTACTTACTCCGGCCGGCTGCGGACACGATGCCGTGTTCGCACCGGTGGGCCCCGTCATGGTGCAGTTCCCTGCCGGACCGCTGGCCTGTGGCGTCCCGACGCTGTTGGTGAGCACACCGGAGGTCGCCAAGCTATCGTTGTGGACGATGGTGTTGTTGATGATTCGCACGTTCAACGAGTCCTGCAACGATATTCCGGCGCCATCCCAACCCGACGTATTGTTGACGATGATGTTGTTGGTGACGCGCACGTCGTTCCAGAGCTCGGGCTGGTGCGCGAAGGTGGCGACGTCGCTCCCGTTGACCTGGTTCATGCGGATACCGCCGCCGCTGCCGCTATCCGCCGAGTTGCCCTGGATCAGGTTGGCATTGATCACCAGGTGGTGACCCGTGCCGTCGCTCAATCCCGGCGGGCAATCGGTGTCGGGCACGCCCGGGCAAACCGGATCGGTGTCCGGCGTGCCCTGGACCATGATCCCGCCGCCGTTGGTGGGGATGGTGGGGTTGCTGCTCTCATTCAACAGGATCGAGTTGTGCTCGATGTCGCCGTTTTGGATTTCGCCGAGGTGGGTGATTCCTCCTCCCTCACCCGAGCTGAGGTTGCCGCACACCCAGTTGTAGTTGAACTTGTAGTAGTCGTTGCCGGTGCACATGGTGGCGCCGCCGCCGCCCGACAGCGTGGCGGAGAACAATTCATCGCCGAGCGAGGCGTTGTTCGTGATCATGTTGTTGTGCACGTTCACGTCAATCTGGAAGCAATCCGGCAGGTTCTGATTGGTTACAAACCCCGTGCCGTCGCTGCAAGAGCCGGGCGGCGCGATGAGTCCGCCCAGGGGGTACGGACCACCAAATTCGCCCTGGCCGACGCTAATGCCGCCGGTGAGGGTGCCGGCATTGTTAAAGACGCGGTTGTTGGCGACTTGCAGGTGATGCGCCCAGCCATGGATGAAGATGCCGCCGCCGCCCTGGGAGCTGTCGGTCACGGACAAGCCATCGATGCTCGACGGGTTGCACGTGAAGTTGCTGGGGTACGGGTTGGTCTGGCTGGTGATGGCAAAGACCCCCGCGGTGCTGTACGTCCCGGTATGGCAGAACGGGTTGGCATCGCCGACGGGCAGACCGGGACTATCACCATTACCTACTGGATTGGGACCCACGCCGGTCAGCAGCGTGGTGCCCGTCGGGAACGCGCCCGGCTCGGTGCCGTCGCTCCAGGGAGCCTGTCCGTGGAACTCCAGCCCTTTGGCCAGGACCGTAATGCCCGCACCTTCATAAGCGCCCATCAGTGTGGGCTCTTGTAACATTTCGGCCAGGTTGCCGTTCAGGTTCGCGTCCCAACCCACGACGGCCTCCAGGGGCAACCTGTCGATCTGCGGATTGTTAGGCGTGGCTTGGAAGTAGTTCCAAGTCGTCCCAGACGTATCAGGGCAACTGTAGGTTGAGTCGTAGGGGTTACTGCCGTTCGCCGCCGTATACGGTGTGCCGTTCGTGGCCAAGCCGAAGAAGCAGTTGACGTGCCGGCGCCAGGGGTCGAGTGCCTTGCCGGCCGGGTGGGCATTGGCATCGATGATGCTGGTAGCGGCACCGGCGCCCTGCAGCCGGACGGGCTTCCACATAATCAGCATCTCTTTGTGAGCAGAGGGAACCTTGCTGGCTACGCCCGTAGCGCTGCACGCAGCCGGGCCCGCCGCCGTGTTGCAGGTCGGGTCAACGATGATCAGGTCGCCCGGCGCAGCCCGGTCGATGTAGCTCTGGATTGTCTCCGAGGCCGCGACGTGCCACGGCGCTTTGCCGCCGATGGTGACCGTCACCGTATCAATGGATTGCTTCGAGTTCGAGGGCGAGCCAGCAGCGGCCGTGTTAGCGGTCGTGATAACCAGCTGGCCGCATCGGGCGTTCGGCGATGCAGTCGTGCCGGCCGGCCCGCCATATTGTACCTGCTGTTGAATGAGGCACGACGGCACGCCGGTCGGCACAGTGCCGGTGATTGTCGTGTCGCTCCAGGAGACGCTAGTCAATGGGTGCGGGACTCCATTCGGGCCGACCAACGCCACCGTCCCGGCAGTCGCACCAAAGCCGTAGTGGCGCTGGACCTTCTTCAGATTGAAAGGCGCCACGTTGGCCGAGGGACCCGAGTATGCACTATTATCCACCTGCACGTTGCCGAGTGCCGTGATGGTCAGCGAGTGACCGGCCGCGCTCACCCATGGTCCGATTCCGTCGCCATCCACTTCCGCGATGGCTGGCGTGGTATCCGGATAGGCGCAATCGGCGTTGTTGTACCCCGCGCCCACGAAAGCCTGCGTGGGCACGACAGGTGTGTCGAGGTAAGTCGTCAGGCCCGGCATGTACGGCAACTCGTAGCAGAACTGGCTGTAGGCCGGGTTGTACATGGGATCAGTAATCATCTGGTTGTACGTCGGATTCGCAATCGACAACGCCGGATTGTTCGGATCGGGAATCGTCGTGCGGGTATCCAGAATCGGTCCTTTGTCGTTCATGCACTGGACCATCATCGAGGGCCCGTACCCTGTAATGTTGGGCGGGTTCACGTCCCAGCTGGAGAAATTCAAGCTTTCATAGGTGCCCCAGTGGTCGGCGTACACGCGGGAGATTTCGTTGCCGAGAGAATCCTTGGTGGAAACCGGCAGGTTGGGCGGGGAGAACTTCTCGCCGAACTGAGGCGAGAACGGATCGAATTCCGCCGTGAAGTCGTCGGTGATCACGCCCGTAAAATGCGAGGCGACGTGCGCTGAGGTGTAGATGTAGAACTTCGCGCTTATCGACATCTGGTCGGCCAGGGTCACTTCCTTGCGGTCGCACAAAGGCCGAGTCGCTCCAGCAAAAGGTGCGGTTTCCAAAGCCTGCGGGAACAAACTCAGGTAGTCGGGCACAACGCGCTGCTCGCCCACGCACGGCCACACTGGATCCTGGAAGCCGGGGAAACCCGGGAGTGCGAGAGTAGGCGAGTTCCCCTCGTTCGTGGTCTGGTTCTGGTAGTTGGTGCCGTTATAGCCGGCGCCGCTCGGGTCGTACATGGACGCCACCGAGGCCTGGTCGGGCATGATGAAGATCCAGCCGCCCAAGCCGCCGAATTGCACTGTGGCCGGCGCGATGTAGTTGTCGCCGATCAGCAGGTTCTTGTCTTCTTCCTTTTCCACCTCATAGCCCGGAGGCATGACCACTTCCACCACGTACTTTCCTGGTGGGAGCATGGGAGTGCCTGCGCGATAGGGGTCGTAGCCGTCATCGACGGGAGGGTTTGCATGTGTCGGATTCGGCACGCAGACGGTGCAGTTGGTGCCGGGCATGTTGGAGGTGACGCCATTGGTCGCTCCGTTCGTGGTCAGCGGCTTTCCCGTGGTCGGATCGACGCCGAGCGAACTGGGGAACTGGTAATAACCGTCGTAGGGCGCCGGCTGCAGCTGGTTCCAGATGTGCATCGAATCGTAGCACTTGTACTGCGAGTTGTAAGGCAGCGTGTGAAGAGAGTTAGCGCCGTGCAGTGAGCCGTACCAATCAAGGTATTCCGGCTGGTCAAACAGCGAGAAGTAGAACAAGTCGGCGTTTGTGCCGGTCGAAGTTCCCTGGCCGGGGCAGCTCATGTAGGGCTTCTGTCCTAGTCCGGTACTGCTGCTTCCAGCGGTGCTGCCCGGGTAGAAGCCTTGCGCCCAGGCGTCCCAACTGGTGCTTTGGGTAGTGTCCACCATCTTGAGGGTTGGGGTCACGCCGTCGGCCGCAAAGCCTTCCTGGTAGAGGTTGACGGTGACGCCCGGCACATACGGCTGCCAGGGCTGTTCAATCATCAGCGATGCATCGTCAAAGGGACGAGTCGAGGCATAGGCGGTGTGTCCATGGATACCGCCGTTCTCGCCCACATACACGGGCGACGTGGTGGTTCCGAGGTTCGCGCAAGCACTTGTTGTCGGCGAAGTCGGGTCGCAGGCTGCGAAGGGCGCCACGCCGAACTCGATCCAATTGCCCTGGCTGGTCATGCCCGACCAGCCCTCCTGGTTAACCCAGGGCGGATCGATGCGACCGGTGGAATGATTCGTGGCCGAGCTGGCGACAGCCGTACCGGCCTGGAAGGAGTTGGCCCCAGTGCTGCCAGCGCAATCTGCACTGGCGCAATAGACTGCGCCAGGTACAGACAGGTCGGCAGGCAGAGGAAGCGACTCGTAGGTGTTCGCAAGGAAATTGTAAGCGGTTGAAGTCCCGCACGGGCGAACGCCCGCAGTGCCGCACAACGTGGAGCCGTCGGCCGGACCGCCCGCATCGTACACGGTGTGGGTCCCTGTGCGCTTGTAGCGGCCCAGGTCCGGTTCTACGACATACCAGTTAAAGAGCGGGAACGTTTCGTTGAAGTTGGCGATGCCGTCGGCGTCGGTCAACAGAACGTTGGAGTTGTGCCCATCCCGATAGCGAACGTGGGTAAAGACCTGTGGCACCCCGATCTCGCCCGGGTCCTTGATTCCGTTCTTGTTGTCGTCCACGAACAGCGTGGTGTAGATATTCGACTGCCACTGCTGCACGCCGATCTTGCCCAAGTCGAGGAGCGCAAGGCCGCCGGTGCAGGTGGTCGCCGGAGCTACGGGAACGCAGCCTACGTCCGCCGGCGTCGACAGGCCGTCAATGATCTGGTCGTTCCATTGGTCGCCGATCGTCAGTCTCCAGTTCCCACCGGGAACATTTTGGAACCTGAAGTTCCCATTGGCGTCGCACTTGGTGAACTGGAAGTCCGCGGCGTCCGGATCGCCCAGGCTGACCCAGCACTGGGTCCAGGTAAGAGCGTCGCGGGAACCGCTGGGATAGAGTCTCTGGTCCGGCGTCCGGCTCAGGCGCTGCACATCCACTTGCCCCTGGATGGTATTGGTGCAGGGGCCGACGGGGCCGTAGGCGCCGCTGCAGACGGCGGCATGCCGATCATTGATGATTTTCGGGTTGGCAAAGCCGATGCTCACGTGGTATCCGCTCGGCCCGAACTCCTGGAAGTAGCCCGGCTCGCCGAGGCGGAGGAAGGCATCGTGCGGGTGCTGGCCATCCAGCGTGTTCGTCTGGAGCCATTCTTCGCCGCGCGCAATCCGGTCGGCTGCCGGGTAGGCCTGCACGCTGAACTTGTCCGCCATCAGGTTGGCAATGAGGGCCTGGCCCGCCAGCGGCGACAGAGTGGCGTTGTCCGATTCATACTTCGGGCACGTCACGATCCTGCCCGTGATGCCTGCTTGACTCTTATCCCCGGTCAGTACGTTCGCCGTAACTTGCGTCGAAAGTGGGCAGGCGTCCAATCCCGTGGCGGGATCGATGGTTCCAGCCAGGGAGTTCGACAAGGGCTGGTTGAACATGTCGTGGGAATCCTGGCCAGTCACATCGCCGAGTCCGCCATAGGTGTCCCACAGGATGAGTTCGAAGCCGCCCAGACCGGGCTCAAGAGGTGCGACCACGCCGGTCCCCCCACCGCCATCGGCCTCGCCATTGAGTGGGAAGTCGTCTTCAAATACGAAGACCGCAAGTTTCGCGGTTGGAAGCGGTGTGGGTAGCACCAACACCCTAACAGGTGCGAAGGTCGCGGTGCTGGCAGATGTGCACCCCGTGGTGAAGATGTTGCAGGCGGGCTGAATCTGAGCGCCGCCCATGGTGTGTCCGCAGTCGACAACGCCGTTTGCATCAGGTGGAGGGAGTGCACCAGTTTTCGGGTCGCAACCCGGCGTGCCCGTGTAAGAAGGAAATGGGTTAGCCGCGTCGCCCGGCAACACCGAAATGTAATAGCGCTTGGTCGGATCGAGATGGACAGAGCTGGGATTGACCCACGTGTAGCCGCCACTGGTCGACCCATTGCCCGTGTCGAGTCGGCAGGCACCGTTGCCAAGGTCGCACACCGCGGGAGCATGCACTTGTGTCCCGGCCGCAGTGCACGTTGCCACGGGGGCGCCGGCGGCGGTACAGGTAACGAGCATCGTCTGGCCGTATTCGCACGATTGCGGCCCGGTGCAGCCCTGGGCCACATAATCATTGTGGCTGGCGTGGAAATTCGTGCCAAAGGTGGGCACGGTGCCTCCAGCCGCCACTACAGCGGGGCAGCCCGGCGTCGTGGTGCTGTTGTTGGTGGTGCAGTTCGGGTCGATCCAGAAGGTCTTGTCTTCTTCAATGATCCAGCGGTAGTCGGTGATCGGAACCAAGGCGGCAATGCAGGTAGCGTCGCCTTGGCAGTTGCTGAAAGCCTGGGCATCGACCACCGTGACATTGAGGTTGCTGGGGGTTGGGAAGTTCACAGTCACCGATTGGGTGACGGATCTTCCCTGAGAGTTCTGGACGGTGTAACCGAAGGTCGTTGTGGTGGTCCCCGAAGTGACGGATGCAGTGAACCCGCCATTAGCATCCAGCACCACGCCGGTGGGTGGCGTCGTCGGGACGACAACGGTCAAAGGCAGGTTGTTCGGGTCGCTGCACTGCGCGAGGCCGCCGGGCGATGAAACCTTCAGGTACGTGGACGTGCTCGCGGTATATGTGACGGCTGAGCAGGTGGGGTTGCCGGCAAGCGTCGAGGCGCCCAGGGTCACCATGGCGGTTAAGGCGGCGGAAGAGCAACTCGCCGGGGTCGTGCCCACTGCCGCAACATAGCCATTGTTAGCGCAGTAGGTGAAGGTATCGTTAGCTGCCGTTGTGTTGGTGGTAGGCGTGTAGGTGAATGTGCCGTTCGCGCAAATTCCTGCTACGGGGTTTTGTGGTTGCGCGTTGCAAGTCAGCGTGCCGCCAGTCGGGGCGGCAAGCAGGGTGACGCCGTAGACATTAACGTCATTGGCGATCACGCCCTTGGAAACATCCGACACGCTGAAGACTTTACCGGCGGCCAGGCCGTTGTAGGTGTCCGCGTTGGCGACCGCAGCCGCGAATATGCCCGTCCCTGCCGCAATGGGCAGTCCGGCGCCATTGACGCCGATGTAGGCCACCATGCCGGCATCGCGCGTGGAAGAATTAGCCGATAGGCTCAATTCGCGGTCGTAGACCGGCAGGGCAGGCGCCGTCGATCCGGCAGCGGGCGCGTTGATCATCACGTCAAAAGTCTTGCCCGCAGCCATAAAGACGTCAGTCTGCACACGGGGAGCCGCCGGAGCAGTGCTCGCACCGGCAACTTGGACTCCCGGGACGGGGTTGCCGTCTTCCGCGATCACGGTGAATCCAGTCACCGGATTCGCTGCCGTCGTAAGCACCCCTGCGCCCGTGAAGCCTCCCGTCTGCGACCCGACGATAGAAGGCACGTGCATGCGCAGGCCGGCATTCACCAGGCGCACCAAAACGGTGCCGGTGATTCCGGTCGTTGCCGTTGGGCTACCAGCCGTAGCCGGGAACACCGAAGCCGGCGCGTCGTACTTGCTAAAGGCGACACCATTGATGAGGTAGTAGAACGGCGTGTAATTCACCGCCGGGGGATAACATGTGTGATAAGTGGTTGAAGCCGGGTTGCCGCAGCCTGGACCGCCCTGCGGGTCGGTCGGCAGTCCGGACCACACCCTCGTCTCGCTAAAGCCCGCCGTTTTGACGGCCGTGTTGACGGCCTCGTTCTGCACAGGGTCAATTTCACTGAATTCCAGCGGAACTTCGGCGGCGTAAGTAACCGCGGGAATCGCCCCAGTGGTTGTAGTAGCCGCCGCTCCTGGATAAGCCGTGCCAAGGACAGTGCTCGACGGCGCGGTGGTGACCACCAGGACGCCGATCAAGCCCATGGGCACCTGAATCGAAGGATGCGTGCCGGATTCGAGCAGGTAGGTGCCAGGACGAAGATTAGTCCACGTAAGCGCGCTTCCGGAAGCCACCTGTGGCGCCACAAATGTGGCACCAGCCGCTGCCACTTCCGTGCTGAACGACTGCACGCGGTTCGCTTGGTTCGGCGGCGAGCCTGAAGCAGCTGCGTTCAGTCCCGTGCAGGGCGTCCCTGGCGGGTTGGCGGCGATAAACCAAGTGGGGCAGCCCTGCGCGTCGGCGTGGCTCGGACTCGTCGTGGTGGTGCGCTGCGCCAGGACGCCGAGACCGCCGCCCACCTGACCCACGATGACAATGGAAGTCGGGACAGTATTCGCCGTCGTCGTCCCCGTTGGGGTGAACGACAGGTTATTCGTGAGATTAATGGTTAAGCTCGTCGCCGTTCCCGTGGCGGCGATTGGTACAGTAATGACAACGGGTGACCATCCGTTCATCACCGCGCCTGCTGTGGCCGTGGCCGCAGTCGTTACCGCCACGGGATTCAACGCGGCGCAGGTCGCAGTGGAACCGCTTGCCAGGGCCCCGCAGCTATAACCCCACATCGGCACCACTGTACCGTCGGGCATGGTCGCGGTGGTAGGGGCCGCGGTCAGATTAACCGTCTGGCCAAACGCCGCAACTGCCGCGAACACTAGTAGCACGAACACCACCGCAGCGGCCTTCAATGTTGCTTTCGACGTGAAATCGTTGATCCGGATCATTGTTGTCGCCTCTCGTTGTCGGTCCGTCCTGGAATGAACCTGAATTCTTGTCTGCCATCCGCGTTGGGGGGTCAACCGGGCAGCGGTGCGGGGCAGGAACAAAGCCTGCCCCTAATTCGTTCGCAACAGCCTCACATGCCCTCGTCAATCACAAATTCCCGTGAATCCACTAGCAGCATCATCAGAACGCCGCCGGGGAACACGTTGTTGGTCGTAATCTCGCGCTCGTTGTGCGAGTGCCACATAAACGCCCATCCGCGCTCGTTGGCGGGGTTCAGCTGCAAGTTCGCAGGGTTTAGGGTCGTGCAATTGGCGTTGAGGGGATTGGTGCCGGCCACGCAGGCAGGCATGGAAGCGCGCAGGCTCGCATCCGGACCAAAATAGGGCGTGCCCCCGTACCAGGGGCCGTTAGTCAGGACATTCGGATCGGGCAAAGTAGCCGGGCCGCCCGCCGCTACGTCGCCGAATGGGGCCACTTGCAGCGGCTTGTTGTGGTCCTGGCACCACTCCATGAAGTTGACCGCCGTGGGCGCGCCTGAGTTGTAGCCGTTCACGTCCGCCGTGCAGCCAAGCGTGGCCAACGGGTCGCCTGTGTTGGAGACCGGATGGTGACCGTACGGATCCCAGTTCAACCCCCTGCCGGTGAAGTAGAAGATGCCGTCGAAAGACTCGCCCGGCGTCGTGTCGGTGTTGAACATCAGCAGACCGGCTAGGCCACGCGCCGCCACGCCTGTGTCTCCGGTCAGGCCCGATGTGAACGTAACAGGCGTGGCGGAACCGCTGAGTTGCAAATTGCCGTCGCGCGCCAGGATGCGAACATGGTTCGCATGCTCGTGGAAGGGATGCTGCCAACGTCCCTGACCGATGGTGCGGATCAGCATCAGCTCGCCCATATGGATGTGTGGGTTGGCGTTGTAGGGCTGGTGCGGATACTCGCCCGCGAAGTTAGGATCCATCAGGTCGGGCATGGAGCGCCCGTTAATCAGGAAGTAGGCGGGATGGTAGGGCTCGGTTTGGACGTTGAGTCTGCAAGCCGCATTGCCCGCAGTCGCACAGACGCCGCTGGCGACCGTTGCCGTAACCTGCGCCAGCGCCTGGCGGTGGATTCTGGAATCCATCTCGGCCCACTGGAACAAATATTCCCGGTCGTAGCAGCTGCCGGGGTGGTCATATGCCGCCGACGATAGCCGGAAATCGGTCTCGGCGTGAGCAGTTCTCGCGGAACTATTCAAGGAGTGGTAGCCGGTTGTGCAGTTCGCCGGGACGCTTGTCGGAAGGACGATAACTGCGCCGTACAGGCCCATTTCGATCTGCAAGTCGCCCTGCGTCCCGCTGTAGTAAGCGTGCGTGCCCGGCGCGGAGGCGGTGAAGGTGTAGGTCACCGAGCCGCCCGGAGCCGCTTCCTGCGTCAGCAGCCCAGCCACGCCGCCCGACGGCGTCACCGTGAAGCCGGGAAACAGGATCGAGGTGTTTCCGGCAGCGGTAGGCAACTGGTTGGTAAGGGTCACACTGACCGCGGTGCCTTCGGTGACGATGAGCGTCGGCCCGGGCACCTGCATCGAGGGGCAGGCTTGGTTGGTTAAGGTGGGAGCAAAGCCCGCAGGCGCGCCGTTGCACCCGTAGCCCCAGGAATAAACCGCCTCCCCATCCGGTTGATTGAGATACGCTGGTTGCGCCGTCAAGTTAAAGGTCGGGCCGGTGATACCGGGAGCCGCAGCGAAAGCAGTCGGCGCGAGAAACAGCGTTGCCACCACTAGCGCCAGGAACAGTTGTGTCGTGAAAGTCGCGTTTTTCATGTTCATCGCCCTCATTGCTGCTCTCCTAATTGCAAGTGTTCCCAAAGGTGCTGTACTTTGATGGATCGCCGCCGGTTGGAACGACGCTATTGCAAATATGAACTTCTGTCATGAGACCGCCGAAGTTCTCCGCGTCGTTCGACAGGTGATCGAGGTTAGGGGTGAAGAGGTAGAAAACGCTGCCCGCCGGATACAGCGTTGTCGCGCAGCCCGTGGATCCGCAGCCGGCGTCGCTGGCATCCAGAATGGCGTCGAGCGATTCGCCGCCGCCCAGCGTGATGGAATTGGTCCAGTATTCGGTGTTGAGCCCGGCCTGATCGCGCAACAGCTTGGCGTTCCATCCCACGACGTGCATCGGAACGCCCAGGGTCTGGAGCGTGTGATACTCCGAGACCGACAGGTTTACGAGGCGTAGCAGCGCCTTCCCGCCCACAGGAATGTTGATGATGGCGGGCATCGGTTGCGAGTAGTGCATCGTGCCATCGGTCGTAACCGTGGCTTGCGGGCCGGTCTGGACCGTGTCGGGATAGCTCCGCCCGTTCAGCAGGAAATACTTGTCCTTCATGTCCACGAACATTTCCGGGTTGAAGGTCATGCCGACGAAGTGGAAGTTGGGGTCGAAACCGTGCATCTGGAGGGGATACTCGACGTCGTAGGCCGTGGAGGCGTCGCCATCGTTGTAGGTGTACTTCTGCGGGTTGCCTAGTAAATCGTTGCCTTGTACGGCACTGGTTTTAACCGCCGGCATGGTGGCGCTGCACAAGATATCCCGACCCGGATTACAGGCTGTGCGCAGATCCGCCACAGGATTGGTGGTAGGCAAGCCGATCCCGTTCTGGTATCCGAGATACGTATAGAGGTCTCCGCTAGGCGGCACGCGATCCTGCCGCGGTCGGACATAGAGCTGTCCCACCATGCCCATCTGCAAGTGCTCGGGCGGGGTGATGTGGCAGTGCCAGAAGTAGGAACCGGCATCGGGCGCGAGGTAGTAATAGGTGAAGCTGGCGCCGATGTTGACGGCCACCGAAGCGTCCGGCACGCCATCGTAGAAGGAGGAGGCGTTGGGATATCCGTGGAAGTGAACGGTGTGCTGCTCGAACAGGTCCGGGCGCATGATCATGCCCACGTTGGTGAGGGTCAGGAAGAACTCGTCGTCCTCGTCAAACGCGGCGAGGGGCGCGGGGATATTGCCGTTCATGATGCCGACGTCCATAATCTGGCGGGGATCGACGTGCCCATCGAGCACTCCGGGGGTCGAGGCGGTCGGGCCGTTTAACGCGGTTTGCGCGGCCAACCCTGCGTTCGGATCTGTGAACTGGAAGGCAAATGCGGTGGATCCGTCTGGAGCGTGGACGAAGATGCCCGCCGTAGTGGTGGCCACGCAGCTGATGGTGGAAGTGACGAGATAGCCCCCAGGAATTGGGGTAGTGCCGATGATGGGGGTAGGAGGGTTAGAGCCAGGGATATTCGGCGCCTGGTTGATTTGCACCTGCGCGCCCACCGGAAGGCCGATCGGTTCAAACGTGTAAGCGGTCACGGTGTTCGCCGTCGGGGCCGGGCAACCCGGTGCGGTTGCCGGCGCGGTTAGAGGGCCCTCTACCAAGTCCGACAGAGATACCGTCTGCACCACATCGGGGACAAGACCTACCGCGCCGTTCCAGTTAAACCCTGTAATAGCAGATGGAGGCCAAACTGTGTACGGCGCCGCACCGGTGGCGGCGCCATCGGTCGTGGCCGGGTCGCCGCGCACCAGCGTGCCCGGGTACACGACGTTGAAGCCACTCGGGAATTGTGTACCGGCATGGCCCAATGCGATCTCCGACAAGCCGGAGAGCGGCCCGAACGAGAACATGAATGTCTGGGTGCCGTCGGCCTCCGTCATTAAACCGTCACCGCCCGAGATCTGCTGGCACTTGATGGCGCCGTTCACCGTCCCCGCAGTCGGCACGACCCACTGTTGCGTGCCGGTCGCAGGCGTAGTGAATTGCGTCGGCCCGTTGTAGGTGGGCTCGGAGTTGTTGTCTCCATCGCCCGTCCTCCCGGTGGGGTGCGTGACGGTGCTGGTTGGACATTGCACGCGAAACGACTGAGCATTCGCCGCGACCGTCGCGAGACAGACGAGAAAAAAGGGCAACCAAACCCGGAACGGTTTCCTCATGGCTGTGCAGCTCCTTCCTAACTTGTTCCTAACGCGAGCAGCGCCGCTCAAACACTCGGCCGCAGTGCCGCTGTCGTGAGCGACTTTACAAACGGGGTTTCAACGACTGGTTGCGGGTGAGCAATAACAGCCAGAAATGACGGAATATTTACAGTTTTTACATCGCCATAATTTCCTATACATATTGGCCAGGGTTACGTTGAGATTGGGACAGCGAAGGAGGGGTACTTCAATAACATCAAGACGCTGCAAGGTTGTCAGAGGAAACGAACGAGAGGAACGATCAAAAGCTTCGTGAACCGAGAAACTTATATCCCACGCCAGCAACGGTAACAATCAATTCCGGATGTTTGGGATTCTCCTCGAGCTTTTCGCGGAGACTTGCCACATGCATGTCGACCGTGCGCGTCAAGGTATCCTCATCGTATCCCCAGATGGAACGTAGCAGCTCACCGCGCGGAATGGTGCTGCCTGCGCGTTCGATGAAGTAACGCAGAAGTTGGAACTCGCGCGCAGAAAGGGCGACCGGCTTACCATTCCGAGTCACTTCAGAGCGACGTACATCGACTTGGATCGAACCGAACCGGTGAACACCATGTCCCGAGCGGATTGGCACCCTTCTCAGGAGTACTTCAACGCGAGCAATCAACTCCGCGGCCTTAAAAGGTTTGGTCACGTAGTCGTCAGCTCCCAGCTTCAGTCCAACGACCTTGTCCGTGGTTTGGCTGCGGGCGGTGAGGAACAGGCTTGGAGTCGCCAACCCTGCTTGGCGGATGTCCCGACAGACGTCGAGTCCGCTCCGATCCGGCAACATGATATCGAGAATGATCAGGTCGAAAGGGCTGGTCGTCGCCTTCTCGAATCCTTCCGTTCCATCGCTGGCTGTATCGACAGTGTACCCTTCCCCACGAAGGCGCAAACTCAAGGTCGACTGCAGCGCTTGTTCATCCTCGATTAGCAAAATATTTTCTTTCACGGTTGTCTTTCCAGTTCTGGCACTCGCTGCCGTCTTATTCCTTGCAAGGCCTCGTGTGCAAATGGCAAGTGCACTGTGAATACACTTCCCACACCGATTTGAGTGGAAACGCTCAGCCCTCCGCCCAAGGCCTCAGCGCTGCGCTTCGCAATGGATAATCCCAATCCTGTGCCAGGAATGTGAGCCGCTACCGCCTGCGGACTGCGGTAGAACGGCTCGAAAATGTGCGCCAAGTCGGAAGCGGGGATGCCAATGCCGTGGTCTTGAACACTAACTTCTATCTCCCTAGCTTCCTGATTCAAGCGCGCCGCGATACCGACCCAGCGATTGCCGGCGCTATACTTCACTGCATTCGCAATAAGGTTCTGCAGACATTGCGACAGTACCGACAAATCGCCAACAATCGGCGGCAGCCCGGACTCAATTTTCACGTCTATAGTAGCTCCGGCTTTCTCCAGGAGCCCTTTGGTCGAGCGAATCGCGTCCGCAACGACTTCGTCAACGCGAAGTTCGCGCAGTAGATGAGATGGCCTGGCTGTTGAAGTAGCCGCAAACAGCAGCACCTGATCTACAAGTTCGCTGAGGCGGCCGGCTTGATCCGTTATCACTGACCCGTGTTCGAAGAGACTTTCGCTCCCCAATACTAGGCCGTCTCTAATGTTTTCGCCAGCAGTCAGCATAGCAGTGATGGGTGTTCGCAATTCGTGAGACACGGAGGCCACAAAGTCCATCTGTAGCTTTGCCAGTTGTACGGCGCCGCGCATCCTGCTTTTCTGGATGGCCCAGACTGCAACGCTTCCAAACAAGAGACCGAACAACAGCGACGCGGAGAGCCGCGTTGTCGAGCGTCGGGAAAACTCCGCTACAGCGGAGAGTTGTTGCGAGGCCTGTTCGCTGTACGTCACTTTGATGTCCTCCAAATCCTGCCGGACTCGGTCAAACTCCGGCACTCCGACGCTGAGATCGAGCTGCACCGCCTCCTTCGGGCTCCCTTCCAGAATCAAACCTAATACGTCATCGCGCACTTTAAGATACGCGCTCCAATCGCTCTGTAGGCGATGGCCAAGCTCGGACTCTCGAGGGGTGTGGGCTTGCGCCAGATATTGGATAATACCTTGCGTGACTCCACGGTCAGCCTTCCGGGACTGATCGGCATAATCGACCTGCAGGTTACCGTCATTCGTTGTCAAGGCATAAAGTGTTCTGCGGCGAGTCTCCTGGGCTTCGTACTCCAAATCTCCGAATCGCAGCAGTCCTTGAACAGACCCGTTGTACATCTTCTCTACGGTTGCATAGGACCTGGCGAGATCCCGCATGACGAAGAGTCCCACCCCCGCTTCGCCACAGAGAACTAGAAGCAGCAAAATTGTCCAAATGTGCCGCGAGAGTTTACGTGCAAGAAACGCTTTGCTCGTCTGCACGTAAGCTGAAACGATTTGTCGAGCTGTCAAGTCAGTTTGCGTCGCCATGCCGTTCCGCGGCTCCGTCACTCAGAAGAGCGTTCGTCGATCTGGAGTTTGTAATCCTTGTTGTCCGGCAGCATGCCATCGATACGAATGACTTTTACCGAATCGTCCACGTCGCTTGCGCGCAGATAACCAATTGCCCCTGGAGCGTTAAAGACGAACTTTCGCAGGATCAAGGGCGAGGCCAGCGTTTTGGGCGCGACAAGGACATCTCCCAAGAACATTCCTCGCAGCAAGCGATCCTGATATCCATTTTCATCCAATCGGTAAATAAGCCTTAGGACAGTCTCACGCTCGGGTTGTCCATAGTCCAGCATGGCAACTGCAATGCGGTGCCCATTTGGCCAGTGGTTGCGCTCGCCCAGGAAAATCTTGCGCAACTCGCGATATGAGAGATTGTCAATCGGATTGGAGCGATTCACGACGATAGCCAGGGACTGGGTGGGCTTGCTTCTTGTCTGCGAAGAAGGGGGAGTAGCCTGAGCGGTCTGATTCTGGGTCAAACCAAGCATCATCGCGACTGCAACGAGATTTAGTATCCGCGCTTTGGCTCGCATTCCTTATAGCCCTAAAACTTGAAATCGACTTGCATCGCAAGTGCGCTGGGAGAGCACATGGACAACTGCGGACAGCTCCTCCCATCGATCGTTTGCCGTCGCAAAAACGTGTAATCGTACTGCAGCTTAAGAGCTACGGATCCCGTTGGATCAAAGCGTACTCCCACCGAGGGCCCAGTTCGGAGACCCACTTGAGGAAGGAGGGGTTCCTGGCTGGAGGCATTCACGTACTGATAGCGGAAATACGGCCGGTATAAACCGAACCGTTCCGAGATTTGAGAGTAGAAGGCTGGCGCTTCAAAATCGTGCTGTCCCACAGCACTATCACGGATCATCAAGGCCTCGTTGAGCCATTCAAACTTGGGACGCGTTAGGACCGCGTGCACATCCAAAATTGTCTGATTGATCTTAGGAGAATTCACCGTGAAGATTGCGTCCTTGTACGCCGAAAAACCCACTTGGAGCCCGGGAACAAACTCGGGACGCGCGAAAACAGCCACATTGACCGCCTTGTGGCCATTCTCATCGACAAAATTCTGAACTGGTTCAGCCAGCGGATCAGAAGTGCGCCCGTTGCCCACTTCCACCACGTAGTGAAGACCCCACTTCCCTGACGGTATCTCCCCGGAAGCTTCGAGGCCAACCATGTGAAGGGGTAGAATGCCTCCTTCGTCTTCGTATTCAAAAACATAGGGCCGTTCGGTGGCAGTCTGAAACCATGTGGAGTTGTGATACGCGGTATTGTAGTAGCCAATTGCAGTGTGATACCGGCCAGCCGAAAGCTTGAAATAATCGTTTACCGAATATTCGAGGAGGATGCGCTCCAAAATTGTCCGAAAAGCATTGTCTTGATGCACCTCAAAGACGAGTTCTGACAAGAATTTGAACCGTTCCGACAAGTTGGAAGTGATGAAGAGGTTCGTTTGCCCGAGACTGAACGACGTAGTCTGCCCCTTCTGATTGCCACCG
>Ga0307479_10001976_pt1 | contig 18733 bp, 15 predicted proteins | sample atmos_gasesECM4C_FD_203743 | JGI IMG/M metagenome (GOLD analysis project Ga0307479, IMG submission 203743) | Hardwood forest soil microbial communities from Morgan-Monroe State Forest, Indiana, United States - atmos_gasesECM4C_515 | ecosystem: Environmental > Terrestrial > Soil > Temperate... | reverse complement strand
CCGCGTTGCATCCAATGGGTTGCGTTAAGGCATTTGGCAGGGGAGATGATATGTGGAACCGGCGAGATTGGGATGACTTCTTCCAGATCGTGCGAGGGCGCTGGCGCACCCATTTGCCGCCGCGCCCGCTGGATATGTCGCGCCGCAACCGCCTCATCCCCGCCGGAGGCTACAGTTTGGCTGAACTCGACGATGCCGGCCTGAGTATCGACCAAGCGGAGAATCTCGGCTTGCCCGTGGATGCCGGCCGCGTGGGATCCTATGGACCGAATGTAACCACGCTGCGCGAATACATCCGCGCTACACGGTCCCGCCAGTAATCAACTTTCGAATCACATACTTTGGAACGCTCTGGTCCGTGCGTTTTTGCTTACAGCGCCGGCTCACTTCGTTGTCATCCATTCCCGCTTGCGCTATTCTGCCGGGCAAATGGTTGACATCCATTGCCACATACTTCCGGGTCTCGACGACGGCGCCTCGTCCCTTGAAGTCGCGTGCGCCATGGCGGAAATGGCCATTGAGGACGGGGTTACGCACGTCATTGGGACTCCTCACGCGAATCAAACGTATCGTTTCGTTCCCGAATTGATAAAACAGCGCCGGGATGAAATTCAGGCGCGCTTTGAAGGACGGCTCATTCTCGCCACGGGATGCGACTTCCATCTCAGCTTCGAAAATCTCCAGGACATTCATCACGACCCTACTCGCTATACGCTCAACCAAAAAAATTATCTCCTCGTCGAATGCGCCGACTATTCGATTCCCGCATCGCTTGACCACGCCTTTCACGAATTGCACCTGGCGGGGCTTTGCCCCATCATCACGCATCCCGAGCGCAATCCCTTGATCCGCACACAGCCTGCCCGGCTGTTCAATTGGCTGCGGCAGGGCTGCTACGCCCAGATTACGGCGCAATCGCTTTCAGGAAATTTCGGAAGTCTGGCGCGAGAGACTGCGGAGCATTGGCTCGATGCCGGAGCGGTCCACTTCATTGCCAGCGACGCGCACAACGTGACTTCGCGGCCGCTGCGGCTAAAGGAAACTTTCGATCGGGTGGCCAAGGCGCGAGGAGAAGACGTCGCCCGTGCGCTGCTGATGGATAATCCGCTGGCCGCCTTCGAAGGCCGGCCGCTTCCGTATGTCCCCGAGGTCGCGGACGAAGCCGGCACGGACCGCGCCGGTCATCACGCACGTCCCCGCCGAAAGCGCTTCTGGATTTTCTAAGGCCTCGCTCCGGCGGCAGGCTCAGCGGAAGAGTTCGAGAATTTCTTCGTAGCGCTTGAACGGAGGAATCAGGTACGCGCCTGCAATCCCGCTATCGCGGGCGGTGCGCGCCCAGTCCAACATATTCCGCGCCAGCGCGAAGCCGCGCTCGCGCGCTCCGTCCCCAGCCTTCTCCATCTCGCCGAGCACCGCTTCGGGAATCACGATCCCGGGAACTTCATTGTTCAGGCGCAGCGCCTGCTTGTAACTCGTGAGCGGCCACAGCCCCACCAACACGGGAATCGGCACTTTGCCGTCCAGGCGCTTGAGAAAATTTTCCCAATGCTCGGGATCGAAAATCGGCTGCGTCATGGCGAAGTGCGCCCCGGCATTTATCTTCGCTTCGAAACGGCGCAGTTCCCGGTCGAGGTCCTCGGCTACGGGATTCACGGCAACCCCGATCGTGAAATTGGTCGCGCCTCCCAGACTTTTTCCCGCCCAATCGGTTCCCTGATTCAGCCGCGCCAGCACCTTCACCAGTCCGATGGAATCCAGCTCGTAGACGCCGCTCGTCTCCGGATAATCCCCAACGGACGGCGGGTCGCCCGTAATCGCGAGCACGTTGCGCACCCCTCCGATGGACCATGCGCCCAGCAGCATGGCCTGCAAGCCGATAATATTCGCGTCGCGCGTGGTCAGGTGTGGAATGGTTTCGAAGCCGTGCGCTTCGAGCGCTCCCGCCAGCACCAGCGCATCCATCCCCACGCGCGCGAGCGTCCCGCTATTGATATCAATCGCATCCGCGTGGCCCGAGGTCATCACGCGCCCCACCTGTTCGACGATGCGGTCAATCTGCACGCCCTTCGGCGGATCAATCTCCACGGACACCACGAATTTCCCCGCCTGAATCTTGTCCCACAATTTGCTCTCCGGCTCGCGCGACGCCATCCGCCGGACGCGCTCCGCCACCTCGACGACTTCTGTCTTCCCGGCTGTCCCGGACGCCCCGCCCTTGCCCTTGCCGGATTCCGTCCCGCGCAGTTTTGCGACCGCCTCCGCGATGGCGTGGATATGCTCCGGCATTGTCCCGCAGCATCCTCCCAGAATGCGCGCGCCGAGCTGCGAGGCCTCCCGCGCGAAGAGCGCAAAGTATTCGGGCGACGATCGCGGATAGACGATGCGGTCGCCGACCCGCTGGGGAAAACCGGCGTTGGGCATCGCTGAAAGCGGCAGCGTCACGCACGCGGCCAGCTCCTGCAGGATGGGCAGCAGCAATTGCGGACCGACCGTGCAGTTCGCGCCAATGGCCTGGATGTTCTTCTCTTTTAGTTTTTCCCACGTATCCCGCGGACGCGTGCCTCCGAAGGCCGTGCCCTCCTCCGAATACGTCAACTGAGCCACAATCGGCAGCCGTGAGAACGACCGGATGGCGTCAATCGCCGCCAGCAATTCTTCGGTATCGCTGAACGTCTCCAAAATAAAGAGATCCACGCCCCTTTCTTCGAGCGCTCCGGCCTGCTCCTTGAAAATCTCGACCATCTGCTCGTGCGGCAGCGCGCGCACCTGGCGGACAATTCCCAGCGGGCCAACGGACCCGGCAATCAGCACCTCATGCTTTGCGGCCTCGCGGGCTTCCCGCGCGACTTTCACGCCGCGGTGATTCAATTCCGCCACGCGGTCACCCAGCCCCGCCTGCGCGAGCTTGTGCCGGTTCGCTCCGAATGTATTCGTTTCGATGAGCTGCGCGCCCGCCTCGATATAGGCATGATGGACGCGGAACACCGCTTCCGGGTGCGACGAGTTCAGCTCGTCCACCGTGCACTGTTGGCCCACCGCGTCGTACAGCAGCGAGCCCATCGCGCCGTCGGCGACGATGATCCCCTGCCGCACCCGCTCGTTGAAATCCTCAATTCGCATCGTGAATCCCGTTTGCTTGCGTTTCGGCTCTCTGCAAGAAGTGTTTCAGTATACCATTCGCCGCGCGCGCACTGGCCCACTGCCCTCTACTCGTCACAATCATTTGTTGCACTTGGCTCCCTTTCGCCGGGATCTCAAGCGATCAAGGGGCTCTAAACCGGTGGAACGGCAACGAATGGTTTCCGGCAAAATGGCGGGGTTATTGGCGCAGCGTTGCGGCGATTTCCTTGGCGATCCCGCGCGCGCGCACAAGATCGCCCGGGCCGAGCGAGATCGCCGCGACTCGGGCGTGCCCCCCGCCGCCGTATTTCTCGCACAGCGATGCGAGATTGAGATCCACGGGGGCTTCCTTCCAGGGATTCGTGCCCACGGAAATCTTCGCGCGTGCAGGCGAGGCGCTCACGCCCACGGAATAAAACGTATCAGGATAGAGATAATACGGGATGAATTTGTTGTAGCCTTCGAGATCCAGGTCGCTCACATCGAAATAGATCACTCCGTTGCGGGCTTCGGTGCGCTCGCGGAAAATCTCCATGGAGCGGTGATGGCGCTCGAGCAAGCTTCCCAGGTGTTTCTGGACGACCGGCAACTGGATCATTTCGCTGAGGGAGCACACGGCAAGCTCCGGGATCAGGCGCGGAACCAGGTTCGGCTCCGGCGCGGCTTCGATCACCAGCGCGAGTTGCGTGGCCGGCTCGGCCAGGCCCACCGCCTCTTCGGGCGTAGCAAACTGCGCGCCGTCAATGATGTCGCCCCAATGAATCAGCTCCGCCATGGGCTTCGCATCGAAGCCGAACTTTTCCGAAGCAATCGTGGCCAGAAATTTCGTGCAGGACTTATACGTGGGATCGTAGAATTTTTTTCCGGAGCGATCCTGCCGGAAATGCTCGGCATCCTCGGGCGTCAAGAACGCGCTCTGATGGTGGTCGAACCACCAGGTGAGCTGCGGGGCGCTGGAATATTTGAAATCCACGATGGCATTTTCATCGCCGTCGAAAATACCGTCTTCGAACGGCTGAGAAGCCTTGTGCGTCATGCCCGTGTAATGGAAGTCCGCGTCTCCACGGATTCGCTCGCGATAAAAGCGCGAAAAGACGGCGGCGGAAGCAGCCCCGTCGAAACACCGGTCATGGAAGCAGACGCGAATCTTCACCTGTAGTCTCCGCTGATGCTCGCCCCGTGGAATCGGACCCCGCCGGGGAAAGTCAACTAAGATGGACGCTCCCCCTTCCATTGTCAAGAGGGATGACGCCTGGCAGTGACATGCTTCGCTTCCCTGCGAACGCCCGGAGCCGAAGCCGTTAGGAGGTTTTGGCCTTCGTGCGCTCGAGAAGAGAGTACAACACGGGCATCACCAACAGCGTAATGAAGGTCGAGAGCAACAGCCCGCCAATCACGGCGAGCGCCAGCGGCTTCTGCAGCTCCGCGCCGGAGCCGATTCCCAGCGCGAGGGGCAGGAGGCCGAAAAGAGTGGCGAGCGTGGTCATCAGAATCGGGCGCACGCGAATCTTTCCCGCCGCCACGAGAGCCTCGTCAAGCTGCTGATCACCCTCCGCGCGCAACCTGTGGACGTATTCAAAAAGGATGATTCCGTTCTTCACCACGAGGCCAACCATCAAAATAATTCCCATAAAGGAAGAAACGTTCAGCGCCGTGCCCGTGATCAGCAGCATCGCGAATACGCCGGCGAGCGAGAGCGGCGCCGCGGAAAGAATAATGAGCGCCGGCGCGAACTCCCGAAACTGGATCACCAGAACGATGAACACGGCGGCCAGCGCCAGCCCCAGCACCGACAGCAAATCATGGAACGAGGTTTGCTGGCTCTCGTATTGCCCGCCGATCTCATAGGTGACGCCGGTGGGCAGCGCGATGCCGCTCATCATTATTTGCATGTCGCGAGCGACGCTGCCCAGATCGCGGTTTTCGAGCTGCGCCGTCAGGTCCACCATCAGCCGCTGATTTTCGCGCCTCAGCTCATTTTCGCCGTGAACCTGTTCGACCTGCGCAAGCGATGAGAGCGGAACAATCTCTTTCGCCGGCGTGACGACCGGGAATTGCAGGATGCTCGCGTAGTCGTATCGAAAGGAATCCGGGAAACGCACGCGGATGTCCACGGTGTGGTCGGCCTCGCGCAGTTGCGTTTCGGTCAGCCCCAGCAAGCCGGCGTTTACCTGCTGCGTTACCTGGGTGGAATTAAGACCCGCGCGGCCCGCAAGAGCGGGATCCACGTGAAAAACGATCTCCGGATTGCCCTTCTGCAGGCTCTTGTAGTCCACAATGCCGGGAATCTTCTGGAGTCTGGGGCCGATCTCATCCGCCACGTGTTCAAGCACGCCCATGGTGTCCCCGAAAATCTTGAGTTCGATGGCCTCGTGCGAACCTTCCAGATCATTCAACATATCCTGCAGGATTTGCGTAAACTCGACTTCGACCCCTGGTATGTAATCAGCAATCTGCGCGCGCATATCGTCCATCACTTCGTTGATGTCCCGCTTGCGTTCGCCGGCGGGGCAACCGATCCACGTTCTGGGCCAATGGCAGTGCGGCTTCAGTCTCACGAGGAAATCGCCCGAGTTCTGCTCCGTGGCGTACATGCCCATCTCCGCGCCCGTGCGGCGGGAGTACGATTCGGTCTCCGGCATTTTGGCGATGCGCTGTTCCACCTGTTCGAGGATGCGGTTCGTTTCATCCAATGACGTTCCGGCGGGCGTGCGATAGTCGATTACGTAGCCGCCCTCATCCATGTCGGGTAGAAAGCCCGAATCGAGCCTGGTATAGAAAACCACGCCCAGCACAATCGAGGCGAGCGCCGCGCCGGCGACAATCGCGCGGTGGTTGAGCGACCAGCGCACGGCCTTTTCATAGGCGCGGTTTACAGGCTCGATGAATTTCTCCGACTCCGCTCGGTGCGTGACCGTCGAAAGGAAGCGCTCGGAGAGTATGGGAATCAGGGCCACGGCGTAGACCAGCGAAAGCAGGACGGAGACGCTCAGAGTGAGGCATAGCGCCGAAAAAAATTCCCCCACAACGCCCTGAAGCAAGCTGAGCGGCAGGAAGACCACGAGCGCCGTCGCCGTCGAGCCGATCACTGGGCCCAGCAATTCCTGCGTGCCGCGCTCCGCCGCAACGTCGCGGGATTCGCCCAGCCCCAGATGGCGGTAGATGTTTTCGATCACCACCACCGCATCGTCAATGATGAGGCCGATGGCCACCGCCAGGCCGCCTAGCGACATCAGGTTCAGCGTGCCGCCGAAAAACTTGAGGAAGAAGAATGTGCCGGCCACGGAGAGCGGCAGCGATATGGCGGCGATGAGCGTGGTCCGCCCGTCGCGCAGAAAAATGAAGAGGATCAGAACCGCGAGCACCGCGCCGATGGTGATGGCATCGCGCACGCCGCCCATGGATTCCGAAACAAATTCAGCCAGGTCATAGACCACGGAAATATGCAGCGTTTTCGGGATGGCGGAGCCGAGATGGGCGATCTGGTCCTTGATCTCCCGCGTCATCTGCAGAATGTCGCCGCCGATTTGACGCGAAATGTCGATGGTCGCTGCAGGCCGGCCGTTTCCGGTGACGATGATCGCGTGGTCTGCCACCCCATAGCCGACCTCCGCCACGTCGCGTACGCGAACGGCCGACCCATTGTCGGTTGCCACCACGGCATTGCGGATGTCATCGAGGCCCGCGAACTGGCTCGTGGAGAGAACCAAATACTGCGAGTAATCCTTCGAAAGCCGTCCGACGGATGTCACTTGATTCGTGGCGCGCAGCTCGTCCGCAACGTCCACCACCGATAGCCGATGTGCAAGCATCTCCTGAGGATTGGCGATCACGGAAACTTCGCGCCGGTCAGTCGCCTGCACCTGAATGATTCCCACGCCCGGGATCCGGCTGAAAAGCGGGCGCAGGATGAAATAGCCGTCGTCGTACAAATCCGCATCCGGCGCGTTTCCGTTCAGGATCAGGCTGAGCACGGGATAGACGACGGGCGAAACGCGTTCCGTCTGGAGTTCGGTATCGGCCGGCAGGGCGCTGCGCGCCTCGCTCACGCGCGTCTGGACGAGCTGCAGGGCATACTGCATGTCCATATGGGGCTGGAAGAGAATGTGGATTTCGGAGTTTCCGCGGATCGTCTTTGAGTCCACCCGCCGAACGCCGAGCGTGGTGGCGACGGCTTCCTCGATCGGCCGAGTGACTGTGAGCAGCATCGTATCCGGAGCCAGGTCCCCCGAATGCGCGAGAATCACGATGCGGGGATAATTGAGCTCGGGATAGATGTTGCTCGGGAGCTGGAAGGCGGCCAGGATGCCCGCCAGGGTGAGAAATACCGTGAGCAGATAGACGGCGTAGCGGTTTTCGCGGCAGAAGCGGACGACGTTCATTGTTGTGACGGCGACTCGGACGGTGATTGCACCTGGATTTTGGTCTGGTCGCCGAGGCCGTAGCCCCCCGTGAGGATGACGGTGTCGGCCTCTTTCACTCCGGAAAGCAGCTCGGTGCGGTCCTTTGTTTCGATGCCCAGTTTCACGGGAACCGCCGAGGCAGTGTCACCATTCACGACAAACACGCGCGGCTCGCCTACCTCATCGCGATAGATGGCTGCGGGGGGAACCACCAGGGCGTGCGCGTGCGTCTCGATGGGAATGTCCGCGCTCAGGTAAACCCCCATGCGCAGCGCTCCCCCGGGATTCGGCACGCGGATGCGAACCAGGCCCAGGCCCGTTACTGGATCCACGGCGGGCGAAATCGCCACGACGCGTCCCGGAAAATTTTCGCCCGACATGGACTGGCTGGTTACTTCCACGAGATCCCCCGGGTGCATTTTGGCCAGATACATCGCCGGGGCATTGCCGAGGAATTCCACGTCGCGCAGGTTGGCGACCTCGACGATCGGCTGCGTGCCCGTGCCGTCCACTTGCTCACCGACGCTCACGAATCGCTTGACCACCTCGCCATTGAGCGGCGAAAGGATGCGCGTTCGCGCCACCTGCAAATGCGCCAGCTCGAGCGCCGCCTCGGCTTGGCGCAGTGCCGCGGCCGCCACGCTTTGCTGCGTTCGCGCGTCTTCCATGTCCTTGCGCGCCGCGATGCCCCGATTGAAAAGGTCTTCATTGCGCTGGAAAGCGAGCTGCGCGTTTTCCCAGCTTGCTTTGGCCTGCTGCGCGGCTGCCTCGGCCTGCTGAAGCTGATCGCGATAGGGGAGGTCATCGAGCTTCGCGAGCAACTCGCCGATTGCCACGCGGTCACCCTCGGCCACCTTCAAGTCCACGATCCGGCCGGCAACGAGCGCGCTCACGCGCACGTCCTGATTCAGCGGAGCGCCGGCCGTGCCCGTGAGAGTGACCACCCGCGAAATATCGGCGCGAGCCACACGCGTGAGCGTCACTTCGGCCCTGGCGGAGGCTGCCCCGCTGCCTTCATCGGCCGCGTTATGCGAACACGCCGCCATCGCGGCCGTCAGAATGGCCGCCCCAAGTAAAAGGCCTGGGATGCGAGTTTGCCGGAGCGTCACCATCGTTTTCCCCTAGTCGAGCGGAGCGCCCACGGTCTCTTCCAATTGCCCGAACGCGGCTTGGGCTGCCAGCAAGCTATCCAGGTATTCGCTCTGCACCTGTTGCGCGTCGCGCTGGGCGCTGAGCACGGTCAGGATATTTGCCTTGCCCGCGCGATAGCTTTCTTCCGCCATTTCCTCGAGGCGGTCGGACGTCGGAATCAGCGTATCGCGATAGAGCTGGACCTGCGTCCGGCGCGCTTCCAGGTCGAAATACGCCGACTCGACCTTGGCGTTCGCCGCCCGCCGCGCGGCCTCGAGTTGCCCATCGAGCGCCAGCGCGCTGGCCTCGGATTGAGCAATTTCACCCTGGTTGCGCTTGAAGAGGGGTAACTCCATGGAGATCCCCCCTCGCGGCCCCACCTCGAAATCGTGAGGGGAATTAAGGTCCACTCCGAACTCCACCCCGAGATCGGGAATGCGCTCCGCTTTGAGCAGCGCCATCTGGCTTTGCTGCACCTTCATTTGCTGGCTGGCGCGCGCGATTGCCGGGTTCGAGGTGTCGGCCCGCGCAAGGAGATCTTCGAGCGGCATCGGTGGCGGAAGCATAGCAAAGGCGTCTCCCAAATCCCAATCCGTTGCGGCCGGCTCGTTGAGGAGGGCATTCAGCTCGCTGAGGGCCACCTTCTCCTCCTGCTGTGCGACGGCCACGCCGGCGCGCGCGCGCGTGGCTTCCAGGTCCGCCTGCGTGACTTCCAGTTGCGGAATATCGCCGGCCTGGAAACGCGCTTCCGCGATTTGCTGCAGCCGTTCGGCGAGCTTCAGGGCCCTGGCCTGCTGCGCCGTCACGCCGCGCGCGTGCGCCAGCCCAAAATAGGCTCCGCGTACGGCCTGCCGCACCTGCCGCTCGACCGCCGTGATGTCCGTCTCCGTCAAAGCCTTTTCCTGCCGCGCGACTTCGATCCTGCGCTCGCGTTTGGGGCCTATTTCGAGGGGCTGATCGAGGAACACGCTTTCGTGGGGTTCATCGCGCGTGGCGCCAAAATTTGCCGTGGGATTGGGCCGTTCCCCGGCGATGCGTACCCCCGCCAGGGCCACCGCTCGCTGCGCCCGTGCCGCCACAAGATCGAGGTTCTGCCTTTCCGCAATATCGAGCGCGGCGGCAAGCGTCAGCGATGGCGCCGGCTGTTGCGCCCGCAGGGGCGCGCAAATCGCGGCCGCCAGGAGCGTTGGCAGGAAAAACGAATGGAAGAGCTTCACGGTTCGACCCTCCTTTCGCACGGCGCGAAGCGCTTGTGATTTGCCGCTCTTCAGGCGCGATTTTGGCCCATGGACGCTATCGCCCGAGCGTCCTGAATCCAAAGGAATATACCGCATGTGATGCGCTGTCGTCAGGCAAGGTGGCCGGCCTGGATGCGCGTCTGGAGAACGCGGAGGATCGCGTCGCGGGCGACCATCCCTATGATCTGGCCATCGGAAATAACGGGCATCTGGTTGATGTCCTCGCTCTGCATCCGCTCAAGGACACCGAGCACCGGTTCTTCCGGCGAAGCCGCATGAACGCGGTCGATCGGCACCATGACGGCCTGAATTGCCGTGTTGGCCCATTCTTCGCGCGGCTCCATCCGCGCGGCATGGAGCGTGACCAGCCCCACCGGCTTGCCGGACCCGGTCACGATGTGGCACCGGCGTCCTGTGCGCAGCACCTCGTGCACGTATTCTTCGATGGACATGTCGCGCGAAACCGTGGGGATATCGCGTGTCAGGATGTCCTCGGCGCGCACGCCGGCAAGCGTGGTGCGCATGGCCACATGCGCGAAGGTCTCTTGCGCCGCGCTCAGCAGGAACCAGCCGATGAACGCCAGCCAAAGCCCCCCCTTCCAATCCCGGTTCAGCGCCTGCCAGACGCCAGCAAAGATCATCAGGTAGGCAAACACCTTCCCGACCATCGAGGCGATGCGTGTCGCGCGCGTGAAATCTCCGGTGATTCCCCATGCGATTCCTCGCAGCACGCGCCCACCGTCCAGCGGGAATCCCGGCACCAGGTTGAATAGCGCGAGCATCAGGTTGATAAATGCAAGCCAGCCGGCTACGGCCGCTACCTTGTCGTTCCCGCGCCCATAATGCGCCACCATCCCAAAGCAACCGGCCAGGAACAGGCTGGATAGGGGCCCGGCGATGGCGATATTGAACTCTTGTTTGGCCGTCGGGGCGTCCCGCTCGATCCGCGAAATACCCCCGAACACGAATAGCGTGATGGATTCCACCGGAATGCGGTAGTGCATGGCCACCAGGCTGTGGCTCAACTCGTGAAAAATCACGGATGCGAAGAAGAGCAGGCTTGTGAAGACTCCCAGCATCCAATCCTGCGCCGGCGTCCACCCCTGATGCGCCTGAGTGAACTGCGTGCGCAAGGAAAGCGTGATGAGCAGGAAGATGATGAACCAGCTGGGGTGCAGGTAAATCGGGATACCGAAAACACGCCCAAGCCGGAAACCGGAACTGTTTGCCGTCTGCGCCATCGAATGTGCTCCGCCGTGCAGTTTAACAAACCTGCCGAATGCGTGCCATTTTCCACGCCGTGTTTCCGCCGCCACAGATGGACGCGTCAATTTGCCGGGCGCATATGCACCGTAGTTCGCGAGCCTGCGCGCAAGCCATTGAAAATGCGAGACCAGCCCTTCAGCCGCCCGCGCGCCATCCTAGTTTTTCGTTTGGCCATGCTGCTGCTTCTGCTCGCATTGATAGCGGCAGCAACGGAGGCGGCCATGGAAAACTTCATCGCATTCGCGGAAATAACCAGCGCCATCATCGCGGCCATTGGCTTGGCGCTTGGCCTTGAATGGCTCAGCCTGAATTGGCTGATGCGCATGATGCCCCAGCGCCATGGCCGCGACCCCGGCGGCCGCTTGTAGCGCGAGAGTGGAAGGAGGAAGAGATGCTTTTCATCAAATGTATGCTGTTGCTGGCAGCCTTTGGTTTTCTGGCGTGCGCCGCGGGGATGGTGCTGTACGACGTCTATCTGGCATTCGAGCTAAGCCGCATTCTCCGCCGCGGCGAACATCCTGCGGAACCCGCGCCACCGGAACAGACCACCGCGCGAGCGCCCGCACTGCCCCGCCCCCGGCACGTGATCCGGTGGAATACAGCGGCAAAAATCGTTGTGATTGCGGCACTCATGGGATTGGCGGGTGCCAGCATCGTGGTGGTGCCGGATGGCCAAGCCGGCGTTCGCGTCAGCCAGATTTCCGGCGTGCTTCCCGGGACGCTTTACGCCGGCACGCACTTCGTCGTCCCGCTGTTCGACCGCGTGGCGCTTTACGACGTCCGTGACAAGGTGCTCTCGACGGCCGCCGCCGCGGGCCCCCATGAAAAGCTGGAAGTCCTCATCGTCGAGGCGCGCGAAGGATTGCCGGTGGGCCTGGCCGTCACGGTGCGTTATCGCATTGACCCGCGGCGCCTCGACTACATCCAGGCCAACCTGCCGCAGCCCGTGGACGAAGAAATCGTCGAGCCGGCCGTTATCAGCGCCTTTCACGAAGTCGCTCCCAACTATATCGTGCGCGACATGTTCGCGGCCAAGCGCGAGGAATTCCGCCAGCGCGCCGCGCAACTCATCACCGAGCGACTGGCCGGCAATGCCATCGTCGTTAAGGAAGTGCTCCTCGGCAAAATCGATCTTCCCGAAGAGTATGCCAAGGGCCTCGAAGACCTGCTCCTGAAAGAACAGGAGGACGACGAAACCTCCGTGGACGCCGAGATCGAACAGAAGCGCGTCCAAATTGCCGGATCGCAGGCTGAAGCCTTGAAAGTCCGCGAGGTTAAGCACGCCGAAGCCGACGCCCAATCCCGCGTCATTATGGCCAAGGCGGACTCCGACTCCATGCAGTACACGCTTCCTCTTAAACAGAAGGAGATCGAGCAGTCGCGTCTGGAAGCCCAAGCCCGCAAGGAAAGCACTATTCAGAACGCCGAGGCGGATGCGCAAGCCAAGGTGATTGACAGCAAGGCCGAACAGCAGCGCCAGGACCTGCTCGCGGACGCCGAAGCGAATCGCATCCACGTCACCTCACGGGCGCACTCCGACGAACTGCAACTCGAAGCTGCCGCCCTTAAAGCCAATCCGCTTCTGGTGCAGTACACCGTCGCCCAGAAGCTTTCGGACAAGGTGCAAATCATGCTCGTGCCCAACGACGGGAAATTCTTTTTCACGAACGATGTGCTGCGCTCCGTCATGGGTTCGGACGCATCGGCCGGATCGAGTGATCCGCCCGTGAGCGCAAACGCGAAACCGTAGAGATTCCCGGCCGGCCTCCCCCGGACCCAAGCCAGTGGCCCGTGGGCTGATAGAGGTCGGCAAAGGGAGTGACGCCGGCAAAAACCCTTGCGAGTGGCCCGGCTGCCGCCGCGGCCCCGCCACTCGCCGGCGCTTCGCCCGTCCCTGAAGGCGACCCTGCAATTTTGCTCTCGTTGAGGTGTGCTATGATGGCCGTCCATGAACTCGTTGTGGAATTGACGCAACTCCATGCGGCCGCTCCTTCGAATCCTCCCTCGCCTCCGTATCACGATTATTGCCGCGCTTCTTGCTATCATCGCCGGCGCATCCTTCGCCCAGCTTCCGCCCGAATGGAATGACGCTGTGCGCGCACTCGCCGAAAAAATTGCCGCCGCTGCCGTTCCGGCCGATTCGCTCGCGCTGAACGTGACGAATACATCCTCACTCAGCGCCGCGGACGCCTCGGCTGTATCCAGCGCCCTTGCGACTGAGCTCGCGCGCCGCCATTTCACGATCCTCTCCCCCGCATCGCCCACGGACGCGCAAGTGCAGCTCACACTGAGCGAGGGCGCGGAGGGTTACGTCTGGGTGGCGCAAATTCGACGTGGCGCTGAAAATGGCGCGCAAGTGGCGATCGTGGCCGCTCCCAGGCCAGCCGTTAGCTTTCCAGGCGCAGCCGGAAAATCTCTTGTGCTCAGCCGAAAACTCATTCGGCTACAGCCGGAAAAAATCCTCGATTTCGCTGTGCTTTCGGCTGACCCCTCCAGTTCAATTCGTCTCGTCATTCTCGAGCCGGAAAGACTCGCGCTCTATACTTTCGAAATGAACGGATGGCAATTGCAGCGCGCGGTCCACATCCCGCACCCGACTCCCTGGCCGCGCGATGTGACCGGCGAAATAGTCTCCGTGACCGGCAAAATATCCCCTTCGATCGGGGCAGTCTTGCTCGGGGCGGGCTTGGTCGGTGCCACTTGCCAGGGCGATTTAAACCGCCCGGAGACGGTGCAGTGTGTCGCGACTCCCCCCGACAAACAGGGTACCGTGCCAGTAGACAACGAACCAAATCTCGAAATTGACGGGCGCAGCCCCGATGCTCTCGGTCTCGGAAAAGTTTGCGATACCTTTATCGCGCTGGTCACTGGCCAGGGTGATTGGACCGAACCCGATCAAATTCGCGCCTATGACGTTGCCGGAAGATCGCCCATCGCCGTGAGCGAACCCATTGAATTTCCAGGGCCTATCGTGGCGCACTCACTCTCGGATGACGGAAAATCGGCGCGCATTGTTTCACGAAATCTCCAGACGGGAATGTATGAAGCCTCGATCGTTTCTGTTTCTTGTGGTGACTAGCATCGTGTTCGCGGCCACTGCCCCGCTCGAAAGCGCCCGGCGGCCGCATTACGGCGGCGCGCTGCGCGTCGAAATCGGCGCGGTGGTTCATTCGCTCGATCCCGCCGTGGCTTCCTCAAATTCGGAAGAAGCCGCCGCAAAGCAACAGATTGACGCCCTCATTTACGACCATCGAAATTCCGACGGCACATTCGCAGGCACCGCCGGCTCGGGACCATTTCGGATTGCCGAATGGGAACCTGCCCAGCGGGTTGTGCTGGCCGCGAACGGCGACTATCGCGGCGGCCGCCCTTTCCTCGACTCGGTCGAAATCCAGATGGGCCGTGCGCCGCACGACCGCGTCCTCGATCTCGCGCTCGGCAAGGCGGACTTCGCCGAAATTCCGCCCGAGCAGGCGCGGCATGCCGCCGAAAGCGGTGTGCGCGTGAGCACCTCGCAGCCGGACGAACTCCTGGCGCTCGTTTTTCTCCCCGGCCGCCCCATGGCAGAAGACGTGCGCGTGCGCCAAGCCCTGGCCCGCTCGCTGGATCGTGGCGCAATCGTGAATTTCCTCCTGCAAAAGGAAGGCGAACCCGCCGGAGGCTTGCTGCCCCAATGGTCGAGCGGCACCGCGTTTCTATTTTCAACCGCTGCCGATGCTCCCGGCGCGAAGGCACTCGCGTCGCAAATCGCCCATCCACCCAAGATTTTGCTGGGATATGATTCCGCGGATGGCCTGGAGCAAACCGTGGCGGAGCGCATCATCGTGGACGCCCAGGAGGCGGGCATTGGCATCACACTAGCCGCGCAAGCGGCGCCCGGCGGAGCTCCCGGTAATTCCTCCGCAGCGGCCGCCAGCGTGGACGCAATGCTCATTCGCTGGCACATGCCATCGCCCAATCCGCGCGACGCGCTCGCGACTTTTCTGAAGGTGTACGGCCCCGTGGCGGGCCTTGACCCGGCTCCGCTGCCTGACGCCGCCTCGCCCGAGCAGCGCTATGTGCGCGAGAGCGCCGTCGTAAGCGGCAACCGCATCATCCCGCTCGTGTGGCTGCCGCAGGTATACGGCCTGAGCGCGCGTGTGCGAGACTGGAAGACGCCCGCGCCCGGCGATGGCTGGCCGCTCGCGGATGTTTGGCTCGAAGGGGATGCACCGTGACGTTTCGCTCGAAACTCTTCGTCGTATTCGCGCTCGCGCTGCTCGTCTCCGTGGGATTGATTGCCGCGGGCGTCACGGTGGTTACGCGCCGCGCCTTCGCCGAGCTCAACCGCCAGCACACCGACGCGCTTGTCGCGCAATTCCAGCGGGAGTTCGAGCGGCAGGAAGCGGAAGTAGCCCACCGCGTGCAAGCCATCGCCGATGGCGAAGGCACCGTGCGCATGGCCATTGCCCTCAGCCAACCTCAGGCCGATGTTTCCACCTATGTGAACGACGCGCGCGGCGTAGCGCAATCCCACCAGCTCGATTTCCTCGATTTCGACGGCAGCGACGGCGCGATTATCTCTTCCGCCGAATGGCCCGCGCGCTTCGGCTATAAAATCACGTGGGTGACACAGCCGCAGGACTGGGCCGCGCTCGGTTCCTTCCTGACGAAAGTGGATACGCAGGACGGTCCCGCGCTCGGCCTGATGGCCGTTTCCACCGTGCGCGTCGGCGACAACGACCTCTACGTCGTCGGCGGCCAGCGCCTCGGCAAGGAATTTCTCGGCTCGCTCGTTCTCCCCGCGGGGATGCGCGCCCTCCTCTATCTCAATATGGACCCGGCCTTTCAGGCGGCCAATCTTCTTGATCCCTCGGGGCCCGTGGCGGACGCGGATCGTTTTGCTCCCATCATCAACCAGGAGCGCGAGCACCCCGGCGAGCAGACGTTCAAGATTTCCTGGACCGCGGACGCCGCGAGCGCGGAAATGTTTCACGCGTTGCCGCTGATGGGCCGGCAGAACGACCTTCTCGGAGTCCTGCTCGTGGGCAGCTCGCAGCATGACGCGGTCACGCTCGAACGCCGCATTCTTCTGCTGGCGCTGGCGGTCGTTGGCATGGGCCTTCTTTTCGGCGTCCTTTTGAGCTGGTGGGTGGCTGCGCGAGTCACGCGGCCGGTGCGCAAGCTGGCCGAAGGCGCGCGCAAAGTGTCGCAGGGGAACTGGGGCGCGCGCGTGGATGTTCGCGGGAGCAATGAAATCGGCCAGCTCGCCCGCGCATTCAATCGCATGACCGGGCAGTTGACCGAGCAGCGTGAGCGCCTGATTCAAGCCGAGCGCGTGGCCGCCTGGCGGGAACTGGCGCGACGCCTGGCGCACGAGCTGAAAAATCCGCTCTTCCCGCTGCAGACCACGGTGGAAAATCTCCAGCGCGCCAAAGAGAGTAATTCCGGCCAATTCGAGGAAGTTTTTCGCGAGTCCACCGGCATCCTGCTCTCCGAAATAGAAAACTTGAAGAGCATCACCGGCCGCTTCAGCGATTTCGCGAAAATGCCCCAGCCGGAACTCGCGTCCGTGAATCTCAACGACGTGGTGCGCGGGGCCGTGAAGGTTTTCGAAGCCCAGTTCAACGCCGTCGGGCGTCCGCCCATCACCCCCGAGCTGCATCTCGATGAAAACCTGCCGGTGATCCAAGCCGACGCGGCCCTGCTGCACCGCGCCATTGAAAATCTCATTTTGAATGCCATGGACGCCATGCCCGCGGGCGGCGTCCTGATGCTCCGCACCACGCGCGAGGCTGGCGAAGTGCACCTGGAAATCTCGGACACGGGCGCGGGACTGACGAGCGAGGAATGCGAGCGCCTCTTCACGCCCTACTACACCACGAAGCAGCACGGCACGGGCCTCGGCCTGGCCATCGTGCAGTCGGTCGTCAGCGACCACGGCGGCCGCATTTCCGTCGAGAGCGAGGCCAGCGTCGGAACCACGTTCCATATCCACCTCCCCGCAAAGCCGCCGCCGATGACCATCCCAATTTCCGCTCCCGCCGCCGCGCCGCATGATCGAGAAGGGGCGTAGCCGCACGTGCCTCCGAGCGCCCGCATCCTCATCATTGACGACGATCCGAACACGCTAGCGTCTCTCGCGCGCGCCTTCCGGCTGGCCGGGCACGAAGCGATCGTCTCGGACAATGCCGCGCGCGCCACGGAACTCGCCAAGACGGAACGCTTTGACCTCATCCTCTCCGACGTGGTGATGCCGGGCCGGGACGGCATCGCGCTGCTCGAGGACCTCAAGAATCTGGGCGTGTCGTCGCCCGTGGTGATGATGTCCGGCCAGGCGACGGTGGAAATGGCCGTGCGCGCCACGCGGCTGGGCGCCGCCGATTTTCTCGAGAAGCCGATTTCCACCGATAAGCTGCTGCTCACGGTGGAGAACGCTCTGCGCCTCTCGCGCCTGGAAGAAGAAAACCGCGATCTCAAGCGCCAGTTGGGCCGGCGCCAGATCGTTTGGGCCAGCGACGCGATGCGCGAGGTGATGGCGCAGGTGGCGCATGTGGCTGCAAGCGAAACACGTGTCTGCGTCCGCGGCGAGACGGGAACGGGCAAGGAGCTGATTGCCCGGACGCTGCACGACAAAAGCGCGCGGCGCGCCGGACCCTTTATCTCCCTCAATTGCGCCGCCATCCCCGCCGAGCTGATGGAGTCGGAACTTTTCGGCCACGAGAAGGGGTCGTTCACCGGGGCGGCCGCGCGCCACGTCGGAAAATTCGAGCAGGCGCATCACGGAACTCTGCTTCTCGACGAAATCGGCGACATGCCGCTCGCCATGCAGGCCAAATTGCTGCGCGTGCTCGAAGAGGGCGAAATCGAGCGCATCGGAGGTACGCGACCGTTTCCCGTGGACGTGCGCGTCGTGGTGGCCACGCACCGCAATCTCGAGCAGCAGGTGGCCCAGGGAACATTTCGCGAGGACTTATATCATCGCGTCTTCGTTTTTCCCATCGTGCTTCCGCCGCTGCGCGAGCGCCGCGAGGATATTCGCGCGCTTGCGGAACATTTCATACGCCAACTGGCGGAGCAAAATAATTGGAAGCCGAAAACGCTCTCGCCGGAGGCGCTCGCGCTCCTGGAAAACTATTCGTGGCCGGGGAACATCCGCGAACTACGCAACGTGATCGAGCGCGCGCTGTTGCTCGCGGCCGGCGACGTGGTGGACGCGGCCGCCGCCGCGCGCGCGTTGCCCGAATCCACGCAACCCGGCGGCGCGGATTCGCCGGCGATGGCTGCCGCCGGGTTGCCTTCCGATGGAACGCTCGCGCAGCGCGTGGAAGCCTTCGAACGCGAAACCCTGCTCGCCGAGCTCAAGCGCCATCACCACCACATGACCAACGCGGCGAAGGCCCTGGGCCTTGAGCGCAGCCACCTCTACAAGAAATGCCAGCAGCTCGGAATCGATTTGCGGGCAATCCGGCAGGTGGATTGAGGCAGCTTACACCAAATGTTCGGCATGGCGACGGTTATGGATGACCTGCTGCCACACAAACGCGAGTAATGCAGCCGCGTAAATGATCGCCGTCAGCCTGCCATTTTGAGTCA
>Ga0307479_10001975_pt1 | contig 18733 bp, 8 predicted proteins | sample atmos_gasesECM4C_FD_203743 | JGI IMG/M metagenome (GOLD analysis project Ga0307479, IMG submission 203743) | Hardwood forest soil microbial communities from Morgan-Monroe State Forest, Indiana, United States - atmos_gasesECM4C_515 | ecosystem: Environmental > Terrestrial > Soil > Temperate... | reverse complement strand
TCGAGCGATTCTTTCGAGCTGATAAGGCGAGGTCGCGCGCGGACAGCGACGGAGGCGGCGCCGGGCTGGGCCTCTCCATCGCGCGTTGGATTGCGGAAGCTCATCAGGGGCGCCTGGAACTCACCCGCTCCGATGCATCCGGCAGCACCTTTACGGCCTATTTCCCCGCAAGTTCCACGGGCGCTGCTTCGGCGAGTCGTTAATCGTCCGTTTATGTTCCTCTCGCTAGCGTCATTTAGTCCAAGCTTCGGGAAGCCTCTCGTGTGGCTCAGGAGATTTGACCTGTGAACCTTGTGCCTACTCTAAGATCCTCGTTTTTCATGGCCGCGGCTGTCATTCTTCTTTGTACGCAGGGCAGTTTCGCGCAAGACGCGGCACCTCCTGCCCAGACTCCGCCCACGGAAACGGCAAAGCCGCAGGGAACCGCCCCGGGGGCGCCTGTGCGTCTCACGCTGCAAGACGCGCTCAACCTCGCACGAAAAAACAACACGCAGTACCAGGCCGCGGTCACCAACGCCGGGCTGGCTCGCGAAGATCGCACGCAAGCGCGAGATGCTTTGCTTCCCTCCGTTGCTTATAACAATTCGGCGATTTACACGCAGAGTGCGGGGCCCGGCCTGTCCAAAAACACTGGAGTTCCAGTCATCTTTATCGCCAATAACACAGTTCACGAGTACATCAGCCAAGCAAACATTCATGAATCGATTGATGTGGCGGCGGTTGCGGGGTGGCGCCGCGCTTCGGCCACGGCCGCGGTTGCTCGCGCGCAGGCAGAAATTGCATCTCGGGGTCTCGTCGTTACCGTCGTACAAGGCTTTTACAGCGTGGCCGCGGCTCAGCACAAGCTCGAAACGGCGAAGAGGGGCGCAGACGAAGGCGATCGTTTCATGAAGATCACGCAGGACCTCGAGCATGGAGGCGAAGTGGCACATTCCGACGTCATCAAGGCAGAACTTCAAATGCAGGACCGCCGCCGGCAGCTCCAGGAAGCCCAGCTTGGTTTACTCAATGCGCGTCTCGATTTTTCCGTCCTGATTTTTCCCGACTTTAACGATAACTTTGAGGTGGCGGACGATCTGCACGCGACCATCCCTTTGCCTACGCTTGCGGAAGTTCAGCAGCAAGCCGCACACGAAAATCCCGATATCCGCGCGGCTCTCGCAGCAGTCCAGGCATCTAACCACGACGTCTTGGGGGCCCGCGCAGGTTATTTCCCCTCACTTACCTTTGATTATTTTTACGGCATCGACGCGGCGCACTTTGCAGTGAATACCGCCGTTGGCAATCAGAAATTCTCGAATCTTGGTACTTCGATTGTCGGCTCACTAAACATTCCCATATGGAACTGGGGCGCCACGCAGAGTCGCGTCAAGCAAGCCGATTTGCGCCGTGCGCAGGCCAAGCGGGAACTTTCTTTCGCGCAGCGAAAACTCCTGGCGGAGATACGATCGCTCTACGCCGAAGCGGAAACAGCGCTCAATGAGCTGGGCGGCTTGAGCCGCTCGGCCGAACTCGCAGAGGACAGCCTTCGGTTGACGACGCTACGATATACGAACGGCGAATCAACTGTCCTGGAAGTCGTCGATGCGCAAACCACTTACGCGCAAGCGAACGCCGGCTATCAGGATGGCGCCGTGCGCTACCGCGTAGCCCTTGCGAACCTGCAAACACTGACAGGAGTATTGACAACGCCATGAATCCGAAAATGAGAACTCTCCACCACACCGACCGCTTTTCGCTGGCGATTGCTTGCGCGGCTCTTGCGATGCTCGTCGTTCTGAGTGGTTGCAGCAGCGCCGAGAAGGAAAAGGAGCCGGTCGCGGCCGTGCAGACCACGCCCGCGCAGAAAGGCCCCATCTCGCAAGTCGTTTCGGCCGAAGCTGTGGTCTTTCCCTTGCAACAAGCGACCATCGCTCCCAAGATCACCTCGACGATTTTGGAATTCAAAGTACAACGCGGGGACCGCGTGAAAAAGGGACAGGTGCTTGTCGTCCTGGAGAATAAGGATCTAGCGGCTGCGGCGGAGGCAAGCAAGGGGGACTTTGAACAGGCCGATGCTGGCTATGTCACCACCGTCGAAGCCAGTCTTCCGCAGCAAGTCCAAAAGGCCGAGCTCGATGCAGCAGCCGCTAAGGCTGGATTTGATGCGCAGCAGAAGGTCTACGACAGCCGCAAGGAACTCTTTCAGCAAGGCGCTGTTCCACGGCGTGATCTGGATTCCGCGGAAGTTGCCTTGGCCCAGGCGCGCAGCGTGAACGAGGTTGCGCAGAAGCAACTGGCAGACTTGCGTCGATTGGGGAAAGACCAAGCTCTAAAATCCGCCCACGGCTCGCGCTCGTCGGCCGAAGGACACATGCTGGCCGCGCAGGCGCAACTCAGCTACTCGGAGATCCGCAGCCCCATAGATGGTGTTGTAACCGATCGCCCTCTGTACACAGGGGATCTCGCAACCGCCAATCAGCCGATTCTCACGGTGATGAACGTGAGCAGACTGATCGCCAAGTCGCACATCGCGCAATCGGAGGCGGCGGTCCTGAAGGCCGGCAATCCCGCCGAACTGAAAATTCCGGCCCTGGATCATCCATTGAAAGGCCGCGTTACTCTCGTCAGCCCGGCCCTCGATCCGGGCAGCACGACCATTGAGGTTTGGGTGGAAGCCGCAAAGCCTGACCCAGCGCTCAGGCCCGGCATGACCGCGGAAGTGGCAATGACCGCGAAAACGGTGAAAGACGCACTCGTTGTGCCGGCGTCGGCAGTTTTCAAGAACGCTGAAGGCGCGGATTATGTGCTCCTGGCCGGCTCCGATGAAAAAGCCCATCAGAAGACAGTACAAGTGGGAATTCGCAATGCCGACCTGGCACAGATTTTGAGCGGCATAAGCGCCGGCGATCCGGTTATTACCACCGGCGGTTATGCGCTGCCCGACGGCACGCAGGTCAAGATCGAAAAGCCAGGGGCGGACGATAAAGCAGCCGCGGATAAAGGTGACAAAGTGGACGACAAAAAAGATCCGGCGGACGATAAGAAAGACGCAAAAGCCGGCAAAAAAGACATTAAAGCGGGCGGCGCCACAAAGCCAGCCCAGAAGGACAGGGAGTAGCCACGCATGGATCCCCGGTCAGAATCCCCTCGCGCGGTACAACCCGCTGCGGCCTGGTTTGAGCGGTTCTCGCGCCCCATCTTATTCTTGGTTGTGAGCATCACTCTTGTCGGCGCGTATCTTGCCCTTACGATTCCCATCTCCGTTTTTCCTAACACCGACTTTCCCCGCGTCGTTATCGGTGTGGACAACGGCGTCATGCCCATCGATCAGATGCTGGTGACGATCACGCGACCGATAGAAGAGGCCGTCAACAGCGTTCCCGGCTTGCTGAGGGTCCAATCCGTCACGAGCCGTGGCTCCGCCGAGGTCAATCTGTTCTTCGACTGGAATTCGGACATGATCCTGACCTTGCAGCGCGTCGATGCCGTCGTCGCGCGCTTGCAGACGGAGCTTCCGACGACGGCCAAGGTGGAAACGCACCGTATGACCTTCGCCGTGTTTCCCATCATTGCCTACAGCCTGACATCGGACACGGTCCCGCCGAACAAGCTCTGGGAAATCGCCACCTACGATCTTAAGCCGCGCATGAACCGCCTGGATGGTGTCGCCTCGGTGATCATTCAGGGCGGGCGCGTGCCCGAATTTCAGGTGATGCCCGATCCCGCGCGTCTTCTTGCCGCGGGCGTCACGGTAACCGACATTCTCGAGGCCATCCGCCGCACCAATCTGATTGACTCACCCGGCCTGCTTGAGAATGGCCATCAGCTCGTACTTGGCCTCATCAGCGGCCAGGTGCGCACGCCCGAGCAGATCGGCCAAATCGTGGTAAAGAATTCATCTGCCGGTGTACCGATTCGTCTTGGTGACATAGCAAAGATCGCATCTTCCGTCGCGCCGGTGTACACGGTCGTGACCGCCAACGGCAAGCCCGCTGTGCTCCTCAACGTGAACCGGCAGCCGGAAAGTAACACGCTCCAGGTAGCAACCGAAGTCCACGCGCTGATCCAGGAACTTAGTCCCACTCTTCCGCCGGGGGTCCGGCTGGAAGCCTTCTACGATCAATCGACCATAGTCCATGATTCCATTGCCAGTGTCCGCGATGCGGCGCTGCTCGGGCTGGTGCTTTCTTCCATCGTCCTCGTGCTCTTTCTCCGCGATTGGGGAAGTTCTCTTGTCGCTGGATTGGTCATCCCGGCCACGCTGTTCATCACTTTCATCGCCCTCAAGTTCACGGGTCAAAGCTTTAACTTGATGACACTCGGCGGACTTGCTGCTGCCGTCGGCTTGGTTATCGACAACGCCATCATCGTCCTCGAAAACATCGTTTTGCACCGTGACGCTGGGCAAAGCCGATTCCAGGCCATTCAAAGCGCACTGCGCGAATTAACCGCCCCTTTGATTGGCTCGACGATTACGCCGATGGTTGTATTTCTCCCGCTGGTTTCCATGACCGGTGTCACGGGAAGCTTCTTCCGAGCTCTCGCAATCACGATGACGGTCTCTCTATTCATTTCGCTGCTCTTGGCGATGTTCTGGACCCCGACCCTTAGTCAGTACTTCGTGCGGCGCAAGGACAAAGACAAGGACAAGGACACTGCCGAAGCTTCCGCCGCCACTTCCGAGGGCGAGCCGGACATGGCAAAGCTTCTCGCCGCCGAAGAAGCGCACCTTTCCGGCTTCTTCGGGCGCATCGTGGAGTTCTATACGCGAACGATGAAAGCGGCGCTGAAACGTCCGTGGGTCCTGGCGGCGAGTTCAGTCGTTATCATTGTTCTTTCGATTGTGTGTTACCTATCCTTGGGCAGCGACTTGCTCCCAGCGATGGATGAAGGCGGCTTCATTCTGGACTACTTCACGCCGCCGGGCAGTTCGCTTGCCGAATCCAACCGCATCCTGCTGCACATGGAGGAAATTCTGCGCGCTACGCCGGAGGTGGAAAACACTTCCCGCCGCACCGGTATGCAACTGGGACTCGCCGCCGTCACGGAAGCCAACAACGGGGACTTCACCGTTAAACTGAAGAGTAACCGTAAGCGGGATATTGACGACATCATCGCCGATATCCGCTCGCAGATTGAAGGGGACGAACCCGCCACCAAAATCGAGTTCGTTCAGCTCTTGCAGGACATGATCGGCGACCTGATCAGCCAGCCCCAACCCGTCGTGATTAAACTCTTCTCGCCGGACGGCAGGCTTTTGAACGAAACCGCCCCGCGTGTCGCCGGCGCGATTGGGAAAATTCACGGCGTCGTGGACATCCTCGACGGCGTTCAAAACACCATCAGCGGTCCGGCGGTGACGTTCCAGGTGAACCCCGCCGTGGCCGCGCGCGCGGGTTTCTCTCCGGAAGAGGTAGCCGTAGACGCATCGGCCATTCTGCAAGGTGAGCCAGCGCCGACTCCCGTCATTCTGAACGATCGTGCGTACACCATCCGCGTTCGTTTTCCCGAGCAGAGTCGTGCCTCCCTCGATCGCATGAGCAATACCTTGCTGGCGAGCTCGGCTGGACACACTGCCACGCTCGGCTCCTTGGCCACCGTCACCACGGATCCCGGCGAGACGGAAATTCGCCGGGAGAATTTGCAGCGCCTGGTTCAAGTTACCGCTCGTTTTGAAGGTGTGGACCTCGGCACCGGCATCGCCCTCGTGCAGAAAGCCGTGAACGATCTCCACCTGCCTTCGTCGATCCGCATCGAGTACGGCGGCTTGTACCAGGAGCAACAAAAATCGTTCCGCGATTTGCTGATGGTTCTATTTCTGGCGCTCGTACTTTTGTTCGTGGTGCTGCTTTTCGAATTCCGCACGTTCTCCGCGCCAGCAGCGATTCTTGCCTCCGCGCTGCTCTCGACATCCGGGGGCTTCTTAGCCTTATTGATCACCCGGACGACGTTCAATGTCGCTTCCTTCATGGGCATGATCATGATCATCGGCATCGTCGCCAAGAACGGTATCTTGCTTCTCGACGCGGAACATCGCTTCCGCGAGCTCGGTTTGTCCGCGGAAGACTCCATGATTCGGGCCGGCCGGCGTCGTCTGCGGCCCATCGCCATGACTGCGGTGGCTACTATCGCCGGCATGCTTCCTTTGGCCTTTGCGATCGGCTCCGGCTCGCAAATGCTTCAGCCTCTGGCGATCGCCGTCGTCGGCGGGCTCGTCAGTTCCATGGTGCTGTCCCTCATCTTCACGCCCGCCATACATTTCTATTTGCGGCCGAGGACCGCCGAGCGGGGGTAACAGACGATAAGACGGGCCTTGCCGACCCGGAAGTCCGGAAATAGTCAGGGCAAATGAAAATCCTTGTTGTGGAAGATGAAAAAAGCATGGCGCAAGTCCTTCGGCGAGGGCTGGAAGAAGACTGCCACGCTGTCAGCTTAGCGGCTGATGGCCGATCCGCCCTGGAGTTAGCAGAAAGCAACGTCTTCGATCTCATCCTTCTCGACGTGATGCTTCCCGGAATGAACGGGCTCGAGGTTGCCCGGCGGCTACGTGAAAGCCGGCAGGACACTCCCATCCTGATGCTTACGGCGTGCGATGCCGTGCCCGATATCGTCAAGGGTCTCGACGCGGGTGCCGACGATTATCTTACGAAACCCTTCTCCTTTGCCGTGCTTTTGGCGCGCATTCGCGCTCTTGACCGCCGCCGCACGGAACTCCGCACTCATTCGCTCCGCGTTGCGGATCTGAGGCTGAATATCATGGAGCGGCGGGTCTTCCGAGGCCAGCGGGAGATCCATCTCACACCCACGGAATTTCGCCTCCTCGAATTTCTCATGCGCCGGGACGGAAAGGTTGCTTCACGCCACGCCATCCTCGAGGCCATTTGGGGTCCGGAGGAAAACGTCGAGGAAAACACTTTGGACGCTTTTGTCAGGCTGCTTCGCCGAAAAGTCGATGAAGGCGAGCCCGTGAAACTCATTCACACCATGCGCGGATTCGGCTATTGTCTCGAGCCGGACCCGCAATGATGAAGCTACCTCTTCGGGCGCGCATCACCACCTGGTACTTCGCCGTTCCTGCCGTTTCTTTCGCCGCGTTCGCTTGGATTTTCGACTGCGGATTCCGGCGCTAACACAGGGTCTTACAGATAGATGACCGAAGTCATGCCTCCTCTTCATTCCGCCTGCGGGCAAACATGAAAATCTATTCAGGTCAATTTTAACCAACCATTCATCTCCGTTCATCTCCCGTCTATGTTCTTCCTTCCCAATAGGGTCGCTCAGCGGGTGTAGGTCGCGTGTGTAATCGGACCTCCTTTTCACAGATTACGATGTGCAGGCGGCATACGGCGAGTTTCAACCGTGCGTAAGCCAGGTTCGGCAGCTGCCCTCGGTTGCCGCCCACAGCGGGAATTGCGGGTGCAAAAAAAATGAACAATGCCGCGTTGTCTGGCAAGCCATGTGAAGTGAAAGGATCAGTCATGGACAGAAAGAAATGTCGGTATTCGCTGTTTTTCGTGGCCTTTTTGTTAAACGTGCTCTGGCCTTCTTCAGCCGCCGCGCAGGCAGGCGCGGGCATGATCACCGGTACCGCCACTGATGCCGATCACGACGTCCTCCCCAGCGCGCCGGTGAAGCTTGACCCCGGCAACATATCCGTCGCCACAAACGGGCAGGGTGAGTTTACGATCGCAAACGTTGCGCCAGGCACCTATACCCTCACCGTCAGCTACATCGGGTTTTCGCCCTTCACGGCAAGCGTGACGGTAACAGCGGGCCAGGTGGCTAAGGTGGATGCCGTTCTAGCTGTTGCCACGCAGAACGAACAAGTCGTCGTGACCGCGGGGCGCTCCTACGGTGAAGCTGAGTCGGTCAACGAAACACGCGCCTCGGACACTCTCGTCAACATCCTGCCAGCTGTGGTCATTCAGAGCCTGCCAAATGCCAATATCGCCGATGCCGTGGGCCGCCTCCCGGGAGTCACGCTGGAGCGCGACGAAGGCGAAGGCAAGTACGTGCAGATTCGCGGCACCGAGCCGCGGCTCAGCAATCTCACCATCGACGGTGTCGTTGTTCCTTCTCCAGAAGGCCTCGTCCGCCAGGTGAAGTTAGATACTATTCCAGCGGACCTGATTGAATCGGTGCAGATCAACAAGACACTGCTCCCAAATATGGATGCTGACGCAATCGGAGGTTCCGTGAACCTCGTCACTAAGACGGCCAACGAGCGGCCCACGCTTTCGCTTTATGGAGCTGGGGGATTTACGCCGATTATCAACACCGTTCCTGTCTCGGAGTTCGGCGCCACCCTGGGGCAGCGTTTCGGGAGAGCGAAGCGGCTCGGCGTAATTGTAAGCGGCTCATACGATTACAACGGACGAGGGATCGACGATGTTGAGCCTGTTCCTGCGATTCTGCCTGGGACCACGCTTACTCCTGCCTTCAACTTTATCGCGATCCGTCAGTACAAGTACGACCGCAATCGCTACGGCATTGGCGGCAGCTTGGACTACAAGTTAAACGAAACTTCCTTTATTTACGCCCGAGGGTTGTACTCCGATTTCAAAGACAATGGCTGGCGCTGGGAGTACCAACTCAATGACAACACTTCAGGCTTGGGCCAGCCTCCTGGGTCCACCCTACCAGGTCCCCTCGTCCCGGCGTTCACGACCGAGAGGCGCGATGGGCATTTTCAGATCGCGCACCTGTTGGTGGGCGGGAATCACGTAATGTCAAAATACTGGTTCAATTGGGGCGTGTCTGCATCTCGTTCCGAATTTCATAATCCGCTCAATGGCGGAGAGTCCATTACAACTTTCACCTCGACCCTGGCTGCCAGCAACTGCCAGTACGACTCGGTTGCGACCAAGAATTTCTATCGGCCTCAGTTTACGCCCGCTTGCTTTCAGGAAGCGTACAATCCGGCCCTTATGCAACTCACGTCGGTTGCTGACGCCGCGCACGGGAAGGCGTCGCAGCTCAATCTGGCGGCGTTTTTGTCTGCGGCCAGGAACTATCATCTGGGCTCGCACTCCGGCACCTTCGAGATGGGATTCAAAATCCGGAATCAACACAAGTTTGATAATTCCTTCGAAATTGACTACTTCCCGGTCGTTCCGGGCGGCGCGCCCCTGCAGAGCGCGTTCAAGACCGTCCTGACAAATTCGAACTATTATGATGGCTCCTACCAGCTTGGACCTACGACAAGCTGGGAGCAGACCGTTGCGTTCCGGAACGCCAACCCTCTGCAGTTCAACATTCCCCCGGGCTCTCAGAATGCTCCGCAAGGCGGCAACAACAACAACTTCGATCTGGTCGAGCGCATTACCGCCGGCTACTTCATGAATACGTTTGACTTTGGCCGCTTCCGGCTGATCGCCGGCCTGCGAATTGAGGGCACCCAGGATAACACCGTCAGTTTTGACGCAACGAATATGACCGCCGTTAATCCCAACGGCACGCTTTCGAAAATAGGCGGCGCCACTTACGTTAACTATTTGCCGAGCGCCACGCTTCGGGTCCGTGTGGATAAGAGCTCCGACTTTAGGCTTGTGTACAGCCGCGCGCTCAATCGTCCCGACCCACAGACTTTAACTACCTCGTTTAGCGTGGACACAAGTTTTACGCCTCCGCAAATCAACCTTGGCAACGGCACGCTGAAACCTGAGCGCGCAAACAACTACGACGTGCTTTATGAACGCTACCTTACCCCTCTCGGGCTGGTGCAAGCAGGTTTCTTTTACAAGTCGCTAATCACGCCGATTGTGACGGATTTGGTGCCCGGCACCACTACATGCCCGACAGGATTCAACCCTTGCACGTTTAGCACGCCGGTAAACGCGGGTAGTGGAGATATATATGGCTTCGAGGTGGGCTTTATTCAACATTTCACCTATCTCCCCGGCGTTCTTCGGGGGCTCGGCGTATCCGCGAACTACAGCCGAACCACCTCGCAGGCTAACCGGGTGAGCCCGCTACGCACCGACAGCCCGGCATTGCTGCGCCAAGCCCCGGATACTTGGAACATCAGTCCGACGTTTGACCGCGGCCGAATCTCGATTCGCGTGGGTTTGTCTTACAATGGTAGGAACATCTTCGCCTACGCGTACCAGAACCTCACGCGTGACCCCACCGTGACCGGTGATCCCTCGGGCAGAACAATTGTCCCCATTACACCTACGCCGCCGATCAACGGGCCTGCGGGCGATCAATATCTGTACCCGCACTTCCAAGTAGACGCCCAGGGCAGCTTCCGAATCCGGCGGGGTCTCGAATTTGTTGCCGCAGGTCTCAACCTAAATAACGAGGTCTTCGGGTTCTACAACGGAAGCAACCCCTTTTTCATTCAGCGTGAGTACTATAAGCCGACCTACACTTTCGGTTTCCGTTGGGAACCCTTCCTTGGTCGGAGATAAGCGCAGCAACTCGTGCCGTCAGATTGTTGCGGATCGCGGGGCCCAACTTAACAATTAATCGTGGGTGGTGAACTCGGCTCATCGTCCTCGTTTCCTGTATCCCCAATTTGTCCTAGGTTTCTGGTTGCTCCGTCCATGGTTCTGAAATCCGTTCCGGTCGTATTTAACCCTCGATATATATCGCATTGATATGCCGTTCTTATTTTTCGTTCCAAATGAGCTTGACCGGCGGGGTGCCGTGTCATGGGTGTGGTTGTATCTGCCTGAACAGCAGTCTGGCATATCGATAACTTTCTTCAATCGCACTGAGGGGGTGTATCCATGTCCCATTCAAAAAAATATTTTCTTAGTCTCTTTGTATTTCTCGCCCTGGCACTGCCATCCCTTGCGCAGACGGACCGTGCCACGCTGGAAGGCACGGTGACAGACAAGAGCGGCGGCACAATTATCGGTGCGAGTGTGAAAATTTCAGAGGTGAATACCGGCCTCAGCCAGGTACGCAAAACCAACTCGAACGGCTATTACCGGTTTCCTGGCCTCGCGGTTGGTGAGTATACCATCACTGTTTCAAGCACCAGCTTTAAGGCGAAGGTTTTTGATCACGTCGCACTCCAGGTAGGCGAAACTCACACACTTGATGTCCCCATGGAAATCGGCTCGATCGAGGAAACAGTGGAAATCAAAGCTGATGCTTCGCCTGCGGAGCGCAGCTCCGCGGAAGCGGCAACCGTCATTCGCGCCGATCAAATTCTTAATCTGCCCAATAACGGGCGCGATTGGGCCAGCTTTACGCTTCTCGCACCTTTTGCACAAGACGATGGTGGCGGGGATCAACGAACGATTCGTTTTGCAGGGCGCGCTCGCGACGACAATAATTTCAATTTCGACGGTGTAGATGCAGGCGGCATCCAGGAGCAAGCGCAGAAATCACAAACCCGCTTGCAGATATCTCAAGATGCAATCGCCGAATACCGCGTAAATAGCGCGCTATACGACGCCGAATATGGCACACAAGCCGGGGGACAGATCAATGTCGTCACAAAGTCGGGCTCGAACGAGTTCCACGGTACCGCCTTCGGTTACCTGAGAAATTCTGTTTTCGATGCCCGCAACTTCACCGATTTCGATCTCAATGGTAATCCAGCCATACCACCTTTCCGAATGGGTCAATTCGGCATGACTCTTGGCGGTCCGATAAAGAAAGACAAAGCCTTTTATTTCCTAAACTATGAAGGCTTGCGGCAATTGCAATCTGGGGTCACGCAAGCCACGGTTCCGACCGCGGCCATCGCGCAGCAGACTCTGGCTGCTTCTCCGCAGATGTGCTCCGTTTTGCAAGCCTTTCCTTGGCGCGCCTCAACCGGCACGATCGGAGGCTGCGCGCCCAAATTCGTTTTCCCGGACGGTTCATTCACCAATGTTGGCCAGTCCTCCGATTCCGATCTTTTCACGCACGCGGCGCCCACTACTGTCAACGAGGACACCTGGCTAGTGCGCGTCGATTATAAATTCAGCGATAAGACAACCCTATACGGCCGGGCACAGCGTGACATCAGTCTCGTGAACGGGCCAAACGGTACTTCTGTCGCACTGGATCGGGTTCGGACCATCAACCACCCGGCAAACTACTTCATCGCGCTGCAGCACACTTTCTCACCGAACGTGGTTAACGAAGTTAAGGTGTTCGTGAACAGATCGCCCTTCATCAATCCCCAGGCTAGTGTTCTGCCTTATTCCGTCACGACCAACGACTGGACCACCATCAATAACAATAATGCCGACCACGAGGTCGGCACCACCTACGGAGTCATTGACAATCTAACCTGGACCCGCGGTAGGCATACCTTTAAGACTGGCATCGAGATTCGCCGAATTCGCCTCAATCAAGGGAAGACTGCCGATAACCAGCTCTACTTTACCGATAACTCCAGCACCGCAAATACCCTGTTCGTAAGTGGGCAGATATCCGAATTGCTATTCAACGCTCCCTGGTGCTGCCACAAGTACCGCCGCACATTTTTCCTTCCGTACTTCCAGGATGAGTGGAAAGTGCGTCCGAACCTTACGCTGAACCTCGGTCTCAGGTGGGAGTACTATGGCGTCGCAACCGAAAAAGACGATCGAACGACCGTATTTGATTTGAGTCAATTTCACGGCGCGTGCCTAGGATCCGGTTCATTTAACACGCCATTCACCGTTCCAATCAACACGCCGCCTTGTCCGAAAAATCCCGCGCTCTACAATTCCAATTACAAGAATTTTGATCCCCGCGTGAGCATTGCCTGGGCGCCCAGCGCAATGCACGGGAAAACTGTCATTCGCGCGGGGTTTGGCATCTATCACGGCGCGGCGCAAAACGACGACCTGAATGCCGGACTGGAGAGCGACACGTTCCGCGTGACTTTCAAGCCAGCATCCGGCATGACGCCGCTTATTCCTGCCTACCAGCAGGAGTTTCCGGACTTGACTGCCATTCCTCCCGGCAATACCGCTCCGGCCCACCCTCGCGGATTGCAACGCGAGGGGCGTCGTGACCTCTACGCAGAAACCTGGGGTCTCACCGTGGAACACCAACTCCCGGCAAGCTTTCTTTTCTCTGCCGCTTATCTTGGGAGCCGTGGTGTGAGGCTATTTTCACGAGGTGCTGTCAATCTTTGTATCGGGCAACTCGATCCTACAAACGGCCTTTGTGCTCGCCCGTTGGATCAGTATTTTCCCGGAATTGGCACGATACCCAATCCCAACGGGACAACGGACCCAGCCAACACTGCGGACCCCTACGGATCTGTCGACTATAAGTCGGATGTCGGTTCGAGCAGTTACCATGCCCTGCTTCTTACACTCGAGCGGCAGTTCACGAATGGATTCTCCTTACAGACCCGCTACACCTGGTCCCACTCCATCAATGACGGAGCAGTGGGCGGCGGTGAATCCAACGGGCCGCAAAACGTGAATTGCCTTCCCTGCGACAAAGGGCCCAGTGTGTTCGACATTCGGCACAATTTCACCGCCAACGCCGTCTACGAACTGCCTTTTGGACCCGGAAAGGCCCACCTGCAACAAAGTGGGCTGATTGGAAAATTGGTCGGCGGCTGGAGTTTTGGCGGATTGGGCATCTGGCACACCGGCCATCCCTTGACAGTCACTATGAATCTCTCCGGAAACGACACGTTTCGCCTCCCCGATGGGAACGACCAAACCAACCAGCGGCCCGATGTCGTTCCCGGGGTGCCTTTGACCTTGTCTGGCGGCGGCCACAACAATGTACCGCTGGTCAATCCTGCTGTCTTCCAGCTTCCCCCGCTGGCAACAGATGCGAATGGTAACGATTTGTTTAAGCGATTCGGCAACGCGAGCAATGGCATCTTCCGCGCCTTGCATGCCTGGCAAGTCGACATTGCTTTGATGAAAGAGACTCGGCTTTCCGAACGTTTTTCTCTTCAGTTCGGTGTTCAGGCCTTCAACGTATTCAACCATGTGCAACTCGGCGATCCGAATACGCTTGCGTTTGATTTCACGCAGGCCGTGGACGCCTTGGGAAACCCCATCCCGCACCAGTATCTACTGGTACCTCAGTCCAATTTTGGCGTCATCACATCAACCAATAACTTCAATACGAATAATGACAATGCAGCCTCTCCGAACACAGGCACAGGTTTGCCGCGGCAACTCCAGTTCATGCTGCGGATCAAATTTTAACCGTCCTGAAGAAAGATCGGAGCACGGACGTATTTTCATTTACTTTACTTAACTCTGCAGTTCTCAATAGGCTGAAGATGTTTTCAGGCTGTATTTAACCTGTGTTTATGCGCGCTACCGTCGCTCTCTCTTCGGCTCACGCGCATTTTTTATTGTTTCTTCTTAGTTTCTTTTTCGGCGGCAGCCGGTACGGCCGGAGCGTTGCTCAGTGCCGCTTTCACCGCCGGCGAAATCTTGTCCGCATTCGCCAGCAACTGGCTCACCTGCCAGAGTTGCTTATCCGTCAAGCGTCCTTTGAAACCCGGCATTCCCGTCATTCGAATGCCATTCTCGGCTTTCCAATGCGTTTCCCACGCGGGATCATCCGTCACGCCCGTGCCGTGGAACATCTCTGGGGGATCCGGATACATTCCTTGCGCGATCGTCGTTTTCTCTTCTCCGGGCAATCCATGACACACCGCACAGTTCTGCTTGTAAACCTCTGCGGCAGCCAGGTAGTTCGACTCATCCGCTGGTACCAATGACTCCTTTGGCCCATCTTTCTGGATACGCGCGTTGAGCGCGCCGTGCGCGAGTTTCTTCTCAAACGGCAGTGGCGGCTCAGTCACGCCCACCGGCGCACGTCCGGTTGTAAAGTAGAACCACACGCTGGACATCACCAGCGCCACGCCAACCAATACTCCAATCACAAGCCCTTTGAACATGTATGGTTTCCGCCTCTCTCTCTGAGTTTTCCATTCAAACTTGTTCGACGCTACGGAATCGCCCACAGTCTACTTTTTCATTCCATATCTGCATACTATAAAATGCTCACTCCTCAAAACTCGCGCTAATTTGCATCCCGCCAGTTGCATTCCCCTGCTCCGGCGAGCATCGCCTGCTGGGGGAAATCCGCTCTCCGCCGTCGTAACCTTTCTCACCGAAAAGCCGTCCAATCTATGCGTAGCCCGCCATCTGCGGAACGCTGCCGGTAAGAATAATTGCAGCCTTTGGGGTGACTGCCCGCGAAAGTCTTGCCTTGGCAGACTCGCTTACAACGTCCCGCGGCACACGATAGGAGCGTAGGAATGGGCCAACTCAAGACCGTTGACCTCCCGGAGCATGGAACGCGCGGTGAATCCTCTGCCAATTCTTCCTCGCCCGCTCCGAAGAGTCGCGCATGGCTCTGGATTCTCCTCCTCGCCGCCGTTGTCGCGGGTGTTTGGTATTATCGCAGCGCGCGCGCCACCAGTCAGGCGCAGGATTCCGCATCTGCGGTCGCCAAGGGGCGCTCCGGGCCGGGCCAAGGCGGCTTCATCGTGCCGGTCGTCGTCGCTACCGGGCAACGCGGCGATCTTCCCGTTTACTTCAATGGCCTCGGCACCGTGACTGCCTTCAACACCGTCACTGTGCGCAGCCGCGTTGACGGCCAGCTCATTAACGTCGCCTTTACGGAAGGGCAATTCGTTCACGAGGGAGCTCTCCTCGCCGAGATCGATCCGCGGCCTTTTCAGGTGCAGCTCGAACAAGCGCAGGGCCAGCTCGCCAAGGATCAAGCGCAACGCACAGACGCCGAAGTCAATTACGATCGCTTCAAGCTGCTCTTCAAGGAAGGCGTCATTCCCCAGCAGCAGCTTGATACACAAGCGGCGCTCGTCGGCCAGTTTGACGGCGCCATCCGTTCCGATCAGGGGCAAATTGACAACGCCAGGCTCCAGCTCACCTACAGCCGGATTACCGCTCCGATTAGCGGACGTATCGGTCTCCGTCTTGTGGACGCCGGTAACATCGTGCACGCCACCGACACCAACGGCCTTCTCGTCATCACGCAGCTTCAGCCCATCTCCGTCATCTTCAGCTTGCCGCAGGACCAGCTCCCCCAGGTTGTCGCCAAGCTCCGCGCAGGCGCTCCGCTTCCCGTCGAAGCCTACGACCGCGACGACACCGCCAAGCTCGCCACCGGCAAGCTCGCCACCATCGACAATCAGATCGATCTCACCACCGGGACTTACAAGCTCAAATCCATCTTCAGCAACGAAAACAACTCGCTGTTTCCCAATCAATTTGTCAATGTGCACCTTCTCGTGGATACCAAGCGCAATCTGATCATCATTCCCGCCGCTGCAATCCAGCGCGGCCCGCAGGGCACTTACGTCTATGCCGTTGCTACCGGCAACATCGCAAAGATTCATGTCGTGACCATCTCTCAGGTGACTGGCAACGACGTAGGTCTCAGCGCGGGACTTAATCCCGGCGAATCCGTAGTTATCGACGGCCAGGACAAACTTCAGGATGGCAGCAAGATCAATCCCTCCAATTCTTCCTCCAACGGCGCGACGAACGGTGCTGCAAATGCAAGCGGCCAGCCATCCGGCAAGACTAAGGGAAGCACCCAATGAGCATTTCGCGGCCGTTCATTCTTCGGCCGGTGGCCACCACTCTCTTGATGGTTGGCGTTCTCCTCGTCGGCTGGGTCGCCTTCCGGCAATTGCCGATCTCTGCGTTACCCCAGGTCGACTATCCCACGATTCAAATACAAACCTTTTATCCCGGGGCCAGCCCGGACGTCATGGCTTCCTCGGTTACCGCGCCGCTCGAACGCCAGTTCGGCCAGATCCCCGGGCTGAACCAGATGACCTCCACCAGTTCCTTTGGTAGCTCGATTATCACGCTCCAGTTCGGTCTGGACTTGAGCATTGACGTTGCGGAGCAAGGAGTTCAAGCCGCTATAAATGGCGCTTCCAATCTTCTTCCTCAAGGTCTTCCCAACCCTCCGATTTATAGCAAGGTCAATCCTGCCGACGCCCCCATCATGACCCTCGCGCTCACTTCAGCCTCTCTCCCTCTCTCCAAAGTCGAGGACCTTGCCGACACCACCCTGGCCCAAAAAATTTCTCAGCTCTCTGGCGTCGGACTCGTCAGCATCAGTGGGGGCCAGCGCCCCGCCGTGCGCATTCAGGCCAATCCCACAGCGCTCGCTTCTTACGGGCTTAGCCTCGAAGACCTCCGCACCTCGCTCAGCCAGGCCAATGTCGATCAGGCCAAGGGTACTTTCGACGGCCTCCATCAGGCCTATACCATCGGGGCAAACGATCAGTTGATCTCCAGCGATACCTACCGCCCCGTTATCGTGGCCTACCGGAACGGCGCCCCCGTGCGCCTCACCGACGTCGCCACTGTTCTGGACGGCGTGGAAAACGTCAAGCAAGCCGCCTGGGCCAATCTGAACCCTGCCGTCATTCTCAATATTCAGCGGCAACCCGGCGCGAACATTATTGCCGTTGTCGATCGCGTCACAAAACTTCTGCCCCAGCTTAAAGGGGCGCTTCCCGCCGCGGTTAAGGTGGACATTCTCACCGACCGCACCACTACCATTCGCGCTTCCGTCAATGACGTGCAGTTCACGCTGGTGCTCACCATCGGCCTCGTCGTGATGGTCATTTTTCTTTTTCTTCGCAGTGTCCGCGCCACCGTTATTCCCAGCGTGGCTGTTCCCCTTTCTCTGATCGGCACCTTCGCGGTGATGTACCTCCTGGGCTTCAGCCTCAACAATCTTTCGCTCATGGCCCTCACCATTTCCACCGGCTTCGTCGTCGACGACGCCATCGTCATGATCGAAAATATCAGTCGCTACATCGAAGCGGGGGACTCGCCCCTTCAGGCCGCCCTCAAGGGCGCCGAGCAAATCGGTTTTACCATCGTTTCGCTAACCGTCTCGCTCATCGCCGTGCTTATTCCTCTTCTCTTCATGGGTGATGTCGTCGGGCGTCTCTTCCGCGAGTTTGCCGTCACTCTTGCCGTTACCATTCTCGTTTCCGCCTTTGTCTCCCTCACCCTCACTCCCATGATGTGCGCCAAACTCCTTCGCCTTCATAAGAAAGAAGACGAGGGATGGTTCTATCGCAAATCTGAGGATGCATTCAACTCCGTCATCGCTTTCTACGGCCGTACGTTGCAGTTTGTCCTGCGTTTTCGCACCACCACGCTGCTCGTCACCGTCGCTACTCTTGTGGGCACCATTCTTCTGTACATCTATGTCCCTAAAGGATTTTTCCCCGTGCAGGACACCGGCGTTATCCTTGGCGTTTCCGAAGGCGAGCAGAACACTTCTTTCGCCGCCATGGCCAAGCGCCAGCAGGCTTTGGCCGGTGTCATCCTCAAGGATCCCGCCGTGGAGAGTCTCTCTTCCTTCATCGGCATTGACGGCACAAACACCACCCTCAACAGCGGCCGCATCCAAATCAATCTGAAGCCGCTCGCGCAGCGCAAAATCAGCGCCTCCGATGTCATCCGCCGGCTGCAGCCCGCCGTCGCCCAGGTTGATGGCATCTCGCTCTTCTTGCAGCCCATCCAGGACCTCACCGTCGAAGATCGTGTGAGCCGCACCCAATTTCAATACAGTCTCGAAGACGTCGACCCCAAGGAGCTCGCTTACTGGACCGCCCGCTTTATTGATAAATTAAAAGCGCTACCCGAGCTGCGCGATGTGGCCAGCGACCAGTTGAACCAGGGCCTCGTCGCCGCGCTCACCATCGACCGCGACTCCGCTTCGCGCCTCGGCATTCTTCCCGCCGATATTGACAACACTCTTTACGACGCTTTCGGCCAGCGCCAAGTCTCCACCATCTTCACTCAGCTCAACCAGTATCACGTCGTCTTGG
>Ga0307479_10001974_pt1 | contig 18734 bp, 14 predicted proteins | sample atmos_gasesECM4C_FD_203743 | JGI IMG/M metagenome (GOLD analysis project Ga0307479, IMG submission 203743) | Hardwood forest soil microbial communities from Morgan-Monroe State Forest, Indiana, United States - atmos_gasesECM4C_515 | ecosystem: Environmental > Terrestrial > Soil > Temperate... | reverse complement strand
TAGACCTGTGTTCTTCGCGTGGCCAGGTGCGCGCGGTAGACACCGAGCCATTCGTCGAGAGAAACCTGGCCGGGCGCAGTCGCTTCGGCTACCGGCGCGTAAGCCAGCGCGCTGCCTTCCCGCAAGGCGAGCAGGCGGGCGGGCAGCGCAGCCTCCCCTATGGGTACGGCCACCAATCGAGGAGAATGCCGGGCCACTTTGAGGAGTCGAACGCTGTCCGCGATAGTCTTGGCTTGCGCCGCAATCTTCACGGCATCGACTAACCCGTGCCGGGCCACCGTGATCCTACGGGACAGGTTCGGCGTCCGATCGAAATCATGGATCGAAAGCAAGATGCGGCCAGGGACGGGAACGGACCGCAAAAAACCTTCGGGGAGTTCGCGGAAGGTTTCCATCTCCACATCGCACCACTGGCAGCCGGCCTCGCGAGCTTGCGTGAGCCAGTACAGCTGACTAGCAATGTCTCCGGAAAACTTGCCGCCGCCTTCTGTGCGGCGGCACGTGGCCAGAAATGTAGTGCTTCGGAATGCGTGGTTCTTGAGCCACCGGAGAAAACGCGAGCGCTCGGCGTCGTCTCGCAGCCAATCTAGGCGCAGCTCGACGGTCGGAGTAGACCGCAGGGCGAGACGCACAAGGTTGGCCATCTTCGCGGCGGTGGCGGCCGCCACGACCGCACAAACCCTCCGGACTCCTGTTCCAAAGAGACCCATGCCCAACCCGCTGTGCCCCGTGGTTGCCAAACTGCTGAAAACACGGCTTCTAGTATGCAGTATCAAGAGTGTAAAGCAACCCGGGGCTATGGGTTGACGCGGGGAATGGGCCTTGCTATTTTCACTAGGAAAAGCCCCAATAGACCGGTAGGGGTTGTCTTCGAAGGAGTCAAGGAATGCGCGCGAAAATAGCGGCGTTGTCTCTGGTGGTCATGATGGGCGCAACAGGCAGTGCGGCGCAGCAGGCGGCCGAAACTGTAAGGTATGTTCGCAAAGCGCCCGATTACAACATGATGAACTGCTCGGGATTCGCTACGGACAAGATGCCGGATGAGTTCCACTTGATTTCCGGCGAGCAATCCAATTACAAGATGACCTTTGTGCAGGGCGATTACGTGTATATCAACCGCGGCCAAGACAAGGGCGTCCGCGTTGGTGACCGTTTTTCTGTGTTGCGTGCGGATGATTACTTCGGAGATGTGCCGTGGTTCAAGTGGCAGGATAAGCTAACGAAGGCTATGGGTAAGACGTATATTGACGCCGGGCAAGTTCGTGTGGTTAGTGTTCAGCCAAAGACATCCATTGCCCAGATAATTTTCTCTTGCGACTACATGCAACGAGGAGACATCGTTCTTCCCTACCAGGACCGCCCTGCGCCCCCGTTCAAGGATCCAGCGGCCGAGTTTGACCATTTCGCTCCGGTGAGCGGCAAGCCCGTAGCGATGTTGGTGGCCTCAAAGGATCATGCCGATCAGCTGGGGCAGAACAACTCGGTCTACGTCAATCTGGGGACCAATCAGGGAGTGAAAGTCGGCGACTACTTCCGTATTTTTCGGTATCAAGGAACGAGAGTCGAGACGGTGCCGCAGACCGTGGATTTTCAATACAAAATGTATGGCTTCGGTAGCGCGCCGCAGCGCTATCAATGGAATGACCTGCCCCGCGAGATTCTTGGCGAAGGGATTGTCATCCTTGTGAGCCATAATTCCTCGACCATAATGATCACTTTGAGCTCCTCGCAAATCTACGTTGGCGACTACATCGAAGTCGAATAACCGAATCGCGTTTCTTGAGTTGCTATGGCCCGCCGCGGCAATGCCGCGCGGGCCATTTTCCTTTGTGGGGATAAACCCGAAGAAGCAGGTTTACGTATGCGCAATCAGGCGGTCCGGGAAAGAGAACTTTCAGAGAAAACCTCGCATGTAAATCCAAAGATGCGGGTTTCCGGATCGCTCCATGCCTCACGTCTTAGTCCAGCCTTCCGGCATGTCTCTTCAAGAAATTGCTCCCGTGTGAGGCGATGTTCGACGGCGACTTGGGGAAGCAAGAGCCCGCGTTGCGCGTGATTCACGATCAGAAGACCGTGGCGTCCGATTTCAATGGTTTCCGGGCTGATAGGCGCCAGAGGTGAAAGCAAGGAAATCTCGATGCCTAAATCCGCAAGCTGCGTTTCTTGCAAGGGTGTAAACCGGGGATCTTCCAGCGCCGCGCTTACCGCGCAGCGGGCCACGGCCTCTCCCAAAGACTCGCTTGGTTCTGTCACACCGATGCAACCCTGCAAATGCCGGCCGACGTGAAGTGTCACAAACACGCCACGCCGTTCGCCGAAGATGCCCTCGCGTGGGATGAAGCTGGGCAACTCGCAATGAGACACTGCCGTGACAACAGACCGGCGGGCCAATTCCAGCAGGGCGGACTGCTCTGCTTCAGAGAGGGACGGCATCCTGGGACTTCTTTTGGGCTTCCATCATGCGCAGCTTGCGCCGCTGCTTGATGCTGTCGTCCACGTGGCTCCAGAAGCGCAGGAAATACTGCGCTGCGGAGACGAGCGCGCTAATCACCACAAGCCAGAGCAGCAGGAGCGCAAGGGGTTTCAGCGAAGGGTGGCGGGCGCCGACGATAACAATAGCCACAGCGCAGACCTGCAAAACCATTTTTGTCTTGCCAAGCGTCGACGCCGCAATGGTAAAGCCTTCGGCCGAAGCGATATTCCGCAAACCCAGCACCGTAAACTCGCGCCCGATAATAATCACCACCATCCACGCGGGAACGAGATGCATGTCCACCAGAGCGACAAACGCCGCAGAAATCAGCAGCTTGTCGGCGATGGGATCGAGGAGAATGCCCAGCGTGGTTACCTGGAGCCGCCGCCGCGCCAGGTACCCGTCCGCCCAATCTGTTGCGGCGGCCAGCAACAGGATGAGGACGCCCCACACTTCGAAATGCATGGTGAAGCCAAGCAGTTCCACGGTCGGACTGCGGGTCAGGAGAATCACGATGAGCACGGGAACGAAGAATATCCGCAGGAGCGTCAGTGAGTTCGGAAGATTCATGGGTGCATGACGGCGGGGTGCCGCCCCGTGGCTTGAGCCACCGCATTTTCACTATAGACCTGGGCAAAAGAAGCGTCAACCCGTCTGAAGGTAGATAAGGCAGGAGAGGTAGAAGGCAAACGCGCGAGTTGCAGCCCATGCGGAAAGGTCCGAGCGGCTGATTTTGTCCCGCCTCTGGGGCTTCCCTAGGTACCACCGGGTTAACAGTCTCCCCTCCAAGGGGATCCCGACCTTAGTGCATCTGCTTGTGACGGGTGCTGCAGAACTGTGCAAATGTGCCGGTAGACTTGGATGCAAGAAGAAACTCCAAGCAATAGTATTAAAGAGAAATAAAGAGCAATAACCTGTTTATTTCTAATAGAATGCGGGGACTGGAACAGTCACTAGCCGGTAAGAAGGAGGCGAAGCAGTAGCGCTTTGCGGCAATGCGGCGTTCAGGTTTCCACAGAGTTTTCCACAGGAAGTCGTGCATACCACCTACTGCAGCGTACGCCTTCCAAGTGCCGGAGAATGAACGACTAACACGGGTTTCCTCTGTTAATTACATCGTCATCGCACTGAACGACGCGACCTCCGTAGCACGTTGCGGAAAAAGCTCCGAAGCATAGTCCCACGCGGGTGTAGAGTCACTCGCGCCAAAGAACTGTTTTCAGCGAACGCTTTCACAACTTCCTGATCTTGCGTGACATACGCAAGTTTAGCTCTCATTATACGCAGGTGAATTCGTCTCGCGGATTTACGGGACCTAGGTGTGCGAGCGAGTCAATTGTGACCATCCAGATAGGCGTCGAATTGCGCGAGGGATTCCGGCATATTTTTGCGGCCAAAGCCGAAGCGGATAAAGCCCGGCTGGTCGTAAACGCTGCCCGGCAAGAGTAAAACTCCCGCCTCGCGCGCCACTTCTTCGCAAAAAAACAGCACATCCCGGTTTCGTTTGTACCGCACAAAACCGATGGGGCTCGCGTTGGGCTTGACCCACTCGAAGAGACTGGAACGCTGGCGAAAGAAAGCATCGAGGAGAGGCAAGTTGCGCAGAGCGATCTCCCTATTGCGCTGGATCAGGACTTCGCGATGGCGCAGCGCCAGGGCGGCCAGGAACTCGCTGGGAGCGCTGCTGCAAATCGACGTGTAGTGCTTCAACTCCAGGCAGCGCTCAAGGATGTCCGCGTCCTTGGAAGCAAGCCAACCAAGACGCAGTCCCGGCAAACCGTAGGTCTTGCTCATCGACCCAAGGCTGACGGCGCGATCGTAAAGTTCGCAAGCCGCCGGAAGCCGCGAAGCGGGATCGTGCTCGAGTTCACGGTAGACCTCGTCGCAAAAAAGGATGATGCCTCGCGCGGCGGCTAGCTGGATGACCTGTTGAAAGACTTCGGCTGCCATCAGGAGACCGGTGGGATTGTGCGGTGTGTTGATATAAATGATTTTGGTGTTGGGCTGAATTGATTTTTCCAGCGCCGCGACGTCGTGCGCCCAGCCATTCCCAAAACAGCGGTGCCACTCGGTTATCTGCGCCCCCGTGCTGCGCGCCACCTCCAGAGCGCTCTCATAACAAGGCGTTTCCACGATAACGTGATCGCCGGGAGAGAGGAGCGCGTGGTACAGGACAAAGATGCCCTCCTCGGTTGCAGCTGTAACGAGAACATCCTTGGACTTGATCCCCCGATACATTCCGGAGATGACTTCGCGCAACTCCGGCGCTCCCGGCGATTCCGTGTACCCGCACCAATGCCGGAGAAGTCTTTCTTGCGATCCCGGCTCCAACGCCAAGAGTTCTGCGATCGTGCACGATTGCATGTCTGAGCTGGAGAGCAGGTATTTGGTGGTGAATTCGTATTTCCCGAAGTATTGTTCGATGCGAAACGGCTTGATTTGCATGGCAAAGAGTCTGGCAAGCCCCATGGCCCACAGTCGAGTGCCAAATTGACAGGCTCCTTGCGTACTCCAACCTGGCCCAGTGCGCGAGAGAAGATCGGAAGGTGCAATTTTCCGCCGTGGCGCGGTATGATATCCGTCGCCAAGTCCCCGGCAAGTTTGAGCGATCGAGGGCCAGCCCGTGGCTCACCGCTTCACTATCGGCGTCGAGGAAGAGTTTCAGATCATTGATCCCGCGACGTGCGAATTGCGTTCGCACGTCAGCCAGCTCATTTCCCAGGCTTCCCCCGATATTGCCGAGCAGGTGAAGCCCGAACTGCACCAATCCATCGTTGAAACGGGCACGCGCATTTGCGAGAGCGTCAGCGATTTGCGCATTGAGATGCACCGGACGCGCGGCGAACTGGTGGCAGCGGCGGAGCGCGCGGGGCTGCAAGTGGCGGCCGCAGGCACCCACCCGTTTTCCAGTTGGATCGACCAAGTGATTTCACCTGGGGAACGCTACCAGGACATCGTTGAAGAGATGGGGCAACTGGCGCGGTCCCTGCTGATTTTCGGCATGCACGTGCACGTGGCCATGCCCGACAAACAAACCACCATCGATTTGATGAACGGCGTGAGCTACTTTCTGCCGCACCTGCTGGCCCTTTCCACCAGTTCGCCCTTCTGGATGGGCAGGAATACCGGGCTGAAATCATTCCGCACGACCGTCTTCCGCCGCTTCCCGCGCACCGGCGTGCCGGAGCAGTTCGAGTCCTGGAGCGCCTACGAAAACTTTGTGAACCTGCTGGTGAAGCTCAACTGCATCGACAACGGCAAGAAAATCTGGTGGGACGTGCGGCCCCACCCGTCGTTCGGAACGCTGGAATTCCGCATGTTCGACGTTTCCACCAAGGTGGAAGAAGCGGTGTCCATCGCCGCGCTGGCGCAGGCCATCATCGTCAAGCTGCACCGGCTGTATACCCGCAATCAGGGCTGGCGGCTGTATCGCCGCGCGCTCATCGAAGAAAACAAATGGCGCGCGGCGCGCTACGGAATCGAAGGCAAACTCATCGATTTCGGCAAGGAAGCCGAAGTGCCCATGCGGCAGCTCGCTTTGGAATTGCTGGACCTGGTGGACGACGTGGTGGACGACCTCGGCAGCCGCAGCGCCGTCGAGTATGTGCACACGATTATGAACGAAGGCACCAGCGCGGACCGCCAATTGCGCGTTTTTCGGGAAACGGGCGATCTGAAAGCCGTGGTGCGGCATTTGGTAGCGGAAACCCGGGCGGGCGTGAGCGAGCCACGGCAGTCCTCTGCGCATGCTGTGAATTGAGGCGAATAGCGCGCCAACTGCTCTGGTAGTTACCGATCAGGAGAACGCACATGAAAAAAGTTGGCCTCCTCTGCGGGCGTGAATACAGCTTTCCTCCTGCGTTCATCGTGCGCGTGAACGAGCTGGGAAAGAAAGACGGCGTCGCCGCGGAGTTTGTAAAGCTGGGCGGCACGCGCATAAGCGAGCCCGCGAAGTACAACGTGATTGTCGACCGCATCTCGCATGAGGTCGCCTACTATCGCGGTTTCCTAAAACACGCGGTGCTGCAAGGAACCTACGTCATCAACAATCCGTTCTGGTGGACCGCCGACGACAAGTTTTTCAATTATTCTGTCGCCGCGAAGCTGGGAATTGCCATTCCGAAGACTGTGCTGCTCCCGCAAAAAGGTTATCCCAGCGACGTGGATATCACTTCCGAATCGCTTCACAACCTGGAATATCCCGTGGATTGGGATGGCTTGCTAGATTACGTGGGCCGGCCGGCAATCCTGAAGCCCTTTTCAGGCGGCGGGTGGAAGCACGTCTACAAGGTGCACAACAAGGAAGAGTTGCTGGCGGCCTATGACCTGACTTCGCCGTATTGCATGACGCTGCAAGAATTCATCGACTTCACGCAGTACGTGCGCTGCTTCACCTTTGGCAAGTCGGATATCGTACCAGTGCGCTACGATCCAAAGGAACGCAAATATCTGGTCGAGCATTCCTACTTGTCGGCGGAACTGGGCACGCGCATCGTGAAAGACGCGCAAACCATCAACCAAGCCCTCGGCTATGAGATGAATACCATCGAATTCGCGGTGAAAGACGGCGTGCCTTATGCCATTGACTTCCTGAATCCCGCGCCGGACTTCGAGCGCGACCGCATCACAGAGTTTTACTTCGAGCTGGCCGTCGAAAAAATGGCTCACCTGGTCATCGATCGCGCGCTTCATGGCCAGCCCTCCTCACCTTGGCCGCGTTGGGAAGAGATGCTGGGGATCGGCGCTGCTACAGGATTCACGGGCGGGCCCAAAAGCGCCGCGGCGAGCCAAAAGTCCGCTGCGGTTCCGGCTTGGGGGCCCGCACAAAGGCCGTAAATCAATGACCACTGCCCCCCTTACTTCGGTCCGGTCTCCGTCGCCCGCGGAGGACTGGCACGAGATTCTGAAAACGCTCCTTTTGCGCATGCCGGGGCTGCCGCAGGATTTGTTTCGGCGCATGCGCCGGGCAAAGCTGACTTTTGGCGACCGCGTCCACTGTCCGTTTCTGCGGCCGTTTTTTCTGTCTCCCGAGGACGAAGAGCGCGTGCGAACCGTGGCGGAAGCTCTCGCAGACCTTGGCGAGCGCGTGGTTCATGCGGCGCTCGAAGACAAGCACATTTTTGCTCAATTGCATTTGAGGGAGGAAGAAGAGCGCCTGGCGCGCATGCCTGTGGGCTTCGGCCCCGCCAGCACGGCATCGCGGCTGGACGCTTTCTTGCTGCCTGATTCTTTGAAGTTTGCAGAATATAACGGCGAGTCGCCTGCCGGCGCGGGCTACGCGGAAACCCTCGCGGAAATCTTTAGCGAGCTTCCCGTAATGGCGCAGTTCTCCAGAAAGTACGAAGTGCACCGTTATCCGCTCAGCTCCAAGCTCCTCGAGGCTTTGCTGCAAAGTTATCGCGACTGGGGCGGCTCCGAGCAGCGCCCGCAAATTGCCATCGTCGATTGGAAAGAGGTTCCCACATGGAGTGAGTTTGAGATCCTGCAAGCACGTTTCGAAAAGGTGGGCATTCCCACGTTGATTGCCGGCCCGCACGAACTCGAATGGGACGGCAAGATGCTCGTTGCTCGCGGCACCAAGATCGACCTGGTGTACCGCCGCGTGCTGATCAACGACATCGTGGCCAAACCTGTGGAGTGTGCGGCGCTGGTCAATGCCTACGCGGCGGGCGGGGTGTGTGTGGCGAATAATTTCCGCTGCAAAATCCCCCATGTGAAGGCTTTCTTCGCCGTGCTCACTGACGAGCAAAACAATGCGCTGTTTTCCCACAGGGACCGCGAACTAATCCGCAAACACATCCCCTGGACGCGGGTGGTCGCCGACGTAAAGACGGCGCACTACGGCAAGGCTATTGAATTGCTCTCTTTCATCCGCAAGGAGCGGGAAAACCTGGTCCTGAAACCAAGCGACGAGTATGGCGGCTCCGGAGTGACGCTGGGGTGGGAAACTGGGGAGCTTGGCTGGGACCGAGCCATCGAGAGCGCGCTGACGGCGAAGAATGGCGCATGGATCGTCCAGGAGCGCATTCCCATTCGCCGCGAAGTTTTTCCCTATATCGCGGATGCGGGGAAAGTGGATTACCGGGACATGCTGGTGGACTCTGCGCCGTACCTGTTCCGCGGGAAGCTGTGCGGCTTTCTCACGCGCCTCAGCTCGACGGGGCTTGCCAATGTCACAAGCGGCGGGGGCCAGGTGCCCGCGTTCCGTGTCACGCCCAAAGGTTCAGGATCGAACTAGGCAGCATCTTACGGTTCGCCCGAATCCCTTGTTCCAGCGTTGCCTCCACATAGGCCTGTTCAGCACACCGGTTGAAAGAAAGACCGCATAAGAACGGCTTCACTGGAAAAACCGGCCGCGTCTAGTAAAATTAAGGAGATGAGTTTCGGGGTTCCCAACCCAGAGTTAATGCCGGGCGCTCGCAACGCCGTGGAGACCTGCCTGGGTGTCCGGGCAAACGAACGGGTCACGCTGATTGCCGATGAAGCGAGTCGCGCCGTGGCCGCCAGCATTGGCTCAGCTCTCGAAGAACGCAAAGCGCGGGTTACAGGATTGTTGCTGGAAGATTTCGGGCCGCGGCCCATGACCGCCGCACCGGCAGAGGTGCTGAAATCGTTGGAAACCGCGGACGTGGGCGTTTTGTGCATGAGGCCGCTGCCGGGCGAACTCGCGGCGCGCATGGCCATCGTGAAAGTCGTGGAGCACCGCCAGATTCGCTATGCGCACATGGTCGGAGTCACGCCGGAAATCATGAAACAGGGCATGCGCGCGGACTACCGCCTGGTGGACCGTTTGAGCGAAAAGCTGCGCGAACGCATGCTGCGCGCCGAAACGCTCTCGGTGAAAACCGAAGCGGGCACGGAGTTCGCGGCGCACTTCGACCGGCGGCTCGACTGGGTGAAGACTAGCGGACTCATCAACCCGCGCTATTGGTCGAATCTGCCCGCCGGCGAGGTGTTCACCACTCCCGCCACGGTAGACGGCACGTTTGTCTGCGACGCCACGGCGGGCGATCATTTCAATGGGAAATACGGCGACTTGCAGTCCACGCCGCTGACGCTGACGATCAAAGCCGCGCGGCTGGTCAATGTCGAATGCAAGCGCAAGGACCTGGAGCGGGAGTTTTGGGACTACTGCCACACGGACGAAAACAGCGACCGCGTCGGCGAACTGGCTTTCGGAACAAATTTAGGACTAACGGAAATGATTGGCGTGATGCTGCAGGACGAGAAATTTCCCGGAGTGCACCTTGCCTTCGGCGATCCTTACGGCAGCCAGACGCATGCCGATTGGAAATCCACGACGCACGTTGATGTGCTAACCCGCAAATGCGATGTCTGGATCGATGGCGACCAAGTCATCGAAAAGGGCCGCTACCAGCTCAACCACCTCGGGCTTGCCTAGTCGCCTAACCTCAGAATAAGCGTGAAATGTATTCGCGCATCTGGTGCTTCCAGTACGGCCAGTCGTGCCCGCCCTGCGGCCCCCAGTTATCGAGTGAATGGCGAATTCCTTTGCTGGAGAGCACTTCCGAAAGGCGGTACGTGGGACCGCTGTTTTCCCAGGGGCCGGTGCCTGTGGTGATGTGGATGTCGCAACTGGCGATCTGCTCGTAGAACCATGGATCGCTCATGTTCGATAGGTAGTCGACAGGATTGTTGAAATACAAGTTGTCGTCGTACATGCCGTCCATGAAGTTGCGCACGTCGTAGACGCCTGACATAGCAAAGCATCGCTTGATTACATCCGGATGCTTGAAGAGTAAATTCGCCGCATGATACGCGCCGAACGAAGCGCCCATGGTGGAAATGCCAATGCCCTGGGTTTGGCAATGGTTCCAGATGAAGGGCACAACTTCTTCGCGCAAGTAGGAGTCGAACGTGGCCTGCACGTAACTGCGATGGAAGGGATGGGCGCCCTTGTTGTAAAAGCTCTGGCCGTTGATCGAATTCACTGTGAACAACTTGACTTTGCCGCCGTCGATGAAATCCGCCAGGGCGCTCACCATGCTTTGGCCTTCGAGCTCCCATTCGTTGCCGGCGCTAGTCGGGAAGCCGAGCAAAGGCGGGCCCCAGTGGCCATAGACCACCACGCCAAGCTCCAGTCCAAGCCGGTGGGAATACCAGTGGTGATATTCGCGTTTCATCCGTGCCTCTTACTTGCCGCGGGGAGAGAAAGTATGCCAGCATGAGCAGGTTCCGGGCAATGACGCAAGGGGCTTGTCCTTGCCTCGCAAAACTTCGCGGCTGCCGGCATTTGTAGAACTGGGACAATCAAATCAAGAACAGGAGGCACACCGATGGCTGCATCCACACCGACTTCCCGGCCAACGCCAGAGCGCATTTTCAACACCATGATTGCATTTCAGGAAACCGAATCGCTGAAGGCTGCGATTGAACTGGACGTTTTCACGGCCATCGCAGACGGGGCGAATACAGCCGCATTGCTTGCGGCGAAAACTGGAGCGGCGGAACGTGGCCTCCGGATCTTGTGCGATTACTTGACCGTGAGAGGGTTTCTGACCAAACAAGCCGGCCAGTACGCGCTTACGCAAGAGTCCGCCATTTTCCTCAATCGCCATTCGCCGGCGTGTGTGGGCACAATGATCCATTTTCTGGCGAACCCCGAACTCCGAAAAAATTTTGAAACGCTAACAGAAGCCGTGCGCAAAGGAGGGACCGCCAGCGATCTCGGCGACAATACCAAGCCGCACGACGAGTTCTGGGTAAACTTTGCGCGGTCCATGGCCCCGTTGGCCGTACCGAACGCCGAGTTCGTTGCTGGGCTGACTGGCGCCGCTGAAGGCAAGCCGTGCAAGGTGCTCGATATCGCCGCAGGCCACGGCATGTTTGGAATCACCGTGGCAAAGCGCAATTCCGCTGCGCAGGTTGTGGCCGTGGACTGGCGTGCGGTTCTGGAAGTGGCGAAGGAGAATGCCGCGAAGTCCGGCGTCGCGGAGCGCTATAGTGTGCGGCCGGGAAGCGCGTTTGAAGTCGAGCTTGGCACCGGGTATGACTATGTTTTGTTGACCAACATCTTTCATCATTTCGATATTCCCACTTGCGAGAAGCTGATGCGGCGGGTTCAAGCCGCACTGAAGCCCGGCGGGAAAGCCATCACCCTGGAATTCGTTCCGAACGAAGATCGCGTATCGCCTCCAATGGCCGCGGCTTTCAGTTTGGTGATGTTGGCAGATACGGACGCGGGCGAAGCCTATACCTTCGCGGAATATGAGAAGATGTTCCGCAACGCAGGATTCGCGAAAACAACGCTGCATCCTGTCCCCGACTTGCCCCAGCAAGTCCTCCTTTCGGAAAAGTAGAGAGTCCCCATGAAGAAAAAAGCCAAAGCAGTACGCAAGAGGAAAAAAGCAACTGGTGGAGGCGATCAGGCCTTGCGCCAACATCTCATCGATCTATTGAAAGGCGGCGCGGCGCACGTGCATTTCATGGACAGCATCGAAGGCTTTCCGGAGGCCAAACGCGGCGCGTTTATTGCAGACCTGCCGCATACGGCCTGGCAGCTCTTGGAGCACGTGAGGATTGCGCAACGAGACATTCTGGAGTTTAGCCGCAACCCCAAGCACGTCTCGCCGGGATTTCCCGAGGGTTACTGGCCGAAGACGCCGGTCCCGGCGGACTCGGGAGCGTGGGACAAGTCTGTCGAGGCGTTTCAGCGCGACTTGCAGGAGATGATTCAACTGGTCAAGAACCCGAAGACGGACCTGTGCGCAAAAATCTCGCACGGTGACGGCCAGACCATTCTCCGTGAAGCCTTGGTGCTGGCTGATCACAACTCCTACCACCTCGGACAGCTCGTCGATCTGCGGCGCGCGATGGGCGAATGGCCGCGCCAATAGACCCCAGAAATTTTGCAAGCATTTCAAACAGGAGTACGATGGGGCCTGGCGATTCCCAGTCTTGTGTTCATTTTCACCTGCATTGGAGCAATGACACATGATCCGCATCGAGAACATCTCAGGGGCTAGTCAAGAACATTCAAGCACGCGCCGCGGATTCTTGCAGGGCATGCTTGGCGCAGGCGCCTTTGTGCTGAGCGTGCGCTGGATGCCGGGAGAATTGGTTGCGGCCTCGGAGGGTCTGAATCCCGCGGACGGCATGAGTACAGCCGTACTGCATCCCGGCGTGTATCTGGCGATTGATACAGATGGAACCACCTACGTCGTGGCCCATCGCTCCGAAATGGGCAACGGCGTACGCACGTCTTTGCCGCGCATTGTCGCGGATGAACTCGACGCCGACTGGGCGCGCGTGAAGGTTGTGCAAGCCACGGGTGATGAAAAATATGGTGACCAGGACACGGATGGCTCGCACTCGGTCGTAAGTTTCTTTGTGCCCCTGCGCGAGGCCGGAGCAACTGCGCGGCTGATGCTGATTCGCGCGGCGGCGCAGCATTGGTATGTGCCGGAAGGGGAATGCTCAACGGAATTGCACTGCGTGGTTCATAAAGCGTCTGGAAGGAAACTCGGATACGGCGAACTTGCTGCTGCCGCCGCAAAAGTCGACGTTCCTAAGAAAGAAGAACTGAAGTTCAAGCCGCGCAGCGAGTGGCGTTACATCGGAAAAGACTCGGCCGGATACGACCTGAAAGATCTGTGTACGGGCAAAGGTGTTTTTGGGCAGGACATGCACATGGAAGGAATGCTGTACGCCAGCGTTTTGCATCCCCCGGTACTCGGCAGCACGGTGAAATCCGTGGACGATAAGGCCACGCTGGCCGTCGCTGGCGTCAAGCAGACCGCGACCATCGAAACTTTTAAGCCGCCAGTACTGTATCAAGCACTCGGCGGCGTGGCCGTGCTGGCGGACAACACTTGGGCCGCCATGCAGGGCAGAAAGAAACTGAAGGTCGCGTGGGAGGAGAGTGTGCACAGGGCCTTCAACTCGGATTCCTATCGGAAGGAATTGGAGGAGACCGCGCGAAAGCCGGGAAAGGTGGTGCGCGAAGTTGGAAACGTAGACGCGGCTTTTGCGCAAGGTGGAAAAATCATCGAAGCCGAATATTACGCGCCCCTGCTGGCGCATGCTTCGATGGAACCGCCCGCAGCGCTGGCAATCTACCGTGACGGAAAAGTAGAAGTGTGGGCACCCACGCAAAGCCCGGTCGGCGCGCGCGACGCCGTCGCCGCGGCCGTGGGAGCGAAGAAAGAAGACGTGACCGTGCACGTCACCTTGCTCGGCGGCGCGTTTGGCAGAAAGTCATTCCCGGACTATGCCGTGGAAGCGGCGGTACTCTCGAAAACAACCGGCAAGCCCGTGAAAGTGGTCTGGAGCCGCGAAGACGACATTAAGTTCGACACCTACCACTCCGTGTCCGCAATGTATATGAAAGCGGCGCTCGGGGCGGATGGAAAACCGGCCGCTTGGCTGCAACGCACCGTGTTCCCTCCCATCGGCTCGACGTTCAATGCTGACGCGGTTTACTCGGACGCCGGCGAACTGGGGCTGGGCTTTTCCGACTTGCCGTTCGCTATTCCGAACCACCGGTCCGAAAACGGGCCTGCTACAGCGCATGTGCGAATCGGCTGGTTCCGCTCGGTTGCCAACATCTATCACGCCTTCGCCATTCAGTCCTTTGCGGATGAACTGGCGCACGCTGCTGGAAAAGATCCGCTCGAGTACCAACTCCAACTTCTCGGCCCGGACCGTATCCTTCCGAAGAGCGAACTGCCTAAAGACTATGAGAATTATGGGCAGCCCTACGAGCAGTATCCCATCGACACGGCGCGATTCCGCCGGGTGCTGCAAATGGCCGCGGAAAAGTCCGGCTGGGGCAAGAAGAAACAAGGCAACGGTTTTGGCATGGGCTTGGCAATGCACCGCAGTTTCCTGACATACGCCGCGACCGTTGCGCAGGTGCAAATCGATGACGCCGGCAGAGTTCAAATCCAGCGGGTGGACACGGCGCTGGATGCCGGCACTGTTGTGAACCCGGAAATGGCGCGAAATCAATTTGAAGGCGCGGCGGTCATGGGAACGAGCATTGCGTTTTACGGCGAGATCACCGCGACCAACGGCGTCATCGACCAGTCCAACTTTGACACTTACCCCGTAGCGCGAATGAATACTGCTCCCCGCGAAATCCACGTTCACATCGTGGAGAGCGATGCGCCTCCGGGCGGCATCGGCGAACCGGGGCTTCCAGCGGTTGCGCCCGCGATTTGCAACGCTGTTTTCGCGGCGACCGGCAAGCGCATTCGCGAATTGCCGCTCTCGAAGGCCGGCTTGGCCTAAGACACGGCAGTACCCCGTTTCGGTGTAAGTGCCGGATTAACGGGTTACCAGACACCTTTGTAGGTCCCGGTACCCTATCCCCTCAAAGCCTCCCGTACTGCTACTTCCGACTCGTACGTCCGCTTGACATCGCCCAGATGCGAGCGTATAGAACAGATTCAATGAATTTTAATAAACACTCACAGGAGTGGAGACACCAAGATGCGAAAGACCTGGCTGTCGGCGGCGCGCCATACCCTCACAGTGGTCATGATAGGCAGTCTCTTTGGCCCTAGTTGGGAACGGGCCGCTCTGTTGGCCTCCTGTTTCCTGGGTGCTTGGTTCGCGCCAGCGTTGATGGCACAGACCGTCCGTGTTGACGCTACGCCCGGCCACGCGGCCAACAGCTTCATCCCCACCCAAACTTTGGGAGCGGGCATTGACCGCCTGCCCACTGGCGCAACGGACAAATTGTTCGTTGATGCGACGTTAAAACAGGTATTGTCAGCCGGCTGGCAGCCGGTCAGCTACCGCCAGAACACAGAACTGCACGTGGAAGCTTGGCATTGGAATCCGGAGGGCAGTTGGAGCGATCCCGCGGGAAGAGGCTATTTCACTGGAGCTGCCGCGCCCGGCAGCGGGCCCATCCGCCATTCTTACGGTTATCCGCTGCCCCATCGTGGCTTTACTCGGAATGAAGGGACGGAAACCTCCGGCTACTCCCGGCTGACCGATGGCAACCCGGATTCCTACTGGAAAAGCAATCCGTATCTGACCCACGCGTTCACGGGCGAGGAGGATTCCTTACATCCGCAATGGGTGGTGGTGGACCTGGCGGCCAATCGAGAAATCAACGCTATCCGAATCGATTGGGCTGACCCCTATGCGCGGCGCTATCTGGTCCAATACTGGACGGGCGAAGATCCCATCAAGAAGCCAACCAAGGGTACCTGGCAGACTTTTCCGGCAGGGCTGGTTACGGATGGTAGAGGGGGCAAAGTGACGCTCCAGCTCGCCTCAGAGCCCCTATCGGTTCAATTTCTCCGCATCTGGATGACGGAATCGTCGAACACCTGTGATACCCACGGTTCTGCGGACCCGAGGAATTGTGTCGGCTACGCCATTCGGGAACTGTATGCGGGTACCACGAGCGCGGATCATTCCTTTCACGACCTGATGCGGCACACCCCGGATCAAGATCAGACGACCACATTCTGCTCTTCGGTCGACCCCTGGCACGAGTCCTCGGATTTGGACCAAAAGGCCGGAGATCAGGTGGGTCTGGATCTATTCTTCACCAGCGGCGTAACCCGCGGCTTGCCTGCTATGGTGCCGGTGGCGATGCTGTATGCAACTCCTGAAGATTCCGCCGCGGAGATTGCCTATCTCGAACGGCGAGGCTATCCCATCTCTTACGTCGAAATGGGAGAAGAGCCGGACGGGCAATACATGCTACCGGAAGATTACGGCGCGCTTTATCTACAATGGGCCGCCGCGCTGCATCGCGTTAACCCCAAACTGAAGCTCGGGGGGCCCGTGTTTCAGGGCGTGAACCAAGACATCGAAGTCTGGCCGGACGGGCGCGGACAGGTCTCCTGGACCGGGCGTTTCCTAGATTACTTAAAGTCGCGAGGGCGTCTATCTGATCTTGCATTTTTTTCGTTCGAGCATTACCCGTTTGAGCCTTGTAAGAACGCTTGGAGCAACCTTTACGACGAGCCCAAACTGGTGGCCAATATCGTGCGCGTCTGGCGAGAGGACGGAGTTCCACCGGATGTTCCGCTGTTTATCACCGAATCGAACATCGACTGGCAGTCGGCGGAGAATTCCGTGGACATCTTTGCGGCGCTCTGGCTGGCGGACTACGTGGGCGCCTTTCTAAGCGCCGGTGGCAACGCTCTCTACTATTTCCATTACCTCCCAGTAGGGTTTCATCCCGGATGCAATCAGTCTCCAGGGATGTTTGGTATGTTCACGGTGGACGCGAATCTGCAGATCCAGCAGTACACGTCGCAGTATTTCGCCAGCCAGATGATCAACCTCGATTGGGTTGAGCCCGGCGACGGTTTGCATCGGGTTTTTCCCGCCTCGAGTGACCTGAGCGATCCCGCGGGCCACTGCCTGGTGACCGCGTATGCGCTGCTGCGCCCCGATCATCAGTGGTCCCTCCTGCTCGTAAACAGAGATCAAGAGAACGAGCAGCGCCTGCAGATAGCTTTTTACGATTCGGCTGCGGGTGCGAAAGGCGCGTTTTCAGGCAAGGTGAACGTGACCACATTCGGCAGCGAGCAGTACCAGTGGCATCCGCTGCCAACCGGGGGCCACGCAGATCCGGACGGGCCCGTAGTCCGTTCCTCCGTTTCGGCGAATGCGGGCACGGTATATGCGCTGCCGAAGGCATCCATCACCGTACTGAAAGGCGCGGTCACATTTCTCCCTACGGCCGACAAAGTTCGGCCAAAGTGAGTCCGAGGGTTGCCGTGAGCAGGACCAAAGCAAGAGAGAGCGTCATTACCATTCGTGATGTGGCCAAGGAAAGCGGCTGTTCGGCAACCACTGTCTCGATCGTATTGAACAATGCTCCGCTGGCCCGTTATATTCCCCTCCCCACGAAGGACCGCATCGAAAAAGCCGCAAAGAAACTGGGATACCGGCCTAAAGTGGTGGCCCGCTACGTGCGCAGCAAGCGGAATCACACCATTGGGGTCATGGTCTTCGACATAACGGACCCTTTCTGCACTTTGACTCTCCGCGGAATCGAGAACTCGCTTTATCAGGCTTCCTACGTCCCGGTTTTTACCGATGCGCACAATCAGCGCGGCCGCTTCGAACGCTATTTGGAAATGCTTCTCGACCGCCGCGTGGAAGGACTCATCCTCGTCGCCAACTGGTTGTTTGTGGACATCAACCTGCTCGCCGACATACAAAAACGCAATGTTCCCGTGGCGATTATCGGGAGAGTGCTGCAAACCGACTCCGTCAGCTCCGTGCTGGTAGACAACGAGGCGGGCGCTCGCTTGGCTATGGAACATCTCTACTCGCTCGGACACCGCAAGCTCGCCGTCATCCGAGGCCCGAAGATGTTGGGAGACACCCTGCCCCGGTGGAAAGGGATCCATTCCTTCGCCGAATCCAAGGGATTGGAATTGAATTCCCGCCTGATCGCGGAGCTTCCGGACTCATTCGACCCCAATTCGAGTTTCGAGAGCGGGTACCGCCTAACCGAACAAATGCTAAAGCTTCACCGCCGCTTCACCGCACTTGTAGCCTTCGACGACATGAGCGCGTTTGGCGCCATCCGGGCACTGGGAAAAGCGGGTGTCAAGGTGCCTGAAGACTGTTCGGTAATCGGGTTCGACGACGTGCCGCCTGCTGCGCTGTCGGTGCCATCATTAACCACCGTTCGCCAGCCCATGGAAGCAATGGGGAGCGCCGTCGCGGGCATCGTACTTGAGGCCATCGACGCGGCGGCCGATGGCCAGGAGTTCACCGAGGTTCACCGGAAAATGGCGCCCGAGTTGGTGGTCCGGGAATCCACGCGGCCGCGCGCCGGCGCCGCGATGAGAAAGGGTGCGGGCCTCTTTTCCGCTTGACGCGTTGCGGGCTTGGTCTATACTCTGGGGTTTAATAAAGTTTAATAAATGTAACGAGGCCGTGTCCGTGCCAGCTGTTTCGCTCTGGGGGGCGAAGGTCCGGGCTTTTCCGGAAACGAAATCCTGTAAGCGAGGTGCATGATGAGGCTTTTCGATAGAACTGTTTGCGTGTTGACTTTCCTGCTGCTGGTCTCCTCGGCCGGCTGGGCGGGCATCACCGGCAGTATTTCCGGCCTGGTAACCGACCCGAGTGGTTCCGTGATCGTTGGGGCCGCAGTGACGGCCACGGAAACGCAAACTGGAGTCCGCTGGGAAACTACCACCGATTCGAAGGGTTTCTACGATTTCCCGGCGCTGCCAGTTGGCACCTATACCGTTGAGGTCCGAGCCTCTGGATTCAAGACGTTCGCCGAGACAGGATTGGTTATTGACGCCAA
>Ga0307479_10001973_pt1 | contig 18734 bp, 15 predicted proteins | sample atmos_gasesECM4C_FD_203743 | JGI IMG/M metagenome (GOLD analysis project Ga0307479, IMG submission 203743) | Hardwood forest soil microbial communities from Morgan-Monroe State Forest, Indiana, United States - atmos_gasesECM4C_515 | ecosystem: Environmental > Terrestrial > Soil > Temperate... | reverse complement strand
CTCTGCCGACCCAGTTGGAATACCTGCTTTCTGCGAACGCATTCTGGAAATCGTGGCAGCAGAGGCATTTGATCTCGGGCATGGAGTTCAGGTACGGAAAACGTGTTCGGTGGGATGGGCTCCTTTCCCGTGGAGTCGTGGCGCCTACGAGGCACTCTGCGCGGAGGAGACCATCGAACTCGCGGATACCGCGCTCTACCGCGCGAAGGCTGGAGGACGCAATCAGGGCGTGGGAATCCTGCCCGGCGAGGGCGCCATTGCTCATCCTCATGCGATTACGCTCGACGCTCTGCAAAATGACAAGGATGTTCTGACGCGTACGGTGAGAATTCATCCCGGATTGAGTTCCCCATCGGTTGATCACAGCCTCTTGTCCACTGAAGAACGTAACGTCTGATTCTCCTCAGAGGTCGCAGCTTTCAATGACCGCCGCCGTAAAAACCCTGTAAGATCTGTCATGAGGACGGGAGTCTCAGCACTTCGATTAGCGAATGCGTTTGCTGCTGACTGCCGCTTGACCTGCGAGGGTTGCGTTGAATACAGTTGGGAACCGCCCCGCGATAGGCGCGGCTGATGCTAATCGCCGCAAATCGCGCCACGTAAGAATCGAAACTTGTGAGGCACAGTTTGATGATGAACGCAAAAATTACCCCTCCCCGCGAGACAGGCCTGCGCCAGAAGGCGCAACTCATGTCGGCGTCAGAGATTGAGCGCACTCTGGTCCGCTTGGCATATGAGATCGTCGAGAAGAACGGCGGCGTCGAAAGCTTGGGGTTGGTCGGGATTCGCCGTCGTGGCGTCCCCATCGCGGAGCGGCTGGGTAAGATCATCACTCGCATCGAGAACGCCAAAGTTCCGGTGGGAACGTTGGACATCACTTTCTACCGCGATGATCTTTCAACGCTCGGACCCAAACCGGTAGTACAAGACAAAGAGATTGGTTTCTCGATTGAAGACCGGAACATCGTTCTGGTCGATGACGTTCTGTTCACGGGACGAACGACCCGGGCTGCGCTGGATGCGCTGTTTTCGCATGGCAGGCCGCGGCGGGTGCAATTGTGCGTGCTGATTGATCGTGGGCATCGTGAATTGCCGGTCGAGGCCAGCTTCGTCGGCCGCAATGTTCAGACTACGATGAACGAAGTGATTGAAGTTAAGTTAACTGAGATTGACGACGCGGAAAAAGTTCTGCTCATGGAGAGATAGACCCGCGCGCAAATCGTAACTGATAGTAAAAAGGACGGCCCGGTTCCGCCGTCCTTTTTGTTTTCGATTCGATGCGCTAGGACAATCGGGTGCAAATCGCCTTTGTCTGTGTATACAGATTCAAGGCGTCGTGCCCCATCTCTCGTCCCCATCCAGATTGCTTGTATCCGCCGAATGGCAGCGCGGCATCGAAAATGTTGTAGCAGTTAATCCATACCGTACCTGCGCGCAGATGTTCGGCGGTGCGGTGGGCCTTGCAGATGTCGCGCGTCCACACGGCAGCAGCCAGACCGTATTCACTATCGTTGGCGCGCGGTAGAATTTCCTCGGGATCGTCGAACGGCATCGCCGTCACCACAGGCCCAAAGATTTCTTCCCGCACCACCTTCATATCTTCTCTGGTATTCACAAGGACGGTAGGCTCTACGAAATAGCCCTTGTCGCCCTTCTTATGGCCACCAGCCATCGCGGTAGCGCCCTCCGAGAAGCCCGCTTCCAGGTAACCGCAGACACGGGTTAACTGCTCCTGAGAAACGAGAGGACCCATCTGGGTTTCCGGATCGAGGCCCGATCCTACGTTAATTTTCTTCGCGTGCTCGGCGACCCCTTCCACGACACGATCGAAGACCGGTTTCTCGATGTACAGGCGCGATCCAGCGCAGCAACACTGGCCGTGATTGAAGAAGATCGCGCTCGCGGCTCCAGGTATCGCCGAGTCGAGATCCGCATCCTTGTAAACGACGTTGGGAGACTTGCCGCCAAGCTCGAGCGACACTTTTTTCAAATTGCCGGCTGCGGCATGTACGATCAGCTTTCCAACTTCCGTGGAACCAGTAAAGGCGATTTTGTCGACTTCCGGATGAGCTGCCAGCGCAGCTCCTGCCGTCTCTCCATAGCCTGGGACGATATTCACGACGCCTTCGGGAAAGCCGGCTTCCATAATCAGTTCGCCGAGACGCAGCGCCGAAAGTGGCGTTTGCTCAGCCGGTTTCAAGATCACTGTGCAACCAGACGCGAGCGCGGGACCCAGTTTCCACGCTGCCATCAACAAGGGAAAGTTCCAGGGAATGATTTGGCCTGCGACTCCGACCGGCTCTCGTAGCGTGTAGGCAAGATATTTGGCTCCTGGCGTATACGGAACCGAGATCGGAATCGTATTGCCTTCGAGCTTGGTGGTCCATCCTGCCATATAACGAAAGAGATCAACCGCCAGAGGAACATCAGCGGCCCTGGCAATAGTGAGAGGCTTACCGTTGTCGAGACTTTCCAAATATGCAAATTCCTCGGTGTGCGATTCGAGCAAATCAGCCAGCTTCCAGATAAGCCGTCCGCGTTCGGAAGCAGTCAACCGCCGCCATGGGCCCTGATCAAAGGCTTTGCGCGCGGCCTTTACAGCTTGCTCGACATCTTCCCGATCGCCTTCCGCGACCTGCGCCAGAACTTCACCGGTAGCTGGGTTGTAGGTGGGGAATGTTTTGCCGGAAATGGAGTTTACCCACTTGCCGTTGATCAACATCTTGCGCGGCTTTTCGATGAAATCCGCGACCTGCGGATGAATTTGTGGTGAAACTGCGATGCCCATATGCCCTCCTTAGATCAATCACGAAATCAAGCAGAACGGTACATGATGTGACACTCAAGATCCGGGCGGAGAAGTAATGACCGGAGTATGCTAGCTCCGAGCCAGAACAAAAGCAACCACACCACGAAAGGACCACGGTGTGAGGATCAAGTGGCAGTTGCAGACAAGTTGCACGCTCACTCGCCGTAAGGAATCCAGATATTTTTTATTTGGGTGGCATGCTCCAAGAACCAGCGGCCTTCGGCCAGTTTCGGATTGAACCAGTCGATGGCTCGGCCTTCGTTCGTCCAAACCTGTTTTAGATTACCGACCGACATTGCTTTCGCGGCGGCCGCGTTGGCTTCATCGCCGAACGACCAGACGGCATCCACGTCGTCGTGTTCGGCGAGAACCTTCAAAAGCTGCGAGGCATAGCCGGTAACAATGTTGACCACGCCGCCCGGTACGTCGCTGGTATCGAAGAGTTGATAGAGATCGCCGGTAATCAGGGGATAGGTCTCCGAGGGAACTGCAATCACGGTATTGCCCATTGCGATCATGGGAAGAACGAGTGACAGGAAACCCAGCAGCGGCGCTTCTGTGGGGCAGATGACGCCCATCGTTCCGAGCGGTTCGTTCATAGCAATCGCGATATTGCGAAACGGAGGATTGTGCACGGCGCCGTCGAATTTGTCTGCCCACGCGGCATACGAAAAGATGCGTTCGATTCCAAGATCGAATTCGGCCGCCGCTTGCTTCGCTCCTACCGCAGCGCTCAGTCTGCGCACTACGTCATCGCGACGTTGCGAAAGGTTCTCGGCGCAGTAATAAAGAACCTGCGCCCGATTGTGAGCGGTTGCTCTTGCCCACGCCTCGGCCTTGCGTGCAGCTTCGACTGCGTTACGAATGTCTTTGCGGTTCCCCAGCGAAGCTTCGCCCAACAAATGTCCATCAGATGAACGGACTTCCATGCTGTAGCCGGAATCCGGGCGCGCCTGCTTGCCCCCGATGTAGAGTTTCACGGTGCGATCGACGGCCGGAGTACTGGCGTCTGATTCGCCCCCCGCGGGTGCGGGCGTTTGCGTGGCGGGTAATTTAGGCGCGTTCTTGAACCATGACGGTTGCAAATATTCCAGCAGGCCTTCCCTTCCCCCTTCGCGTCCGAATCCGCTCTCGCGGTAGCCGCCAAAGCCGCAAGAAGCGTCGAACAAATTGGTGCAGTTCACCCACACAACACCGGCTTTCAGTTTTGCGGCAACATCCAACGCTACGTTGATGTTCTCGCTCCACACACATGCCGCCAGCCCGTAGACCGTGTTATTGGCCAGTTCAACCGCTTCTCGTGGAGTACGGAAAGTCATTGCAGCCAGCACCGGCCCGAAGATTTCCTGCTGCGCCACAATCGATGTGGGGTGCACATTGCTCAGAAGCGTAGGCGGATAGTAGAAGCCGCGCGAAGGCAACACGATCTCGGGTTGCCAGCAAGTTGCTCCTTCCTCGATTCCTTGACCGACCAGGCGCTGGATGCGCTCCAATTGCACCCGTGCGACGATCGCACCAATGTCGATTGCTTTGTCCAAAGGAGCGCCGATGCGCAGCGTGCTCATGCGCTCGCGAATTTTTCCGATCAATGGTTCTGCGATACTCTCCTGCATCAACAGGCGGGAACCTGCGCAGCAGACTTGCCCCTGATTGAACCAGATGCCATCGACCAATCCTTCGACCGCGCTATCGAGGTCGGCATCATCGAAGATGACAAACGGAGACTTCCCTCCCAACTCAAGCGATAAACGTTTCGGCGTCGCTGCGGTGGCCCTGCGGATCGCGCGTCCAACTTCCGTGGAACCAGTAAACGCGATTTTGTCCACGTCGGAATGTTTCACCAATGCCTCGCCGGTTGAGCCATCTCCGGTGACGATGTTCACGACTCCGGCGGGCAATCCGGCTTCCTGGCAAAGTTCGGCGAACGCCAGGGCCGTCAACGGAGTGAATTCTGCAGGTTTCAACACCACTGTATTTCCGGTGGCCAGGGCCGGCGCAATCTTCCACGCCGCCATAAGCAACGGAAAATTCCAGGGAATAATCTGGCCCACTACGCCGCAGGGTTCGTACTCGGGAAATTCCTGTTCAAGAAGTTGCGCCCAGCCCGCGTGGTAATAGAAATGGCGTGCAACGAGCGGAATGTCGATGTCGCGGCTCTCACGGATGGGCTTGCCGTTGTCCATGGTCTCGAGAACTGCGAGAAGGCGGGAGTGCTTCTGCACCAACCGCGCCAGCGCATACAGGTAACGTGCCCGCGCATGGGGGGTAAGTGCGCGCCACTTCGGAAATGCGGAGTGCGCAGCTTGTATAGCGACGCCGATATCCGCCGATGAACCTTGAGCTATGGAGGCGAGTTTCTCTCCGTTCGAAGGATCGATCGTCTCGAAGTATTCACCGGTGGCGGGAGCTTGCCATGAACCGTTAATGAAGTGTCCGAAGCGATGGCTGTGGCGGGCCAACCAAGTTTGCGCTTCTGTCGGGTCTTCGGGAGCCGGACCGTACTCCATCGTCAGAAATTTTTCGGCAATGCTCATGTAGGCTGAATCGATCCTTTCGTTTTACACAACCATGTGAATCAATCAGGCGATGGGGTGACGATACTCCGCCGAATAGCGTCCGGTCACGTGGTGCTCTAATTGGCGTTCAATGTCACCCAGTAACCCACTGGCACCAAATCGAAAAAGCTTTGCCCGCATCCACGACTGGCCGAGTTCTTCTTTCATCATGGCCAGCCAGTCGATCGACTGTTTTGCAGTACGAATGCCACCAGCCGCCTTAAACCCGACAGCCATTCCGGTTTGCTGGGCATATTCGCGAATGGCGCGGGCCATCACCAAGCCGACGGGCAACGTGGCGTTGGTCGGCTCTTTGCCAGTTGAGGTCTTGATGAAGTCGGCGCCTGCCATCATGGCTACGACACTCGCGCGCGCAACGTTGCGCAAAGTAAGCAGATCGCCGCTGGCGAGGATGACCTTCATGTGAGCCGCGCCGCAGGCTTGTTTGAAGGCGGCAACCTCGTCATACAAAGCCTGCCATCGACCGCCGAAAACGTGGGCACGGGTAATTACGACGTCAATCTCATGTGCGCCTGCCTCGACGGAACGTCGAATTTCCGCAACCCGTTCGACTAGCGGGGACAACCCCGCGGGGAACCCAGTGGAGACGGCCGCCACGTGCACGCCGCTTCCCTCCAAAGCGTGCAGTGCTGTTTCAACAAATACGTGGTAGACACAAACGGCGGCGACTTTTAATTCAAGTTCTTCAATTCCGAGCTTCGTTGCAAGATCTTGCTGCACCGGATGCCGCGCCTTCGCGCAAAGGCGGCGCACGCGCTCATCGGTGTCATCGCCGGAAAGAGTGGTTAAATCCATACAGGAAATCGCCCGGAGCAGCCACGCCGCCTGCCACTCTTTCTTTACGGTTCGTCGCGCAACCTGCGACTGAACGCGCCGTTCGACTGCGCTGGTATTCACACGAACATCGCGAACCCAATTCAGATCGAGAGGAATTCCAGTGTTTGCGAGGAGCGGACGATCGCCAACAGTTGCGATGGAATTCCCCTCCTTACGCGCAATTTCGTGAGACGCTTCGGGATAATTGTGATCTACCGGCACTGAATCCGCCTGAGGGTCGCGGCAGGAATGTAGCCGCGATAGTTTGCCCGCCGTGTAATTGTACGGCAGGAAATCTTGCAATGCGAATTTGCCTGGAGCCGACCCTCCCCGGTTCGTGCACTTCCAAGAAAAAGCTCTGAATGGTTTGGACAGGGTTTACAATTGCCCTCGATTTAACCTCAGCCTCGAGAACCCTGTAGTTTATGCGCAAGAAAATACCGCCCGCAGATGTGCAGGCCGAGCTGCTGCGATCCGCGAAAAGAACGATGAAGAACGCGCATGCGCCCTATTCGAAGTTCCGTGTGGGAGCCGCTGTTCTGCTGTCGAATGGAAAGATCTTTTCGGGCTGCAATATTGAGAATGCTTCCTACGGCATGACTAACTGCGCCGAGCGCACCGCAATATTTTCTGCGGTCGCGGAGCTTGGTCCAAAAATCGAGATCCGCGCGGTCTCGGTGGTCAACGACCAGGGTGTGCCTTGTTCCCCCTGTGGCGCTTGCCGCCAAGTCATTTACGAATTCGGTCCCGACGCAACCGTATTTTTTCAAGGAAGTGAAGGTCCCAAACAGGCGCACATCACCGAACTGCTTCCGGAAGGATTCCGTCTCCAGTGAGTCCTTCTCCGGCTTCAACGCAGACTTTCCGAGTGATCGATGTGATTCGCAACAAGCGAGATGGCGTCGAGCTGTCTGGAAAGGACGTCGAGTCTCTGGTTAACGCCTACACCAGAGGCGATATTCCTGACTATCAGGTTTCGGCCTGGCTGATGGCGGTGGTGCTGCGCGGCATGACGCGCGCCGAGACGGCTGCGCTTACGGATGCGATGCTGCGCTCGGGCGAAGTGCTCGATCTCTCGTCATTGCAGGCGAAGAAAGTCGACAAGCACTCGACGGGCGGCGTGGGCGACAAGACATCACTGGTGCTGGCGCCGCTTGCGGCAGCCGCCGGCGTGACAGTTCCGATGATCAGCGGCCGCGGCCTTGGCCATACCGGAGGCACGCTGGACAAACTTGAGGCGATCCCCGGTTTCAACGTGAACCTTCCGGTCGCAGAATTTCGGCGTGTGCTCGAAACCTGCGGCTGCGCCATGATCGGGCAGACGGCGGAAATCGCTCCTGCCGATCGCAAGCTCTACGCTTTGCGGGATGTGACCGGGACAGTGGAAAGTCCGTATCTGATCTGTGCGTCGATCATGAGCAAGAAACTCGCGGAAGGCATTGACGCGCTGGTGCTCGACGTGAAGACGGGCTCGGGCGCGTTCATGAAAAGTGAAAAGGACGCCGCCTTCCTCGCCGAACTGATGGTGGAGACTGGCGAGCGCATGGGCAAGCAGGTGGTCGCGCTGATTACTGATATGGATCAGCCGCTCGGGCATATGATCGGCAATGCTCTGGAAGTTGTCGAGGTGGTCGAAATTCTGCGCGGCAAAGGGCCGGAGGATTTGCGACTGCTGTGCATCGAACTGGCGGGGTGGATGCTGCATTTGGGAGGAGTCGGCGCTACCGTCGCCGAAGGAAAGAAGCAGAGCGAGAAGCTGATTACATCCGGCAAGGCGCTCGACAGGTTTCGGCAGATGGTGGAATTGCAGGGCGGAGACCCGCGGACGATCGACGAGCCGAAGAAACTGCCTCAGGCCAAATCCACGATGACCATTTCCTGCCCGCGAAACGGATATGTTGCGTCTTTGCAGTGCGAGCAGATCGGAACTGCGTGCGTGATTCTCGGAGGCGGGCGCGAAAGGAAAGAAGATTCAGTCGATCCCACAGTGGGAATCGTGCTGCATAAAAAAGTTGGAGATGCCGTGACTGCCGGTGAACCACTGGCAACGATTCACTACAATGCAGAGGCACGAGCGGCACGTGCTCGGCAACTTCTCGCAGAGAGTTTTCGGATTGCAGATTCGCCCGCTTACGAGAAAAGGCCATTGATCCATCGGGTGATCGAAAAGAGCGGAGATAAAAACTGAATGGGACGATTCACTGGGATCCTCGGCCTGCTCACCATGCTTGCTCTGGCCTACACCTTCTCGACCAATCGACGCGCGATTCGCGCGAAAACGGTGGCGTGGGGCTTGGGCTTGCAGTTTGTCTTCGCGGTGTTTGTACTCAGAATTGATGCCGGGCGGCTTGCATTTCAAAAGGCGGGGGATGCGGTCACGAAGCTGTTGAGTTATGCCCACGCAGGGTCGCATTTTGTTTTCGGCGACCTGGCCAATCCCGGATCGCAATTGGGGTATTTTGCGTTCGGCGTGCTGCCCACTGTCATTTTCATTGCCGCTTTCTTCGCGGTGCTCTATCACTTTGGCATTATGCAGATCATCATCCGGATTTTTGCCTGGGTGATGACGCGGGTGATGGGAGCGAGCGGTGCGGAATCATTGAACGTTGCCGCCAGCATTTTCATGGGGCAAACGGAAGCGCCGCTGACTATCCGGCCATTTCTTGCCGATCTCACGCGTTCCGAACTCATGACAGTGATGACGAGCGGGATGGCACATGTTTCGGGCGGAATCATGGCGGCATATATCTTTTTTGGAATCGATCCGAGACATCTTCTGAGCGCGGTCATCATGACCGCGCCGGGGACTTTGCTGATGGCTAAAATGCTGGTGCCGGAGACTGAACAACCCAGGACCGCAGGCCGAGTGATCATGAATGCCGATGAAGAGAAAGCTGAGAAAGAAGAAAATCTTCTGGGCGCAATCGCTCGCGGAACTACGGACGGGCTGCATTTGGCGCTGAACATCGCGGCGATGCTGATTTCGTTTCTGGCTTTGATTGCGCTCACCGACGGTATTCTCGGCGGAATTCACCATTGGATAAGTTGGTTCCCAGAAAGCCTCGAGAACATTTTCGGCGTGCTCTTCGCCCCGGTGGCATGGGTAATCGGGGTGCCGTGGCGTGATTGCGGCTTTATCGGGACACTGCTCGGCACGCGAATGGCGCTGAACGAGTTGGTGGCATTCTCCATGCTGGGGCCGGCGAAAGGAACTCTCGATCCACGCTCCTTCACGATTGCAACATTCGCTCTCTGCGGCTTCGCAAATTTGAGCTCGATTGGAATCCAGATCGGCGGCATCGGGGCGCTCGCTCCGAACAAAAGGAGCGAACTGGCGCGGCTGGGATTTCGCGCCATGCTTGCCGGAACAATGGCAAACCTGATGTCGGCGTCGATCGCCGGCATGCTTCTCTAATCCAAAAGGTGTTCGACAAAAGGATGGTTATGCAACGAGTCCGACTTCTATTTATCTCGATTTTGTTCATCGTTCTCATATTCGTAACGAACGGCTTAACGCAAGCGGCGCCTAATCGCGTGATCATCGATACGGACCCTGGCACCGACGATGCCATGGCCATCGTTCTGGCTTTGAATTCTCCTGAACTCAAAGTGGAGGCGCTGACTGTGGTGCCGGGCAACGTCGACGCGCGGCAAGGACTGGAAAATGCACTCAAGATCGTTTCCCTGGCCGGGCGCTGCGACGTAACGGTCGCGGGCGGAGCACAACATCCGCTGGATCAGAAGCTGATCACAGCGCAGTTCTGGCATGGAAAAAACGGCCTGGCTGGCGTCGAGTTGCCGCCCACGAAATGCAAGGCGGATCCCCGGTTTGGCCCGGATCTCATCATCGAAATGGTCCATAAATACCCCCATGAGATCACGCTGATTCCCGTCGGGCCACTCACTAATATTGCCCTTGCGGTTTCGAAGGATCCTTCGATTGCGGGTCTGGTCAAAGACATTGTGATCATGGGCGGATCGATCACGGGCGGGAACGTCAACGGCGCAGCGGAGGCGAATATTTATAACGATCCCGAAGCGGCGCAGATCGTGTTCAATGCGGGATGGATGGTGACGATGGTCGGTTCCGACGTCGGAGAGCGGACATTGATCACGAGAAAATATCTCGCACAATTACAGTCTTCACACGGTCCGGAGAATGACTTTATCGCAAAGATCGCCGAATTTTACTTGAATCGCAGCGAGAAGAGCGGATACAGCGGCGCGGCGATGTATGACCCGCTGGCCGTGGGAATTGCTTTGGATCCGACACTGGGAACGCTAAAAGAAATGCACGTCGACGTGGAAACGAAAGGTGAATTTACTCGGGGAGAAACGGTAGCGAATCGCATGGGATCAAACGAGAACAATGTTTTGCACGGAGATCACTACGAGATTGACGGAGTGGTGAAACTGAAACCGAATGCGAAAGTTTGTATCGCCTCCGATGCCGATCGGTTCTTGCAATTGTTTGTAAGCCGGATCCGAGGAAAATAGTTCGCTTAGCCGTACGCTCGGGCAACGAGGAATATCGCCAGCCCGTAGAAAACGAACATCATGCCAAGGTACGCTTTGGCACGAGGGCCTGAGTTCGCAAACTCCTTCCATACGAGTATCCCCCAGAGTGCCGCAACCATGGGAGCGGACTGGCCGATGGCGTAAGAAATGGCAACCCCGGTGAAGCTTGCAGCCACTAGGTTGAAGACCGTGCCAATGCCCCAGATGAATCCACCAAATACTCCTAGAAGATGTCCTGAGACAGGTCCGCGGAAGAATCCGCTGAAACTTACAGGCTCTCCTACGAGTGGATGCTTCATGAAATAGATATTCCAGATAAAGCAGGAGAGCAGGGCTCCCAGCGTCAGGAACACGGCTGCGGTGTAAGGACCCAAAGCATTGCCGCGTGTCATGGCATGCGTCATGAACGGAGCCCATAGTCCCATCAGAATTCCTGAGACCACGCAGGTGATCAAGCTCTTTTTTGAAACGCTCCGTCCTGCAGCGGCGAGACTGCCATAAGCTTTGCCGTCCAAAAGGACGGCGATAAACGCGCAAGCGACGCCGAGAGCCAACAGGAGGGCGTTTCCCCTGGGCTGAAGCGCATAGCTCAACACGGTTCCCACGACCAGCGCAATTCCAATGGAGATGGGAAACGCAACGGCGAGCCCGGCCATATCGATCGCCGCCACCAGCAAGAGATTGGCCAGATTGAACAGCCCTCCTCCGATGAGGGCGTTGACAATGTTCGAACTGTCGGCAGCGCGGACGTTGTTCAGAAAGCTATGTGAGTCATTCCCGGTACTCCCCATTGTGAAAGCGAGCACGAGGGAGATTAGAAAAATGCCGACTGCGTAATCCCAGTAGAAAAGTTCGAAGCGATAGTTCTTCACGCCCTTATAAGTATTTGCCCAGGAACCCCAGCAGATGGCGCTCGTGATCATCATCAACAGCGCAATGCTCAGACTCGACGGTGTGAACAATCGGTTCTCCTCCGGATGTTGTAAGGAATGGGAATTGTGAACTGTACTCCTGTTTTGTAAACGTCACAAGTTTTCCTGGCTCGCTACGCGAACAGGGGTGTTTGTCATCTGCTATGCTACGCCCGTGTCGCGCACTTTTCTGATCGATACAGACACCGCGTCGGATGATGCGGTTGCGCTCATCATGGCTCTACGCGCTCCGGATGTCCGCGTGGCCGCGATCACAACAGTGGCCGGAAATGTGGACGTGCAACAGGCGACTCGCAACGCGCTGTATACCGTCGAGCTGTGCGGAGTGGACGTCCCAGTGTATTCGGGAACGCAAAAGCCGCTGCTGCGTCCTTATACCAACGCGACGTGGTTTCACGGCCGAGATGGACTGGGAGATCAAAATTATCCGCCCCCGCACCAGTCTCCCGAAAAGCTGCATGCGGTCGAAGCGATCATCGACACGATTGAAGCCAACCCCGGCCTGGTCATCGTTACACTTGCGCCGCTGACCAATCTGGCTCTCGCGCTGGCGAAAAAACCGGCGATCGTTGCAAAGGTTGGCCGGTGCGTAGTCATGGGTGGTGCGCCATGCTGTGAAGGAAACGTTACGCCTGCCGCCGAATACAACATTTGGGTCGATCCCGAGGCGGCCCGCATCGTGATGCGCAGCGGACTCCCTGTGGAGCTTATCGGTTGGCAACTTTCGCGCAGAGAGGCCGTGGTGAACGAAAGCGACATCGCGCGCATTCAAGGATTCGACACTCGGCTTGCTCGCTTTGCCATCGAATGCAACAGTCACGCCCGGCAAGCGTATAAAGTGCAAACGGGAGAAGACGGAATCTCATTGCCCGATCCCATCGCCATGTGCGTTGCCCTCGATCCGTCGATAGCAATGGAATGGAGTAAACACTATGTTGACGTCGAGACACAGAGTGAACTGACGCGAGGCATGACGGTTGTGGATCGGCTGAATGTAGCCGAGGATGATCGCAACCGCCTGGTGTGGGCAGCCGCACTCAACGCAAATCGCAAAGCCAGCGTCTGCTGGAGAATCGACACGGAGCGTTGGAAGGAAGCGCTCTTTTCGGCGCTTCGGCAGGATGTGTTCAAGCGACGATCATGAGAAGCTAGGTGTTGATCTGCGAGTACGTCGATCGCCGCAAAAATTCTCCCTGTCCGCTTTTTCCAAAAAACTTGTCTCCCTCCACCACGACACGGCCTCGGGAGAGAACGACATCAGGCATGCCCGTCACTTGAATGCCTTCGAACATCGAGTAATCGACGCGCATGTGGTGCGTCTTCGCGCTGATTGTGTGTTTGCGCCTGGGATCGAAAATCACGAGATCGGCGTCGCTGCCGACCGCGATGGTTCCCTTTCGCGGATACAAGCCAAACAGTTTTGCCGGGGTCGTTGAGACCAGTTCGACGAATCGATTCACGCTGAAGCGACCCGCGGCAACGCCTCCAGAGTAAATCAGGCTCATGCGATGCTCAACGCCGGGACCCCCGTTCGGAATCTTGGTGAAGTCGTCGCGTCCAAGTTCCTTTTGCTCTTTGAAACAAAATGGGCAGTGATCCGTAGAGACAACTTGCAGGTGATCGCGCTTCAGGCCGTTCCAAAGCTTCTCCTGATGCCACTTTTCCCGCAGCGGCGGAGTGAAAACATATTTCGCGCCTTCGAAGTCGGGGACATCCATGTTTTCGATTGAGAGATACAAATACTGCGGGCAAGTTTCGGCATAAACCGGGAGCCCGCGGTCGCGGGCCTCTCGAACTTTTTCGAGAGCGTCATTGCAACTAAGGTGCACGATGTAGATCGGAGCTCCGGCCATTTCAGCCAATGCAATCGCGCGCGACACGGCCTCGGCCTCCGCCGTGGTGGGACGAGTAAGCGCGTGATACTTTGGCGCCTTCTTTCCTTCGGCCAGCGCCTGCTGCACGATAACGTCGATGGCGCTGCCATTTTCGGCGTGCATGCAGATGAGGCCGCCATTCTTCGAGGTGGCCTGCAGCGCCCGGAAGATGCTCGCGTCATCGAGCATGAAGACACCGGGATAGGCCATGAAAAGTTTGAAGCTGGTCACGCCTTCGCCGACGAGTGCATTCATCTGCTGCAGCTGGCCGCTACTGATATCAGTGACGATGCAATGGAAGGCGTAGTCACAAACAGCTTTATTGGACGCTTTTTCCATCCATGTATCGAAAGCCTGCCGCAGCGGCTGGCCTTTGTATTGGATGGCGAAGTCGATCAGCGTTGTGGTTCCGCCGAACGCTGCGGCACGCGTACCGGTTTCAAAATCATCGGCGCTGGTGGTGCCTCCGAAGGGCATGTCGAGATGCGTGTGAACATCGATGCCGCCGGGAAAAACATACTTCCCCGAGGCATCCAGTATTTTCGTGGCGTTCGCCCGAGGAAGGTCCCTGCCGATGGCCGCGACTTTGCCATCTGCGATCGCAATATCTGCTATGTACGTGTCGGTTGCCGTCACTACGGATCCATTGATGATGATGGTGTCAAAGCCCATTTACTCCCCCGGGGACGCCGAGATGAAAAAGGAGATTCTATGCTAAACTGCCGCTCCTCAGCTCTGATATTGATTGAGCAGATTGATTGGGCAGGTTAATTGGGTAACGCGGGAGGAGTTCACCATGCAGTTTGGCATTACGATGAAGCCGGACATCTCGGTGGAGCGCATTGTTGGCCTGACGCGCCAGGCCGAAGCCGCCGGCTTCCAATACGGATGGTTATTCGATTCCCATGTTCTGTGGATGGACCCATACCCTTTGCTTACGCTGATGGCCGCAAACACGCAACGGATGCGGCTGGGCACGCTGGTTACCAATCCGGCAGTGCGCGATCTTACCGTTACGTCGAGCTTATTTGCTACGTTGAATCTGATCTCGGGAGGGAGGATGGAACTGGGGATCGGACGCGGAGATAGCTCCAGACGCGTGATGGGCAAGAAACCTGTCAGTTGGTCGCAGTTGGAGACCGCAGTACAAATTTTCCGTGATCTGACCGCCAGCCGCGAGATCGAATACGAAGGCCAACCGACGCGCCTCACCTGGGCCAAAGTTTCTCCGCGAGTTTGGATCGCAGGCTACGGTCCTAAGGTTCTGCACATGGCAGGCCGCGTGGCCGACGGCATTATTCTTCAGTTCGCCGATCCCGATTTGATTTCGTGGTGCCTGGGATTCGTAAAGGAGGGAGCCCGGGCCGCAAGCCGCGATCCGAATCAGATTGAAGTGATGGCTGCGGCTCCGGTTTGGGTTTCGGATGATTTGGAAACGGCGCGCGAGCGCGTTCGGTGGTTCCCGGCGCTGGTTTCCAACCATGTGATGGACCTCATCCGTCAGTACAAGCCAGACGATCTGCCGCCGGCACTCACTTCGTACGTGCAAGATCGCGGCGATTATGACTATCTGCACCACTGTGTGGTTGAGAGTGACAACGCGAATTTTGTTTCTGATGAAGTAGTCGATCGCTTTTGCCTGGTCGGGCCGGTGAAGGCGCATCAGGAAAAATTACGCAAGCTGGCGAGCGTTGGGGTTACGCAGTTCAACCTGTATCTGATGTGCGGGGACGAAGAAGACTCGCTCGCTACTTATCAGCGCGAGGTTTTGCCGGCGTTTCAGAAAGCCACAAATACGAAACACTGAACCTACGAAGTAGCGACCGGTGAAAACACCCCCGGACCCTGAAATTTCATCATGGCAAAGTACGCCGCAAACGAAACCGCGAAGCCGACGAACCACGAGTAGTCATAGAGAACTCGCACTGAAGGAACCGCTAGTCCTATTAGTGCCGTACCCGCTCCTGAAGCAAGGGCCATGATCGCGCGCCAGTTGAATCCCCGTGAATATTCATACTCACCGCCGCGGAGGTAGAGATCATCCACTTGCAGCACACACCGTCTCACCAGGAAATAATCGCAAATCATGATGCCAGCAACCGGACCGAGAAAAGCTGCGTAGCCGCCCAGCCAGCCAAGGATGAACGTGTTGTAGTCGGCCAGGAGTTTCCACGGCATCAGGGCAATACCCATGAAACAGGTAATCACGCCGCCGACTCGAAAGCTGATGCGCCGCGGCCATAGGTTCGAGAAGTCGTTGGCCGGTGAGACGACATTTGCTCCGATATTGACGTTCAACGTGGCCAGCAGAATTGCGAGCAGGGAGATTACTACTGCAACGGGTGAATGAAAACGGCTGAGCAGTTGCACTGGATCGGAGATTGCCCTTCCGTAGATTACTACGGTGGCTGAAGTCACAGCGATGCCGATGAAGGCATAGAGAGTCATCGTCGCGGGAAGTGCCAGGGCTTGCCCGATCATTTGTTCACGCTGGTTGCGAGCGAACCGCGTGAAGTCGGGAATGTTGAGCGAGACGGTTGCCCAGAAGCCTACGGTTCCGTTCAAGGCGGGAATCAGGAACTTCAGGAAGTCGGCGAAGTTCGTGAACCGCGAGGGCGCGGCCAGCATGGGTCCGAAGCCGCCAGCGCTGCGATAAGCCCATGCCAGCAGCAGTAAGCCAACGGCCAACAGCACAGGCGCGCTGATGCCTTGCAGAATGCGAATGTATTCAATCCCCATGAGGATGACGGCGAGATTGATCAGCCAGAACAAGAGAAAACAGATGGCAGTCGCGTGGGGAACGTTTTTCCAACCGGGCGCAAGCGTACCAAGCAGAGTGCTGATCGCTTCGCCGCCGATCCAGGTTTGAATGCCGAACCATCCGCACGCCACGAGTGCGCGAAGCACCGCTGCCACGTTCGCCCCCAGCACTCCAAAAGAAGCCCGAGCCAACACCGGGAACGGAACTCCATACTTGGCTCCAGGATGAGAGTTAAGCAGCATCGGGACCAGCACAATCACGTTGCCGAGAAAAATTGTGACGACGGCTTGTTTCCAATTCATCCCGCCCTGAATCAAACTTGCCGCCAGCATGTAGGTGAGAATGTTCACCGACATCGAAATCCACAGCGCAGCGAAGTTATAAGTTCCCCAATGCCGGCGGTCGGCATGGGCAGGCGCGAGGTCGGGATTGTAGAGAGGGCTGGACTCGATTGGAGATTTGAGTTGAGAAGGCGCGTTCGGCTTCATGGTTGAGGCTCTGAAGTACAGCTTTTTAGTCCGCAGCCGCAGCTTCTCCAGTCTGGGCGGTCAGCGGGCCATAGCTCTCTGGCCGGCGGTCGCGAAAAAATTGCCAAACTTTGCGGACCTCCGCGATCATATCCAGGTCGAGGTCCGCCACCACCACTTCGTCTTTATCCCGGCTGGCCTGCGCGATGATCTTGCCGCGAGGATTGCAGAAGTAGCTCTTGCCGTAGAACTCACCAATGTTCCAGGGTTTCTCGACGCCGACGCGATTGACCGCGCCCACAAAGTAACCGTTCGCCACGGCATGGGCAGGCTGTTCGAGCTCCCACAAATATTCCGAGAGGCCAGCCACAGTTGCCGAAGGATTGAATACGATCTCCGCTCCATTCAGTCCGAGAATGCGCGCGCCTTCGGGAAAATGACGGTCGTAACAAATGTAAACTCCCACCCGCGCGTACTTTGTTTCAAAGACTGGATAGCCACCATCGCCCGGAGTGAAATAGAACTTCTCCCAGAATCCGGGATGGCAGTGCGGAATGTGATGCTTGCGATATTTTCCAAGGTAGCGGCCGTCGGCATCGACGACGGCAGCGGTATTGAAATATACGCCAGGCATCTGTTCTTCGTAGACGGGGACCACGATCACCATGCGGTGTTTGGCGGCCAGCTTTTGCATCATGCGTACGGTCGGGCCATCCGGTACGCGCTCGGTCAGTTCATACCAGCGCGCATTCTGCTCCGCGCAAAAATACGGTCCGTAGAAAAGCTCCTGCAGGCAGAGAATCTGCGTTTTCTTTCGCGCCGCCTGCTCAATCAATTTCAGGTGCTTGTCGATCATCGCCTTTCTGATCTGGGCAAGGGGACGCTCCGTGCTGAGCGCATTGCTGGCTTGAATCAAGGCGCAGCGCACATTTCGCGGCATGGGACCGGACCTCCGAAGAACGCCACTATAGCAGAAAACATTCGCTAGATTGGCTCTGGCGTGTGGCTCAAGCAGGTGAGTATCCCGCGCAGCCGCGCCTCGTCGTCGTTGACACAAGGGTAAACGGCAAATAAACTCGGCGTTCTGAAGCTTTCCAAAAACTATGGCCAGGCGCCCTCGCATCGCGGTGGTTGGAAGTGCCAACATCGATCTCACAACATTTACTGACCAGTTTCCGAAACCTGGGGAAACGATCTTTGGCCAGAAATTTGATCTCGGCTTCGGCGGTAAGGGCGCGAACCAGGCTGTAGCAGCACGTCTTTGCGGCGCCGATGTGTTCATGGTCGCGAGAGTGGGGAGCGACTTGTTCGGGCCGGCGACCATTGAGAACTTCAAGAAGCTTGGCATTGACACCACGCATGTGAAGCAGGTTGAGGGGTTATCCAGCGGTGTCGCTCCCATCTTCGTCGAGGCCAACGGCCAGAATCGCATTCTGGTGGTGAAGGGAGCCAATGATGCGCTGAAGGCTGCGGATGTCGACGCGGCAACTGAGATGCTGAAGGCCGCAGACTGCATCGTGCTCCAGTTTGAGATACCTCTGGAAACCGTCTATTACGCGATTGCGTTTGCCAGAAAGCACGGCATCCGCTGCATTCTGAATCCGGCTCCTGGCCAACCGGTTGAAATGGGCGCTTTGGCCGAACTCGATTACTTCGTTCCAAACGAGAGTGAGGCGCACGCCGTGACTGGCATTCCCGTGCGAAACGTCGATGACGCCAAAAAGTGCGCCGAGAAGTTGATGGCGGGCGGCATTCGGCGCGTGATCATCACTCTGGGGGCCAATGGATCTCTTCTCGCTGGCCCTGGCCTGGCTGAACAAGTGCCACCTTTCGCGGTAAAAAGCATCGACAGCAGCGGCGCCGGCGACGCCTTCATCGGGAGCTTTGCCGTATTCCTCGCGGAAGGAGTTCCCGAACTGGAGGCGGTGCGGCGCGCCAATTTGTACGCAGGACTCTCAACTACCGGAGTGGGAACGCAGAA
>Ga0307479_10001972_pt1 | contig 18737 bp, 18 predicted proteins | sample atmos_gasesECM4C_FD_203743 | JGI IMG/M metagenome (GOLD analysis project Ga0307479, IMG submission 203743) | Hardwood forest soil microbial communities from Morgan-Monroe State Forest, Indiana, United States - atmos_gasesECM4C_515 | ecosystem: Environmental > Terrestrial > Soil > Temperate... | reverse complement strand
TCAGGGCTCCCGGTCTTCCATCCCAAGGGTGGGACCATTCGCCGGATCATGGAGGACTACTCGCGCCGGCGCCATGTCGAGTCGGGCTACCAGTTCGTCTACACACCCCACATCACGAAGGGCGAGTTGTTCGAGACCTCCGGGCACCTGGACTGGTTCGCCGAGGGCATGTTCCCGCCCATGGAGCTCGACGAGGGCCATCCCTACTACGTCAAGCCCATGAACTGCCCGTATCACATCCTCATCTATCGCAGCCGCCAGCGCTCCTACCGGGAACTTCCGCTGCGCTACTTCGAGTTCGGCAGCGTGTACCGCTACGAGAAGTCCGGGGTCGTCCATGGGCTCACCCGGGTCCGGGGGATGACCCAGGATGACGCCCACATCTTCTGCACCCTTGACCAGTTGGACGAGGAGCTCAAGTCGGTGTGCCGTTTCGTGCTCGACGTGTTGCGGGACTTCGGCCTCGAGGACTTCTACCTCGAGCTCTCGACCAAGCCCGAGGGTAAGGCGGTGGGGACCGACGAGGAGTGGGAGCGGGCCACCCAGGCGTTGCGAGTGGCGGCCGAAGAGATGAGTCTGAACGTCTTGCTCGACGAGGGGGGAGGTGCCTTCTACGGCCCCAAGATCTCGGTGCAGGCCCGCGATGCCATCGGCCGCCATTGGCAGGTGTCGACCATCCAGCTCGACTTTCAGGAGCCCCAACGTTTCGGCCTCGAGTACGTGGGCAAGGACAACGCCCGCCACCGTCCGGTGATGATCCACCGAGCCCTGTTTGGTTCGGTCGAGCGTTTCTTCGCCATCCTGCTCGAGCACTATGCCGGGGCCTTGCCCACCTGGCTCGTGCCCGTACAGGTGGCCGTGCTCTCGGTACGCGACGACCACGACTACTACGCCAACCACGTGAAGGACGCCTGCCTGGCCGCCGGTCTCCGCACGGAGGTGGACCCGGCCGACGAACCACTGGGGGCGCGGGTCCGGCGCCGGAAGCTGGAGAAGGTGCCCTACGTGCTCGTGGTCGGCGAGGACGACGTAGCCCACTCGACGGTAGGCGTGAACCGCCGTGGCGGGGAACGTCCCGAGCGGGGAGTGGCATTGGCGGCGTTCGTGGAATCGGTGGCGAAAGAGGCGGCCGCTCCTCGATGAGCTTGGAGCAGCTATGGGCCGGCTGGCGCCTCGAGTACGTGCAGGCGGCGAGCGCCGCCGAGCGGGCAACCAGTGACAGCGGCACTGCCCGCGGTCCCGACTGTGTCTTTTGCCGCATCGCCGCCAGCGGGCCTCCCTCGGCCGACAACGGCATCGTGTGGCGCGACGAGCTCTCCTTCGCCGTGCTCAACGCGTTCCCGTACGCCAGCGGGCACCTCCTGGTCATGCCCGTGCGCCATGTCGAGGGGCTGGATGAGCTCACCGGGGAGGAGGCGTCGTCGTTGTGGTCGGCAACCTTGGTGGCGCTGGACGGCATCCGCAAGGCTTACGACCCGGACGGGATGAACATGGGTGCCAACCTCGGCCGTGCCGCTGGTGCCGGCATCCCCAAACACGTCCACCTGCACGTGCTGCCCCGTTGGAGTGGGGACACCAACTTCATGACGTCCGTGGCCAATGTCCGGGTGATGCCGGAGAGCCTGGATCAGAGCTGGCAAAGGTTGCACGAGGTGTTGCCGGACAACTGAGTTGCGGGCGCCGCCCAAGCCTCGGCCAACTCTGGATGGCGGCGGTTAAGGACAAAAGGCCCTGCCGCCGATGCCCCTTGAGCTGAGAAGGTGCCGCCGATGGCTCGAATTGTCTCCCCGATCAGAGTTGCCATGGACCGCCACAGACCGATTAGCGCATCGACGCGCTCCCGTCTCTGGGTGCTGGCCGCCTCCGTCGCAGGTTGGGTGGCGGCCGTGTCCGTGCTGTTCTCCATAGGGAATGTCGCTGTGGCCTCGGCCCCCAGGCCGGGCGCCAAACCGATAACGACCACCATTACTCCGTCGACCACGACGAGTGTCTTGAGGGCCAGCGCCGCCTCGCCGAGCTCGACGGCGTCTCCGGCCGCGACAACGTCGGCACCCAGCGGGTCCGGCGGGAACCTCCTCACCGGTAGGGAGGCCACCTTCAGCGGCACCACCGGGGGCTGGGTGGGTCTCGACTCCACGTTGTCGTGGGCGAAGACTCCGTCGACGACGAACAACGGATCGCTGCAGATGACGGCTACGGCCAGCTCCTGGGTGTATGCCTGGTCACCGTTCCCGCCCTCGGGACCTCCGACACCGGCAAAGCCGGGTCAGAAGTTCACTGGGGACGCTGCCGTGTACTTGACCGGCTCGCCGCAACCGATGTCCGTCGGCCTGGTCTTCTTGAACTCCTCGAACGCGCAGGTCGGCGGGTTCTTGGGACAGTCGGTGACGCCCGGCTCGTCGACGTGGACCACCCTGCCCGAGGTGGCGTACGTGGCGCCGCCCTCCACGACGGAAGTTGCGGTGGGAGTGGTCGCCTACTCGGCGTCGGTGGGCCAGGTCTTCTACGTCGAGTCCCCGACGTTGACCATGCTGGGACCGGGGTCCCCGGTCGTGGTGGGTCCCTTGCACACGTCCGGCAACCAGGTGGTCCAGGCCAACGGCACGCCCGTGGTGCTTCAGGGAGTTGTCCTCGAGGGGCTCGAGGTCACGCCGTACCTCAACGATCCGGGTGTGACCCAACAAGCAGTGGTGGAAGCACGAGAGTGGGGCGCCAATTTCGTGCGAGTGCCGCTTGGGGAGCAGTTCTGGCTGTCTTCGAACTGCGACTACGTCTCCAGCTACCAATCGACCGTCGACCAGGTGGTCAACTGGATCACGTCGCTGGGAATGGTGGCGCTGTTGGACCTGCACACGAACACCGTGGAGGGCTGCGAGCCGGGTGCGCAGCAAAACATGGCCGACGCTGCCCAATCACCGACGTTCTGGAGCCAGGTGGCGGGGCGTTACGGCAACTCCAGTTCGCCCGAGTACAACCCGTTAGTCGCCTTCGACCTGTACAACGAGCCGCACGACATCTCCGACTCCGTGTGGCTTGATGGCGGGCAGACAACCGACACCTTCTGGCCCTATCAAACGTTCGAGGCCGCCGGCATGCAGCAGCTGTACAACGCCGTCCGAGGGGCGGGCTCGCAGAACCTCGTGTTCATCAGCGGGAACAACTGGGCCAATGACCCGCCGTCGCAGCTGGTGAGCGGGACCAACGTCGTCAACGCCGTCCACTACTACACCTGCCCGATTTCAGCCCCTCCGTCGTGTTCCAACCCCGATCCGTACGACCCCTCCCAGGACTTCAACCGCTGGCTTTCCCTGTCGCAGACGCAGCCGATCGTGGTCACGGAGTTCGGTTGGCCCAGCGACAAGGACGGAACGTACATAGCCAACGTGATCGCCTTCGCCTACGCTCACCAGTGGGGATGGTCGGCCTATGCGTGGCAGCAGGTGTCGAACTGGGGCGGGCTCACCTTCGAGACATTCCTTTCCGACGGCACAGCCGAGCCCGAACCGTCGGGGGTCCCGGTTCTGCTTGGACTGTCTGCCGGGTGAACCGCCGCGCCGTTAGTCAGCCTTGGGCTTGACCAGCCTGTCCACGAGGTTGGTAGGCATGACGTCGTAATGGTCGTGCTCAGCCCGGAAATGGCCGCGGCCGCCGGTGAGCGACCGCAGGTCCACGGCGTAGCGCTGGATCTCGGCGGTGGGAACGATGGCGGTGATGACCTGGTAGCCCCCGATGGTGTCGGTGCCCTGGACCCGGCCCCGCCGCGAGTTCAGATCCCCCAGGATGTCGCCCTGCATGGATGCGGGAATGGTCACCTCTAGGCGGCTGAGCGGCTCCAGGAGCACAGGGGCGGCCTTGGCCACCGCCTCCTTGAAGGCGAGGGAACCCGCCATCTTGAAGCTCATCTCGGACGAGTCGACCGGGTGATACTTGCCGTCGTAACAGGTCACCTGCACATCCACCACGGGATAGCCGTTGGGGCCACCTTGATCCATAGCCTCGATAACGCCCTTCTCCACGGCCGGGATGTATTGCTTGGGGATGGCACCGCCCACGACCGCGTCCACGAAGTGGAAGCCCTCGCCGCGCTCCAAGGGGGCGATGCGGATGTCGGCCACGCCGAACTGGCCGTGGCCGCCGGTCTGCTTCTTGTACTTGCCTTCGGCCTCGGCCGGCTTAGTGATGGTCTCCCGGTAAGGGACCAGCACCTCTTCGACCCCGACCTCGACGCCGAACTTGCGAGCCAGGCGCTCGGCCGCGATCAACAGATGCGTCTCGCCGGTGCCGCGCAGCAGTGTCTGGTGCGTCTCGTCCACGCGTTCCACGACGAGGGCAGGGTCCTCCTCTTGCAGGCGGTGCAGCCCGGTCATGAGCTTGTCCTCGTCGCCCTTGGACTTGGGGCGGATGGCGATGGACAGCACGGCCGGCTCTGGGCTGGGCGCCGGCACCAGCACCGGTGTCCCCTTGGGGGCGAGGGTGTCGCCCGTGGCCGTGTCGGACAGTTTCGGCGCGGCCACGATGTCACCGGCCTGAGCCTCTGACACGGGCTCGGTCTCCTTGCCTCGGAGCATCTGCAGGACGTGGAGTCGCTCGTCGGTGTGGGTGCGCGGGTTGGTGAGCACGGTGTCGGGCCTTATGGTGCCGGAGACCACCCGCAGCAGGGAGATCTTCCCGACGTAGGGGTCCGAGATGGTCTTGAACACCCGGGCCAGCGGCTGGGCGGAGGGGTCGGGCTTCACATCAGCGGTGGTGCCGCCGGCCGTGACCTCGACCGCCGGACGGGACTCGGGCGACGGGCCGATCTCGGCCAGGAGGCTGGCCAGACGGTCGATGCCCACGCCCGTCACCGCGGAGCCGCACACCACCGGGAAGACGACCCCTTGGGCCAGGCCACCGGCCAGTGTGGCCTCGAGCTCCTCGGTGGAGGGGATCTCCCCGTCCAAGTAGCGCTCCATAAGGGCGTCATCGCCCACCACGATCCCCTCCACCAGCTGCTCGCGCACCTGGTGCTCGACGTCGGCCAGGTCGTCGGGGATGGGTCCGGTGGTGGGCGTGCGGCCCTCGTAAAGGATGGCGCTGTCGGTGAGCAGGTCGGCGATGCCCCGGAAGTCGGCTTCTTCGCCGACGGGCAGCTCAAGGGGGGCGATACCGGCGCCGAACCGGTCCCGCAGCGACGCCAGGGTCCGGTCGAAGCTGGCCCGCTCGCGGTCGAGCTTGTTCACGAACACGAGGCGGGGCAACCCGAGATCGGATGCCAGCGACCAGGCCAGCTCGGTCTGGGGCTCCACGCCCTCCACGGCGCTCACCACGACGACCACGAGGTCGGCGACCGAGCAGGCAGCCCGCACCTCGCCGAAGAAGTCGGCGTAGCCAGGAGTGTCGATGAGGTTCACCTTGACCTCGTTCACCGTGAAGGGGGCCATGGCGAGCGAGAGCGACAGGTGGCGCTTGGTTTCCTCGGGCTCGAAGTCGGTGACCGTGTTTCCGTCGTCGACCTTGCCCTGGCGGGTGGTGGCGCCCGTGCAGAAGAGGAGGGCCTCGGCCAGCGTCGTCTTCCCGGAACCGTTGTGCCCCACCAGGGCTACATTGCGGATGCGGGACGGCGGATAGCTCGGCACTTGCAGCGCACCTCCCCCTGAGACCGGGCCGCCTCGGCGCCGGTTGGCGCAGCCTACCGGCGCCTCCCGGAGGGCGCCGGGGGGTGGATGGTAAACTGAAACAAGGAGCGTTTTCGGAGGAGAACCCCCCTCATGCTCGATGGCCGCTGGCGCCAGGCCGTGGACCGCAGCACCGAACCCGTAGGCCGAGCCCTCGTCCGCCTGCACCTCACGGCCGACGTGCTCACCGCTGTCGGCCTGGTGATGTCGGCCGTCACCGCCGTGGTGGTGGCCTCGGGCCATCTCGTGTGGGGGATCGTGCTGTTGTTCCCCACAGGACTTCCCGACCTCTTCGACGGCCCCGTCGCCAAGGTGTCGGGCACAGCCTCGGTACGAGGGGCCTTCTTCGATTCGGTCGCCGACCGGGTGTCGGACGCGCTCATCTTGGGCGGCATCACCTGGTACCTGGTCGTCCGCCATCACGGCGCCGCCGCCTTGCTGCCCTTCGCCATCCTGGCCGTGACGCAGCTCATCTCCTACCAGCGCGCCAAGGCCGAGCTGCTCGGGCTGTCGGCCAAGGGCGGGCTCATGGAGCGAGCCGAGCGCTTCATCGTGCTCGGCGTGTGCTTCGTGGCCGGGGCGGTTTCGGCGGCTGCCTTCGTCCCGGCCCTGTGGGGGTACCTGGCCCTGGTGAGCCTGACCGCCGCCGGCCGTTTCGCCCGGGTGTGGCAGGAAGCCGAGGGCCCGGTTCGTCCGGAGCGCCCGGCACGGCTGGCCCGGCTGCGCCGCGTCGAGCACCCTCGCAGGGCACGGCGCGCCGTCACCGCCTGGCGGGAGTCCACTGCCTTCCGTCCGCTGCGGCCGAGCGAGCCCTTGGCCGCCCGATGGCGCGCCTGGCGCGATGCCGAAGCAACGGCTCGTGCCGCTCGCCAGCAGCGCAGAGCCTCCGGGCGTATTCGCCAGAGCTCAGGCAGACACTCCCGTCGCAGCGACTACTGAGATCCCTGACCTCTCGTACCTGACGTACCGCTCGGCGGGGGAGCTGCTACGCCGACTTCCCGAACCCCTCGCTGACGCCGGTGCCGAGGCCGTGTCCTCGGTGCTGGCCCGCCTGCCGAGCGGATCTTCCGACATGTACGCCCGTCACCTGCGGCGCGTCCTCGGACGCTCGATCTCACCCGCGGAGACGCGCTCGTGGACCAGGCGGGCCTACCGCAGCTATGCGCGCTACTGGCTCGAGGGGGCCCGGCTGCCCTTCATCGATTCCGACATCGTCGAGGCCCGCATGTCGGTGAACCAGGGATGGGAGGAGTTCGAGTCGTCCATGGCGGCCGGGAAGGGTCTTGTGCTCGCCTTGCCGCACGTGGGTAGCTGGGAGTGGGGTGGGACCTGGCTGGCGTTGAAGGGGTATCCCATGACGTCGGTGGCTGAGCCGCTGCCGTCGGAGGAGCTCTACGACTGGTTCGTTCGCCAGCGCCAGGGCATGGGACTCAAGATCGTGATGCTTGGTCACGAGGCGGGGCCCGTGCTGCTCCAGACACTGCGGCGCGGTGGGCTCGTGGGGCTTTTGTGCGACCGCGACATCGCCGGAGGGGGAGTGGAGGTCGAGTTCTTCGGTGAGCGGACCCGCCTGCCCGCCGGGCCGGCCACACTTGCCCTGCGTACCGGGGCGACCCTCATGGTGGGCGCCGTGTACAGCGGGCCGGGTAAGAGCCACACCGCCACCCTCCTCGGCCCCCTCGACGTCGACCGGCAGGGAGGACTGCGCCACGACGTCGCCCGGCTGACCCAGGCTGTCGCCCGCGGCTTCGAGACTCTCATCCGCCGGGCCCCCGAGCAGTGGCACCTCTTCCAACCCAACTGGCCGTCGGATCCTGGTTACGGGGAATAGCCGCGAAAGGGCCATGTGCGTGTCGGAGCCGACTTGGGAAATCCTCACTGCGTTCCGCGTTGTACTCGGAGGAAAGCGGTGACTATCAGCGCGGCCTCTAAGCTGTCCGATCTCTCCCAGTTGCCCTCTCCGGGAGGCTGCGGTGGTGCGTGATTCCGGTGGCCGCCTCTCGCACGTGCGGGCTCAACTCGCCGTGCCCTGGGCCTACACCGGGCCGGTCGCCGCCGCGATCGCGGCCCGGCGAGCACCACTGCGTCCAATTCTTGTGCTGTCGATGCCGCGCAGTGGATCGAGCTGGGTAGGCGCCACCCTAGGCCGCGCTAGGAATGCCGCATATTTGCGTGAACCGTTGACACACAACTGGGCGCGCCTTCGGCAACAGCCTGCGGTCATCGAGGTGGATCCTTCTTCCCCGCCCGACAGTTATCGACGTAACGCCGACTTCGCGTTCTCTGGAATACCCCGCTTTCCCCGCGAGGTGGTTGTTGACCGACCGCAGTGGCGGGTATGGCAGACGGCGCGACGCGTGGTCATAAAGGAGGTGAATCCGCTCGCCGTACGATGGCTGGTCACGACATACCAGCCGGACTTGATCTACCTCGTCCGGCACCCCGCCGCCACCGCCGAGAGCACGGCGCGTCAGGGCTGGGTGGTCGACGGCTACGGTGGACTGTTCCTGCCCTCACGTCGGGCGAGCGGAACCCTTCGAGAGGCGGACGTCGGCGACGGCCTGTGGACCCGGCTGGGAGCGGTGCAGGCCCACGCCGCGCACGAGGTCGCCGCTGTCGTTGATGCTGCGACGAGTAGCGGCATCCGCGTGCGTATCCAGTCATATGAGCGACTCTGTGCCGACCCCGTGGGCGAGTTCCACGCGCTCTTCGACTTCGCAGGACTGCGGTGGGAGGCGAGTGCGGAAGCAGCGGTGCGCGTCGCGAGCAGCACAGCGCCGACTGACATGTGGCGTAGCGTGCTCTCTGCCTCGCAGATCGCAGATGTTCGCCGTGGCTATCTGATGTTCGATCCTCCGGACCATGTCACCCATCAGTGGTGAGCGAGGCGGCCGGACGTGGGTGACCAGTCCCAACCTCATGGGCCGTCCGACCCTGGTTACGGGGAGTGATCTAGCCTCGGTGGTAACGGATGCATGGGACAAAGGGGGGGACATGCAGTTCGGGGACTACCCAGTTGTGCTCAAGAAGCGGCCCCAGGACGACCGCAACGAGCTGTGGCAGCTCATCGTGGGCGGCAAGATCGTCGCCGAGGAGCCGGCTCGGATCGGCGCCTATGGAGCGCGCGAAGAGCGCAGGGCGCTGGCCAAACTCATCGCCAACCTGATGGAGCGCGCCTAGAGATACACAATCCCGGCCGTCGTCGCCGGCCGGGACGGCCCCATCACTGCGGGCGGGGTCGCGCTCCTGGGATCGGTGGGAGCCCGGGACGCTGGCCGCCGCCTGCTCTGCCCTTCTGGCGGCTCTGGCGGCCGGCCGCCCGCCGCAGCTCCCGTCCAGCCCGGGAGTCGAGCTCGCCCGAAAGGCTGGACTCGAGGAGCTGGCGGCGCTGTTTGACCGGCACCCGTGACAAGTAGTCGTCGAGCTCGGCGAGCTGGTCGGGTATCACCCGGCCCTTCTTCTTGCTCTTGTCGAGAAACCGGATCAGACGGCGGGCGTAGAACCGACGCACCGCACCGACCTTCATCACCCGGCGAAACAGCCGGGCCCGGCGATTGAGCGGTTTGCTGGGATCTGCTCCTTGGGCGAGTCGCGACGCGCCCTTTCCCGCCGACGCCGCCCGCCGGTGCTGCGCTCGATTGGCGCCGCTCGGGGCGGGGGTGGGCCGTCGTGCTGGCATGGCCCCTGTTCTAATGCGTCGGCGGCCTGCCCCTAGCCTGCCCGTCGTGCGTGTGGCGCTGGTGTGCCCGTACAGCCTGTCGGCACCGGGTGGCGTACAGGGCCAGGTCCTCGGCCTGGCGCGGGCGCTGCGGCGCGCCGGGCACGAGACCGTGGTGCTCGCCCCCGTCGACAGGTCGCTGCCCAACGCCGGGCTGCCCGCCGAGGCCGTCGTGGCGCTGGGACGCACCGTCCCCGTTCCCGCCAACGGCTCGGTGGCCAGGCTGGCCGTGAATCCGCTCGCCGCCGGCCGCGTCGTCCGGTCCCTGCGGCGTCTTCGGCCCGCGGTGGTGCACATCCACGAGCCCCTCGCCCCGGGCGTCAGCTGGGCGGCGCTGTCCCGGCCGGAGCCCAAGGTCGGCACTTTCCATCGGGCCGGGGACGTGAAGGGTGCCCACCTGCTCGCTCCGGGGGCCCGGCTCCTCGTGTCGCGACTGGCGGCGCGCACAGCCGTCTCCGAGCAGGCCCGTGACACGGCACAGCGGCTGCTTGGTGGTGACTATGTCCTCATCGGCAACGGGGTGGAGCTCGACCGCTTCGCCACCGCCGAACCGTGGCCCGTCGACGGTCCCACCGTCTTCTTCGTGGGCCGCCACGAGCCACGCAAGGGGCTCGACGTCCTTCTCGACGCCTTCGGGCGCCTCGACCCGGTTGCGAGGGCGCGCCTGTGGGTGGCGGGGGAGGGCCCCGAGACGGCGGCGCTCAAGCAGCGGTATGGAACATTGAGCACTGTCGAGTGGCTGGGACGGATCGACGACGAGGAGCTCGCCCGACGGATGGTGGCCGCCACCGTGGTGTGCGCGCCGTCGCGTTTCGGCGAGTCGTTTGGGGTGGTGCTGCTCGAGGCCATGGCGGCCCGAGCCCTGGTGGTGGCGAGCGACATCCCGGGATATGCGGCCGTGGTCGGCTCACACGGGGTGCTGGTGCCTCCCGGTGACGCCACGGCGCTGTCCGGTGCCCTGGGCACCGTGCTGGCCGCATCCGCCGCCCGAGAAGGCGTGGGGTCGCCGGCGTTCGTGGAGGACGCCGCAGCCCATGCTCGGCAATGGTCGATGGACACCATCGCCGAGCACTACCTCGAGGTGTACCGGGTCGCACTGCACACGAGCTCGTCGGCGGCGGCACCGTAGAATTCCAGCTTCATGGCCGACCCTCGCGAGCCCCGCAAGCAGCCGTCCGGCTCCGGATCGCGCTCCGGGGCTTCCCGCAACCGACGACGGGGGCGACCGGGAGGCTCGGGGCGAGGCGCCGGCGGCAGGCCGGGCCCGCCCCGGCAGAACCGGCCGCAGGGGCGGCCGACGTCCTCTTCGCGGCGGAGCGGCACGTCCTCGGGGCGGGCGCCGTCGGCCGCCGACGAACTCGCCGAGTCCCTTCTCGTCGCTCCCCCCGGCACCGCCTCGTCCCCTGTCGACTCCGCAGTCGACGAGCTGTCCCGGGTGGTGGCGCGCAACAAGCGGCGGGCGGCGACCATCGCCGCCCTGCCCGCTGTCGTGCTGTTGCTCGTGGGGGTGATCGTGGGCGGTGCTGCCTCGGCGCTCGTCGTGGGTGCCGTGGGGGGTGCCGTGGGGGCCGCCGTGTGTTGCGTCGTCCTGTGGCGCGCCTCGCCCCGGATCGTGTTGCGGGCGCTCGGGGCTCGTCTCGTCGACGAAGCCGAGGTCCCGGGTCCGTGCACACAGGTCGAGGGGCTGTGCGCCACCATGGGTCTGCCCGTCCCCGCCATCTATCTGATCGACGACCAGATCCCCGACGCCATGGCCGTAGGCCGCGGGCTCAAAGACGGCGCCCTCGTGCTCACCAGTGGGCTGCTGCCGCTTCTCGACCCGGTGGCGCTCGAAGGGGTCCTCGCCCACGAACTCGCCCACTTGAAACGTGGCGACACCGCCCCCGCCTCGGTGGCGGCCGCCCTCGTGCTGGTACTCGGGCTGCCATCGGCCGGCGGCTACAACGTGCTCGCTCTCGCCGGCCGGGGTCGCGAGTTCGAGGCCGATCAGCATGCGGTGTCGATGACGCGCTATCCGCCCGGCCTGCGCCAGGCGCTCGACCGTATGTGCCTGGCCACGGCGGACGGGGGCGGGCCGCCGGCGGGATCGCTGGCCTACCGCCGCGCCGGCCAGGTCACCCGCTGGCTGTTCACGGTGCCCCTCCCGCCACGGGCCGGAGGACGAGGCCGGGGCGAGGACCTCTCGGGTCGGCTCGACGCCCCGTCGGTCCGCATCGCCGCCCTCGACGAGTGGTGAGGGTCACCCAGAAGGGGCGAAGCACCCCGGCGGTAAACTGAAAATCGTGGAAGAGCACCGCACCGCAACGACGCGCGTCAAGCGCGGATTGGCTGAGATGCTGCGAGGCGGCGTGATCATGGACGTGGTCACGCCTGAACAGGCGCGCATAGCGGAGGACGCCGGGGCCGTCGCCGTCATGGCCCTCGAGCGCGTGCCCGCCGACATCCGGGCCCAGGGAGGGGTGGCCCGTATGAGCGACCCCGCCCTCATCGAGGGGATCAAGCATGCCGTGACCATCCCAGTCATGGCCAAGGCCCGTATCGGCCACTTCGCCGAGGCGCAGGTGCTCGAGGCCCTCGACGTGGACTACGTCGACGAGAGCGAGGTGCTCACCCCCGCCGACGAGGCCCATCACATCGACAAGTGGGCGTTCCGCGTGCCCTTCGTGTGCGGCGCCACCAACCTCGGAGAAGCCCTCCGCCGCATCTCGGAAGGCGCGGCCATGATCCGGTCCAAGGGGGAAGCGGGCACCGGCAACATCGTCGAGGCTGTCCGGCACCTCCGCTCGATCCTGGGCGACATCCGGGCGGTCGGCCAAGCCGACTCGGCCGAGCGCTACGGCTGGGCCAAGCGCATGGCGGCACCCGTCGACCTTGTGGCCGAGGTGGCCGAAGCGGGACGCCTTCCCGTGCCGCTCTTCTGCGCCGGGGGCATCGCCACGCCCGCCGATACCGCGCTGGTCATGCAGCTCGGAGCGGAGGCCGTGTTCGTGGGCTCGGGCATCTTCAAGAGCGAGGACCCGGCGCGCCGGGCTCGGGCCATCGTCGAAGCCACCGCCCACTACGAGGATGCGGAGATCGTGGCCAAGGTGAGCCGCGGACTGGGTGCGCCCATGCCCGGCCTCGAGACCGGCACGCTCGATCAGCGCATGGCCGAGCGGGGCTGGTGAGCGCGGCCATGACCCTGACGAGCGCCGCCGCCGCCGGCAAGGAGGTGCCCCCAGGTGCTGGTGGGCGTCCTTGCGCTCCAGGGCGACGTCGGCGAGCACCTCGCCGCCCTCGCTGATCTCGGCGTCCGGTCTCGTCGCGTCCGGCGTCCCGAGGACCTGCAGGGCCTTGATGCCCTGATCCTTCCCGGCGGCGAGTCCACCACGATGTCGGTGCTGCTCGAGTCCTCAGCATTGGCCGAGCCGCTTGGCAAAGAGCTTGATGGCGGGCTTCCTGCCTTGGGCACCTGCGCGGGAATGATCCTCATGGCGTCGTCGGTGTCCGGCGGTCGCCCCGACCAGCGGACCTATGACGTGGTCGACATCGGGGTGCGCCGCAACGGCTTCGGCCGGCAGCTCGCCTCCTTCGAGAGCGACCTCGACGTGCCGGCACTCGAGGGAGGACCGCTTCACGCCGTCTTCATCCGCGCCCCGCTCGTGGACCGTGTGGGCGAGGAGGTCGAAGTGCTGGCCAGGCTCGAGCATCCGGCCGCCTACGACGGATCGGTCGTTCCCGTGCTGTGCAGGCAGGGCCCGGTGCTGGTCTCCGCCTTTCATCCGGAGCTGACCGCCGACCGGCGCCTGCACGCCTATTTCCTGTCGCTGATCGAAGAGAGAGGACGGTAAGACATGTCGGGCCACTCCAAGTGGGCCACCACCAAGCACCGCAAAGCGGCGGTGGACAAGGCCAGGGCCAAGGTGTTCGCCAAGGTCATCCGCCAGCTGGAGGTGGCCGCCCGAGAAGGCGGGGGGGACATCTCCGCCAACGCCACCCTGCGAACGATGTTCGACAAGGCGCGTGCCGCCTCCGTGCCCCTCGACACCATCGAACGCGCCATCAAGCGCGGCACCGGCGACCTCGAGGGTGTGCGCTACGAGCAGGTGACCTACGAGGGCTACGCCCCGGGCGGGGTGGCCGTCATCGTCGAGACGCTCACCGACAACCGCAACCGCACCGGCGCCGAGGTGCGCAACATCTTCAGCCGCGGGGGCGGATCGACGGCCGAGCCCGGAGCGGTGTCGTGGCAGTTCGCCCGCAAGGGCCAGATCCAGCTCGGCCGGTCCTTCGACGAGGACCGGATCATGGAGGCGGCGGTCGAGGCCGGAGCCGAGGATCTCTCCGACGAGGGAGAGAGCTGGGTCGTCACCACCGCCCCCGCCGACCTCGCTGCGGTGCGAGACGCGCTGGCGACGGCGGGCATGGCCCCGGAGTCGGCCGAGCTGGCCTTGGTGGCGACCACCGTCGTGCCCCTTGCCGAGGAGTCGGAAGCCAAGAAGGTGCTTCGGCTCCTAGAGGCGCTCGACGACTTGGACGACGTCCAGAACGTTTGGTCGAACTTCGACATCCCCGACGACATCTTGGCGGCGGCCGCCGCCGACTGACGGTCCTCGGCGCCCACACCCCGGATCGGCGGGCGCCGCCGGTCCACCCTCCTGTCGCGGACCGTTGCTAGGGTCGAACGCATGTTCGTGCTGGGCATCGACCCCGGCTTGTCCCGGTGCGGCTACGGCGGGGTACGCCGCCGGGGCTCCGACCTGCACGCTGTGGTGGGTGGGGTCGTCCGCACCGACACCTCGCTCGAGCTGCCCGAGCGGCTCCGCCTGCTGCACGCCGAGCTGCGGGCCGTGGTGGCCGAGTGCGAGCCGGATGCGGTGGCGGTCGAGCGGGTGCTCTTTCAGACCAACGCCCGCACGGCCATGGCCACCGGTCAGGCCGCCGGGGTGGCCCTGTTGGCGGCGTCCGAAGCCGGGTGCCCCGTGGTCCAGTACTCCGCCAATGAGGTGAAGATGGCCGTCGTCGGCTACGGGGCGGCCACCAAGGAGCAGGTGCAGCGCATGGTGGCCGCCGTCCTCGGCCTGGGAGATCCGCCCGGCCCACCCGACGTGGCCGACGCCCTGGCCCTTGCCGTGTGTCATCTCGGCGTTGGCCGTCTGCGCCAGGCGGTGGAGGCGGCGTCGGGACGCAGCCCGTGAGAGGAGGAGCCAGGTGATCGGTTGGTTGCGTGGCCGGGTCGTGGCACGTCTCGCCGACGGAGAGATCCTGCTCGACGTGTCCGGAGTCGGCTACCGGCTGAGCGTGCCCGCGCCGCTCCTGGCGACCGTCGGCGCCGACGGTGAGGAGCTGGCCTTGCACGTCCACACGCACGTGCGGGAAGACGCCATCGTGCTGTACGGCTTCGAGAGCGCCGAAGCCCGGCGCTGCTTCGAGGCCCTGCTGGCCGCCCACGGCGTCGGCCCGGCTCTGGCCCTGGCGGTGCTGTCGGTGCTGAGGCCCCCCGACCTGGTACGAGCCGTGCTCGAGGAGGACCTCGACGTGCTGTGCAGTGTGCCCGGCGTCGGGCGCAAGACGGCGGCCCGACTCGTGCTCGACCTCCGCTCTCGACTCCAGGTCCCCGACTTCGCCGAGCGGGCGGTGCCCGGTTCGAACGGCGCCGAGCCCGGTGTCCGCCAGGACGTGCGCTCGGCGCTGGCCGAGCTCGGGTACGGGCCCGACGAGATCCGCCAGGCGCTCGTGGGCCTGCCCGACGACGAGCCTGTCGAAGACGTGCTCCGGCTGGCGCTGCGCGAGCTGGCCGCCGCCCGGTGAGGAAACCGTCGTGAGCGGGCGTCAAGAGGTCCTGCGCGCCGAACCCGACGGCGCCGGTGAGCCGGGGCGCCGTCCTGTCGACCCGGTCGCCGACCCTGGGGAGCTGGCCGACGAGGCCCGCCTGCGGCCCCATCGTCTCGAGGACTTTCTCGGCCAGCCCCAGCTGACGGAGCATCTCCACATCGTGCTGGAGGCGGCGCGCCGCCGTGGCCAGGTGGTCGACCATCTCCTCTTCGCCGGGCCGCCGGGGCTGGGCAAGACCACCATGGCCGGCATCGTCGCCGCCGAGATGGGGGTGGGCTTTCGCATCACGTCCGGCCCCGCCCTGGTGCGCAGCGGCGATCTGGCCGCCATCCTCACCGACCTGCAGCCCGGGGATGTCCTGTTCATCGACGAGATCCACCGGCTGCCCCGTCCCGTCGAAGAGGTCCTCTATCCGGCCATGGAGGACTTCCAGCTCGACATCCTCATCGGCAAGGGGCCGACGGCGCGTTCGATCCGCCTCGATCTGCCACCGTTCACGCTGGTCGGTGCCACCACGCGCATCGGGCTGCTCACCGGCCCCCTGCGCGATCGCTTCGGCTTCCTGGGACGTCTCGATCTCTACGACGTGGACTCGCTGGCGGGCATCGTGTTGCGGGCTGCCGGCATCCTCGGCGTCGCCATCGACACCGGCGGGGCATGGCAGATCGCGTCGCGATCGCGTGGCACACCTCGCATCGCCAACCGTCTGTTGCGCCGGGTGCGCGACTTCGTGGAGGTGCGCGCCGAAGGCGCCATCACGGCGTCGTTGGCGGCCGAGGGCCTCAAGGTCTTCGGCGTCGACGAGCTCGGCCTGGACAAGGTCGACCGTGCCATTCTCGATGCGCTGTGCGTGCGCTTCAGCGGGCGTCCGGTCGGCCTCGTCACCCTGGCGCAGTGTGTCGGCGAGGAGCCCGACACCATCGAGGACGCCTACGAGCCCTTCCTTTTGCAGCAGGGGCTGCTGCAGCGCACGCCGCGGGGTCGGGTGGCGGCACCAAACGCCTACGCGCACCTGGGCCTGGACCAGGCGACCGCCGATCACCCTGGGTCAGTGCCGCGGCTTTGGTAGGGGCCGGCACCACGGTCCACGTCCAGCAAGGTCGCCCTGGGCACGCGGTGTGGCGCCCGCTGCTCGGAGGGGCCCTGGGCTAGGGTCTTGCGTTCGGAAAAGAGCTGGAGCAACCCCGTTCCATGGACCTTCTCGCCGTCGCGCTGGTGGCGGCCTCGTCGAAAACGACTTCACCCTCTTCGGGGAGCAGCGCCGCGTCGCTGATCTTCATCGTCATCATCGGCCTGGCTGCCTACTTCTTGTTCATCCGGCCCCGCTCCACCGCCGCCCGCCGCCAACGTGAGACGCTCCAGGAGATCGTGCCCGGCGACGAGGTGCTGACCGCAGCGGGGATCTTCGGCACCGTGCTCGACGTCATGGAGGACCGGGTCACCATCGAGACCGCCCCGGGTACCCGGATCACCGTGCTGCGCTCGACCATCGCCCGTCGCATCACCCCGGACAGCGAGGTCCCCGAGGAGAGCTGGACCGACGAGGACGAGCACGCTGCCCATGACGAGCTCGAGAGCGGCGCAGACCACACCGGCACCGAGTTCGAGGGCTCTGCCGACGCCGAGGGGCACAACGGTTCGCGCTCTGACGAGTCCGGAGCCGACTCCACGGCCGACGACGACGCCCATCACGACGGGGAGGACGAGGCGTGAAGCGTCCCCTCCTGATCAGCCTGCTCGTCACCTTGGCCATCACGCTGGCCGCCTTCGGTGCCGCCGTGGGGGCGCGGTGGTCGCCCAAGCTCGGCCTCGACCTGGCCGGGGGCTCCCAGGTCGTCTACCAGCCGGCGCACCGGATCAGCACGGCCAACATGAACACCACCGTCGACATCATCCGCAACCGCGTCGATGCGGCGGGGGTGTCCGGGGCGACGGTGAGCTCGCAGGGCGGGGACGTGGTCGTCCAGCTGCCCGGCATCCGCAATCCCCAGTCGGTGATCAACCTGATCGGCGAGACCGCCCAGCTCCAGTTCCGACCGGTGGTGTGCCTGGCCGGGCCGGCGCCCACCAAGGCGGCCACCTCCACCCCGGGGCTACCCGGCTCGTGCTCGTCGACGCAGTACTCCCTGCAGGCACCCAACCTGACGGTGGCTCCCAGCTCCTCGGCGTCGGGCGGCTACAACAGCAACCTGTCGAGCATCCCGCCCGACCCGGCGTTGTCCAAGACCCCCACCACCTCCCCCCAGTACAACGACACGCATCCCGCTGACAACGTCCTGGTGCCGATCCAGGGAGCCGGGGGCGACCGGTACCTCCTTGGGCCGACGGCGCTGACCGGCACCGCCGTATCGCCCGGGTCGGCCGTGGGCCAGTTCGTGAACGGAACCTGGGTGGTGAACGTGAGCCTCACCTCGGCGGGTTCGCCCAAGTGGGACGCCCTGGCGCAGAAGTACTTCCACCAGCTCATCGGGATCGACCTGGACGGCAGCGTGCAGTCGGCGCCGCTCACCCAGCCGACCAACGCTTCCTTCCAGTCGTTCGCCGGCAAGGTCCAGATCAGCGGCAACTTCACCCAAACGAGCGCCCAGAACCTGGCCCTGGTGCTCAACTACGGCTCGCTGCCCGTGCCGCTCAAGCAACTGGACAAGACCACGGTGTCGCCGACGTTGGGCAAGTCCTCCCTCAAGGCCGGGCTGGCCGCAGGCATCGGCGGGCTTGTGCTGGTGCTCCTGTACATGATCTTCTACTACCGGGCCCTGGGCGTGGTGGTGGTGTCCGGACTGGTACTCACCGCCGCGCTGTTGTGGGCGATCATCTCCGCCCTCGGGCACACCTCGCTCAACCTCACCCTCGACTTGGCCGGTATCACCGGTCTCATCGTGTCGGTCGGTATCACCGTCGACTCCTACATCGTCTACTTCGAACGATTGAAGGACGAAGCGCGCGCCGGGCGCTCCGTGCGCACCAGCGTGGACAAGAGCTTCCGAGGTGCCTTCCGCACGGTGCTCGCCGCCGACCTGGTGTCGCTGGGCGCGGCGGTGGTGCTGTACCTGCTCTCGGTCGGCACGGTGAAAGGCTTCGCCTTCTTCCTCGGGCTCTCCACCCTCCTCGACCTCGGCATGACGCTGGCCTTCACCAGGCCGCTCGTCATCCTTCTCGGGCGAAGCCGGGCCGTGACCGACGCTCCGGTCATCGGCATCGCCCGGGGCCTGGCGTCGGAGCAGGGGTTGACGGCATGACGACCACCGTCGACGAGGCACTCGCACCTGAGCCCCGGCGCCACAACGCCCTGGTCCGCCTGTACCGGGGGGAGACCTCCTTCGACTTCGTGGGCCGGAGGCGGATGTGGTACCTGCTCTCCGGCATCGTCATCGTGGCCGGCCTCGTCTCGTTGGGCACGCGCGGGCTCAATCTGGGCATCGACTTCAAGGGCGGCACCTCGTGGCAGGTGCCCGCCCACGGCGTGTCGACCACCGCCGCCACCAACGCCATCAAGGCGGTCGGGGTGGTGCCCTCGTCGGTGGAGATTCTCGGCCTGGGCTCGAACGCCA
>Ga0307479_10001971_pt1 | contig 18742 bp, 18 predicted proteins | sample atmos_gasesECM4C_FD_203743 | JGI IMG/M metagenome (GOLD analysis project Ga0307479, IMG submission 203743) | Hardwood forest soil microbial communities from Morgan-Monroe State Forest, Indiana, United States - atmos_gasesECM4C_515 | ecosystem: Environmental > Terrestrial > Soil > Temperate... | reverse complement strand
GGTCATCTCGTGGCGCTTCGAGGTGTTGCGGCGCGTGCGGATCGGGTTTGCGCCCAAGGGGCGCCGGCCGTGGCCGGCGGCTTAGCCCGGATAAGGGCGCGGCGGTGGTCAAGCCGGCTGATCCGGACGAGTGCTCCCGCCGCCTCGCCGCGGTGCTCGACCAGGTGCGACCGCAGCTCACCCGGACCTTCAGGCGCTACCGCATCCCGGTACATAGGAGGTTAGCGGTGCCACGGTCTCACAGTTTCGTGACACCATGGCTTTATGGTGCCATGGTATCACTCCTCGAGCGGTGGCAGGCCGCGCCGCGCGAACCCCTGCGACAACTCCTCGAACAGCAGGCGCTGGATGGACACGCCCTCGCTCAGGGCCAGCTGGTGGACGCGCTCCCAGGTCCGCCGCGACATACGGAACGGAACGGTGGGTCGCTCCTGGCTGCCGCGCCGGCCGCGTGGCTGCGGCGCAGCGGCACGGCGTACCCGGCGGGCCGGGGCGCCCGCCGGCGCAGGACTTGGCTCCGGCGGGGGCGCCGGTGCCGGGCGAGCAATGAAGGCGCCCAGGCCGGTTCCTGGCTTCGCGGTCCTCTTGTCACTCATCGCGTCTCCCCCTTGACGGCGCCGGCGGCCGCCGGCGTCCTGGTGAGCAGCTCTTCGGCGATCCAACGCCAAAGGGCGCGGATCTCTTCGGCCGCCTTGCCGTGGGCCTCGAACTCAGTCACGGCGCGGCCGGTCGCCACGGCACGCGAGAACGCCCGGCGCTCGCTGATCTCGACGGGCGCCACCGCCAAGCCGAAGCGGGAGAGCACCTCGCGAGCCTCGGCGATCTCGGGAGCGCGGGGCGGGCAGGCGTTGAGCACCAGGGCGGCCGGCACGCCCGCGGCGGTCACGATCTCGACGGCCCGCTCGACCGCGGCCAGGTCGAACGCTGACGGCCGGCAAGGGATCAGGACGGCATTCACCGACCGCGCGACGTGGCGCGCGTCGGGCGCGGCATGGGGTGCCGTGTCCACGACCAGCAAGGTGATGTCGTCGTGCAGGGCGGCCGCGATCACCCGGGAGATGTCGCCGGCGGCCGCGGTCGCGACCAGCGGTGCCCGCCCTTCGCGCGCCGTGCCCCAGGTGGTGGCGCTGCGTTGCGGGTCGGTGTCGGCCAGGGCGACGCGCTCGCCGGACTCGCCGGCTGCCACGGCCAGGTGCACCGCAAGCGTCGTCTTGCCGCTGCCCCCCTTCTGAGCTACCAGGGCGAGGGTCTGCATGGGCCGCGTCCTCCTCTCAGACGTCGTTGACCTTGACGGCGTGCTCGAGCACCCGCCGCCGCTGATCGGCCGTGAGATGGCGAATCTGCGCCAGCACGCCGATCGCCTCGCGCCGGAGCTGCTCCCGCGTGAAGGTCTGTTGCCGGGACTTGCGCAAGCCGAGCCGTTTGCGGGTTTCAGGCGGCAGTTCGTCGGCATGGACCATTCGTTTCACCTCCAACGACACCATGATACCACAATGCCATGGCTCCACAATACCGCAACATCATGGCGTCGTGAAATCACAGTGCCGTTTGCCCCGCTTCGCGGTCCACCCCTCGTGGTTCCACCGCTGCCGCCGGGCTGGGTAGAGGGGTCGCTCGTCCTCAACTCGCCGCCGACCGACTTGCCCTCCTAAAGGGGCCATCGCCCGATCCCACCTCTTGTGAAGACGGAGTTTGTTCCCGGCGGGCATGCGACCGGCGTTGCCTCCGGCGATCGGCGCCGGGACCGGCGACCGGTGTTGCCCCTGGCACGGGGGGTCGGCCACCCCCACCCCACACCGCGCGGACCGGCCCCTCGCCAAGACCCAGCCCGCCCGGCGGAGGCCTCCACGCGGCCTTACGACGCCGGCGCTTCCTCCCGCAGCAGCCCGCGGTCCGGCAAGAACACCAGCTCGATCATGCCGGTCGGGCCGTTGCGGTTCTTCCGCACCGTCAGGTCCAGCGCCACCGCCGGCGGCGCCGGCCGGCGCTCCTTGGACTCGGTCAGGAACAGCGCCGCGTCGGCCGAGTACTCGAGATCGCCCGATTCCTTCATCGAGTCGAGGGCGGCCTCGCCGCCGCCGCGGCCGTAGGCGCCGCCGGCGCGGCTCTGCGAGGAGAGCGCCAAGACCGGCGAGTCGAGCTGCTTCGACAGCGCGATCAGCTCGCCGCCCAGCGTGTCCACCTTCGCCCGCACGTCGCTTAGGTCGCGCAGCTCACGGCTCGTCTTGGCCCATAGCTGCAAGTAGTCGATCACGACCAGGCAGCGCCGCGCCCCCTGCGCCGCCAGCAGCCGCCGCGCCCGGCCCCGCAAGTGGCCCACCGTCAGGCGGCCGTCGCCGTCCAAGATGTCCAGCCGCCCGAGCAGCGGCGCCAGCTCACCGCCGGCGGCCGCCACCGTGCGGGGATTGACGAAACCGCGGCGGACGTCGCGCGCGTTGATGCCCCCGTGGCCGCACACCGCCTTGAGCAGCAGGTTGCTCGCGCTGTTCTCGAACGAGGCATAGACCACCGGCGCCTCGCGCGCCACGTGCAGTGCGGTTTGCAGCGCGAAGGTCGTCTTGCCCATGCCGGGGGGGCCGGCCAGCAGGTACAGACCGCGGTTGAGGCCCGACAGCAACCCGTCGAGCCGCGGCACCCCGGTTTGCAGCCCGAGCACCGCCTTTCCCGTCGCCGCCCGCTGCTCGTGGCGCGCCTGGGTGTCCTCGATCAGCTGGCGCAGCAGCCGGCCCCCGGACGGCCCCTGTTCATCGGTGGCCGGGTCCTGCAACTCCTCGAGCTCCCGGGCGGCGATGGCGGCGATCGCCGTCGCATCGGCCTGGCCGGTCCGCGCCCGCCGGTCCAGGCGCTCGGCCGCCTGCAGCAGCCGCCGCCGCACGGCGCGCTCGCGCACGATGCCGGCGTACGCGCCGACCCGGCGGATGTCCGGCAGGTCCAGGTCGAGGCTGGCCAGGTACGCCAGGCCGCCGATGCGCTCGAACTCGCCGCGGTGCTCGAGCTTGGCTTGCAGCGTGCGGATGTCCACCGGGGCGCCATCGGCCGCGAGCTCGCGGCAGGCCTCGAAGATCGCCTGGTGGCGCTCCAGGTAGAAATCCATGGTGGTCAGCGGGATCTCCTCGAGCACGGTTGAGTCGAGGAGGATCGCGCCCAAGACGGCGCGCTCGGCTTCATCGTTGTGTGGCAGCACGGACGCGGTTGCCATGCGTCGGAACCTCCCGCCCGGGAGAAGACCTGCGGGTCCGGGGCTGAGGGAGTTCTAGCAGCGCCCGGGCCGCCCTGCGGCATCGGGCGCGTCGGTGAAACTGGTGTAACTAGTTAGGATTGTTACTCGACTGGAAACAAAGGGCTTAGAGCATGATTCACGGACGATACCCCCGACATTGACGGTAGGTTACCCCGACATTCACGGTCGATAACCCCGACATTTGTTACTCCCCGCACTCGTGCGCAAACGCCAGCAACGCCAGCAACGCCAGCAAAATCAGGGGGATACAGCGTGGTATAGCGTAGGTCAGGGTACCGATTGTTACTCCGGTACAGTTACAACCGATTCCCTGCCCGGTCGGGACTGTGGGCTTCTGGCTCGCGCGCGGGCCTCGCCGCTCTTCGCAGTAAGCTACTGCCAAGATGGAGCAAGGGACCTAGCCGTGGCCAGGCGTGCGCAGCCGCGCTCCGACCAGCCGAGCCGAGTTCCCGTCACCTCCGCGTCCTTGCGGGAGGCGTTTGGACCCCACAGCACGCTGACCCTCGAACGCATCCAGCCCGAGGGCGAGACGCACTGGCGCGTGACCGCTCCGGTGATGATCGCTCCGCCCGCGAGCAACGGTCCCGTCACCTCGCTGGAGCCGGGGACGACGCCGGCGTTGCCTGGCGGCAGCTCCGTGCTGATGACCACCCTCGCGGTCTGGCCTGACGCCTATTTCACCACCGTCGCCGCCATGGTGCTCTGCGGTGCGCGGCTCGAGATCCGCGCCGCCGACTTGGTCGCCGCGCGACAGATCCTCGAGCGCGCCGTCGCGAGCGCCCCCGCCGAGCTGCCGCTGCCCGACGGGCGGGCGATGCGGCCTACCGCTGACGACCTGGCACGGCTCCAGCATCTCTTGCCACAAGACGCTCCGCGCGGCAAGGCTAGCGCCTGGATCGCGGTCTGGCTCGACGAGCCACCATGGGCGCCGCCGCCCGCGGTCCGCGCCGAGATCCTGCCGGCCGGCGCCGGCGACGACTACATGGTCATCCCGAGCGCCGGCCATTACGCCGCCTTGCAGCAGGCCCTTGCCCTCAACCGGTTCGAGCTGACGGACGGGTCCCGCTTCCCACGGGCGCGGCTCGAGAAAGGGGGAGCCCGCGGCTTCGCCGAGCTGCGGCCGATCACCCCGGACCAGGAGATGATGATGGCACCCGAGGAAGCCGAAGCGCTCGCGCGGCGCATGTGGGAGCAACGCGGTGAGCTGTCGGACCTCGACGCGGACGTCCTGGACGCGATCTCTGCGGCCTGGCTGCGCCAGAGCCCGCGCGCCGCCTCCGAGCGGGTGCCCATCTACGTCGACGACCTGCTGCGCTGCCGCGGCCTCAAGCCCAAGAAGAGCGGCCACGGCCGCCGCGGCGGCTTCGAGCCCGAGCAGCGCGCCGACCTCTGGCGCTGCCTCCTGCACCTGCAAGACCTCTGGCTCGACATCGCCCAGGCGACGGTCATCGACCAGGACGCCCGCGGCCGCCGCACGCAGCGCACCCGCGCTCTGCAAAGCCGCGCCTTCGTGATGACCGACCGCATCGGCCAGCAGCGCCTCGACGGCACGATGGACGTCGAGGCGATCCTCGTCACCCCGGGCGAGGCCTTCGGCCGCTTCCTGCTCGGGCCTGGCCGCCAGCTCGCCCTGCTGTCGTCGGAGGCCTTGCGTTACGACCCTTACCGCCAGCGGCCCGAAAAGCGCCTGGCGCGCTATCTCAGCTGGCAGTGGCGGGTGGGTGCCCACAGCGGCGACTTCATCCGCACCTACCGGGTGAGCACGCTCCTCGAAGAGCTCGGCCTGGTCGTCGACGAGCGCGAGCCCGGGGCCACGCGCGAGCGCTTCGAGAAGGCGCTCGATTGCCTGCTCGAGGACCGGATGGTCTCGAGCTGGCAATACGGCGAGACCTGGCACGAGGACGACCTGCCGCGCAAGAACTGGCTGCCCCTATGGCTCGAAGCCAGGATCGTCGTCGAGGCCCCCGACGTCATCAAGACTGCCTATCGGGGGCTCGACCGCATCAACCAGGGCCGCGAGACCGGCGCCCTGCCCGCGGCCGAGAGCTGGGCAATGCGGGTCAAGGCCCACCGAGAAAAGCTGCACGTCTCGCAGATGGTCGCCGCCGAGCAGCTCGGTGTCAGCCGGGCCTACCTCGCCCAAGTCGAACGCGGCCGGGAGCCGTCGCCGGCATTGGCAGCCAAGCTCCGGCACTGGCTCGAAAGCAGCTAGCCAGGCCCCCGCCGCAACTCGTCGAATCGCCGTATAGAGCACCGCCTGCCGAGGCCCTTGCCGAGGCGGGCCGGAGGTGCTAGCGTCCCGTTTGGCAGCGGATGTGTTTAGGAGCAAGATAGCGGCTTGTTAACTATCGTTAACAAGCCGGGCATTCTCGCCTTCGGCTCGAAAGCCAAGAACCCGCCCCCGCCCATGGCCCGATCCGCCCACATCAACGCCGCCTTCACCGACGCCGAGCGCGCCCGCCTGGCGGCCGCCGCCGCGGCCGCCGGCATGAGGCCCACCACCTGGCTCCACCGCGTCGCGATGCTCGCCCTCGACGCCGCGCCCGGGCCGCCGCCGCCGCTCCCGCCGGTCCCTCCCGAGCTCGCCCCCGAGCCCCCCGGCAACCTCCGCCGCATGGCCGGCACCCGCTTCACCGCCGCCCAGCACGCCATCATCGCGGACCGCGCCAAGGAGTGCGGCCTGTCGGTCTCGGCCTACGTCCGGACGGTGGTGCTCGGCGGCACGCCGGTCGTGCGGCGCTCCGAGGTGCGGTCGGCGATCGTCGCCGTCAACCGGGTGGGCGGCAATCTCAACCAGGTGGTCAAGCTCGCCAACACCGGGGTCGTGCTCCCGCCCGACCTCCTGCGCGAGGTGCACGCCGTCCGCGCCGAGATCGACGCCTTGCGCCAGGCGTTTCTCGCCTCCCTCCGCGGCGAGCCGTCAGAAGCGCCGGAGGCCCTCGCGTGACCGTCTTCAAGGGCGGCAGCCTGTCGGCCAGCGGCAACCGCACCGGCTTGGGCGCCGGCTTCGGCGGCCTGGCCGACTACCTCGCCAACGGTCCCCGCGCCGACCCCAACCTCGATCGCGTCGAGTGGACGGAGTACCGCAACCTCGACGGCATCGACAACCCCCACGACGCCGCCCAGGTGATGCGCGCGCACGTCGAGGAGATGGGCGACAGCCGCGTCGAGCAGCCGGTCTACCACTTCGGCCTGAGCCTCGCCGAGGGCGAGCACCTCAGCCAGCAGGAATGGAGCGCGGCGATTGACCGGGTGCTCGAGCGCATGGGCCTGGCCGACCACCAGGCGGTCGTCATCGCCCACAACGACACCCCCTACGAGCACGTCCACATCATGGTCAACCGCGTCGGCGAGGACGGCAGGACCTGGGAGCCCTGGCGCGACATGACGCACGCTCGCGAGGCCGTCCGCGCCATCGAGCGCGACTACGGGCTGCAGCGCACCGGCCCCAAGGGCGCCGCCCGCGACCTCGAGCCGCCGGCGCTGTCGAGCGGCAGCTACGCCGAGTCGCGCCGCACCGGCCGGCAGCCGTTTGCCGACCAGGTGCGCGAACAGGCCGCGGAGGCCTTCGCCCAGGCGACCAGCTGGCGCGACCTCGAGCAGCGCCTGGCGGATCACGGCTTCCGCCTCGAACGCGCCGAGCGCGGCTCCGGCGTGGTGGTGACCGACGGCCACCGCCGCGCCTCGCTCTCCCAGGTGGACCGCAACTTGAGCGGGCCGAAGCTCGCCGAGCGCTTCGGCGAGACGTTCAAGGAGCACCGGGCGCACACCCCCGAGCCGCCGCGGGTGACGCCGGCGCCCGGCCGCGAGATCGAGCCGCTTCCCGGCGCGACGATCCACGAGCGCGCCGCCGCCCTCGTCGAGCGCGTCAGCGCCACCCGCGCCAGCTTCAGCGAGGCCGACCTCAAGCGCGCTGCCTTCTACCAGGACGAAAGCGTCGCCCTGGTGCGCACCGCGCTCGCCGACCGCCACGTCCTCGAGCTGGGCAAGGATGCCCACGGCGCCGTGCGCTACGCCTCGCGCGAGTACGTCGAGGTCGAGGCCCGGATGTTCGGCGCCGCCGGCGAGCTCGCCGCGCGCGCCAACCTGCGGCTCGACGCCGCCGGCGTCGGCCAGACGCTCGAGCGCTTCCCGCACTTCTCCGACGAGCAGCGCGCGGCCGTCCTCCACGCCACGACCGGCGAGGATCTCGCCCAGGTGGTCGGCCGCGCCGGCGCCGGCAAGACCAGCGCGGCGCGGGCGATCGCCGAGGCCTACCGCGACCAGGGCTACGAGGTGCGCGGCGCCGCCCTGGCCGGCAAAGCGGCCGCCGGCCTGCAAGCCGAGGCGGGGATCCCCTCGCGCACGCTGGCCAGCCTCGAGCACGGCTGGGACCGGGGCCGCGACGCCCTCCACCCGGGCGCCGTGCTGGTGATCGACGAGGCCGGGATGGTCGATGCGCGGCAGCTCTCGCGGGTGCTCGAGCATGCCCAGGCACGCGCCGCCAAGGTGGTGCTCCTCGGCGACCCCGCGCAGCTCAAGGCGATCGGCGCCGGCGACGCCTACCGCGGGCTCCTCGAAACGCATCCCAGCGCCAGCCTCGAAACCATCCGCCGCCAAGTCGAACCCTGGCAGCAACAGGCGTCCGAGCACTTCGCCGGCGGCCGCGTCCGCACCGCGCTCGACGTCTATGACCAGGCCGGCAGGCTCCACTGGACCGACAGCCGCACCGAGGCGCGCGCCGAGCTGGTGGCGCGCTACCTGGCCGACCGCGCCGAGCACCCCGCCGGCTCGCAGCTCATCGTCACCTACCGCAACGCCGACGCCCGCGCAGTCAACGACGAGGTGCGCGCCGTCCGCCGCGCCGCCGGCGAGCTCGCCCAGCCCGCCGTCACGGTCGGCGGCAGGGAGTACACCGCCGGCGACCGCCTCGTCTTCCTCCGCAACGACCACCAGGGCCTCATGGTCGCCAACGTCGAGCGCGCCGCCTCCGCCGGCGTCAAGAACGGCACGCTCGGCACCGTCGAGCACGCCGCGCCCGGGCGCATCGGCGTCCGCCTCGACGACGGCCGCGCCGTCGCCTTCGATCCCGAGCAGTACAAGGAGATCGCCCACGGCTACGCCGTCACCATCCACAAGAGCCAGGGCGTCACCGTGGACCGCGCCTACGCCCTGGCCGATCCGATGATGGACCGCCACGCCGCTTACGTGGCGATGACCCGCCATCGCGAGAGCGTGCGCCTTTACGCCGACCGCGAGACATTCCCCGATCGCCAGCAGCTCGACCGCGCCCTGTCGCGCGAGAGCCGCAAGGATCTCGCCCGCGACTACGGCGCCGCCGATCTCGAAGCGGCCGCCGGCCGCGTCAACCAGTGGCAGGAGCGGAGCCAGGCGCTCCGCAACGAGGAGCAGTCCCTACGTTTCGAGCGGGACATCCTCGAGCGCGCGCAGACCGCGACGAGCGAGCTGGGCCGCTCGCGGGCCGCGCTCGAGCAGGACGCCGGCCGGGTGTACGCCAACCCCCAGGCCGCGGTGCGCGCCCTGCTCGCCGACCCGCACGCCGCCGAGCGCCTAGCCGCCGGCCAGGCCCACGCCTACGGGCCGCTGCGCGGCCGCGCGCTGCCGGTGCTCGGCGGCGATCGGCAGCGCCAAGCCGCGGACCAGGCCGCGCCGACGCTGCGCTGGCGGCTCGACGACCACCGGCACGCCGAGCGGACTGCCGCCCACGCCGTCCAGTTGGCCCGCCAGGTCGGCGCCAGCATGGAGCAGATCCAAGCGCGGCTCGGCAGCGTCGCCACCACCCTGCAGCAGGTGCGCGCCGCGACCGGGCCGGCCGAGAAGGCCCTCGAGCGCGTGGCGATGCAGCTCGGCACCGCCGCGGTCAAGAGCGCCATTTCGCTCCTGCCGAAGCCGCTCGAGCTGCCGCTGCGCGCCGCCCTGCGCGCCATCGACCTTGCCCTCGACCTCGGACGGGGCCTGGGGCGCGACCTTGGCCTGGGCCGGTAGAAGCGTCAACGTCGCGCACCCCAGCGCGATTCTGTAAGTTCACGAGGGCATGAGTCCCGGAGAATGCACCAGGATGCGCGGCGATCACGCCACCATCGCTGGCGACCAGCCGTCGTCAGGCGAACTGCCACCGGGGGACCAGGGGACCCTCTCACCGCCGCGCCGGAGGCCTTCCCTTTGCGATGCCTGTCCTGCGCGCCAGTTCTCAAGCGTCTGGACGCATCAGAAGAGCGGATTACAACACCTTTTCAAAGTCGTGATTTTCTATCTTAAAACGACCTTGACAGGCAGGCGCGAGCCGCGTACCTTTGGTGCAAGACAAGTGTTGACAGGGCCGTCGCGCCACCTGGAAGGAGGTCGCACATGACCGTAAGAAAGATCCCTCGCAGTGCCAAGAGTGGTCGTTTCATCTCTCGGGCTAACGCCAAGAGGCACCCGGCCACGACCGTCATCGAGACAATCAAATTCCCCGGGAAGAGGCGCAAGCGCGGCTAGGCGCGCTGCTCGTAGTCGCTTTTCGAGGGACGTGAAAGGAGAGACTCAGGAATGGCAACCTCTGGTCACCTCATAATCGACAAGTCGTCGCCGCTGGTCCCGGTGTGGTTTTCACTTGATCGGAATCGATCAGAAGGTCGCCTTTCTACGCAAAGCTCAAGAGACTTCCCAACCCTGCTCCGCTTGTACAACGGCGACGAGTCCGTTCAGCTGCATGACCGAGCTGGTGGCTGGAAGGCGCAAATCGATATCTGGGAGCCGAGTTCGCTCAAGCCGATGGTGGCCACGTTCAGGTTTCGGGTGCTCCAGGGGCTCGAATAGCTGGAGCTGCCGGGGGGCCCTCGGGCCAGGCTCCAACCCGGGGCCTGGGTTCAGGGCGTGATCGCCCGCCGGCGGAACGACGCGGCGCTCGCGGCCGGCGCTCGGCGCCGATCGGCAGGGCGCATATGTACCCGGGAGTACTTGTACCCTAGTTTATCTAGCGCTCGACGGGGCTAAGCCCATTTCGCCGGCCGCGTTCGTCCGGGAAGGTGCGTTGCACGCCGCAGCTTCCGTTATCATGCAGTTATCGGAAGCTCCTCGGATGGAGGTTGACCATGCCGCAGCCGCCCCCGCCGCACCCTGCCGCTGCCCCGCCGGGCTCGCCCGGCCTCGACGACAACTACGCCGCCGGCTATCGTGACGGGCTGGCCAACGACGCGGCGCACGTCTCGGGCGCGGGAGAAGCCCCGGCGCTCTTTGCCGATCTCCTCGAGCCGGGAGCGGTGGCAGCGGCCGAGGAACGCTACCTGCGCGGCTACTTCCAGGGCCAGCATGACCGGCAGCACCCGAGCCCGGGCGCGCCTGGCCGGCCGCGATGAGGCTGGCATGCCACGTCGCGTGCTCGACCCCATCGTGCAGGAGCTCATCGACCGCCTTCACCTCGCTCCCGGCGAGCACCTCGACCTGGTGCCCGACGACGCCCAGCGCTTCCATCTCGAGCAGCGCCTCGCGGGGCGCAGCGCGCGACTGCTGACGCCGCCACTGCCCCCGGACCGGTTGCTGCTCCTGCTCGAGGGCATGGGTCTCGCCCTCGATCTCGACCGCCGGCAGCCTCCTTCGCGGTCGGTCTTCCGCACCATGGAGGACTTCGGTGCCGCCGCTCCGCCGGCGTCCCCGCCTGGCCGGCCCCAGGAGCCGCGATGACCTCACCCCCGGCCTTGACGTCGGCTCCCGACTCGATCGCCCGCCAGCGGCCCGCTGGCGCGGCGGGCGAGGCTGATTTCGCGCCTCCAGCCCTGGCGCCGGTCCTGCTCTCCGCGGCGACCGCCGAGAAGGTCCGCGCGATCCTCGTCGACGGGACGTCGCCGGCGACGGCGCGCGCCCACGCCGGCGACGTCGCCTACTTTTGGGCATGGGTCGCCGCCGAGCTCGGCCTGCCCGAGCGCTACCCCGCCCCGCCGGCCGCCGTCGTGCAGTTTGTCGCTGACCACCTCAAAGGCCTGCCGCCGGCGACCGAGGCGGCGCTGCTCGAGCGCGCGGCGCAGGGCCTACCGGGCGGCAAGGCCAGGCCCGGGCCGCACGCCCTGGCCACCATCCGCCGCCGCATCGGCTCGCTGTCGAAGGCCCACCAGCTCGCCGGCGTCCCCAACCCCTGCCGGCGGCCCGAGCTGCGCGAGCTGCTGGCCCGCGCCGGCCGCCGCCAGGCGCGCAGCGCGAGCCCGCCGCGGCGCAAGCGCGCCGCCACTCGCGAGGTGCTCGAGGCTCTCCTCGCCACCTGTGACGACACCCTCGCCGGTGTCCGCGATCGCGCGCTGCTGCTCTTCACCTTCGGGTCCGGGGGCCGCCGCCGCTCCGAGGTCGCCGCGGCGCGCGTCGAGGACCTGGTCGCGGTCGAGGGCGGCTATCTCTTCCACCTCCGCCGCAGCAAGACCGACCAGGTGGGCGAGGGCGTCGAGCTGCCTGTCGTCGGCCGCGCCGGCCGCGCGCTCGCCGCCTGGCTCGCCGCGGCGGGCCTGACCGCGGGGCCGCTCTTTCGGCCGCTGTCCTGGCACGGCCGCGCCGGCGCCGGCCTCTCCGACCGCAGCGTTGCCGAGATCGTCAAGCTGCGCGCCGCCTTGGCCGGCTACGACGCGCGGGAGTTTGGCGGCCACAGCCTGCGGTCGGGCTTCGTCACCACCGCCGGCCGTCAGGGCGTGAGCCTCGGCGACGCGATGGCCCTCTCCGGTCACCGCGGCGCCGCTGTGGCGCTGCGCTACCATCAGGCCGGCGCCGCGCTGAACAATCCGGCGGCGAGGCTCGCTGACTAACCCATCGCTAGGATGCGCCCTTGCCGTCGCTCGCGGCGCCGGCACCCTCGGGCGCTGCTACGGCTTGCCATCGATTCTCACGTCTTTCACCGGCTTCCAGTGTGCTGCCGCGAGATCCTCCAGGGAGATCCGCCAGAGTCCATCCGCCGCGAATCGGCCCGCGAGCCAGAGGCGGTCGCCACCAAGTGCTGCCGTCATCGGTCCCGAAGAGTCCACCTTCACCCCGTCGAGCAATACGCGCTCGAGGACGTTTTGCGTAGGATCGAAGCGATCGAGCGCAAGCCCGTCGACAGTCGAGACGACGAGATAGATCTCCCGGTCGCAGAGCAGCGCTCGCAAGACAGCACGGGGAACCGCCCCGCCTACAGTGGAAGGGATCGCCTCGACGCCTTGCGCCTTGCGGTCCCGCGCCTCACGTTCCTGTTCTTCCTTCGTCAGCTTCGGCCACTCAATTTCGCCGCTACCGACGACGATCTCGCGCTCTGGTCCTTGCGCTTTCTCGGAGGCAGAGACTCTTTGTAGCCGGTAACTGTTCCACGAGGCGAGCCAGATCTCGCCTTTCGCCGTGGTGCAGATCAGGGCATCCGATTCTGCCTTACCCTTGGCCAACACATCCATCGGATGCGCCCTGAGCTCGGCCAGCACGGCTTGTTGGTCGGCATGCCTGTCCTTCATCTCGTCACGAAGCGGCGCCGAAACGACCGGCTGCCAGCGGTCGTCCGCGAGACCGAAGACCCGTGGCTCTGTCTGCTTGAAATAATTCGTGCCATCCGGGGCTGGACCCAAGTCGGTGACCGCAACGAGCGGGCCTGATCGTGAATAGGTCAGGGAGGAGATCACCCAGTTCAGCCCTGGCGGGTGCTGCTCTTTCTTGAAGTCACAGAGTGCTACGTCGGACGACGCCGAGCCCACAGCCCAGGTCGATCCCGTCGGGTCCATGGCAGCCGCGTAGGTGAACCCGGAATTGGCTGGACGGTTGCAGGCGAGCTTGCCCAGACGACGATCGAAACGTTCCTCGGGCCCCAGGCGAAAGACCTCCAGGGTATCCCCCCGTAGGACGAGGGGATGTCCCTTGCTATCAGCAGCGAGAAACTGCGTGACGCGCGAGTCTTCGACTTCGAGAGTTGGCCCTGCGCCCCGGGTCGCGCGCACCTTCTCGTAACCAGGGGCGGCCCCAACCGGTCCCTGGGCCTGCGACCTGCCTCCGGCCGGTAGTGCCAGACAGGTGCAGAGAAGTAGAGCTAGGGGGCTTACGCGCGTCCTCATCATTGGTTTAGCTCCTCGCTCGAAGGTTACCCGTCGGTCCCTCTCTTAGGTTTGCACACAGTCCGTCGCGCAGTCACACTGCGTCAGACCGCCAGCCACGATACAAGTACAACAGGTGACGCAGAGGTATTGTCCAAAATGATCTGTTCTGCACGCCGTGGAGGCGCCCGATGTGGTCGTGAGTCCGGGACGTAGCTGAGCGGGACACAAGCCGACATTCAAGCCGCGGACGGCGTCAGCACTCTTCAGCTTGTCGAGGGCAAGTAGCTTCAAGTCCGTGGGCTCTGGGGAGACTGCCCCGGTGTGCGCCGCCACCGCTTCGCCAGCGTCGGTGCTGACAGGCGCGCCTTGCGCAGCCGCCGGCTCAGCGGCCGCCGCTACAGGATTCCCGATAGCAAAGGTACAGATGCAGCAGCACAGGACCGCCAGCGCCAGAGATGACCTCATGTGGTTCTCCCTTTCGTATGTTAACACCAACTCTTGGTTGACTGTCGCGCGCCGCCGGCGCGGTTCATTTCCCCACTCTCTACTTAGTGAAGCATCTCTAGCACAATCGCATGCGTGTCTTTCGCTTGTCAACTGTTGAATCAGACGCACCGCTCGTCGCCGGGCGCCCCTGGGGCGAGCCCTGCCGCCCAGCCCAAAAAGGTGCGTGGCACTCACCTTTTGCGCTAGCCCGGCTACGACGTCGGCGGCGCAGGGGGCGCCAAGCAGGTTGAGTGCAGCGCCACCCCACGAGGACTGTGCCGCTGCCTATTTGCCGACTCGCCAGGGTCGCGCTCGACGCGCTAGCCCCCCGGCTACGTCGGCCTGATTGATCTGGTCCATTGCTGTCGTGGCAGCTGCCAGGAGCCGCGCCGACGGCTCCACGGGGGCCGGGCACTACCTTGCCAGCTCCGAGGCAACGCCCACCCTTTCCGCCATCGAGTGGAGGGCCGAATAGTGACACGCCGCGGGACAAAATCGGGTTACACTCTGCGGCGGGGTCCCATGAACCACAGCCAACAGGTCGCGACGGAAGCCCGGCACTATGCCGCGATCTTGCGCCAGGCGATCAAGGCCGCCGGCTTCACGATGACCGAAGTCGAGCACCGGCTCGGCGCCGGACCCAAGGCGCTGCGCCGGGCGCTGTGCGGCGCCGTGGACCTCAAGATCAAGCACGTCATTGCCGTGCTCCGCGTCATCGGCATGTCGCAACAGGAGTTCTTTGCGATCGCCACCCGCACGCCACCGGACCGCCGCCGCGGCCGCTCGGCCGGCGGCGAGCTGCTCGCGACCTTTGAGCGCATCGGCTACCGCGGCAAGTTCGTGCCCAACGACGACGACCTCGACGGTCCTGGATCGGAGGAGGAGCTCAACAGCCTCGTCGAGGAGGTCGTCGTGCAAGTGCTGGCGCGCCGGGCCGAGCAGAAGAAGCGGCCGCCGCCGCTCGACCCACCGGCCGATCAGGAGGACGGGGAGGGGGAACCCGGCGAGGGCGGCGAGCCCGAGTAGTTGCGGGGCTTGGCCGGCTGCCGCTCGAGGTTCTCCAGCAGGTCGGACGCCAGCCCGATCAGCGCGAGCAGCTGGCCGCCATGGAGACAGGCGCGCTTCAGGATCAGCAGCGCACTGATCGCCTCGCGGGCGATGCGCAGTGCCCGGAAGGTGACGATCATCTCCTCGGCAAGCTCGAAGATGTCCTTGACCCGGCCCTGGCGCGCCCACAGGGCCGCGAGGTCGAGCCCGACCAGGGCCGCCGGGTACACCTGGCCCTGCTCTACGAACCCCGCGCGCGTCTGCTGGAACGCCGCTTCGGCCCGCGCAAAGTCCGACAGACCGGCGTAGATTCTGGCCTCGAGCCAACGCAGGCGATGAGGGTCAACGATGCCGGTCAATACGACGCGGCTCTGCCAGAGAAAACGGCGAGCGCTGCGGAAGCGACCCAACTCCATCAACAGCCAGATCATGTTCCACAAGGTCTGCACCGCGAGCCGGGGATCCTTGCCGACATCGAGGAGGTCAAACCCTCTGCGCATCAGAAGGAGTGCCTTACGTTGGTTTCCTTCCCAGGAAGTCAGGTTTCCCAGCTTGACCAGTGCCCGACCGGCGAGGTGCCGGTTCCCCGCCTCGCCGTGAATCCGGCAGACAATGGCCAACAGCTCCCGTCCCTCGGGGAAGCGCCTCTGATAGGCCAGGAGTGACGCCAGCAGATCAGCCACCCGGGCCACCACCAGATCCGACTGAGAGCCGCGCTTGCACCAGTAGATTGCGCGATTCATCGCATGATCGGCTCGGCCCAGCTCATTGCATACGCGATAGGCGCTCGCGAGGTCGGCCCAAGCTAGCGCGCGAAGATCCGCCACGGCCTCCCGGCCATAGTCGCGCATCCGCAGGCTATCCGCCGCGTAGCGCGCGAGCTTGGCGAACCGGACCATCGCCTGTGGATCCTCGTGTCGCAAGCTGCGAGCCGTCTCGAGCAGCGCTTGGACTCTCGGCAACCCCCGCAGGGTCGCTGGCGCCGGGGCCGGGCGTCCAGCCCTCTCGACGTCGCCGGCGACCAGGGACGCAACCGTATCCGCCGCCTGGCGACGGGGCGCGGCGAACCGGGATGCCGTGGTGAAGGCACGATCGAGGGCGCCCTCATAGTCCTCGGCCACCACCGCGCCGGCGGCTTCGAAGCCTCCGACGCGCGCCAGCTCGCTGCAGCATCGTGGGCACCGGCCCAGGAGGTGCGCAAACAGCCGCCGCTTCTCGTCGGCCGACAGCGTGCCCTGAACGAGCCGATCGAGGTCCGCTGGCGATGGGTGCTCGGTCATCTTGTGTCCCCGAGCGCTACATTGTGCCATCGTTTGCGCAGGGACGGAAGAAGGGGGGTCGGACCTCAACTCTCCCGCCCCTTTTCCTCCGTCCTCGCTAGTGTGGGGGTGCGGGCGACAGGCACTTGCCGTTGGGATCGATCTCGCCGCCGCAGTTGATTCCGATCCCTATAGGCGACAAACACTTGCCGTCAGGATCGATCAAGCCGCCACAGTCAATCCTGAGCTTGCTCGGCGGGCTCTTGGCGGGGTGCTGGGCTTGGCCGGCCGACCTCCCGGGCGTCGGCCGGGCCCACCAGCTCGCGGTCCACTGCGCGAGTTGTTGGGCTAGGGTGTCGAGCCAGCCGAGAGACGGGCTCTGGCCTGCCTGTGCGGGCGGCGCCGCCAGGATCAGGACGAGCGCCAGGGACAGCGCGGTCAACGCGAGACGACGGGACGGGCGGGGCATAACCAACCTCCTCGTTTGCGGGGCAAGGCCGGGGCCGCCATGGCCGCCAGCTCCCGCAAGATCGTCAACTCAGTTTCGCAAGTTCGAGGAGGAAAAGCGCCGTAAGCGGTGAGTGTAACGCACCTTCTCGCGTCGATCGGCGGCTGCACGCATCTAATTGTGGATCTAGCGCTTGGCAGGGATGTGGGCCGGTGAGTGCTACGCAACTGTTGCAAATCTGATCTTTCAGGGTCATTCTATGGCCCATGCCCAATACGCCTGCTCGCTGGCCCTCGGAGCTGGAGCTCGCCCAGGTTCTCGGTTCCCGCGTCAAGACGCTGCGCGAAGCCCGCGGGCTGAGCCAGCGCGCGCTCTCCCAGCAGTTGCGGATCTCAAAATCCATGGTGACCAAGTATGAGGGCGGCCTGCACGCGCCAACCGTCACCGTCCTGGTCCGCCTGGCGGCCCTCTTCGAGGTCACCCTCGACAGCCTTCTCGGGCGCGACGTGCGCGATCCCCGCCTCATGCGTTGCCTGCTCGGCATCGAGGCCATGGACGAGCCGAGCCGCATCGTGGTCATCGACGCCATCGAGGCGATCGTCAACGCTTACCGCCTGCTGTTCCAGCGCGGGGCGGCCGCGGAGCCGCGGTGACCGCGCCGCGCGCCGCGGCGCCGCGGCACCTCGATGCGGCCACCCTGGACAGCCTCGGCGCCAGGGAACGGTCGCTGCTGGTCCATGTCGCGACCTGCACGGGTTGCCGCCGCCGCCTGGCGGCCGAGGCGCGCGACCTGGACCTGGCCTGGACGCCCGACGCGGCTGCCGAGGCCGCCATCCTGCGCCTGCTGCGAGACCTCGACCAAGAGACCAAGCTCGACGACCGGGTGGCGGCGATCGAGCGCGAGCGGCGCGCGGCGCCCGAGCTGGTGCGCGAGCTGCTCGAGCGCCCCGACAGCTGGGGTACGGCGGCGAGCCAGCCACGCTACACCTCGCTCGAAGTCGCCTGGCAGCTGCTCGTCGCGGCCAAGGGCGAGGAGCCGCTGCTTGCGCTGCGGCTGATCGACCTCGCGGGGGAGATCGCCGTCGGCCTTGCCGCGGCCGATCCTCGGGCCCACCTGCACCGGCAGCTCCTGGTCGAGGTGCGCTGCGCCCGCGCGCACCGCCGGCTCGACGCGGCAGACCGCAGCGCCGCGGGTCGTGAGCTGCGCCGGGCCGCCAACCAGCTGGCGCCGGATCTCGGTTATGCCCGGGCGCTCTACTGCCTGGCGCTCGCCAGGCTGCGCCGCCAGGAGCGGCGCTGGGAGGAGGCGCTCGCGCTCGGCGAGCGGGCGGTGACGCTGCTCGACGACCACGGCACCACGGTCGAGGCCGCCCAGGCGCAGATCGAGCAGGGCTGGGCGCTGATCGACGCCGGCGATCCCGACGAGGCGCTGCCCCTGCTCGAGGCGGCGCTGCCGCTCGTCGAGGGAGTGGCGCCCTGGGCGGTCAGCGGCCGGCTGGGGCTGGCGGTGGCACTGGCGGCGAACGGCGACACCGAGAGCGCCAGCCAACTGCTGGCCGCGTCAGACCGCCTCACGGCCCAGGTCCGCGAGCCCAGGATGCGCCAGCGGCTGCGCTGGCGGGGCGCGCAGGCCGCCCGCCGCTGCGGCCAGGGCGGCAGCGCCTTCCGCCGGCTGTGCCGAGTGGTCACCGGCCTGCTCGCGTTGGGCGAGGACCGCGACGCCGCCCAAGCTCTCCTCGAGCTACTGGCGCTCTGCCTCGATCACCAATGGCACCGGGCCTTCGACGGGACCTCCGTCCGGGTCGCGCTCGACGCTCTCGCCGAATCGCCCCATCTGCACCGGCGCGCGCGCAACGTGATCGGGCTCGTGGCCTACGTGCTCCACGACCCCGGGCGGCGCTGCGCGGCCGAGGTCATCGCCAACGCCAGCCGCTACCTGCTCGACTCGCGCCACCGGCCCGATCAGACGTTCCGGCCGACGTCCCCCAAGATCCCCCTCGTCCACCACACATGGGATGCCCTTGAGCCGCGGCTGCGGGGCGACATCTGCGTCGAGGTGGGCCTCGAGGAGGAGACCGGATGCCGCTCTTCCGAGGATCTCGACACCAGCCTACGGGAGGTCATCTCGTGGCGCTTCGAGGTGTTGCGGCGCGTGCGGATCGGGTTTGCGCCCAAGGGGCGCCGGCCGTGGCCGGCGGCTTAGCCCGGATAAGGGCGCGGCGGTGGTCAAGCCGGCTGATCCGGA
>Ga0307479_10001970_pt1 | contig 18745 bp, 17 predicted proteins | sample atmos_gasesECM4C_FD_203743 | JGI IMG/M metagenome (GOLD analysis project Ga0307479, IMG submission 203743) | Hardwood forest soil microbial communities from Morgan-Monroe State Forest, Indiana, United States - atmos_gasesECM4C_515 | ecosystem: Environmental > Terrestrial > Soil > Temperate... | reverse complement strand
GCTGGCGAGGATGGTGATTCCGGGTGCGGGGCCCGCAGGTCTCCTTGGAGATCTGGTGCTCGGGGTCGTTGGTGCCATCGTGGGGGGATGGATCTTCAACTCTTTTGGGTACCCCGGCGCCACGGGCGTGAACATCGGGTCCATCATCGTCGCCTTTGTGGGGGCCGTGGCCGTGCTCTGGCTGATGCGGCTATTCACCGGGCGGCGGAACCCCCGAGTGGCATAGCGCTCCCCCATCGCCGGCTCGTAGGCATGTCGTTGTACACATTGGGAGGGAGAGAGAATTCAAGGTCGCCGCTGATGTAATCGTGAATCGATACGTCGTCGTCCGGCGGGGCACAACGGTGACTGGAACCGTCACCAATGCAACGGGGAATGTTTGGACAGAGCGCACGCGCGACGATCACTCTCTTGGCGGTTACGGCGGTGGATCGCAGGCCAGTGAACTTGACTGATGTGATCATCTCGTCAGACACCCTCAAGAATAAGGGGCGGCGCGGCGGGCGCCAGCGTTGCCCGCGCCATTGTTCTGGGTCCTGTCGGGCTCCTCGCCGGAGCCCTAGTCAGGGGCGGTGACATCCAGGTCCCGGCCGGCGCAGAAGTGACGCAGGCCACGAAGACCGCTGCCACGGTCAGAATATCGTAGATGGGACCATCACGTCCCTGTCGGCTTCCGGCATGGCGGCGAGACCGGATTCGGAGTCGCCGCCGTGCCGCGGAGCAGCCCCCAGGCGAGCGCCGGGCGCGCGCGGGTCTGACGGAAGACACCATCATCAATCTCCCTCGTCAGCCCACGGCCGTCCAGGGGGACCATCCCCGGGCCAACTTTCCCGTGGACGGAATCGGGAGGTCGGGAGATGCCAGAAGCCCGCATCAACGGTGTGAAGCGTCCACTATCTAGATTCATGGGAGCGGCGGCCCGCCCTGATCTTCGTCCACGAGTTCGTCGGCGACAGCGAGAACTGGGATCTGCAGAGGAAGCTCTTTGTCCGCTGGTCGCAGGCCGTCACCTATAACGCCCGCCGGTACCCCCGTCGGACGTTCCGGAGGCCGGGAGGCTTACTCCCAGGAGCTCGCCGTGGAAGATCTCCACGGCCTGATCCAACACCTCCAACCCCCGGATTGTGACCTGAATCGAATACGCGCGACTAGCGTGTCGAAAGGGAGGGGAAGCGGATGCTGAAGGAGTTCAAAGAGTTCGCCATGCGGGGAAGCCTTCTCGACCTGGCGATTGGCATCGTGCTGGGCGCTGCGTTTGGAAGGATCATTTCTTCGTTTGTCAGCGATGTGCTGATGCCGCCGATCGGCCTGCTCGTCGGAGGCCTGGACTTCGCGAACCTGTTCATTCCCCTTCGGGGAGGCCCGTACCCGTCCGTGGCCGCGGCCAAGGCCGTCGCCGCCCCCACGATTAACTATGGCATCTTCCTCCTCACCGTCATCGACTTCGTGATCGTGGCGTTCGTAATGTTCCTTCTGGTCCGGCAGATTAACAAATTGCAGCGCCGGCCGGAGGTGACACCGACCAGCAAACCGTGCCCGTACTGCCTCTCGATCGTCCCCTTGAAAGCAGTCCGGTGCCCGCACTGCACATCTACCCTGGAAGCGGCTTGAATGGGAGCGCGCTGCGAGACCTCAGGCGGAACTGGCGCGAGGGCCCATGTTCACAGGGGCAACTTCGGCCCAGGTCGTTCCCGTGGATCAGTGCCAAGAGTCGAGCTCTACGTCGCGGAAATCCGGATCGGCGCTGAGCGTGTCGAAGTGAGCGAGCTTGTCGCGGCGAAGAAGGACATGACCAAGGTCGTGCCGATCCTCAGCGTCGGCACCGGGATCCTCTCGAGCAACCCGGGATCGTATATCGGGGGGGCACAGGTCCGAGGGCCGGCGGCTGCAGTCAACAAGGTCCAGGCGGTGGCGCAGATCGAGGGGTCGTTCCTCAGCGCGGTGCGGGTCAGGGGACTGATCTCCATCGACAGCTTGAGCCCCGTGCCGGGCAACATCCACCGGGAGTACGGCGTGGGCGTGACGGCGCTGGTCGACCTCCAACTCTAGCCCTTAGCCGGAATCCTGTAGTCCAGGCCCCCTGGCCATGTGGTGGCCACGACGAGTCGTCCGTTGCCGTATCGCGGGAGGTGCACGTGCTAACCCAGGCCCAGGTGCGGCCCGCGATGGGGTGGGAGGGGACGGCGGCACGGTTAACTTCGCGGCAGGACGGGCGAGCCCTTTACCCTATCCGGAGGCCAACTGAACAACATACATTCCTCAGTTTCGCGCTTTTGGCGAAAAGACCATCCCCCCAATAGCGCAACGGCTGCCCCAGCAAGCACATCACGTTGCTTTAGCGCTATGCTTGAGGTCGCGGTTGCGTCTGAACCCCTTCGAGGGGATATCGAGGAGGCGGTCGTGGCATGTTAGGGTTTGAAACACCTCCATGGACGATCATCGTCCGCAGCCTCGTTGTCTACCTGTCCATCCTGGTCGGCCTGCGGCTGATGGGCAAACGAGAGCTCGGACAGATGACTGTTTTCGATCTGGTAGTGATCCTGCTCATCGCGAATGCCGTGCAGAACGCGATGGTCGGTCCGGATACATCACTTCCAGCGGGAGTCCTGTCCGCGTTCGTGATCTTCGGTGCGAACAAACTCGTCGGCGTCCTCCGCATGAGAAGCGGGTGGTGGGGAGGGCTCGTTGGGGGGACTCCCACCGTTTTGGTGGAGAATGGGCAATTTATCGTGCCCAACCTTCAGAAGGAGGGACTGCAGGGATCGGAAGTGGAGATGGCCATGCGCGAGCATGGCATCGCTGGCATCACCGAAGTCCAACTCGCTGTCTTAGAGACGGATGGATCCATCAGCATCATTCCCAACGACTCCAAAGTCGTCCGAACACGTAGACACATCCGCCAGTTCCGGCACTAGTCTGCACCCGGCAGACGCCTAGCGAATAGTCCTGAAAGGCTTTGTCAGCAAGGTCTCTAGGCTCCCCAAGAAGCTCCTGTCGCCCTGCCTTGTTGCATGCGCAGCGTGCCCGTGCTGTTCGAACTCGATGAACCGGGGCCGGTTCGCCGAGTCGGCCGTACCATTCCCCTGCGTGGTCGTCGCGGAACCTCACTCTTACCTTCAGGGGCGCGTGAGCGTCCCGACCATGAGGGTCGGTCCTGCTGTGTGTGTGTTTGTAGGCGTGCCTTCGGTCCTGTTGCACACAGGGCAGACGAGTGAAACGTACAACATCGAAATTAGGAGAGAATATCGCGTACCTATACTGAGCAGGCGTGAGCATTTTCGAACAGACGAACAATCCTTGCCGTGCTACTTTCCACACATGGAGATGGAGCGGCAAATGGCAGTAGATTCTATGACGAACGGCGTCCGGTTGGCGGAAAAGGAGATTACGGTGCCAATCACGTCGAACCGCGACATCGTCATCGCTCGCCGGCGCGGATCCGCGCTGGCGGCCCAGCTTGGCTGCTCGCCCACGAACGCCATCCTGATCGCGACGGCGATCTCGGAGCTGGCGCGGAACATCGTCCTCTACGCTAGTCGCGGCGAGATCGTAGTGACGAGCAACGGCGACCACGGGTGGAGGTCCACTACGCTGGCCGCACTGCCGCGCCACAACGCCGCATGGGTTGTACCAACCCAGAAATCTCCCACTTGCTGACCTCCGCAGACGCCGAAGGCCTCAGATTCTGCCAACCCAAGTGGTAGAGATGGTGGAGGCGGCGGGAATCGAATTATCGGCCTCCGCACTGGTGTCTAGTCCCAAGTCGTGGAAGCCTTTGTTAGCAAGGCTTCCAGCCGCCCCGCGAGATCCCGGTCGTCCCGCCTTCTCCCGCCTATTGGCGGCAACCACGGTGCCAATATGGTGCCCAGATAGCCGACCGAGATCGCCTGCCCATATGATCCTGCGAAAGTGATGGCTTAATGGGGCGAATGCCATTCTCTCCAAGAGGGAAGCCCCGCGCATTCGAAGAAAGCCGTGATCGCATAGGGGGATCGCAGGCATGTGCAGTAGCGATGGCGGCTCCGTTCCTTCCTTCGCGGCCCAGTCTCCGGAGATCGATCGGGGCCAGGCGGCTCAATACTTATCACTCCTCGCGCAGGCTGAGTCGGTCTTGAGGGGCCCGTCCCCTGAAGCCTGGTTTGATCGCCTCGACCGAGAGCACGACACCCTTCGGGGCACGCTCAGATGGTGCCTGGAGTGTGGTCGCATCGAGGAGGGGCTACAGGCGGGCGGCGCAGTGTGGCCGTTTTGGCAGAATAGGGGTCATATCCCGGAAGGGCGGAAGTGGCTTGCCGCGTTGCTATCCGCGCCGAGCGCGGAAAGGCAGACCCTCGGACGGGCAAAAGCACTCGTGGGAGCGGGAACTCTCGCCTTCCTGCAAAGTGATCGCGAGGCAGCTCGCTCCTCCTTTCAAGAGAGCCTCGCAATCTTTCGCTCGTTGGACGACGCGAGAGGCATCGCCGACGCGCTCATTGGCCTAGCGAGGGTCGCTTTGCTTCAAGGCGACCACGTCGAGATGCGCCGGTTAAGTGAGGAGAGCCGCAGTCTTGCCCGCGCGGTAGCCGATCGCCAGCGTGAAGCCATCGCGCTTCACCACATCGTCGAGTCGATGCGGCGGCAGGGAGAGGTCGCGGACGTGATCCGTCCACTGTACCACGAGAGTTTAGCCCTACATCGGGAGACGAGAGATCGGCGAGGAGTAGCGCTTGAACTCCACAATCTCGCTAACGTCGAACGGCGGGCCGGCAACCTGCAGGAAGCGATGGCGCTGTTCACAGAGAGCCTGGTGATGTTCCGCGACATGAACAGCAAGCGCCATATGGCCTACTGCTTTATGGGCCTCGGCAACGTCGCGGCCGCCAGAGGACAGTCCCACCTCGCGGCGCGATTCCTCGGCGTCTGCGACGCTCTCTTCGGGGCGACTGGCGTCACTCCTGACCCTGATTATCGGCCGGACTATGAGCGGAGCACGGCTCTGGCTCGGAGCGCACTCGGGGAATTCGGGTTCAAGGCGGCATACGACGAAGGGCGGGTGATGACCCTGGAGCAGGCCGTTAAATCTGCCCTGGTAGTTTGAACCAGCTCGCCGTTGCAATTCTGGACCGGAGCGGAGTTGGCCGAGATTAACCGGCCCCTTTCTTTTGGGGTTCCCAATCAAGTAGGCACGATTTTCGCGAGATTACGGCAAATTGACTGAACCCCGATCGACTGCCCTTGATACTATACCCATGGAAACGGTTCGCCCTAACGGGCTCCCCCGGGAGAGGCCACTATCAAGTGGCGCGCCCCCCGACCCGCTGCTTCTAAAGCAATGGCTTTGGTTACGGGGGCATGAGTTCTCCAAACACCCGAGTAACCCGAAAAGAGTCTCACGGTGCCACAGTGGTGCCAAGAATTGGGGAGGTTGGCGGAAAGCCTTGATAGCACGACCCGAGAATTGGTGGAGGCGGCGGGAATCGAACCCGCGTCCTGAAGCCGCGAGGGCAAGGCATCTACGCGCGTATCCTGCGGTTTGGGTTCGCGGGGCCGGACTCCCACAGGCCGGATTCCGATCCCGCTAGCTCTCTAGGTCTTAGCCGGCGCTCCCGGAGCGAAGAGCGCCGGAGCAGCTGGCTGATGACGTTCGACCCCCGCGCGCCAGCGAGGCGAGGCGAACGACGCTACTTAGTTAAGCAGCGTAAGCGAGCTGTGTATCGGCGTGTATGCGCCGTCCAGTTGTTTAACGAGGACCTGGACCACCTCGGCGCGCCACCCTGCTTCTGCCTGCTCAGTCGAGACCTGTCGCCCCCATGCATTGCGCCGTGACCGGGAACACCGCATCCCCGGCCCGCTTGCCACATACATTATACCATGCGTCCGAACGGGCCCCGACCGGTGACGCCTAGGAACGCCGGCGTCTAAGCGTCCGGGCCCCCAGGTTTCTCGCGATCCGGCGCTCGGCATCGCGCTCGGCGATCCGTTCGCGCTTGTCGTAGAGATGGCGCCCCCGCGCGACGCCCAGTTCGACTTTGGCCACCCCCCGCCGGAAATACAGCCGGAGCGGGACGAGCGTGTACCCCTTCTGGTCGGTTTTCGCCCTCAGCCGCGCGATCTCGTTGCGGTGCAGGAGGAGCTTGCGCGTCCTGAGGGGATCGTGGTTGTGGATGTTCCCTTGTGCGTACGGGTTGATGTGCAGGTGGTGCAGCCACACCTCGCCGCGGTCCACCCGAGCGAAGGCGTCCGTGAGGTTGGCGCGGCCCTCGCGCAGCGACTTCACCTCGGTGCCCGTGAGCGCGATCCCGGCCTCGTGGGTCTCCTCGATCCAGAACTCGTGCCGGGCGCGGCGGTTGGCCGCGATCAGCTTCACGGCCCCATTTTGGGCGGGCTCCGCCATAATCCTCAGGTCCCTTTGATGAACGTCCCCTTGGCTTCCGCAAGCCGCGTCCCGTCGGGGAGCGCCAGGACCGCTTCGGCCGTGAACAACCTCATCCGCTCGCCGACGAGACGGGCGCTCACCACGAGGGGCCGCCCCACCGGCGCCTCCTGGCGAAAGCGGATTTCCAGCTTTGCAGTCAGAGATTCCTGTCCCCTGAGATGGAAGAGTTGGGCCATCGCGTCGTCCAGGGCCGCGGCGACGATCCCGCCGTGCAGGACACCCTCATACCCCTGGTACTGCGGACCGGCCGTGAACTCCGCGCGGACGCCGTCGCCCTCCGCGATGAACCGCAGCCGGAGCCCGATGGGATTCTCCTGGCCGCAGGCGAAGCATCCGCTGCCGTCACGCATTCGGGTCCCCTCCTCCCTGCTCCAGGGCCGCGTAGAGGGATTCAAGCGTAGCCGTCAGCGTTTCGTACCGCTGAACGGTCTCCCGGGCGCGCGCGGCATCCCGGTACAACTCCGGATCGCCCATCAGACGGCTCAAGTCCCCCAACTCCCGCTCCAAGGTCGCAATCTGAACCATGATCTCATCAGCTGTCTGGACCGGACCGCGTCCAGGGACGGCGCCGCGCGGTGAAGCCGCTCCATGTGCGGAGGCGGCTCCACGCGACGAGCCGCGCGAGCCGGCGGCTGGAGCTGAAGGACGAGTTGGTGCCGGGGGGGGTGGATGAAGCCCTTTCTTGGCCGCTTGGCCTGCGGCGGACGCAGCAGCATGGGCGGTTGGACCGCCGTGGACCGAGGCGGGGACCGCCGGGGGCCTGCCCGCCAACGCCTCGCGATACTGGTGATACGGCCCCGAGTAGGATCGGACCCCGCCGCCCTCGAGAATGAGCAACCGTCCACCCACACGGTCGAGAAAGTAGCGATCGTGGGAGACAAACAGGATGGCCCCGGGAAACGCGCCGAGCGCGCCTTCCAGCGCCTCCAGCGTCGACAGGTCCAGGTGCGTTGTCGGCTCGTCGAGGAGCAGCACGTCCGGCCGGTCGAGCACGAGTGTGGCGAGGGCCACCCGGCGCCGCGCGCCGCCGCTCAGCTCGCCGATCTTCTTGTAGACATCGTCGCCCGAGAACAGGAACCGCCCGAGCAGCGTCCGCACTTGCGCCGGCGTCACCGGCCGGTCGCCCAGCACCTCGTCGAGCACCGTCCGCCCAAGGTCCAGCGTCTCCTCGGAGTGCTGGGCGAAATAGCCGATCCGCATCCCAGGCGCCGGCTCCACGTGACCCGACGTCGGGGCCTCACTCCCGGCAATGATCCGGAGGAGCGTCGTCTTCCCCGCTCCATTTGGACCGATCAGGCCGATCTTCTCGCCCCGTTCGACCTCCAGTGTCACCCCGCGGAGCACCTCCAGGTCGCCGTAGCGCTTGGCAACGTCCTTGAGCCTGAGGACGATCTGAGGGTTGCGGCGCGGCGCCTCCAGACGGATCGCCGCGGTCCGCTGGGTGCGCGGCGCCGCGATGGGCTGGATCCTGGCGAGCCGTTTCTCCCGCGACTTCGCCTGGCGGCTTTTCTGGCCCGCGTGATACTTGCGGATGTAGGCCTTGAGGCTCTCGATCTCCTCCTGCTGGCGGACGAAGGCCTCCTGCTGGCGGGCCCGACGTCCGGCGCGCTCGATAATATAGAAGGAATAGTTCCCGGGGTACTCGTCCAGCCGGCCGTCTTCCAGTTCCAGCGTCCGGGTGGTGACGGCATCGAGCAAGAACCGGTCATGGCTGACCAGCACCATGGCCCCGGCGAATTGCTTGAGAAAGGTCTCCAGCCACTCCTGGCCGTCGAGGTCGAGGTGGTTCGTCGGCTCATCGAGCAGGAGCAGATCGGGGGCCGAGAGGAGAATCCGCGCCAGGGCGGCCCGGGAACGTTGCCCTCCGCTCATCGAGGCAAGCGGCTGGTGGAACTGCTCTTCACGGAACTCCAATCCGCTGAGCACCCGCCGAACCTCGGCCTCGAACGTGAACCCCCCTTGCGCCTCGAACTGGTCGCGCACGCGGCCGTACTCCTCGAGCGTGCCCGAGAGCCTGCTGTCATCACCGTGCACTTCGGGCGCGGCGAGCGCGGCCTCGAGCTCGGCCAGGCGGCGTTCCATCGCCGCAAGCGTGGCAAAGGGCGCCACCGCCTCATCCCACAGCGTGCGGGATTCGTCGACGGCCGGATCTTGCGGCAGATACCCGATCACCGCCCCCGAGGAGACGGTGCGCGTTCCCTCGTCCGGGGCCTCCAGGCCCGCCAGAAGCCGCAGCAGCGTCGTCTTCCCGACGCCGTTCCGGCCGATCAGGGCGACCTTTTCCCCCGGCTCGAGGGCCAAGGAGGCATCGGTCAGCACAGGGGTCGCCCCGTACGACTTGGTGACGTGGGTAATCAGAAGGAGAGGCATGATAGTCGCGGGCGACGGGGTCTCGTCAAGCCCGCCCGAGTGTACTTAATACCCCGCAAGTGTGTCAAGGCTGCCAGGACAGGCTGGAACGGCCCTTGAGGGAGGCTAGCGAGAAACGACGCACCCTGGCGGTTTGAACGATCCTTGGAGCTTCGAACGATAGGAGGGATTGCCCGGGTGCCGCCAGAAACACGTGTCGGGATGAGGTGGGGGGTTGCGGGAGGCGTTCTTTTCCTTGCGGTTACGCTCGCAGGCAGCCCACGTGCGAGCACGGCCGCGGTTCCGACATCGGGGTGGGCAGTCCTCATCGAGCACAACGCGTTCAACGGTCGTTACTCCGACCTCCCGGTGGCGTACATCAACTCGACCCGCATGCTGACGTTGCTCGTCCAGCGTGGGTGGCCGTCCGACCACATCCTCCTCGTCCGCGACAACCTCGATCCCAGGCTCCTGGGGCAGGCGACCGGATGGCTGGCCGCCCACGTGCGTCCGGGGGACACCGCCCTCCTGTATGTCGCCGGCGAGTACCGCTTCTTCGAGCGCGACCTCAATTGGAACGCGGTGCTCCCCGCGCTCTGGAAGGGGCTCCCCACCTCCCGGCGCGTGCTGATCGTCGAAACGTGTCAGGCGGAGCGGCTCACCGCCGCCGTCCGCGGGATTCCGGGAGTCGCGCTCGCCGCCGTCGGCGGCGAGGAGCTGGACTGGTGGGGGCTGCACGAGGGCGACCACCTCATTCGGGGAGGATCCTTTACCTACTTCCTCACGCAAGCGCTGGGCGCGCAGCCGAACACCGGCCCCAGTGACTTTGGCGCCGCATTCCCCGAAGCCGCGGCGAGGACCCAGTCCTATTTCCGGACCGTGGTCTCGACCACCCCCCACGTCCTCGACGCGTTCCATGCGCGGGGGATGTATCCGGAGCGGCTGGCCCACTTCCCGAACCCGCACCTGACCACCAGCAGCGCCATCGACGAGGTCATCGCCCAAGCCACGTCCGCGCCGTAAGCCGCCCTGCTGCCGCCCGGCCGTCGGAGCCCTCCGGCGCCGTCTACGGGTGGTGGTCCCGGCCCCACTCCATTTGGGTGTCGCGCAATAGGTCGACCGCGTGGCGGAGCACCGGCAAGATCACCTCCATCCACTCGCGGACGCCTCGGGGGCTGCCGGGGAGATTCACGATCAACGTGCGGCCGCGGATGCCGGCGACGGCGCGGGAGAGCATCGACAGCGGCGATGACGAGGCCGTGGCCAGCCGCGCCGCGTCGGGAATGCCGGGCACCTGCCGCTCGATCACGCGCAGGGTCGCCTCCGGGGTCACGTCCCTGGGCGCCACCCCGCTCCCCCCGGTGGTCAGGACCAAGTTCACCCGCAGCGTGTCGGCCATATCCGACAGCGTCTTGGCGATCATGTCGAGGTCGTCGGGCACCACGACGTGCGCGACGACTTCGCCCCCCTCGGCGGCGACGACCTGGGCGAGATACTGCCCGCTCTCGTTCTTGCCCTGGCCGCGGCTGACCCGCTCGCTGGCGGTCAGGACGGCGCAGCGCACACCCCGCAGACGTTGGTCTACGCTCACCGCCGGCGCCGCTCCCCTGCCCGACCCCGCCCCAGGGTACCCCGCCGGCCCCCGGACTCACGACGGAGGTATGTCCCGGACTTCCCCCCGGACTTGCGCACGAGCCGGAGATTCTCGATGCGCATCCCACGCTCGGCGGCTTTGAGCATATCGTAGATCGTCAGCCCGGCCGTGGCGACGGCGACGAGGGCTTCCATCTCCGCCCCGGTGCGGCCGATCGTCCGCACCCGCGCCTCGATCTGCACCCGCGACGCGCCGGGATCGGCGGTGAGGTCGACGGCGATCCCGGTCAACGGGATCGGGTGACAGAGCGGAATCAGTTCCCACGTTCGCTTGGCCGCGGCGATCGCGGCGACTTGGGCCACCTGCAGCACGTCACCCTTGCGCGCCGACCGTTCGGTAATGAGCCTGAGCGTGGCGGGCGCCATCACGACCTCGCCCCTGGCCACGGCCTCCCGCACGGTCTCGCGCTTGCCGCCGACGTCCACCATCCGCGCGCGGCCGTGCCGGTCCAGGTGCGTCAACCGGGCGCCGGGGCGCCGGGGCCGGCGCGCGGAACGCGCCCCGGCCCGGGAGGATTTCCACTGGCGATCAGTGGACGCGCTTCTCATACCCGCGCCAGTAGGGCTCCCGCAGTTCGTGCTTCATGATCTTGCCGGTCCCGGTCTTGGGGAGGCTCTCCCGAAACTCGACCGAGCTCGGCAGCTTGAACCCCGCCAGGTGCCGCCGGCAGTGGCTGATGATGTCTTCGGCAGTCGCGTGCTGCCCCGGCTTGAGGACGATGAGCGCCTTGGGGGTCTCCCCCCACCGTTCGTCCGGCACCGCGATCACGGTGCACTCGAAGACCGCGGGATGGGCGGCGATGACCTTCTCGACCTCGACCGAGGAGATGTTCTCCCCACCGCTGATGATGATGTCTTTCTTGCGGTCGACGATGGTCACGTAGCCCTCGGCATCGACGACCGCCATATCCCCGGTGTGGAACCAGCCGTCGCGGATGGCCTGGGCGGTCCCTTCGGGGTCCCGGTAATAGCCATCCATCACGACGTTGCTCCTTGCCACGATCTCCCCCACGGTCGCGCCGTCCGGCGGCACCTCGCGCCCCTCGCCGTCGACCACCCGCATGTCCACTCCGACGATCTCGAATCCGGTCGTGGAGCGGCGCCGCAGATCGTCGTCCGCGGTCCCGCCGAGGTGGGCTCTGGGGAGCGCCTTCGAGATGAGCGGCGAGGTCTCGGTCAGCCCGTAGCCGACGACGCACAGACACCCCAGCTTCTCCTCCATCGCCCGAACGAGGCTCGGGGAGGCCGGCGCGCCCCCGGTGACGGCCTGGCGCAGGCTCGTGAGGTCGAAGGTCCCGATCGCCGGCTCGTTGACCAGCATGTTGTAGATCGACGGAACTCCAAGCAGAATCGTGATCCGCTCGCGCTCGACCAGCCGGAGGATGTCCTGGGCGACGACCTTACGCAGCATCACGTGCGTCCCGCCGACCGCCGTGAGGACCTGCGGTGTGCCCCAGCCGTTGACGTGGAACATGGGCACGACGTGCAGGACCCGGTCCGCGTCCGACATCCGCATCGTGATGCTGAAGTACAACGCGTGGAGCGCCAGCGCGCGATGGGTGAGCGCCACCCCCTTCGGCCGGCCGGTGGTGCCGCTGGTGTAGAACAACTCGCAGACGGCGTTTTCGTCCACGGCGAAGATCTCCGGCCCCGGTTCGGGCTTGGCCCGAGCCAGCAGCGTCTCGTAGGCATGGGCTTCGGGGTCCTCGCCCTCCAGGATCACGAGGTGCCGAAGCCGCGGGGCGCCGGGGCGCACGCGGTCGACGAGATCCTGGAAGTCGCGATGGTAGCAGAGCACGGTCGCCCCGGAATGCTCCAGCACGTAGGCGATTTCGTCGGGGCTCAAGCGGATGTTGATTGGGGTGAGCACGCCGCCGGCCTGCGGGACGCCGTAGTAGGCTTCGAGCAGGTGGTGGGTGTTGTAGGTGATGAACGCCACGCGGTCGCCCGACGCCACGTCCAGGGCGCGGAGGGCGCCGGCGAGCCGGTCGACGCGCTCGCCGAACTCACGGTAGGTGAACCGCCGCTCCCCATCGATGACGCCGATCTTGTCGCCGAAGTTTCGCACCGCCCGCCGCTTGAAGTCGAGCGGAGTCAGGGGAACAAACATCGCGCATCCCTCCCGGTGAGCACCCTGGGCTACGGCTCGAACAACTCGACGTCCACCTCGGCGCCCTCCTCCAGACCATCCTGGCCGAGGGGCACGACGACGACGCCGTCGGCCCGGGTCATCGTCGTGATCACCCCAGACTTCCCGAGCTGCGGCATCGCCCACACGCGGCCGTCCCGCTCCTCAAGGGAAACGCGGACGTGGTCTTCCCGGCCGCCGGCCGGCGGCACGCGGCGCCCCAGCCGGGCCCGGACGATCCTGCCGAACTCGCGGGGCGCCGTCCGCCCGGCGAGCCCGCGGAGCAGATCGCGGACGAACACGTCGAAGATCACCAGGCCGCTGACGGTATGTCCGGGCAACCCGATGACCGGCGTCCCGTCGACGAGCCCGAGGATCGTCGGCTTCCCCGGCTTGATGCTCACCCCGTGCACCACGACCCCCGGGGCGCCCATGGTGTTGATGGCCCAAGCCACCGCGTCCTTCGCCCCGACCGAACTTCCGCCGCTGACGAGCACGAGGTCCGTGGCGGCGCGGGCCGACCGCAAGGTCTCGAGGAGCACCTCCCGGTCGTCCGGGACGATCCCGTACACCTGAGCAATCCCGCCCTCCTGCTCCACGCGTGCCGAGAGCGTGTAGGTATTGATGTCGCGCACCTCCCCGAGTCCGGGGCGGCGATCGGGCGGGATGATCTCGTCGCCGGTGGCGAGCACCGCCACGCGGGGGCGGAGGAACACCTCGACATCGACGACGCCGATGCCGGCGAGCAGCCCCACCTCCTGCGGCCGGAGGCGCGCGCCCTGGCGGAGGACGGCCTCCCCGCGCTTCACATCCTCCGCCCGGCGGAGCACGTTCTCGCCAGGCGCGACCCGGCGCTTCGCCTGAACGGCCGCGGCGCCCTTGGCCTCGACCTGCTCCAGCATGACGATCGCGTCGGCGCCCGGCGGCAGCATGCCGCCTGTGGGAATGCGGGCGGCCTCGCCCGCGCCAACCGCGAAGGACGGGGACGAGCCCATCTGTACCTCCCCGACGATCGTCAAGGCAGCCGGGCGGCGCTCGGAGGCATCCGCGGTGTCCGCGGCGCGCACCGCGTACCCATCCACCGTGGCTTTGTCGAACTCGGGAAGGTCTTCCGTGGCGACGATATCGCGGGCCAGGACCCGGCGGTGGGCATCGCGGAGCGATACCCGCTCGGTCCCCCGGGGCCTCGGGGTGTAGACTCGGGCGAAGCGGGCGTGGGCTTCCGTGGGCGTGACCGGGGTGAGAAACTCGGGCATGGCCACTTTCAGTATAGCATCCATCCGCCGGCCGCCCGAGCCTAGCGAATGAGCCCTAACCCGCGGCCGACCCGTCCGAAGACGTCCAGGGCCTGAGCGAGATCGTCGCGCGTGTGCCCCGCCGTCACGATCGTCCGCACCCGGGCCTTCCCGCGCGGGACCGTGGGGTAGGCGATGCCGAGCGCAAACACGCCTTCCTCGAAGAGGCGGTCGGAGAACCGCATCGCCTGGGCCTCGTCCCCGACCATGACGGGCGTGATCGGCGTTTCGCTCCGGCCCGTGTCGTACCCCAGCTCACGCAGGCCGGCCTTGAAGACGCGGGTGTTCTCCCACAGCCGGTCGATCAGCCCCGGCTCCGCTTCGATGAGGTCGAGCGCGGCGATCGCGGTCGCGGCGACCGAGGGGGGATGGGACGTGCTGAACAGCAGCGGCCGGGCCCGGTTCATCAGGTACTCCACCAGTCGCCGGCTGCCGGCGACGTAGCCGCCGAGGCACGCCCACGCCTTGCTGAGCGTGCCGACCTGGATGTCCACCAGGCCGTGCAGGTGGAAATGCTCGACGGTCCCGCGGCCGCCGGCGCCCACCACCCCGCTGGCGTGGGCATCGTCCACCATCATGATCGCGCCGAACTCGCGCGCGAGCGACGCCAGGTCGGCGAGCCGCGCGAGATCGCCGTCCATGCTGAACACGCCGTCGGTGATCACGAGCACGCGCCGCGCCTTCCGGGACGCCTCCAGGCACTGCCGCGCCGCGGCGATGTCCTTGTGCGGAAAGACCTTCCGCTCCGCGCCGCTGAGCCGGCAGCCGTCGATGATGCTGGCGTGGTTCAGCTCGTCGCTGACCACGACGTCTTCCTTGCCGAGGATCGCGGCGACGGTGCCGGCATTCGCGGTGAAGCCGGATTGGAAGAGCAGCGCCGCCTCGGTGCGCTTGAACGCCGCCAGGCGCCGCTCCAGCGCCTGGTGGATGGTCATGTTTCCCGCGATCGTGCGCACCGCCCCCGAGCCGACCCCGTACTCGTCGACCGCCCGCCGCGCCGCCTCCTTGAGCCGGGGGTGGGACGCCAGCCCGAGGTAGTTGTTCGAGCAGAGGTTGATGACGCGCCGGCCGTCGTACACGCAGACCGGCGCCTGCTCGCCCTGCAGTTCCCGCGGCCAGCGGAACACCCCGCGCTCGCGCAGGTCTGCGATCTCGTCATCGAGGAACGCCAGCGGGTTGCTCATGGGGCCGCCTCTCCCGGACGGGCGCGTGATCCGCCGGATGCCTCCGGCGTGCGCCGGGGCGCCCGATCCGGCACCCGGACCAGTTCGCCCCGCCGGATCGAAGTCTCCTCCGTCCCGCCGCCTCGGGCGGACCCGGCGCGGGGCGCCCGATGCGGTTAGTTGAACGGGGCCGCGCTGAGCCGCTGGAAGTGCTCCTCGAGCCGGCCGGCGTCCCTGCTCGCCACAACGTCCCGCCTTGGGTGGGGCGCCAGGGCCTCATCCTCGTGGTCGCACAAGTGGATGCCGTAAACCACCACCAGCTTCACCATGGACGAGAACAACTCTCGATATTCACAGAACGGGCAGGAGCGAGGCGCCATAGCGCCCGTTCATCAGGGTTTCTGAGCGAAATTATGGCACCCGGGTTCGTCCACGCGGTTCAACTCAAAAGCCGGGAGGACCGGAGCGGCGCTTGGCCCAGCGCGGGACGAGCACTGCCACCGCGAGCGCGGGGATGTAGTGCAGCAGCGTGTCTGCGGGTAGGTACGTAATGGGAAAGCGTGTCGTCCCAAAGTGCCCGAACCCCAGGAGCGCACCGAGCTGCGCGATTGGTATGAGGAGCCCATCGATCGGGGTGCCACCCTGCAGGCCGGTTTTGGCCGGCAGAGGCAGGAGCGCAATGAGCAGACTATCGACGGTGGCGATTCCGAGACTTAGGATCCACAGGACTGAGACCGGGCGGCGCACGACCCCGACCAGGACGGCGTATAGCAACCCCCCTGCCAGCCCGGCGAAGAAGGCCGACAAAGCCGTATCAGTCAGTAGAGGGAAGCGAACCCCAAGACCTAACTCTGCTCCGACGCTGGCTAACGCACCAACAATCCCCGCCATGAAGCCGGCCGCCAGGGCCATGTTCAGCGAGTGCAGCGCTTTCATTGCTTCACCTTGCCGCATCCCGGTAACCTCCACACTCTAGATTCGACGGACCACTTATATCGAGTCTGTGTCTAATCGAATAGTCGCCCCCGCTCGGCTGCATCCCACAGCTCAGCACCACTGGGAGGGTCAGCGCGATAATGACGACAAGCGCCCACAGAGCGGGCGCCGACGTCAACACGAGATCCCTGCGTCGCGTTGAGCACGCCGCCTCAGCGTCGGAGTGGGGAATCCACCACGGGTTGTACCGTACCTCAAGAAGATGAAATGAGATCCCCACCGCGGCCCCGTAGGCGAGATGCCCGATCAGGCTCGCCATTTGGGCCCCGGCGACATCGGCCGTCCACCTCGGCGCAAGCCCGAGGAGGACCGGGTGGAGCGTAAGAGGTCCCAGGATCCACCAGAAAAACCCGTAGGAGATTCCCCACCCGAGAGCCGATCCGAGGTCGACGCTTCGCCGCTGGAACAAGAGGCCGAAGCTCGCGCCGATCAGGTTCGCGATCACCAAATGGACGATAAATCCAGTCCACGGCGAAGCGGCGCCGACCAACCGCGCCACCGCCGGAAGGAGGCCCATCCTGACCATAATGATGGTAAAGACCAGGCCGCCGACCATCCCCGCGAACGCCCCCCCGGCCAGGGCTCGGAGCCCGCGGATCCCGATCCCCTCTTCGTCGCGGGCGCCGACGTCATCGGAGAAGAACGCTTGCGCCGATGCGCCCAGCCAGCGATAGACCATCGCGAGGAACGCGCCGGAGAGCACGAAGCCGGGGAAAGCTGCAAAGCGCGCGCGAACGGCGTCGAGCGACCAGGCGAGGCTCCCTCCACTCATCAGGGGCATCAGCGTGAGCGCCCCCGCGACCCACCAGGCGAATCCGTACAAGGCGCCGCGGATCAGCACCGGACCGCTCGTGTCTTTCAGGTGGGGATACAGCAGGGCGAAGCCCACGCCGGCGCCGAGCCCCATCAAGAGGGTGACCGGCCCAGCCACTCGATGTGTCGCGGGGTTCACCATTCCGGAGGGCGCCAGCCACTGCGCCTGGCCATCCAGCAGCCGCCCGAGGAGCCAGGCGCCCGCGAGCCCGGCAAGAACTCCGAGCAGGAGAGCACCGCGGCCGCCGCCCGGCCGGCTCTCCCCTCGGCGCAAGGCGGCAAAGGCGATCGCCGTCACCGCGCCATACCAGAGATGCCCCAGCAGGCTGGGGAACGCCGCCTGAGCGGCGGTCACGTCCCAGACCACCACGCCGCCCCGCAGGAGCGGCAGCAGCGTCAGCGGTCCAAGGAACCACCACAGGCTGCCGTACGTCAGCCCCCAGAACAGCATCTCGCCTGCGCCCAGGCGCTGACCGCGCACGACCATCCCAAACCCCGCCCCGATGATCGCGGCAATGGTCATGTGCACGATGAACCCCACCGCCACCGTATTCGCCCGCACCAGCGACGCGACGGTGGGGAGGTTGCCCAACTGGACCATCGCCGCCCCGAATGCCAGGCCCCCGGCCACGCCTGCCAGCGCCCCAGGCAGCGCCCCAGTTCTGACGAGGGGGAACCGCATCATTGGGCCGGAGGCTCCGCGGGGGCCGGGGATTGTGCACGCGCGATGCCCGCTGTCGGCTGCAGAATCGGGGGGGACGCGGTTGCCGTCAGCGCAATGTCCCGCGTGAAGAAGAAGTCGAGCGCCCAGTCCAGTGCCACCCGCACCTTCTTCTCGAGGCCCGGCAGCTTGCTCAGATACACGGTACGCCATATGAGCCATGCAAGGAGCCCGGAGAACCTCCATCCATGTACCTCCGCCACCGCGGTGCGGTGGCCCAAGGCCACCAGAACGGCGATGGTGCGGTAGCGGAACGGCTTCGGCTGCCTGCGCCGCAGCGCTGCCAGAATGTTCTCTGCCGCCACGGCTCCTTGACGGACCGCGTGCTGCGCCGTAGGAGGGCACGGCTTCCCCTCACTATAGACGTCCGGGATCTGGGCGCAGTCGCCTACCGCCCACAGGTTCGGCAGGCCGTTGACTTGGAGCGAACTCGCCGCGCGAACCGCGCCCGCTTGATCTCGGTCGCAAGGTATCGTCTGCAAAAGCGGATGTGGCTGGTTGCCCGCGGTCCACACGATTGTGCGGGTAGGAATCTCGCGGCCGCCGGCGAGCCTCACGGCGGTGGAGGTCGCCCCCGCCACCCGAGTGCTCAGGAGGAACTCGATCCCGCGGGCCTTCAGCTTCTGGAGCGCATACTCCGCCAGCGCCGGGTTGAGTTCGGGCAGGATCCGCGCGCCCGAATGCACCAGGACGAAGCGCAGGTCTGCTGGCTGGATCCGCAAGTAGAAGCGCCGCACGCTGTGCACGAGGTCGAACAGTTCCGCGATCATCTCTGTGCCGGCGAAGCCGCCCCCCGCAACGACAAACGTGAGCTGGCAGGCGCGCTCGACCGGGTTGGGCTCCACCTCCGCTTGCTCCAGGAGCGCAATGACATGGTTGCGAAGCCGGGTCGCGTCATCGAGGGATTTCAGCGCGAACGTATGCGTCTCTAACCCCGGCAGGCCATAATAGTTTGGAACAGACCCCAGCGCCAGGATTAAATGGTCGTAGTGCAGCGTTTCGACCGGCGAGGTAGGCATGGGCCGCACGCGCACGACCTGGTCCACGAGATCAATCGCTTCGACCTCGGCGCGCCTAAACTGGGTCCGCGTGAGCGCGGCCCTGACCGGTGCGCTGATATGCCGCGCCTCCAGCCCGCTTGCGGCGACCTCGGCCAGCATCGGAGTGAAGAGAAGGTAGTTACTCTGGCTGACCAGCGTAATCTGCACGGCC
>Ga0307479_10001968_pt1 | contig 18756 bp, 19 predicted proteins | sample atmos_gasesECM4C_FD_203743 | JGI IMG/M metagenome (GOLD analysis project Ga0307479, IMG submission 203743) | Hardwood forest soil microbial communities from Morgan-Monroe State Forest, Indiana, United States - atmos_gasesECM4C_515 | ecosystem: Environmental > Terrestrial > Soil > Temperate... | reverse complement strand
AGACGAACACGGTGACCACGGCGACCACGACCGCCACCACGACGTCGGCGGCGGATACGTCCCGCGCCATGGGCCCGAGGCTTATCATGGCAATCCGCACGAAGGCGACCATCACGAGGACGGAGACAGGCGTTCTTATCGCGACCGTGAAGATCATCCTGAAGCTCCGCACGTCCACCACAACGGCGAATGGGTGGGACACGAGGGTGGGCGCGACGAGCGGTTCCACGTCGATCACCCATGGGAGTATGGCCGCTTCCAAGGCGGCTTCGGTCGTGCCCACAGGTGGCGCCTGGAGGGTGGCGACCCCCGCCGCTTCTGGTTTCGCGGCTTCTATTTCGGTGTCGCGCCATTTGATCTTGCCTATTGCGATAACTGGTATTGGGACCGCGACGACGTCACGATTTACGAAGACCCCGACCACATAGGATGGTACCTCGCTTATAACGTGCGACTTGGCACCTATGTTCACGTAACCTACTTCGGACGGTAGTTGAATGGAAGATTTTCGGTGCCTGACGCGTCGCGATCAACGGGAAACGCACCATGCCCACGCAGAAGAAGAATTCTTCCAGCGATAAAGTCGCCCTCTATGGCAAACTCATCGCTACCAATCCCAAAATTGAGCGCAAGGGCGACGCCAACCCCTACACCTCGCTGAACGGAAACATGTTCACGCTTCTCCATCAGTCCAGGCTGGCCATCCGCCTTCCCGAGGACGGGAGGGAAAAATTTCTGAAGAAGTACAAGACCACTCTGTTTGAGGCCTATGGCACAGTCATGAAGGAGTACGTGGCCGTTCCCGACGACCTCCTCGAAAACACGAAAGAGCTGAAGAAATATCTGGACCTGAGCTACCAATATGCTCAGACGCTCAAACCGAAGCCAACGAGGAAGAAGCATTGACCAGCCGTGGTACCATTCCCAGCCATGGCGCGGCGCGTCATCCCTCCGGTGCTGGCGATCATTCTGATCGCGTTCACATGCTCTGCCTCTGCCGGTGATGAGCCCGGCGAGCCCGCCCCTCGTTTCCGCGCTAAAACCACGGCTGGCGAACAGTTCAACAATGCGTCAGTCAAAGGCAAGGTCGTGCTTTTCGACTTCTGGACCACCTGGTGCAAATACTGCGAGGCAGAGGCGTCCATGGTGGACGATATCGCCCGGGAATTCAAAAGCAAAGACCTGATCGTCCTCGCCCTGGACGTGCTTGAGCCGGATCAGAAGGTGAAGAAATATCTTGTCGACCATCCGCGATCGGTGCCGATCGTTCTCACCAAAGACACCAACCTCGCCGCCATGTACAACGCGCAGGTCTATCCGATTTACGTGGTGGTTGACCGGGACGGCAACATCGCCGGCGAACAACGCGGCGCCGGCGAACGCGGCCTCCGCCAAATGCTACGCCACGCCGGCCGGGAGTCGAAAGACTAGCCAGACGTGTGGGAGAGCGGCGCTTCCAGCCGCGAAGCGGCGAAAGAATAAACCCTACAGCTTCCTCAGAGATTTGCGCCCGGATGGGAGTCTGATAGTAGCCCGGCGCGTTCAGCGCCGGGAAAAGTCGGAGATCGTCCCGTAGGGACGCTTGAATTTCTCACGTACACTCTCTAACCCCGGAGCGCTCGCGGAAAAACTCCCCATCACTCGTACGCCAACGCGTCAATCGGATCCTTTTGCGCCGCCTTATACGCTGGATAAATCGCCCCCGCCGTCGCCCCCACAATCGCAATCGCCGCCGCCCGCAGCATCCATTCATTGCTTCGATCGATGTGCACCAGCGGCCAGCGATGCTCGATTCCCAGCCGCGCCGTCAGGCTCACCACCACGCCCAAAACAATTCCGGCCACCGCTAATAGCAGCGTCTCCCGCAGTACCACATTCACGATGTACCACTTCGACGCTCCCAACGATTTCAGAATTCCAATTTCGCGCGTGCGCTCCATCACCGCCGTGTAAATCGCCTGGAAGATTACCAGGAAGCCAATGATCAAGCTGACTCCAATAACGACGCCAATAAACGGCCGAAATCCCGGCAGATTGCTCGGCGTCATCATGCTCAGATATTCCTGCATAGACAACACCGAATACTTCTCCATCCCGGGTTGCTTCTTTACTACTTCAACCACTGCTCCCGCGTTTGCCGGATCATCCAGCTTGAGGTAAAAAACTGACGCTTTGCCTTGCGCTCCAATCAAGTCCTGCATGGTCGCCATCGGTACAAATTTCCGCGCCCCTCGGCCATTCTCCACGATGCCGCACACCCGAAAAGAATGGTTCAAAATGTTCATCGTGTCGCCGACTTTCACATGTCGTTGCCGCGCGATGAAGTCGTCCACCAGCACGTCATCCGGTCCCTGAAACGGCCCGCCCTTGAGATAATTGAACGGCCCACTCAGTGCCTCGAAGCTGGCGAGATCAATCCCGTCGATCACTTCTAGACCACCGCCGGTTGCGATCTGCCAGACCACTGGGCTAACCACTTTCACGTGCGCCATGCCGCGCAGCACATCGGCTACTTTCACCGACACGGGCGCTCCGCTGATTGCTTGAAAAAACGAAGATCCCGGCGGCTGCACAATCACGTCAAAGCCAATGCCCGCCGTCCGATTCTTGGAGTCGTTCATGATCCCGTAGCATAAACCCACAATCAGCAGGATCAGCGTGACTTCCAGCGCAATCGCAACAATGCTGATCAGCGACCGGATCGGCCGGTGCGCGAGGTTGGCAACCACCATTTTGTTCATCATAGGAAGGCCGTACCGGCAAGGAACCCGGCGGGTGGCCCCATCCTAGCCCCGCACTTTGCACCTAGGGTGGGGATTTTGACTTTCAATATCGGATGTCAATCAGGTGCCTCACCGACTACCGCTTCTCGCTCACCGGCGTCACCAAACTCGACTGCGGTCGGTCGAGGTGGACCACCTCCGCCCCGGCCGGCTGCTCCAGCACAAACTGATCATCAGTCAGCGGCTTGTTAATATCCACCTTCAGCATGTTCAGCGTGATGTCGTACTCTTCCTGCGGCCGGTAGATCTCGATCCGCGACGGGTAGGTGACGCCCGCGTAATCTTTATATTCCGCATATTTCGCGTCGGTCGCAACCTTGCCATCCTCATCGTAAATGTACTGGCGGTGCGGCTGCAGATCGACTCGGCTGAACACGATCTTGCGCGACAGCCCCCACTTTTCGCCGTACTTGCGGATCACCGTCAGTTCGTAATCTTCCTGCAGCACGCGATGTCCCTTGCTGTCGTGCAGCGTCTCGTACCCATTTTCCAGCACCGCGATCTCGGAGTCAGGGTCAATACGAGGGATCAGCAGCGCATCATAAATATTCTGCGGCCGGATGCTCTCCATCGGCTGATCCGTGATGAGCGTCGGCACCGCGTTGAGGCCGACCACAAAACGATTCCTCGGCGGAATCCAGAGTTTGAATTGCTGGCCATCGCTGACCATGTCAAAAGCCGTCGTGCGCACAATCGGCATCAGCCCGATCATGTGCAACTCCGCCGGCTTGCGTGCCAGCACGTAGCCCCGGATCTCCTTATAGTCGGTTACATGGCCCTTCTTGATGCCGCCCGCCGAGGTGTCGATATCAACCGTTGCCTTCAGGGACCGGATCGTGTCGGCCTCTTGGTTGATGCGATCGATCAGCCCTTGCTGCGACGATTCTTTGAGCGGAGTCTTCGAGTACTGTTCCTCCACCGGGCGGGTCCGGAACAAACACCCTGTCGTCGGCAGCACCGCCAGAACCAGAAGGAAGGCCAAAAAGCGCGAGCTACGTCTCATCAAGATAATGAATGCCTCTAAAGCATTTGAGTATACCGCGACCAAAAGGTCGCACTAGAGTTGGCCGGTATCAACAGTGTCTCCATGCATTGCGCCAAGGCTGCTCCTCCCTCGCGGAGCGTCAATGCGATCTCCATGAAAAACAACCACTTATGCGCGCCTCAGAACTGCACCAAAGTCAGCTGCACTATCGTCAGCTCTACTCTACTTCCAGCATCATCTAAACTGTGGCCACTGTGCGAGATCGCCGTGCGCAGATTGCCATGCGAAAGATCATCTGGCTTATCCTGATCGCAGTCGTCGCCGCCGCGGGCTGGTTCACCTGGGCTGTGTTGACGCCCGCCGAACCGACCGGGCCGACGTTCGTCCTGCTCCATCCCGGATACTCCACTCGCCGTATCGCTGCCGAGCTCAAAGGTGCTGGCATCATCCGCAGTGAAGAAGCATTCGTTCTCTGGCACTACGTTCACCGCAAGCGCTCGCTCAAAGCCGGCGAATACCTCTTCGACAAGCCCGCCAATATCATCGACATTCAGAAGCGCCTGCGCCGCGGCGACGTCTACTTTCGTACCGTGGTCGTCCCTGAGGGCTACACCATGTTCGACATTGCCCGAGCCATCGAAGCCGCCGGCCTGGGCCCAGCCGGCGATTTCCTGAAGGTCGCTCAGTCTGACACGGCTCTGATCGCAGACATCGCCCCTAGCGCCCACTCGCTCGAAGGCTATCTCTTCCCCGATACCTACGAATTCACCCGCATGATGACCATGCTCGATATGGCCGCAGCCATGGTCAAGCAGTTCCGCCAGGTAGCCCGCCAGATCGGGCTGACCCCCGGCCCGAGTCTAATCGCCAGCCGCGAAGCACAACCCAACTCAGCTCCCGATCCGATCCCGGCCGGCCAGCCCAACGACGTCGAGCGAACGGTCACCATGGCCTCCATCGTTGAGAAAGAAACCTCGGTCCCAGACGAGCGCCCGATGGTCGCCAGCGTCTACTACAACCGCCTGAACAAAAAAATCGCCCTCGACGCCGACCCCAGCATCATCTACGCCGAACTCCTGGCTGGGACTTACCAGGGCGCGTTGCATCACGCCGACATGCAGTTCGCTTCCCCCTACAATACCTACCGTAACTCCGGACTCCCGCCCGGTCCCATCGGCAATCCGGGACGCAGCTCGCTTGAAGCCGCCATGCATCCCGCCCAAACCGATTACTACTATTTCGTCGCCGACGCCGAAGGCCACCACCGCTTCGCCCACAGCTTCGAAGAACACAACAAAAACGTAGCCGCCTACCGCAAAGCAATGCACCTTCGCTAAAGAATGTGGGGACCGCCCAAGCTTGGCCTGAGCGAAGTCGAAGGGCTGTCCGCCCAGCGAAGCTCCGCTCCTCTCGCGCTTATAATCAAGCCGGTGACTTCCGAATTCTCCCAAAACAGCCCTGCCCCAAAGGAAGAAACGCTCGCCGCCCAGGGCCGAGTTCTCGGCCTTGACGTCGGCTCCCGCCGCATCGGCCTCGCCGTCTCCGACCCGCTCGGCATCACCGCCCAGGGCCTGGAAACTCTCCAGCGCAAGAACAAGCGCCACGACTTCGCCCACCTCGAGCGCGTGATTCATGACTACCAGGTAAACGAGATCGTAGTCGGCCTCCCGTTACGCATGAGTGGGGCAGAAGGAACCCAGTCGAAAAAGATGCGGACCTTCGCCGAGGACTTGCAAAAGCGCTTCCACTTGCCCGTTCATCTTTGGGACGAACGTCTCACCTCGGCCGAGGCCAACCGCCTGCTGCGCGAGACCGAGCTTTCCATCGAGAAACGAGGCAAAGCCGTGGACCGCATGGCCGCCGTCCTGATTCTGCAAGCCTGGATGGAAAGCCGTTCCTCCTAGCGGCCCTGACCTCCGACCGCCACTCGAAATCTCAGGTCAACTTATTTACGGACAATCACTTACGACGGGTTTTCCTCACGTAGCCTTTGCCAGGCTCCTTGCTTTCGTCCCGTTTAGGGAGTACCATCACTAATAGGCCTGACCGACGCTTCTCCCCGCGACCCGCAACCTTTCTTGGGTGCCTAAATATGAGCGGTTCCGACTTGAATTTCCACATCGGCGACAAGGTCGTCTATCCCAATCACGGTGTTGGCATCATTGAGCAGATCGGCAGCCGCTCTATTGGCGCCACCGTGGAAAAATTCTACTTGCTGAACATCAAGGCCAGCAGTCTCAAAGTCATGGTGCCCTGCCAGAACGCAGGCAACGTCGGCCTTCGCCGCGTTGTTCGCAACGGGGAAGTCCAGAAGGTGCTGGATTTGCTTTCGATTGGCGAAAACGGCAGCAACGGCGACTGGAAAGACCGCTTCAAAGAGAATTCCGACCGCATGCGCACCGGCTCCCTCATTGAAGTCGCCGGAGTCCTAAAGAGCCTGATCGCCCTGCACCAGGCCAAGCCGCTCTCCTTCCGCGAAAAGAAGATGCTCGAGCGCGCCCGCTATCTCCTGGTCAGCGAACTGGCTATGGCCCGCAACTGCGAAGAAGCCAAAGTCGAGGAACTCCTCACCCTCACCCTGGCCAAGTGCAAGCTGCGCTTTCCAGAAGCCTCAGAATTCCAGGCCTAGGGTTGGCAAACGCCCCGCTGCAGAAATATCCTTTAGGGGCAGGTTAGCTTTGCTTGGCCCCTGACCATTGCAGCCGTCGCTGCCGTTCCCCCTATGCCGTTTGAAGCCCCCGCAATGATTGTGAACGTTCCCGGTTTGCCCGCGATGCACTGAAAGATCGCAGTTCCCATGCCGGTCGAAACCAGCGTCACCGGGTCAGTCGAAAACCAACTTCCCGAATAAGGAGCCTGAAACGTCACCACCGACGGTGACGGTGGCTTACTGAAAGTCCCCGTCGCCGTGAACTGCACTTGGCCGTTGGGAAAACTTTGCGCGTCCGCCTGACTAGGCGTCACAGTAACGGCCTGCAGCATGCGGTTGCTCGTGCTCGACGATCCACAGCCGAGCGTTTCCAAAGACGCAGCAGCGATCAATAAAGCGAGACCACACCCGTATTTGTGAAGCACCAGACCCTCCTTCGCCGGCGCGATCCCTCCTGGCGCCGTACTCCTGTCGCCTAAGAATTCCGATTCTTCCTCGGGGTTGCATGCCGCACTTAGAATATTTAGTCGCCCGGCGCCACTCCTCTTCCACAAGAAATAGGCTTGGCCGACCGTTTCTTCTCTCACTTTGAAACTCAGACCCCCGGCGTATAATGTCCCAAGTCTTGCAGTAATCCCATGACCGATCAGATCAAACGAAAACTACAGGAAGAAATCAACGCGCTCGAGCACGAGCTGATCCACGAGCTGCCCAAAGAAATCAAAAAAGCCGCTGCCCTCGGCGATCTCAGCGAAAACGCCGAGTACCACATGGCTAAGCAGCGCCAGGAGTTCGTCAAGGCCCGCGTCCGCCAGCTCGGCAAGCGCCTCGCCGACCTGTCCATGGTCAACATGAACAACATTCCCCACGACAAAGTGGGCCTGGTCTCGACCATCAAGGTTTTCGACAGTACCAAGAATGAAGAGTTGGAATACAAGCTGGTGACCAGCGAAGAATCCGACGTAGCCACCGGAAAAATCTCCACCACATCGCCCATCGGGCGCGCTCTTCTTAATAAGAAGGTAGGAGACGAGGCCGTCGTAGTCACCCCCAACGGCAAGCGCACGCTTGAGATCCTGACCCTCTCCACCATCCACGACGAGATCGATGGCGACGCCCCCAAAGAGGCAGAAGCCTAATGTCCGTGTCCTGGACCAGCGCCTTCGGCCGCGCCTGCGGAGTCCTGCTCGACACCATCGTCCGCTGGCTGGCTCTCTCCCGCATCAATCCCAATGTTCTGACCTTCATGGGCCTGGTCGTCAACACCTGGGCCGCGATCCTGTTCGGCTCCGCCAACGCCGAAAATCAAAGACGCATGTTTTTCTACGCCGGCCTGGTCATCATCTTCTCCGGCTTCTTCGACTTGGTCGACGGCCAGGTCGCCCGCGCCACCAACCGCGTCACCCGCTTCGGAGCCTTCTTCGACTCAGTAGTCGACCGCTACAGCGACGCGAGCCAATTCCTTGGCCTCCTGGTCTTCTACGCCCGTGGCGGCCGCTTCTTCTGGGTCGTGTTAGCCGCCTTCGTCATGGTCAGCGCCATCATGGTCAGCTACACGAGAGCCCGGGCCGAGTCCCTGATAGGCTCATGCCGCGTCGGCTTCATGGAGCGCCCCGAACGCCTCGTCCTCGTAATTCTAGGAGCCCTCTTCAACCGCATGGCCCCAGTCCTCTGGGTGATCGCAGTCCTCAGCACCATCACGGTCATCCACCGCATGCGCTACACCTGGACGAGAACGCAAGACCCGCCGGTGTCGTTGACTCCCCACCAAGCCGCCTAGGACCTTCTCCGTTTGTCATTCCGAACGAAGTGAGAAATCTGCTGTCCCCCCCATCTGCACCCCATCCTCTTTCATCCTGAGCGCAGTGAGTGCTCCGCGAAGCGAAGCATTCACGCAGTCGAAAGCCTGCCCTTAGCGAAGCCGAAGGGCACACCGCGCCTGCATGCGCCAAGACGGGTCCCAAAGGGAATTCGCACAGTACGGTCAGCAGTGCCCTGAGAAGTCCCTGATACGTCCGTACTGAGATCAAGCGCAGCGCAATTCCTAAGACGTGCGTCGCTCCTCGCTTCGCGAACGCCAACTCCGCTCAAGATGACAAATTATTTCGTCGCTACGCGCAGCGAACCCGCTCCGACGTCGCTCACCGCTCCACTCGCCTCTCGTCTAACCACTCGTCCCCACCGGCCTCAGTTCTAGTCGCCAAAAATAGGAGGCTTTCCCATGCCCACACGATTTGTTTTCACCCTGGTTGTAATGGCAGGACTGTTATCGTTTGTTTCACCGACCAGCGCCCAATCTCTGCTTATCGATATCCCCCGCGACAGTCAGCACGCCATTGTGAGCCAGCGCGTTGGCATCACCGACATCACCATCAACTACCACCGCCCTCTGGTCAAAGGCCGCCAGGTTTGGGGCAAACTCGTCCCCTACGGCGAAGTCTGGCGCGCCGGAGCCAACGAGAACACCACCATCACCTTCACCGATCCGGTTACAATCGAGAGTCAGCCGCTCCCCGCCGGCGTCTATGGCCTCCACATGATTCCCGGCGAGAATGAGTGGACCGTGATCTTCTCCAAGATCCACACCGACTGGGGCAGTTATACGTATAACCCCACCCACGACGCGCTGCGGGTCAAGGTGAAGCCGCAATCGGCGGAGATGCGCGAAGCCCTCTCCTACGACCTCGACGTTGTGAACCCGGAGTCTACCGTGGCCACGCTGCGCTGGGAGAAGCTTGCCGTGCCTTTCAAAATTGACGTGAACGTGCACGACCTAGTGCGCGCCAGCCTGCCCCTCCAACTCCACGGCGGCGCGCAGTATGGCTGGAACGCCTGGGACGATGCCGCTACCTATCTGCTCTCCCAAAAATACGCGCTGGAAGACGCCCTGCAATACGAAGACTCCTCGATCGGCGTCGAAAAACGTTACGACAACCTGCTTACGAAATCCCAAATCCTCGACGCCATGGGCCGTAAAGACGAAGCTGCCGCCGCGAAAAACCAGGCCTTGGCCGCCGCCACCGGCCGCCAACTCTACTATTACGCCGTCTCGCTCAAATCCCAGGGCAAACCGGACGAGGCCTTCGATTTCTTCCGTCAGGCGGCCACCAGAGATCCGAGTGATTGGCTGGTTCACGACGGGCTAGCCCGTGTCTACTCCGCCAAGGGCGATTTCGAAAATGCCCTCAAGGAAATGCGACTCTCTCTGGCTGGCGCACCCGACACGCAGAAGTATTTCCCCGCCGACATGATAAAAATGTTGGAAGCCAAAAAAGACATCAACCAGAACTAGCCGTGTAGAATCCGGTCCCTTCCCAGAATGGGAAGTGAAACAACAAAAGAATTGTGCGGACGAAACAAATCCCCCAACCTCTGTCATCCTGAGCGGAGTGAGTGCTCCGCGAAGCGAAGCACTCACGCAGTCGAAGGAACCCTTACGCGACCTAAGTGGCGGCGAAATCCCGACGCTCGCGACCCCGGAGCTGGTTCCCATCTCCGCACCTGTCAAGCCCCCTCAAAAGATTTCTAACTCCTACTCCCCCAAACCGCATACGATCCCCAATTCACGGCCCGCGCCACCCACGGATGTTAAGATGCATGCATGGGGTTTAGCCCCAAGCAATATGCGTCATCCATTCCCAAAACGGGAACCCCGAATCTATGCCGAACCGCTAACCTATTATTCGGCAATATCTTACACATAACTATTTGCCCCTCAAGATTTTGGGAGGCGCAGCCGTATCAACCTTTCCCAACTCCACAGAAACAAAGTTATTAGCCAAAAGCGAAGAAAAAATCTCGGTAATGCATACTCGTCTAACTCCCATGTTCTCAAGATTTTCCCCGCAAAATATTGACCCGCATAGACTCTTTCGCGATTTTCCCCCAACTCGATGATTCCACTAGACCGAGGGCGGAGGGGGGTGCCCCAAACAACCTCCCGTCGGCAGCAATGCTAGACTATCGGGTCGAATCACCAATCCTGGGGACAACTCTTGCCGAATGATCCCGTTCTGGTCGTTCACGGCGGCGCCTGGGCTATGCCGGATGATATGGTCGACGCCCACATCCGCGGCGTGAACCAAGCACTGGCCGCGGGATGGCGCGTCCTCGAGCGCGGCGGCTCGGCGCTCGACGCGGTCGAGGAGGCTGTCGTCATCATGGAAGACGACGACACCTTTGACGCCGGCCGAGGCAGCTTTCTGAACCGCGACGGCAAGGTGCAACTCGACGCGCTCATCATGGACGGCGCCACTCTGCGGGCCGGAGGCGTCGGATGCGTCGAGCGTCTCCGCAATCCGGTGCGCGCTGCACGCAAGATTCTGAGCGAAAGCCCGCACGTCTATTTTGTCGGCGAAGGCGCAGAGAAATTCGCTGCCGAGCACGGCATCGCGCTGTGCCAGAACGAAGACCTGATCATTCCCCGCGAAGTCGAGCGCTTGCGCCAGTATCAGGTCGCGCTGTCCAGTTCGAAGCAAAATGGCAACGATCTGTTCGCGCCGGACACTGACGATATGACCATCTCGCACGACACCGTCGGCGCGGTCGCGCTCGACCGCGAGGGCAACATTGCCGCCGCCACTTCGACTGGAGGCACGTTGAACAAGGCGCCGGGACGCCTCGGCGACTCCTCGCTGATCGGCTGCGGCTGCTACGCCGACAATCTGAGTGCCGCTGCTTCCACCACCGGATGGGGCGAGCCCATCATGAAACTGGTACTCGCGAAGTGGAGCGCCGACCGTATCGCTGCGGGGAATCTCCCGGAGTGGTCTGCGCAGGAAGCGATGAACTATCTGAAGCAGCGTCTCAACGGACACGGCGGCATCATCGTGCTGGACCCGCAGGGACACATCGGCATCGCCCACAACACGCCGCGCATGGCCTGGGCCTACAAGACGTTGAAAAAGCAGGAAACTGGCATCGTGCGCGAAACCTAGATTACCTTGGTCAATTGCGGGGCCGGCGCGTTGGTGCTGTAATCGCCCCGCGATGGCATCCACGCGGCAGTGTCCAAAATGCGGCTTCTCCCTCACCGAAACGGAAGCGCATACTTGTACTGCGTGCGGGACGAAGATCGATGCTCCTGCGGGCACGGGTATTTGGTGGGGAGCCCTGATTCAGTTCACGATCTCAGGCGTATTCATGCTGGTATTCGGATTTCCCCGAATCATGATCGCGATTTTCGGAGCGTTGATCCTGATTGGGACGGTGCTGTCCCCCTGGCTGAAAGCCCGGTCCGTCGCCCGGACATCTATTCCGCAGCGGCCGGTCACTCGTCCCATGCTATTTCGCATTCTCGGCCTTGGGATCGCGCTCTGCTCATTCTTCTTCGTCGCCATCCTGCTGTTCGGGTTCGTGATCTTCATGAATGCGTGGTCGCGCTGGCACCAATATGATGGGGCTTCGTATCACCGGAGCGTTTTTCAGGTGACCCGCGTCTACTACCAGACGCACTCTCGCGGCGGCCCTGACGTTTTCGCTAGCGGAACCGTCGAGGGCAAGCGGGAATGGATGAACCTCCAGCCCTATCTGCACACTGTCCCGCAAGACGAACTGGACCTGGACTGGCGGGTTCCGGTCGGAACATCGATCCCAGTGTACGTTTTTCCGGATCTGCAGGGCCGTTCCCGGGTGCAGGTATTCAACGGTGTCCCGCCTGCGGAAGCGAACCATCGCACGGCGATTGCCGCGCTGAATTATGGGCTTGGTGGTTTGGCACTGGCCGGAGGACTCATTGTCGTGTTGGTTCGGCTTCGCCGTGCCTGCTACCAGGAGCCTGAAGCGGCATTCGCCACAACATAGGCGCAGCTCGCCTGATGACAGGCACACCGGGAGCGGCTCTGGAACACTGCTGTCCTGGGTTTGCAGAGCATCTGCCCCATATCACTAGAGCCAGCCTTTGGTTCTTGCGATTCTAGCCGCTTCCACGCGGTTGCTCGCGCCCAGCTTGCTGATGGCTTCCGACAGATAGTTCCGCACGGTGCCATCGGAGAGTCCCAACTCAGTAGCAATATCGCCGCTGGCCATGCCTTCTCCGGCGAGGCGCAGCACCTGGCGCTCGCGGTCGGTGAGCGGATCCATTTCTCCCCAGGCTTCGGTCGCCAGTTCGGGATGGATCACGCGCAGGCCTTGGTGCACGCGGCGCACGGCGTCGGCCAACTCTTCGGCGCGCATGTCTTTGAGCAAGTATCCGGAGGCTCCGGACTCGAGGGCACGACGCAAGTATCCGGTGCGGGCGAACGTGGTGACGATTACGACCCGCGTGCCGGTTCGGCGGCGTTTCAGTTCGGCGGCGACGTCGAGGCCGCTCATGTGCGGCATTTCGATGTCGGTGATGAAGACGTCGGGCTTGTGCGCAAGTACGGCTTCGAGCGCTTCTTTGCCGTTTCGGGCTTGACCGATCACGGAAATGTCGCCTTCGATTTCAAGGAGGGCCGCCAGCGCGCCGAGCACCATGCCCTGATCTTCGGCGAGGACGACGCGGATCGTCTTGCGTCCTTCTTTTGCCGTGTCGCGTGTGCCTTCTTTGCTAAGGGGATTCAATTTTGCCTGGTCTCGTCTTTTTGCACTGCATCCTGCGCGACTACTTCTTTCAGAGGCAGGGTGATGGTCAGAGTTGTGCCGGATTCATTGCGGCGTTCCAGCGTGCCGCCCAGCATCTCGACGCGTTCGCGCATACCGCGGAGTCCGTTGCCCTCGATGCTGGAAAAGCCGAGACCGTCATCGTGAATCTCAAGCCGGCAGGAACCGTTCTGCTGCTCGAGACGCACGCGGCAAGTCCGGGCCTGAGCGTGACGCACGACATTGGTCACGCCCTCGCGCACGGCGAGGGAAAGCACGCTCTCCTGCATGGCCGGAAGTTTCATGGTAGTCGCCGCATCACACTGTACGGTGAGGCCCGCAGTCTCGAGGGTCGACTTGGCCTGCGCGAGCTCGGCGAGCAAGCCCTTGGCCCGATATCCGCGAATGGCGTCGCGCACCTCGGACAAAGCCTGGCGGGAAATCTCTTCTACTTCACGGATTTCTTTTCCGGCGCGCTGGGGATCGCGATCAATGAGCTTTCCGGCCAGCTCTGACTTTAGCGTGATCACCGACAGCGTATGCCCCAGCACATCGTGCAAATCGCGCGCGATGCGCTCACGCTCAGCGACCTTGGCCAGATGCTCGATTTCCTCGTTCGCCTTGCGCAACTTACGGTTCATGCGATTGCGCTCCGCGAAGAAGGTGTTTCCCGCCCCGATGATCATCGGAAAAAGTGCAGAGTAAAATAGGGTCCAACCGTTTATGTGCAGCAGCACTCCTTCGATGGCTCCCACGACCCCAACCGTGAGCAAGCCGACGACTGCCGCAGTCTTGGTATCGACACAAAATGGAAGCATCGCAGCCGCGAAGATAAAAAATGTGCACGCGCCCGCGTTGATGGGCATAAACAAAACCCCGAGCAGCAGCATCCCGCCAATGTGGACCGCGGCTTTCGGGTTCTGCAGGGCAAATAATCCAAAGTAGAGGAAGAGAAATACCGTAGCGCCCGCAAGATCGAGGCTCCAGATCCGCAAGCTGGCATGGCTTACAACCGGGTCAACGAAAAAGAAACCCAGATAGACGACCCAGAGCAGAGGACTCCATCCGTGGTCCCTGTCTTTGAGTATTGTTCTCCAGGGTTTCAGTTTCCAATGACTGCCCGTGCACGTTTCGTCAGGATTGAAAGCCATCAGTGGCATGCTTCTATTGTCGCCCCAAGGGTCAATTCCGGCCACTTCTCAGTATGGGAGCTGCACCGTACCAGATCAGCAGGGCAGCAGGAATCAGTAGCACGAGCCAGCGCGAGCCCAGGTAGAGCGCGAGCACGCCGAAGAGAAGCAACGCTAATGTCGATCCGTAACCCGTCTTGGCTTCCGCGCTCATGTTTCCATCTTTCTGCGCTGTCGTCTCGTTCAAGCGCCACTCGTTATGAGGGTCCGGTCAACAAGCTGAGGAAGAACTGTTCGTCGGTATGGAAAGAGTCCCTCAGCGGCTAAAGCCGGTTTGGTTCTGGTGCGCCTGGCGCCACGGCTGAAAGCCGTGCCCTTTCCAAAACAAATCATCAGCCGTACATCTTGTCCTGATCGCGCTGGAAGCCGATGCGAGCCACACCCAGGCAAATCATGGCGAATGCACCCAGAACTTCCCAATGCGTCGCATTCGACTGGTGCGCTCCGGCCCCAACGACGCCCAGCGCCAACTGCGACAAGTGATAGGGAGGCAGCACCAGCGCGATCTGCCGCACAACTTTTGGCAGGAACATGAACGGCACCCACAATCCACTGCAGAACGACATGGGCAAGTAAATGAGGTTGATGGTGGGAGGCGCCGAGTTCGGACCGGTAAAATATCCGAGGGCCAAGCCCATGGTCGAGAAAGGCAGCGACCCGGCGACGAGCGTTCCGAGAAGGTGCGCAAAATCGGCGAACGGCATCCGCACGCCGCCGAGCGTGATTCCAAGGGTGAAGAGTGCCAGCACGATAATCGTGCTGAAAACCATGCTGGTGATCACCTTGGCCGCGAAGTAGGCGAACGGTGGCATGGGACTGGCGCGCTTCACTTGAAGCCAACCCAGGCCGCGGTCGGAGGCCAGTCCCGCAGCGGTTCCGAACAGCGAAGCGCCCATCACTCCAAATGTGCCGTAGGTGGCGATCAGATAGGTGGGCACGCTCGTGCCGCCGATCGCTTCTTTCGAGTTCAGCACCAATCCGAAGAGAACATAAAACATGATCGGGAAGCTGAGTACCGACGCGGTGTACATGCGCAGGCGAAGATTCTTCAGGAATTCGTACTTGGCTTCTTTCAGATAGATGGTCGCGGTGTGACGCGAGGAACGTTCGATCCGGGCGTTGTTGAGTGCGATGGTTGCGGTGCTCATTGCATCTCCTCGGGCGCTGGCCTAGCCAGGTTCAGTTCGAGTGATTTCCGTTTCTTGCGCTGTCCTGCGTCAAGGCCAGGAAGGCTTCTTCGAGGCCGGCGCTGGTGATTTCCAGACCGGAGAGCGTGGCGTCGCGCGCCAGCAGTTCGCGGACGACGGGTTCGGCCTCGCGGGCATGAATCTCGACGGCCTCGCGGTCTTCTTTTACTTCGGTCACACCGGGAATCTGGCGCAGGTTGGAAATGCTGAGGCTAGTGATGCAGCGAATTCGTTTCCCGCTGGTCTGCGCTTTGATCTCGGCCGGCGTACCCTGGGCGATGATCTCTCCTTGATTGATCACGGCAACACGGTCGGCCAGCGCGTCTGCTTCCTGCAGGTAGTGAGTGGTGAGCAGAACCGTTTTGCCGCGGCTGACCAACTCGCGGATTTGATCCCACAACAACCGCCGCGCCTCCACATCGAGACCGACGGTGGGTTCGTCGAGGAAAAGCAAGTCGGGATCGCCACAGATGGCCAGCGCGAACAGCACGCGCTGCTTCTGGCCTCCGGACAACTCGCCAAACTTTCGGTCGCTCAGTTTCTCCAGTCCAGCGGCAGCCAGGATCTCGGTGGACGACATCGGCCTGGGGTAGTAGGTGGAAAAGAGGTCGATGTGCTCGCGAACGCGAAGGGTTTCCGGAACCCGGCCCACCTGCAACATGGCGCCGGTTCTCATTCGGTTTTCAGGATTCGTGGGGTCGCCTCCGAAAACACGCACTCTCCCGGCATTGGGCGGCATCAGTCCGAGCAGGAGTTTGACGGCCGTGGTTTTGCCCGCGCCGTTTGGACCCAACAGAGCCACGATCTCGCCGGAGCGCACTCGAAAATCCACTCCGCGCAACGCCCGGACATGGCCATAGTTCTTATTGACGGCCTCAAGGCTGGCGACGATCGACTCCGGCCTTACCACGCCAGCGTTTTGACCTTTCTCCATGGTTGCGGTCATTCGGCCCTCCCAGCGAGCGTTGCGATGGTCCGTGGAAAACCCTCTGCGCTGCTCGCTACTGAATGCATCATGGTGGAAGTGCAGCTGGCGCACCAGTGCTATCCATCACGGGGGCGGCGTGACAAATGTCATCTGCTTTGGCTAAGGGAGAGGGGCCGGGCGGATTAGGGGAACGGAGTTTTTGAGAATCAGGGCCAATCCGGGTGGCGGAGCAGTGGTCTTCCGTTACGTGTTACGAATTCCGAACATGCACAGAAAATCCACAACCCGGCAACCAAAGCAGCGTCTGCGACCCCGCAGAGCGTATAACCTCTCCAGCGCACGACCAGCGTGGAATCGCGTCTGTTCGGAATTCGTAACATGAAGATCAGGGCGAAGTTTTTTGAATAAATTCGCAGTGAACAGATGGCGCTGCTCTGATATGATTCCCACCACTCGGAGACGTGCAATGCTCCCAGCCGGAAAAAGCCTGCGAACTCTGCGCGAGAAACTTGGGCTCACCATGCGCGACGTGGAGAATTCCAGCGCGCGAGTTGCGGAAAAGTATCGCAACGAGGAGTTCTCGATACCTCCCAGCCGCCTGTCTGACATCGAGACGAAAGGCATTTTACCGAGCATCTACCGTCTTTACGCCCTTTCCGTGATTTATCGTCGCGATCTGCGGGAATTGATGTCGTGGTACGGAGTCGATCTGAACAACATGGCTGCGGATCTGGGTTTGGTTTCTCCACCGAAGTCGCACGTCTCTGACGCGATTGCCGGACTGGCAACGGTGAATGTGCCGTTGCGCATGGATCCCGCCTTCGATGATCGCCGCACCACGAACCTGGGGCGCATGGTCGAGCAATGGGGACTGGTTCCGTTGGCTTATCTGGCGCAGTTTGCGACCAGCGATTTCACCTACGGGTACGTCGGCACGCAGGATTTCACGATGTATCCCATACTGCCCCCCGGGAGTTTTATTCAGGTCGATGAAACGAAGAACCGCGTGGCGGAGGGTTCGTGGCGTTCGGAATACGAGCGCCCTATCTACTTCGTGGAAACCCGCGACGGCCATACCTGTTGCTGGTGCAGTATGCGACGCGAGGACATTATTCTGCAGCCTCATCCGCTCTCGCCGGTGCCGGTGCGAATCCTGAGGCACCCGCAGGATGCGGAGGTGCTGGGGCAGGTGGTGGGTGTGGCTATGAAGTTGACCGAGTGGCACGCGCTCGACTCTTCTCCAGGGTCGAAAGCGCCACCAGCACTGAATTGAGGTGACGGGCCGCGGGCGAATCGTTGCGCCCGTTGGGGAGCAAGTCCTCAAATCGATCGCGCATCTGCGCCAGGTAGGCTGGCGCGGCAACGCCACTTCCACGGCTCGATTCCTCCAGATCTTTCACCAGTGAGGCCAGCGGGGTACGCAGAACAGCAGCCATAACTTCGGCGTGAGCTGTTCTAAGGGCACGCTCAGCGGACTCCAGGCCGTAGACGGTCTCCATTCCCCAATGCTCGTAGCCTCCACGCGGGCGGCGCAGCGAAGCCAGATAGGTTAGTTTTCCCAGACGACCCGCAACCGCCGCCAAGGTGGTTTCCTTCACGTCTTGAAGTGCTGATCTCAACGTCATCTTGTTACAAATTCCGAACAATCGAAGGTTTGAGAACCGATTGTCAATAGCGCTTGGGGCGTGAAAATATCACGGTCCAATCCGCAGTCACAAGGAGAAAACAACCATGAAACGCATCGTCCTCGTAGTCGCAGCCGCTGTCCTCTTTGTAAGCACTCTTGTCGCTCCCACGGTGGTCCGCGCCGACGGCGGCGGCGGAAGCAGCACAGGTTGCGGCGGGCAGATGTGCAAGCCGTAAATCGGCACGTGAAATTTTGCATCAGGTTTGATGTCGTGGCGCGACGAAAACGCCACTTCTTACGAAAACCGAACAAGAATCATGCCACCGTTGCCGCCTGCAGCGATTCGCGGTATATTGCCTACCCACCGCCATGCTGCAGGCGCACTCAATTCTTTGGAACTACCTTTGGGTTACGCCTAATCTATTTCTCCTGGCTGTTGGATTTGTGATCTGGAATCGGGGCTTATCACGTGAGGTCCCGGCTTTTCTCGCGTTTGCGATCGTGAGCGCCTTGGGAGACCTAGCCGTCTTCGGAGCCGACATTGCGCCTTTCGTCTCTGGGCCAAATTTCTGGCGTATCGATTGGGCCAACCTGCTGCTCGAGAGCCTGCTGAAGTTCCTTGTCATTGGCGAAGTTTTCTCCAGGGTTTTTGCTCAGTATCGTTCGATTAGCCGTGTCAGCAAAGTCACAGTTAGCGTGTTTGGAGCCGCGTTGGTCCTATTGGCGGGTCTCATCGCCGGCTTTGCCCGCGGAGACAACCCCTTGTTTTTGATTTCCGGATTCCATCTTCTCGAACAAACTGTTTTCATCATTGAGACTGGACTCATTCTGTTTCTGTTTCTTTT
>Ga0307479_10001967_pt1 | contig 18760 bp, 9 predicted proteins | sample atmos_gasesECM4C_FD_203743 | JGI IMG/M metagenome (GOLD analysis project Ga0307479, IMG submission 203743) | Hardwood forest soil microbial communities from Morgan-Monroe State Forest, Indiana, United States - atmos_gasesECM4C_515 | ecosystem: Environmental > Terrestrial > Soil > Temperate... | reverse complement strand
GGCTGGATGCGCCCAAACTACAATGGGTGCAGTTTTCTTGGCCGGAGTTTCCTTCGCAGGCTCGACAAGCGGGCCTGGACAACGGGTTGGCCATGCTTTCTTTGACCGTGGATCAGGAAGGAGCCGTCGTCGGGGCGTGGTCCCGCGTGAAGCCCGATTCCTTTGGCTTTACCAGTTCGGCGATGAAAGCGGCCCTGAAGTGGAAAACGACGGTGCCACGTGCAGCAGGAAACCCCGTGGAAACGCAGCTCTCCGTGGACGTCCCCTTCAGCCAATAGGCGCCGCTTTGGAGGAGCCATCGCGCAGGAGTTCGAGCACACCTCAGGTGTTGCATCGACCGGTTGAGCCCGCACCGTTTTCCAGGACTTAGCTAAATATCTCTGCCAAACGCGCGCGTTGGACTCGAAAAACCGTAGTGTCCTAATTAGGACGCCACCAAAAAACCTTGAAAAGCGAGGCAAGGAATCTTACGCTGCGTAATGGCGTAATTGGCTACGGGAAAAACCCCCGCGTGTATTTCTTCGTCTTCAATTCCTACGTCTTGGAAAGAAGAGGCGAGCCAGGCCGCGAGCGGCGTGCGATTGCGACTCCTTGCAGCAGAGAAAATGACACATTGAGATAACGACTATGGTGCACACGATAGTTGACGGAACGTTTCGCCAAACCAATTTGACCAACGAATCGTCCGAGTATCTTGCCAAGCGCGAGGAGCTTCGCCTCGCCGAAATCGAGCTCATGCACCAGCGCGAACGCGTCGCCGAGCTGCGCCGCCATCTCCCTCAGGGCGCTCCTATTCAGGACTATCAGTTTGAAGAGGGTCCGCGCGACCTTAACTCTGGTGACGCGCCTGTGCGCACCGTCCGTCTCAGCGAACTCTTTACCAAGCCCAATCGCTCGCTAGTCGTCTATCACTTTATGTACGGAAAGCGTCAGGCCAAACCTTGCCCCATGTGTACCGCCTGGATCGACGGCGCCAACGGCGTCGCTCATCACCTCGCTCAGAATCTCGACTTCGCCATCGTCGCCGCCGCCAATCTCCCCACTCTGCGCGCCCGCGCTCGCGCGCGAGGCTGGGACAAGCTGCGCCTCGTCAGCGCCGGAAACAGCACCTTCAAGTACGACCTCGGAAGCGAAGACCGCGAAGGACGTCAGGACTCCACCGTTTCTGTTTTCACCCGCGACGCCGACGGCGCCTTGCGCCACTTCTACACCTCGCATCCTAGGATGGCCCCGGACATCCCGGAGCGCGGCATCGACCTGCTCGCTCCAATCTGGCACTTCATGGACCTCACCCCGCAAGGCCGCGGCAAGTGGTACGCCAACCTCGACTACGGCACCAAAGTCCACGCCGCCTCCACCTAGTTTCCCCTGAAGATTCGGCCGAAGTCACGTTTGGCGAAGGCTGAACGCCAGACGCTTGCATTGTCATTGGAAAGAATCAAAGTGTATATTGTCGGCCAGTTGGGGAAGCACAATGGACATTCCCACCAGGCCACGATTGAGTGCTAGGAAGCGGATCAGGAGAATGGGCGTCCGCCTTGCGCTGCTCGCGCTCCTTTTTATCCTCAGCTTCGCGCCACCTGCAGTGGCGCATCCGGTGCCCTTCAGCTACCTCGACGTCCGCATTGAGCCGGGCGCTATCGAGCTCACGCTTGTGGCTCATATGTTCGACATTGCCCATGAGCTGGGCATTGATCCCCCGGACCGGGTTCTCGACCCGTCCGTCCTGATCTCGAAGGGCGATGCCGTGTTGGCGCTGCTCCGCGGGCGATTGCAGATCACTGCCGGCGGCCGCGTGCTTAGCGAAGGCACCTGGTCCGCAGCTGAACCCTTGCCGGATCGGCAGTCAGTTCGCTGGCGCGCGCGTTACCCGGCAACCAGCGCGCCCGGGTCGGTGACCGTGACCGCGACTCTCTTCCCTTACGATCCTGCGCATCAGACGTTTTTGAACTTCTACGAAGGCGGCGCGCTCACGTCGCAGGCGATTCTCGACCGGAGCCATCCGCAGCTCGAATACTTCGTCGGCGATCGCCAAGGCGTGTTCGCTGTCATTCGCAAGTTCGTACCCGCAGGCATCCATCACATCCTTGTCGGCCCCGATCATCTGCTGTTTCTCGTCGGACTGCTCCTGCTTGGCGGCTCAATCCGCCGCCTGCTGCTGGTGGTGAGCGCCTTCACGGCAGCGCACAGCATCACGCTGTCGCTTGCCGCCCTGAACATCATTACGCCGCCGGCGCGTCTCATCGAACCGGCCATCGCGCTGAGCATCGTCTACGTGGGCGTGGATAACTTGATGGTGGGCCGGGGCCGCGATGTGCGCGCATGGATTGCGTTCGCCTTTGGCTTCATTCATGGATTCGGATTCGCGAATGTCTTGCGGGAGATGAACCTGCCCAGCCGGGCGCTGGGCTGGTCGCTGTTTTCCTTCAACGTGGGAGTGGAAATCGGCCAGTTATTGGTGGTGGTCGTCGTGGCTTCCGTGCTGATCGCACTGCGCTCGCGGAATGAAGCCGCGGGGCGACGGCTGGCGTTCGCCGGTTCACTCGCGGTGATTGTGCTTGGCGCATTCTGGTTTATCCAACGAGTCTTCTTTCTTGGAGGGATAACATGAAACGAAGCATCGTTCTAGGTGTGCTGATCGTTGCCGGTGCTCTGTCATTAGTGTTTGCGCAACAGCAGGCGCAAGGGCCCAAAACACTCGAAGTCACGAAACTCAAAGATAATTTGTTCGTCCTCAAAGGAGGCGGCGGCAACACCGCGGTGTTCGTCATGGCCGACGGAGTCACCGTCGTGGACGCCAAGAATCCCGGCTGGGGCCAGCCCATTCTGGACAAAATCAAGGAGCTGACCAACAAGCCCGTGGTCCGGCTGATCAACACCCACACGCACGCCGACCACGTCGGCGGCAATGTGGAGTTCCCAGCCACGATCGACATCGTGACGCAGGAGAACACCAAGACGAACATGGAGAAGATGGTCCCGCCGACCGGATTTCCTCCGTACCCTGCTTCCACCGCGAGCCTTTTCAAGGATAGTAACGGGAGGGGCATGCCGAAGAGGACCTTCAAGGACAAGATGTCCATTGGGAGCGGCAACGATCGCATCGAGCTGTTTTACTTCGGGCGCGCGCACACCAACGGAGACGCCTGGGTTCTCTTCCCGGCGCTGCGCGTAATGCATGCTGCCGACGTGTTTTCGGGCAAGAACATCCCACTCATCGACGCTGTGAATGGCGGCAGCGCCGTCGCGTTTCCGAATACGCTGCAAAAGGCCTACGATACGGTCAAGGATGTGGACATCATCATCACGGGCCATAGCACCGAGATGACCCGCCCCGACCTGAAGGAGTACGTTGATTTTAATCGGGACTTTCTGAGCGACGTTAGCGCGGCCAAGAAGGCCGGTAAGACCGTCGATGAGGTGGCCAGCACCTGGAAGATACCCGCCAAATATAAAGGATACGCCGCTCCCATGCCGGACCGGCTGAAGAATAACGTGCAAATCGCGTATGACGAGCTGAAGGCCGGCGGCTCGAAGTAAAGCTCCAGAGGACGGTGATTGCGCGTGATGACGAGAGTTGTTGTCGCTCTTTCGTGTCTCATATTGGTCGCGTCCATTGGTGTACTTGTCACGCCGGCCAGGATCGTGTCGGCACAACAGGCGCCGCTACACCTGAACCCCGCCATTGAAAAGTTGGCGCACGGACAATCCATCATCGGTATCCAAACCGACGATATGTCCCTGCAGAATTGCCACTCGCTCGCCCGTGTCGATTTCGACTACGCGTACGTTGATATGGAGCACGGGCCGCTGAATCTTGATGGCCTTGCCTATTGCCTTGCCGCCATGGTCGATAAGGCGGCTGTTCTCAAAAAGGGCAACGCGCAACCGAATGTGGCGCTCTTTGCGCGATTTCCCGCGTATGGGCGGGACCTGGAAAGCAACGACTGGATCGTCAAGCAGGCGCTCGATATCGGTTTGATGGGCATCATCTTCAATGGCGTGGACAACAAAGAGCAAATGACGCGCCTTATTCAGTACATGCGCTATCCGCAGCAGAGAACATCGAAATACCAGCAGCCGCCCGGACTACGTGGCTATGCTCCGGGGAACGCGACATTTGCGTGGGGCATCCCGGCGGCGGAGTACGAGCGGCGCGCCGACGTTTGGCCCCTTAATCCAGAGGGGGATCTGCTCGCGATCCCGATGATCGAAACGGCAGAAGGTTTAAAGAACGTCAACGAAATTGCCTCGGTTCCGGGCGTCGGTGCCATCTTTATCGGCGCGGCAGGTGATTTACACCAGTATCTTGGCGTGCCGCAGGATTCGGCGGAAGTCGAACAGGCCCGTCAGACGATTCTGGCAGCATGCAAGGCTCACAACGTCGCTTGCGGCATAACAGCCCTCTCCAAGGCTGACGTAGATAAAAGGCTCAAAGAAGGATGGAAGATGATTAGAACCGGGCGCGGAGAGTAGTTGTCTTAATTTTAGACGTATTCGCAGATGCCGGGCTAAAGACGCCCTTCGCCAGCCTCAGGGCAAGCCGGCGCCACGACAACCTCCGCAGGAGGCGAGGGGGCAGTTCCCCGCCCTGCATGAAAAAGCCGCACTCTTAAAAACGAAGGGTGCGGCACCCGAAAAGGCAAAAGCAGATCCCTCGTCGCTACGCTCCTCGTGATGACAGCTTGGGTCGGAGGGAGCACAGCCAGGAGTTCCTGCACGGTTCCTTACTCAGGCAAGGGTCTGCCTCTGGTTTCCGGCACGAACCACGGCACGATCAGCCCCAAAATATAGATGAGTCCAAGCGTCATGGCACCGCGCGAGATGCCTCCAAACTTCTGGATCATGCTTCCCGCCAATATCGGGAAGAACCACGCGATCACCCGAGTGCCGTTGAACACAAAACTCGCCGCAGTCGAGCGCACACTGCTGGTGAACAGTTCTACGGGATAAATGGCCATCCAGGAATACGCCAGCCCCAGAGTGAAGAAGCCGTTGATGTACGCGACGAACATCATGGATTCGACGGAGTGAGTCCACATGTACGTGACCGGCGTCATCAGCAGCGCGCCGGCATACGTGACGAAAAGGAAGCTCCTGCGGCCTATGGCATCGATCAGGAAACCCGAGACCAAGTAGGCACTGACCGCGCCGATCGTATATAGAATAGCGGCACGATTGCCCCACTCAGCAAAATTGGCATAGCCCTGCGCCTTGGCGATTTGCTCGGTGTAGGACGGCAGAAAAGTGGAGATCGCCCACCAGCCAACTATGCTGGCCAGTGACATGCTAAACATCAGCAGCACGCGGCGACGGCTCTCGCGCTCGCGGAAGATCTCCGCCAGAGTCAACGGGCGATGGGCGGTTTTGCCGATCGCTCCTTGATTCTCTTCGGTCGCTGCCCAACGGCGTTCGCGGATGGCCTTCAGCCATCGCTCGGATTCGTTAATGGCGCGGCGAATGTAAAGTGTGAAAAGTGCGGGAATCGCGCCGACCACAAACATCAATCGCCAGGACTGAGGCCCCAGGGGATTGATCCGGCTGATTGCCCACCAGACCAGTGCGGCCAGCAGAGTTCCCCACCCAAAGCCGGATTGCAACAGGCCCGCGCCTTTTGGCCGGGCACGATCGGGCCAGGTTTCGGCCAGCAGCGTAACGCCGGTGCTCCACTCGCTGCCCATGGCCAGGCCGGTGATGAACCGCAGAGCCACGAACATAAAGAATGTCTGGCTCAAAGCGGTTATGCCGGTGAACAAGGCATAAAAGAACACCGACCAGATCATCATTCGCTTGCGGCCTAAGTAGTCGGCCAGAATTCCACCGATGAGGCCGCCCGTGCCCCAGCCGAGCAGAGTTACGCCGATAGCAGTGCCTGCCCAAATCGGCGCCGACTTCAGCTGCTCGGGCGGCAAAAGTGCCCGGAGCGCGAAAGGGAGAGCGACAACCAGCGCGTACGTCTCGTAGCCGTCGAAAATCCATCCGAGAAAGCTGGCGGCGAGTATGCGCCAGTGCGTTGCGGTGAGATCGGTATACCAAGGAAGTGACGCTGATCGGACTGAAGCCACAGAGTTCATAAATTTCTTCTACTCCGATCGGCCACTCAGAAGAAGACTGGCTCGGACCTCAGTACTCGTTCTTCTATTTGCTCGCTTCAGATCTTTGTCGCGCGCGTGAGCAGATAATCTTGCCGAATAATATTCTCCTCGAGATACTCAGCCGCCAGAGTCTCGTACTCGCGCCGAAACGCTGCGAGCTTCGCGGGATCGCTCGCGCTCAGTGACTCAACCATCTTGATCACCGGCCCCGCTGTCCTCTCGATGGTTTCCCGAAAGTGCTGCGGGCTTAGAGTGGGAACCAGCATGCTCCCGCGATTGAAAACGAGGTCTTTGACCGTGCCTCCCAGCCGCTCCGTTATGATCTGCGGATCGCCCCACTGGGTTGGCGGCGAAACGCCCGGCGGCGGAGGCGGAGCATAGCGCGCCGTCAGCGTGAACATGCGGCCCACAAAGAGTTCCGGCGGCCAGGTTGAAAATGCAATGGTTCCACCAGACTTCAGGACGCGAAGCATTTCGGCAGCGGCCACATCAGGGCGGGGTGCGAAGATATGGCCGAACTGGCTGAGGACCACGTCGAAGGAGCTGTTCTCAAACGGCAGTTGCTCCACATCGCCTTCGCGCCAGTCGACTTCCACGCCAGCAATGCGTGAATTTTCACGCGCCCGCTCCAGCAAGGCAGGCGTGAGATCCAGCCCGGTCACGCGAGCGCCCTGGCGCGCAGCCGTGATGGCCACCACCCCTGTCCCGCAGGCTACATCGAGAACCCGGAGTCCCGCGCGCAGATGGGCATGCTTCACCAGTTGAGCCGCCGGCGGAGTCGTCATCTCCGCCAGTGGCGCGAAATGCGCCCAGCCTAACTTCTGTGCCGCTTTGAAGGAATCGAAGGGATCGATGTTGCTGGCGAATGCGCTCATTTCGACAATCCACCTCCGGCGCGGTAGGCAAGACCATAATCCCGCCGGTTTCTAATAGTCAACTGGCGAAGCCCGGCCTTGTCGAAGCCCGGCCTGGCGAAGCCCGGCCCGGTTGTTGCGTCGATCGCCGCCAAAAAGATTTTCTGGTAGTAGAGAACGAAACCGCAGAGACGAACCGCCTTAGTAACTTTCACCGCTTTCCGGAACTGCAGAAGTACTCAAGAGTGGGAATCATTAAATATTACTTGCTAAAAGTAGAGCTTGAGGTGAACGAGGTCACGCGGAGACTGACTCGCAAACGAAATTTCCCTCAGAAGAAGTGGTTCTGCGAGCGACAGTGCAGGAGTAGGAAGGAACAGGCGTTGGCCGCATCCGCAATTCGAGGAGGTGGGAGAGCTTGATTGTCCTCCCCCTCCGAGAATCGGGGCTACGCTGCAAGTCTATTTGGAGGCGAGGCGTTCAGGAAACTGGTTTATGAAGGGAACACGCGGGGGGGCGTGTGAATCAATTCAACCCGCGCGGCGAATCACCTGGGCCGATGCGGCAGGAGAAACGACAGGACAATTCACAAACCACTTACTACCATCCGCATCTGCGACTGCCACTTTGTTACCCAAATTGAAATGTGTTCCCTATCGGACACAAACGCTTTTCCCCTGCGTCTACAATAGCTGCGCGCGTGCGTCGTGATCACCTTTTGACTGCCCGGATCCTTCAGCGGCAGGCACTACCATCTAGGCTTGAGAACTCGATTTTAGACAGCCCAGTGGCTGTTCTTAGGAAACGGTCACGGGACGTCTTACCAATCTATCGCCACAGAAGTCGGATCTCGAAATAGTGAATCAGACGCTACCATCCAGCATCCTCCTTCCGGAACCGGAAGAGCCGATCCGCTCCGAACTCTTCAGCCTGGACCGCCTCGAGCAGCACGCCAAGAGCCTCGCGGCGGCGCAGACAGTCACGAACGAAGTGAGCCGGGGTCGCCCCCTACTTCCACGCGTCTTCGACAATCGCCGTGTGCTGCTAGCTTGCTACCGCGCAATCGCCAAAACGATTCAAGAGGAGCGCTCGATTACACCCGCAGCTGAATGGTTGGTCGACAACTTCCACGTTGTCGATGAGCAACTCCGCGAGATTCAGGACGACTTGCCGGCCGGCTACTACCGCATGCTACCCAAGCTCGCCGCCGGCCACTTGCAGGGCTATCCGCGCGTGTTTGGAGTAGCCTGGGCGTTTGTGGCTCATACCGATAGCCGATTTGACCCCAAAGCTCTCCGTGGCTTCGTGGCGGCCTATCAAGCGGTGCAACCCCTCGCGATTGGTGAACTCTGGGCACTGGCGATCACGCTTCGCGTGGTACTGGTAGAGAATCTGCGCCGGCTAGCGGAGCGGATGGTTAGAAGCCGGGCCGCCCGCCAAGAAGCGGACACGCTTGCTGATTGCTTGCTCGGATCAGGCGGCGAGACTGCAATTCTTCCTGCGATAGTTCTTCGCCGCTTTGAGAAAACTCCTCTAGACAGGGCATTTGCGGTGCAGCTCGTTCAGCGGTTACGCGATCTGGATCCCAAGGTTGGCCCGGTGCTGACCTGGCTCGATCAACGTCTGGCCGCAGCAGGAACGAGCGCCGACGAAATCGTACGCGGCGAGCACCAGCAACACGGAGCAATGAGCGTCTCCGTCCGAAACATCATCACCAGCATGCGCTCGATTTCCGCCTTCGACTGGCCGGAATTTTTCGAGAGTGTCAGCATGGTGGACGAAATTCTCCGAAACGGCACCCACTTCGGGGATATGGATTTCCTCACGCGAGACGACTACCGCCATGCGATCGAGGATCTTTCACGCGGATCGAGGCACTCTGAAATAGAAATTGCAAAACGTGTCGTGCGGCGTGTTACGACAGGGATTCCAGGGCCGCTCGAAGGATCGCGTAACGGTGGCAAATCGATCGACGATCGGCAAAAGGAGCCTGGCTACCATCTTATTTCGCGAGGGCGCCCCGCCTTTGAGAAGGAACTCGGGTTTCATCTTCCTTGGAGCCGATGGCTCCTGCGTTTATATATTCGAGCCGCGGTACCCGGCTATCTGGGAACAATCGCTCTCCTGACGGCACTTATTCTGCTGCTACCGCTTCTCTATGCCCGCGGAACTGGTTTGGGTACCGGAGCCCTCTTGCTTTTTGGCCTTCTCGCGGTGATACCTGCGTCGGATCTGGCAATTTCACTTATCAATCGAACAGTAATGGGCTTGCTCGGACCGCGAAGGTTACCTCGATTGGAACTGCGCGACGGGGTTACAGAGGACCTGAGAACGATGGTCGTGATGCCCACGCTTCTTAGCACAGCTGAGGGAGTCACAGAGCATCTCGAGCGGCTGGAAGTGCACTATCTGGCGAATCCTGAAGGAGACTTACGTTTCGGTCTGCTCACAGATTGGCTGGATGCGTCCTCCGAAACTTTAACCGGCGATGAAGATCTGCTGGCGGTTGCGGTGGATGGCATCGCACGCCTGAACGAACAGTATGGCCCCGCTACCGGCGGGAGCCAACGCTTCTTCCTTTTCCATCGCAAGCGGGTTTGGAACGAGTCTGATCGAAGATGGATGGGATGGGAGCGTAAGCGTGGAAAGCTGCACGAACTCAACCAGTTCCTGCGCGGCTCTTTGCATACTACCTTCCTGCCAACTGGAGCAGAGTACCTTTCGGGCGTCCGCTACGTGATCACGCTGGATGCAGACACACGCCTGCCGCGGGGCGCTGCGGCTCGTTTGGTTGGCACAATGGCGCATCCTCTCAATCGACCACGGTTCAGCGCTGCGGATGGCCGCGTGGTGGAGGGGTATGCATTGGTTCAGCCGCGCATCACCCCGTCGCTTCCAGCCGACCGGGAAGGTTCACTCACGCAAAAAATATTTTCTGGGCCGGGTGGCATTGATCCTTATGCGTCGGCGGTTTCGGACGTCTACCAAGATTTGTTTCAAGAAGGTTCTTATACCGGCAAGGGCATTTACGACATCGACGCATTCGAAGCGGCCTTGGCGGGCAAGGTTCCGGAAAATGCGCTCCTGAGTCATGATTTATTTGAAGGCATTTTTGCCCGTGTCGGACTGGCCACTGACATCGAGTTGTTTGAAGAATTCCCGTCACGCTATGCAGCCGTAGCCGCGCGTCAACATCGATGGGCCCGCGGGGACTGGCAATTACTGCCCTGGCTTTTCGGACGGGACCACCGAGGGCCCGGGAAACAGAAACGGGTCAGGATCCCCACGATCGGCCGCTGGAAGATGTTCGACAATCTGCGCCGTTCGCTGTCGGCACCCGCCGCATTTCTTACCTTGGCGATCGGATGGCTGCTTCCACCTGCTTCGCCCTGGCTGTGGACACAGTTTATTCTGGCAACGATCGCGATCCCCGCACTGCTGCCATTTCTAATCGGGCTGAACCCGCGCAGGAAAGGCATTTCTCTGCGCAGTCATTATCGCGGTGTGCTCACCGATCTTGCCCTTGGGGCATCACACATCGGATTGACGTTCACATTTCTGGCATATCAGACGTGGCTGATGTCAGACGCGATTGTGCGGACGTGCGGCCGTTTGTTCATTACACATAGGAATTTGCTTCAATGGGTAACGGCGGAACAGTCCAGGCTTACCACCGGCCCGAAGCTACTCGTTGCATATAAGCGCATGAGTGGTGGGATTCTGCTCGCTCTTCTATCGATCGCGGCCTTGGCGTTTGGGCGCCATCAGGCTTGGCTGGCTGCGGCTCCGTTCATCGTTTTGTGGGCCGCAGCTCCCGCCGTGGCCCGATGGGTCAGCTTGCCGCCGGGGTTTAAGAGCGCGAATTCTCCGTCGCCGGCGGATGTTACATTTCTTCGTTTGATATCGCGCCGAACTTGGCGTTTCTTCGAGACTTTCGTTTCGCCCGAGCACCACGGATTGCCTCCGGATAATTTCCAGGAAACGCCGAATCCTGTTGTGGCCCGGCGAACCTCTCCTACGAACATGGGCCTCTATCTTCTTTCCACGGTCTCCGCCCGGGACTTCGGGTGGGTGGGCACGGTTGATACCGTTGAAAGATTGGAGGCGACGCTCGAAACGATGGGTCGGATGGAATTGTTCCATGGACATTTTTACAACTGGTATGACACGCACACCCTTCAACCGCTCCAGCCAAAATACGTTTCCACCGTAGACAGCGGGAACCTCGCGGGGTATTTGCTGGTTCTCGGAAATGGCTGCCGGAATCTGATTGAGAAATCATCGCTCGAAGCGCGGGTTCTCGCTGGAATGAACGATGCAAGCCAACTGCTCAGCGAGGCGCTCTCGGAAATCGTCGGCACACCTCGCACACAGATCGTCACATGGAAACAGTTGAGCAATGCCCTCGACACAATCAGGGGCTCCTTTGATTTCGTACCTGTCAATACCATCGATTGGGTGGCTAGTTTTCGAGAGTGGAGCTCGCAGGCGCGAACTGTAACTGACATTGCCCAAGCCCTTACGCAAGAGCTTGGGAATTCGTCACCATCTGAGCTGTGCATTTGGGCTGAGGCATTGAAGGCTTGCGTCGAGAGCCACGTCCGAGACGTCGAAATCTTAGTACCGTTGGCTCGATTGGATCCGAAGGAGATCGCTGCGATCTCCAAATGTTTTCGAGAGCATGCATCTGAATGGGAAGCGATCGAACCGCTTATTTACTCAGTTCCCACGCTGGCCAAGGCTCCCGAACAATTCGACACTGTTCTTCTTGAACTTTCCGCTTTGCGCACTCTCTTACTCGATGGGTCCCCGGCTGACGCAGACACGATCACTCGGATCGATGCACTAGCCGAAGCGTACAGGCTTGCGTCCGCAGATGCCGCGCGGTTGACCCATCGCCTTTCAGCGATTGCCCAAACAGCACAGCGTATGTTTCAGGCGATGGAGTTCGGCTTTCTATTTGACGACGAACGCAAGCTTTTCTCTATCGGTTATCGAGTCACAGACGGAAGCCCGGATTCCAATTGCTATGACTTACTCGCTTCAGAGGCGCGCCTGGCAAGCTTCGTGGCTATCGCGAAAGCGGAGGTTCCGCCAACTCATTGGTTTCGCTTGGGGCGCGCTCTCACACCATCGAATCGCGGCTCCGCGCTCATTTCTTGGTCGGGGTCGATGTTTGAGTACCTGATGCCGGCGCTTGTGATGCAGTCGCCTAGGGGAAGCCTGCTCAACCAGACTTACGGACTTATTGTGCGCCGCCAAATTGAATATGGCTCGAAGCGAGGAACCCCCTGGGGGGTATCCGAATCGGCGTACAACGTGCGCGATCTCGAACTCACCTATCAATACTCCAGCTTTGGCGTTCCGGGACTGGGACTCAAGCGTGGCCTCAGCAAGGATGTTGTCGTCGCGCCCTATGCTACCGCGCTCGCGGCAATGATCGATCCTGCAGCGGCCGTGCAGAATTTTTGCCGGCTCCAAGATGCGGGCGCAAATGGCGCATACGGCTTCTACGACGCGCTGGATTACACTCGATTGCGCTTGCTCGAAGACGAGCCGGTCGCTGTCATTCGCACTTACTTTGCCCATCATCAAGCCATGTCGTTGGTTGCTATCTCCAACGTGATCAATGATGGCGTAATGCGCCGCCTGTTTCACGCTGAGCCCATGGTGCAGGCCACCGAACTCCTACTGCAGGAGCGTACACCCCGTGATGTGTTTGTTTCACGGCCTCGCGAGGAAGAAGTATCGGCCGCGGGTCAAGTCCGCGACCTTGTCCCACCGATGATGCGGCGGTTTACAACTCCCCATAATCCCGTCCCGCGGACGCATCTGCTCTCCAATGGAAGGTACGCCGTGATGCTGACCACGGCAGGCTCAGGTTACAGCCGCTGGCGAGATATCGCCGTGACGCGCTGGCGCGAGGACATCACACGTGATTGCTGGGGCAGCTACGTCTTCCTTCGTGACACGCAGACCGGCAAGGTGTGGTCAGCCGGCTACCAACCGAGCGGCATCGAGCCCGAGGCTTATCAGGTTTCGTTTTACGAAGACCGTGCTGAGTTCATCAGGCGCGACGGAGCCATGACAACGACGCTCGACGTCGTTGTGTCGCCAGAAGATGATGCGGAAATACGACGTGTTTCGATCACCAACGGCGGCACACGTGCGCGAGACATTCAGGTTACATCGTACTCAGAAATTTGCCTGGCATCACAGGCCGCCGATATAGCGCATCCGGCCTTTTCAAACTTATTAGTCCAGACTGCATTGGTCCCTGATGCAGGCACGCTGACAGCGACTCGACGCAGGAAATCCGAAACGGAAATTGCAGTTTGGGCCGCCCACACCGTTGCTGTGAAGGGTGAAATCGTTGGTGAACTCGAATTCGAGACAGACCGTGCGCGGTTTCTCGGACGCGGGCACGACATCCGCGGCCCCGTATCGATCATCGACGGCCGGCCGTTATCGGGTGCTGTCGGATCTGTCCTCGACCCGGTGTTCAGCCTGAGACGCACAGTGCGCATCCTTCCCGGCGAAACCGCACGCATCGTTTTTTCGACGGTCATCGCCGGGACCCGCGAGCGTGTGATGGAGCTCGCCGAAAAGTACCGCGGAGCGAAGACGTTTGACCGCACACTGGTGCTGGCCTGGACACAGGCACAGGTCCAACTTCGTCACCTCGGCATTAGCCTCGACGAAGCCCATTTATTTCAGCGCCTGGCAAACTCAGCTTTGTACTCTGATGCATCGTCGCGCCCCTCTTCCGATGTCCTCAGCCGAAGCGCACTGGAGCGTTCTGCACTATGGGCTCGCGGCATTTCCGGCGATCTTCCGATCATACTGGTGCGTATCGATGAAACGGAGAACGTTGAGATCGTCCGCCAGTTGCTTCGTGCGCATGAATACTGGCGCGTGAAGCAGCTATCGACCGATGTTGTCATTATTAATGAAAGAGCTTCCTCCTATGATGAAGATCTGCAGCTCTCTCTGGACCGACTTGTGCGCGGCAGCCGGTTGCGCCTTTCCCCAGACACGGAAAATGTGCGCGGGAGTATATTTCTTGTAAGAGCAGATCTCATTTCTCCGGGTGAACGAGATCTCCTGCAAACCGTAGCTCGAGCGGTGCTGCTTAGCCGGCATGGCACACTGTCTGAGCAGGTGAATCGATCGCAGCGCAGCGAGGGCGCGGCGCCTCTGAAAATGCGAGCGCCTCGCCCCGCAAAACGCCAGGACATCCCGCTTCCCCAGCCGGGCCTCTACCTTCCCAATGGTCTAGGTGGCTTTGCCGATAATGGCCGCGAATATGTAATCGTACTGGACGAGGGGCTGCGGACTCCAGCGCCCTGGATCAATGTAATTGCAAATCCTTCGTTCGGTTTTCTGGTTTCAGAATCTGGCTCAGGTCACACCTGGTCGTTGAACAGTCATGAAAATCAGCTGACTCCATGGTCCAATGATCCCGTCACGGATCCTCCCGGAGAAGCGATCTACATTCGCGATGAAAGTACCGGCGAGGTGTGGACTCCCACGGCCCTCCCAATACGCGAAGAAGCCGCTACGTACGTCGCGCGTCACGCCCAGGGCTACACCAGATTCCATCATGGTTCGCACGGCATCCTGCTTGAACTGCTGCAATTCGTACCGCTGGAAGATTCCATCAAGATTTCCCAGCTCACCCTAAAGAATGATTCCGGCCGCGTACGTCGTCTCTCTGTGACCGCTTATGCCGAGTGGGTGCTCGGGAGTTCAAGAGGCGCTTCGGCGCCGTACATCGTCACGGAGCTCGATCAGCCAACAGGAGCCCTCTTCGCGCACAGCGCATGGGCTGGGGAGTTTGGTGGGCGCGTTGCGTTTGCAGATCTTGCCGGAAGGCAAACGTGTTTCACATGTGACCGCACAGAATTCATTGGGCGCAACGGCACGCTCGCTCGTCCCGCGGCACTGGAGCGCGCCGCTGTACTTTCTGGCAAAACCGGAGCGGGTCTCGATCCTTGCGCCGCACTGCAAACCACGATTGAATTGCGTTCCGGCGAGAGTGCGACGATCGTATTTTTCCTGGGCCAGTCGGATAGCAGAGAGCACGCAGGAGAGTTACTTAGGCGCTTTCGCGCCGCTGACTTGGGCGCGATCCTGGCTGAGGTTACCGACCAGTGGGACAACATCCTCGGAGCCGTGCAGGTAACTACCCCCGAGCCTGCCATGGATATTCTCATGAATCGCTGGCTGCTCTATCAAACCCTGGCATCCCGTATTTGGGCGCGGGCGGCATTCTATCAATTGAGCGGCGCGTACGGATTCCGAGACCAACTGCAAGACGTAATGGCGCTCAGCCTCGCCAAGCGCGATGTTGCGCGCGAGCATTTGTTGCGTGCAGCTTCACGGCAGTTCATTGAAGGCGATGTTCAACACTGGTGGCATCCGCCCTCAGGACGCGGCGTACGAACGCGCATCTCGGACGACCCTCTATGGCTGCCTTATGCCGTAATTCAATTCATCGAAGCGACGAGCGATGCGGCCGTGCTGGATGAAGTCGTACCTTTTCTGGACGGGGCTGTACTTGCGGAAGGTCAGAACGAATCCTACTTCCAACCGCGTGTCTCGGCGACTCGCGCGACACTGTTTGAGCACTGCGCCCGCGCGCTGGATCGAAGTCTCGCTGTGGGTAGCCACGGCCTTCCACTGATGGGTACGGGCGATTGGAACGACGGCATGAACCGCGTCGGCGAGCACGGCAAAGGAGAAAGCGTCTGGCTCGGATGGTTCCTCCACACGATTCTATGGGAGTTCGCTAAGGTTGCAGATGCGCGCGGCGATCACAGGCGTAGCGAGACTTGGCGTATCCACGTTAGTGCTCTGAAAGCCGCGCTCGAGCGCGACGGTTGGGATGGTGAGTGGTACCGCCGTGCCTATTTTGACGACGGCACGGCACTTGGCTCAGCGGAGAGCCGCGAATGTCGCATTGATTCTATCGCTCAGTCGTGGGGAGTCATAAGTGGCGCTGCCGAACGCGGTCGCGTAACCCGCGCAATGAGTGCCGTGGACCAACAATTGGTGCGCCGTCCGGATGGATTGATGCTGCTCTTCGCACCACCGTTTGACAGCACGCCACACGATCCTGGTTACATAAAGGGTTACCCGCCTGGGATCCGGGAAAACGGCGGCCACTACTCCCATGCTGCCGCGTGGACCGTGATCGCATTCGCGGCCCTCGGCGATGGAGACAAGGCCGTGGAACTCTTCAGCATGTTGAACCCAATCCATCGCACCAGTTCGCGCTCCGGCGTGCAGCGCTACAAAGTCGAGCCGTACGTGGTCGCGGGCGACGTGTATGCCGAACCCCCTCACGTCGGCCACGGCGGATGGACCTGGTACAGTGGTTCGGCAGGTTGGCTCTACCGGGCCGGCCTCGAATGGATTCTCGGCTTCCGCGTGCGCGGCACAGCGCTTTTTATCGATCCTCGCATTCCCCATGACTGGCCCGGTTACTCGATTCGTTTTCGATACCACTCGTCAACCTATAAAGTCACCGTGGAAAACCCTCTTCATGTCACTCGAGGAATCGCTGAAACGGAAGTGGACGGAAAGCCTTACGCCGGGCCGCTTAGTATTCCACTCCGGGACGATGGTACTGTGCATCAAATTCGAATCGTGCTCGGCTGATACCGGGACGCCCTACCCAGGCAGGGCGGTATCTCTCGCGGGTTTTTTAGCGCTGTTCTAAATCGAACAGTATTGCTTCGGCCTCAATGTCACGATGATTTTATGCTTAGGAAGAAAGCCAGAGAAGAATCCGGCAAAGCGACACTCCTCGCCGTCAAGAAGGAAATGGCGAAGCCGCGCATGGCCAAATCCGCACGTGGGAAGCAAACGAGTCTAGCCGCGCGAATCGTACGGGACACCTAAGCGGTAGTCTCATTCGCGTCGTGTCTGCAGAGTGGAATGGCGGTGTGCGCATTACTCCGGCGATGTCTGGCATTGCGCGGATTGTTTACAGACGCAATCCGCCGACCAGGTACAGGATCACCACGATAAGCACCACCGTCCCGGCTAATCCTAGGCCCCCGCGTCTCCCCCATCTGGAATACCCGTAATAGCCGCCGCCTCCGCCGAACAACAGCAATAGAACAATGATTAGCAGTAACTCGTGAGTCATCCGCGGTCTGCACCACTTCGCGCGATGCGGAAATGAGCACTTTTTTGTCGACGCGCTTTGCCGTTCCCAGTTCATCGGCCCGTTTCATCTGGCTCACGGCCTTTTGGTAACTCGGGGCCGCATAGCTCTCTGCTCCGGCGGACTTGGCGATACGCACGGCATTGCGCGCTTCGAAAAATTCCAGCGGCAGTTTGGAATTCAGCACAACCGGGTCAAAGTGATAGCCGGTGGGGATGTAGCCGCCCCGATCGATGAGTTCATACTTGGCATCCACTGCTTCGCTGGTTCCCACCGTGTCGGGCCGAATCAGATTTTCCGCGATCACCACGTTGCTGGGGCGGTGCACTGCATAATAAGGTTCCGCGGTCACGATCAGCGCAAAGGTCTGCAGGTCTGTCGTGGCTTCCAGCTTGCTGCGATGGTTACCGCCCACCAGTACTTCGCCCATGTTTACGGACCGGCCTTCCGGGGAAATCGCCCACATGACGTAGGTGAGACAAAGGTAGACATACTCCGTGCCAAACGAGGTGGGTTTATCGAGGCCCTCGAATTCAACTTCGATTTCCATGGCGCCGCGCTTGCTGGTGCGCATATTTCACAGCACGCGTCGTGCGGCTGACTACGTTCACGCCATATGTGGGCATTTGATTGTATTCGCGGGAATCTGAGGTTTGGGCCTGAGCTAGCGTAGATGCGCCCAAACACACGCGGACTGCCAAAAGCAGCGGGTTTTTCACTTTGAGTCTCCTTGTAAGTGTGAAGGGGTAGACCTCAGTATCAGGCTTTACGAATACGAATACTGTCTCCTATGGGACAGTTTACAAAGATCCAGCGGGCTCTTGAAGATCGAGACTCGTACCAAAACGGGATTCTCCGTGCCTGTATGGTCCGGCGCAGACGTGCAGCGAAAAACGAAGAACGCCAGTTGGTCAGCGTCAATGTATCGCCTTAGCGGCCACGGCACCGGTGGTAAACTCGTCTAGAGCCCGAAATTCTTAGGTTGCTGATTATCCGTGATGCGCTTTGGTGAATCGAATACTGGAATGCCGTCCTTCGGCATTGCTAACAGGAAATGAAACTCGTAAACAAAATCTTTTCAGTTGTACTCGTGCTGCTACTGCTCGTCACCGTATATGGACTGATTCGCACCGGTCGCGAGACCGGCATTCCTGGGAGCGGGACAGCCGTGCCAACTGGGTCTGCAGCTGCCACGCCGGTGGATCAGACGCCCCTGCTAACTGCTCAGTCGTTGGCGAGCATGCCCACCAGTGCGGTGGAGCTACCGTTCGCCCGCCAGGCTCTGCAACTCGGGGATCAGGAGATGGATTTGGCGTTCGCACTTGCCGTGCTCGACGCGACGCAGCATCCGCCCGCATTGACCGCCAAGGCGAAGGAGATACAGGCGCGGTTGCAGAAGTCGGAGGATGCCCTTGCGGCGGACCAGGCGCACGTCGCACAGCTTACGGCTGCGGAGGCAAAGGCCAGCGGAGCCCAGAAGAATAAACTGGACGGCCAGCTCAAACTGGCCCAAGCGCAGCGGGAGCTAGACCAGGACGAAGTGGATGATGCGAAGGAGGAGTTGATCCGTGCCGGAGGCGGTCTGCAAGACCGCATCCAGGCGATGTCGCAGGAACACGAAGCGGCTTCAAAGGCCT
>Ga0307479_10001965_pt1 | contig 18763 bp, 9 predicted proteins | sample atmos_gasesECM4C_FD_203743 | JGI IMG/M metagenome (GOLD analysis project Ga0307479, IMG submission 203743) | Hardwood forest soil microbial communities from Morgan-Monroe State Forest, Indiana, United States - atmos_gasesECM4C_515 | ecosystem: Environmental > Terrestrial > Soil > Temperate... | reverse complement strand
GCGGTCGTTCTTGAAGTATTTGTCAATGCGAATGAAATACTGGTCGCCATTGCGGAAGTTCGTAGAGTTGAACACCCCGTTGTCGATGACCGGCAAATTACAGGGAATCGATCCGGTAACGGACCCCGGCACTAGAATCGTGGTCTGACCCGCGGGGCACCCGGTGCCTCCCAGAAGTTCCACTCCCGCAGTAGTTGTGGGAGTGGCGCTGCTCAGTCCAGTGGGTGCGTATGTATTCAGGATTTTAGTGCCAAACGTATTGGGATAGTTTTGTTGCGCCCAAGCTCCAAATTGCGGATCAGGAGCATTTATGACCGCCCCTGCGGTGGAGGTCGACGAACGGAGAGGTTCAACAGCAAAGAAAAAGAAGAATTGATGATGGGGAATGATCGGGCCGCCGATGGCCGCCGACATATTGTTGCTGTGGAAGGGCGAGTACTTCTGCGCGGAGCCTGGGAGAGAGAATTTAGCCAGCATCGTCTGGCGCGTAAAGTAGTCGCTAGCCAGTCCGTGGAACTGATCCGAACCGGACTTCGTCGTGCTCGTCATCTGGATGGAGGCAGCACCGCCAAACTCCGACGAGAACGTGTTGACCTGCACGGTCGATTCCTGGATTGCATCGGGATTTGGAGTCAGGTTGAGGACTCCCTGTCGAATGCTGCTATTTACGTCGAGTCCGTCGATGATGTACTTGTTTCCCACTGTACCTTGCCCGTTCGCGCTCACGTCGACGGCCGTCTCGGTCGAATAATTGTCTACCCCCGATCCGGGCGTGCCGCCGCCACCGGGCGTGCCGCCGCCCATGGTGCCTAATCCGGAGACGCCAGGGGCGAGCGTCACCAGCGAGATGAAACTGCGGCCAGCGAGGGGAAGGTCGGAGAGCGTCTGGGTTTGAAGCGTAAGTTGATTGCGGGTCTCGGCGGTGTTGACCAACGGGGCCTCGGCGCTGACGTTGACGGCTTCAGAGACAGCCCCCACTTTAAGGGTAACGGGGACAGCGAGAATCTGCCCCGTGAGCAGTTGGATGTCCACCTCAGATTTGGCGAATCCCGATGCTTCGACTGTGACCTTGTACGAACCTGGAGCAAGGCTCACGAAGCGATAGTTGCCGGAACCGTCCGTGGTGGTCGCAGACTGGACCTGAGTGGCATCATTCACCAGCGTGACTTTGGCGTTCGGAATGCCCGCGCCACTGGGATCGGTCACAACTCCCTGAATGTTGCTGGTGAACTGCGCGAAGCTTGCGAGGCTGCAAAATAGCAGCAAGAACGGGACGACAAAGGACACAGCCAACCTCTGGTACGTAGCCATACGTCCCCCCACACCAAGCAAACGTTTACTGCAAGTGGGGTACTGTATACTTCCCTTCGCACGCAAGAGTCAAGAACTTTCTGATGGGCCGAATCAGGTTTTTGAATTTGGATTGGCTCGCCCGAGTGCTCCAATCCTCGGTGTCAATTGACGGGGTAGGTTCAGACTCGGGCGTTGGAACCGCCGAGGCTCATCACGCTTTGGGCCACCCCTTACTGGTAACGGGACCGATTCCCTCGCGCAGAGTAAGCAGTTGGTTGGACGCGATCCCTTTGAATTTCTCATGCAGGCCGTTCGGCCAGAACACTTCGACGTCGGCGCTGGTGGACGCCCCCAGGCCAAAGTGCAGACGGGGATCGTTGCAGGAATAAAAGCTGCTTTGGCTGGTCAGGGCCTGAGCTTGAACCTTTCCGCCGTAACGAACCAAAACCCGCGCTCCGATTGCACTGCGATTGGATTTCACACCCTCTAACTTCACCTTGAGCCAGTTTTGTTTTCCCTTAAGGTCGTTGCGCAACAGGGACGGAGGCTCGTTGAGGTTCACAATCAGGATGTCTATGTCTCCGTCGTTGTCGAAGTCGCCGAAGGCGCAACCGCGGCTGCAATGCGCTACCGCCACTCCGGGCCCCGCCTCGGCACCCAGTTCCTCGAAGGTACGGTTGCCCAGGTTTCGAAACACAGCCCGGGGAGTCTTGTTGGCATATTGGGGCAGCTTCCGTTCCACTTCCGGGTAAACGTTCCCTGTAACCATAAAGAGGTCGGGGTAGCCATCGTTGTCCAGGTCGACGATGCCGGCGCCCCAGCACACATAACGCGTCTCCACGGCGACGTGTGCGGTGCGGGTAACGTCGTCGAAGCTGCCTTTGCCGTCGTTGTGGTAGAGGGCGTTGGCGTCTTCGGCGAAGTGGGTCTTGAAGAGATCCAGGTGTCCGTCGAGATCGTAATCACCCACGCCGACTCCCATGCCGGCCTGTTCCGCACCGTCATCGCTCAGGGCCACGCCGCGCACCACGCCCTCCTCGCGGAAAGTGCCGTCATGGTTGTTCATGAAGATGAGGCTGGGAGTTGAGTCGCAGGCCACGTAGATGTCAGGCCAGCCGTCTTCGTCGAAGTCGGCGGCGACCACCGTCATGCCGTAGCTCTCCGTGGCTGCTGCGATCCCGGCCTGCTGGCTCACGTCGGTAAAAGTTCCGTCGCCGTTGTTGCGGTAAAGGGAGTGGCGGCCGGTGGGGAGTCCGCGGGGACCGCATTCGACGGGAATCCCCTTCCAGTTGCAATTTACGTTCGCCCCTGGAACCGGGGCGTGTTCGAAAGAAAAACGGAGGTAGTTCGAGACAAACAGATCGAGATGCCCGTCGCGGTTGTAATCGACGAAGCTGCATCCGGCTCCCCATCGAGGCTGATCGTTCCATAGGCCGGCCGCCTTGGTCACATCGGTGAACGTGCCATCGCCGTTGTTGCGATAGAGGCGGTTCTGCCCGAAGTAAGTGCAGAAGATATCGTCGAAGCCATCGTTGTTGTAGTCCCCAACGCAGACGCCGGATGCCCATCCTACGGATTTCAATCCGGCCTTCTCGGTCACGTCGGTAAAGGTGCCATCGCGGTTGTTCTTGTGCAAGCGAGCAGTTGCGTCGGGCGGGTCGCCATCGAGACGAGTACCGGTGAGGAGGAAGATATCCATCCAACCGTCGTTGTCGTAGTCGAGGAAAGCACAACCGCACCCCGTGGATTCCAGGATGTACCGTTTGCTCTCGACGCCGCCGTAGATGACCGGTTGATTCAGCCCAGCCGAAGACGCCACCTCGACCAAGTGAGCGTTGAATGGACGGCCCGATGGAGCGGGCCTGGCCATGGGCTTCACGGTATGTTGCGAGACGCCTTGCGCCAACAGTCGCGTGGCGGATGCGGAGAGCACCGAACCGAGAGAGAGACGGACAAAACCACGGCGGGTCAGGGTCATGAGCCTAGTGGTCGCTCGACGGAAAGCGATCGACCGAATTTTAAATTATCGTTACGCCACACATTGAGTAAAAGAGGGGCGCCTAAGGTTCAGGGCGCGCGGGCTCAGCGGAGGGAGTGTCTTCCACCAGCCGGTACCGATAGTGCTCGCGTTCCTCTTTGGTGCTGGCAGCTCGAAGCTCGGCGAGGCGTTTGAGTAAGTCCGGTAGTTCGGCCTTTTGCCCGGTTTTCCGAAGGGCCTGGATCAGGTGATAGACCGCCGTTTGGTCCTTCGGGTCGGCGGTGAGAGCTTGCCTGCATTGTTCCGCTGCGGCCTGGATGTCTCCCGACAACAAGTAGAGCTTGGCCAGCGTATCGTGTGCCGGAGCCATCGAAGGACGCAACCCCACCGCTTTCTTGGCGGAACGCAAGGCTCGTTGAAAATCGGGAGTGCCGGGGTCCACACCTTTCTCAGAAAGAATGTCGGCTTGGAGATAGAGGAGGATCGGGTCGTTCGGATTACGCGCGAGCTTGCTCTCAACAGTCGTGAGCGCGCGATCCAGATCGTGTTCCTGCACTGCCGCCAGCCCTTGTGCAGCCGAACTCAAGGACTGGCTGGGGTCGAGTTGGTACGACTTTTCAAAGTCGTCCTGCGCCTTGTCGTACTGGGCCAACTGCACGTAGAGGACGCCCCGCGCGAGATAGAGTTGCGAGGCTTGTGGCATCAGGGTGAGACCATCGTTGAGGATGTCGATGCCGACTTGAAAGGACTGATGCGCAAATGAGATGGTAGCGAAGTCGAGATAAAGACTGACATTTTTCGGGTCGGCCACGATGGCCTCGCGGAGAGTGCGCACCGCTTGCGGCGTGTCCCCGCCGTCTTCGTAGGCCGCCGAGGCCAGCTCCAGAGTTTCGGCGGCAGGACTCGCTCTTTGGAGCAGCGGATCGAGGGTCGCGAGCGCATCTTTCGGTTTCTTGGCCATGAGCTGTATGGAAGCCAACAGGTGACGCTCCTGGGGGTCGTCAGGGTGAAGTGCCACGGCGCGCTCAAACACCTTTGTCGCCTGATCGAACTGTTTTTGTTTTACCAGGCAGGTGGCGTACGCATGCAGCGCGTCGATCTGGGAGTCTAGTAACGCTCCGGCCTTATCGAAGTGGGGGATGGCGGTCGCACAGTTTCCCCGCTGATACTCAAGCACCGCCAGCATGGCATGACTGGTTTGATCGTTGGGGCGTAACTGCAGCAGATGGTGCAGGAGCGGGATCGCGTCCTTACTGGAAGCGGCATATTCAATCTGGGCCGCGCCTTCCAGGGCGGGTAACAGGTCCGGGGAAATACTCAAGGCGCGGTGGAAGGCGGTGAGGGCCTCGTTATTGTGTCCTTGCCCGGAAAACGCGATTCCCTGCAGGGTCCACAGCTGCGCGTTTTTCGGGAACTGCTGCAGGGCGGGCCGGAGCAATTGGAGGGCTTGATCGAACTGGTGGTTGCGCAGAGCGGAGGTGATCGGTTCGATCGGATCGCGCGCGGTCTGGGCAGCCGCGGAAGAAACGAGGGCGATGAGCAGGATGAAAGAAATCGTGCTGAATACTCGGTCCATCGATTTCATCTGTCCACATTCGACACCGCCGCGCCGACCTCCGAGCCAGACAACCGAAGATGACTTTATTTCGTATTCGATTCTACCTGTTGGGAGGATTTCGCTGCGCCAGCTCTGAGCTCGATCCAGCGGCTGTGAGACTGGAGCGGCACCACCCACGCGTCGCGTTGGGAGTCGAATTTTTCGATGGGATGGTAGACTCCCACACCTTGTACCTTGGCGGGTTGCTCAAGCCGCAACGCGGCCGTGGGCGTAAACGGAGTTGCAGGACTTAGTTCCAAATGGACAGCGCCCGTCTTCGAATCGATCTCGAAGCTTTCGAAGCTGCCGGCGTCGAGCTTTACCCACAATCCTAAGGGCGCTACGTACACACGCTGGCGGCTCGAATCGAGGGGGCGCACTCGGACCGTGGGTCCTTCGGTCCTCACGTTCCCGCCCAACGCAAGCCAACCGAACTCGGGATGGTGGACTACGTACGTGGCGGTGTTCCACGCATGGCCGAAGAAGTTGGGACCGTTGTCTCCGGAAAGCGGGTCCCAGCGGAGCATGTCGGGAAAACTGTGGAATGCGGGCGACAAGAAGCCATCCGGATCGATGTCCGTCAAGACACCCATGGTGCCTGCGTAGCCTATTCGCAAGAGGTAGAAGTCATCAGGATGCTCGCGATATTCGATGAGCAGCGGGATGGCGTTCAGACCTGATCCGTAGTGGTGTAGCTGCCGCTCCAACCGCCGGTACTTGGCGGCAAAGATAAAGTCCCAGTAACGGCGAGCGCTGCCGTTGTATCCCCAGTGCGGGATGGCCGGGTCGTAGCCGAGGATCGCGTTCAGGGTCACGGCCGCTTTGTCGTCGTAGCCGAAATATTTTGTCCACGCATAGACTTCTTCTTGTCCGGTGGAATCCCAGGGCATCTCGCTACCGAAAGGGTAGGCCTGTGCCTTCCAGCGATCGGCGCGCTGCCGCATTTTGGATTCGAGGCTACCGGCCTCGCTGTTCATGCCTTCCAGTTTCAGATCCGCCAGGATTTGCAGGAAAATATCGCCTTCCATCTGGCCAAACTCGGCGAGGCCGGACGCAAAGTTAGTCATGGCGATCGAAGTCTGGTAGGCCCGGGTGAGATACCAGGCCCAGGGATGGCTCGTTACCAGTCCCTGATTGTTGCGCCCGAGGCGATAGAGGACCCAGTAGGCGGCGGCCACGTGAGGATAGTCATAGGAACGGTCGGTGGCCTCTGAAGCCTGTTTGCTCCAACTCGTCCAGGATTTCCAGTCCAAATCACTGCGATAGTAGTTGGGCGGCATCCGGTCGGGCTGGTAGTAGAAGAGGCTCTTGCGCACACCGTACTGATGAGCGCCTTCGTTGAACTGCAGGCCGCCGTCGACAACGTGATCCATGAAGTGCTGAATCTTGTCGAGTTCCTCCTTGTTCGGCTGGCCGAGTTCCTTCATAACTGCGGCAAGCCAAGATCCGGCACCGCCTTCGTCGCTGAGACCTGCGATCCACACGCGGCTGTCCTGCAGGACAATCTGGTTCGGTTCGCGGTCATAGGACATCACCGAGGGAGCGCGGTGAAAGGGATCGTTTGCCTCCGTGAACCATTGCCTGGTGGTAAGGAAACGTCCCATATCCGCCACCGCCTCCGCCGCGGGCTTGGTGGTGAAATAGCTGATCGCTTGCACGGTGCCGTCGGCATAGGTCACGGATAAGCGAGCGCGCCCCCAGGTCTTCCCTTTCACCGAATACGCTTGCCAACCGCCAGCGGTACTCGTCTGGTTGTGCACCTCGATCGCGCCGGCTGGTTCGACCACGATCGATTTCACGCTCGAGGAATACTTGAGGAACAGCCGGGCATCGATGTCCGTCGGCAGCACGTAGCCGGGAACACCGATCGCGACGGGTCGGCCGTTGGCAGCAAGCGTCTTTTCAATATTCCGGATCGAGTCTGAAAGAAGAAATTGAACTCCGTAAGTTTTGGACTCTCCTGGAGCCAGTTTCAAAGCGGTTGGCGGGTTCCACGGCTGCGCTTTCTTCCACTCATTCTCCGCAAAAGCCTGGCTGTGCACCATCCACTCGTAAAAGCCTTCAAAGGTGATGCCGCGGGGGGTTGGATCGGTGAAAACAGGCGCCGCGCTCCAGCGATCACGCCGGTCGAGAATCGGGTTGTAGGCTTCGAATGAGGTCCGGCCATCGGGCACAACGAGCAATGCGGGACCTCTGCCACTAAGCCGGGTGACCTGGAGATATCCCGCGTCCTCGCCAATGTAAGGATCGTAGAACGAACACTTGGCATGTGCCTCTTCGAGGGAGCGCTCGTTGAGCACGTTATTGAAGATCATCGGAATGCCCAGCGCGCCCACTTCGACGGTTGCCGCAGTTTTGTTCTTCAGGGTGAAGCGCAGGACAAGCTTGTTCGAATCGAGTGCCCAGGCACGGGTGATCTGCAATGGCATATCTGCGGGCAGAGTTGGAGCGAGATCAGCGGCGGTTAAGATGCCGTTCGCCGGTGGAAGCGGATCCACCGGTTGGCGTTTGGCGGCGGTCGAATAGTTTTTCCACTCGCCTGAATTTCCCGTGCGCAAGCGCAGCGTGATATCGCCGAGGTGAAAGTAGCCATCCTGCGAACGGGCAGTCAGAAGATCGCCAGGCGTGAAATCAAAATCCCCGCTCCCTTTCGGCTTGAGGGCCGCAACTGTCTGCGATGAGCGCACCAGGGTGAGGGCGAATTCCGCCGTGTCGAAATCCACGGTCCCTGCGGCGAGCATGGGGCCGGGAGTCGGCGGCTTCTTCTGTTCCTTCTTGTCATTCGAATCTTGCGCGACGACAACCGCGCGCAAGAAGACGATCGACGCCAGCAGGAAGAAGAGCTTGAGCAAACTCGAGCGACGCTTTGAACGGGCGATCACCTGTGAACCTCGACATGAGAGGATCGGATAGGTCGCATACTGTATACATTCCTTGGAGATCCAAAGCAAAACAGGGACCACGGGACACTTTAAGAAGGCTCGACCCCAGCTTGGCAGTTTGACCAAGGCTGGGGTCGAAACGAGGGCGACACTGCGATGGAACCCCCGGTTAGGGCCCAACTTGAACGCAGCCACCCACGTGGTTGTCGTACTCCTGTTGCAGTTCGAAGGAGCCGACGGGCGGATGCCCGATGATGAAAAGCCCGATGAATTCGTACCAGGACTGATTCGCCGTGCCCCCAGCCCAGTGTTGGTGCCGTAGTTCCACGCACAGGCCCAGGTGTTGGTGCCGTAGTTCCACGCACCGGTCGCCGATTTCCGCGCCAGCCGCCGAGTACCATGCGTTCAGCAGTGGATCGGTGATGGCCTCGGTCAGTTCGTGACTGGTGACGGACGCGGGCCGCATCGGCTGCCGGGTCGCCATTCGGTGAGGGTGTCCCCGAGAGCTGGCAACGCGTGTCGGCATAGGGCTCGTTCCCATAGATGACGGGCGTCGACCCGCTGTAGAAGTAACTATGATAGGCGCAGTAGTCGGAGTAGGCGCAGCCGAACCCGGCGCACGATCCCTCGGCGCTAGAGGTGTAGACGAAGAACATCTTGTTGAGCCCGCCGGTCCAGCCCTTCAAGGCCATCACCTTCTGCACTTCCGCCTGAATCTGGGCGTCCGTGAGGCAATCGCCCGGCGTTTCCCAACTGCTGCACCCCGACGCCGGATAGGGCGTGGTATCGACATAAGAACCGCCGAAACTCCACGCGTTTTGAATGTAGCTGGTGTAATAAAAAAGCCCACGTGTTGGGTCATATAGTACTGAGTGAGATATGGCAATCGGTACGGTGGCCCGGTTACGTTCCGTGCGCCGAGCGACCTTCCGCTTCCTCGGGATGCGTGGGACGAGAAGCACGCGGTGCTGGAAGTCAGGCGTGGTACGGATGACGCGGAGTTTGACGAGGTCATCCTGACCATTGCGCTCCGGCCCCACGGACCGGAGCAGCCGTAGAGGAGGAGGGGCCGTCTCCGGATGGAACGGCCCCATTCCCCGCGCGTGCCTAGTGGCCAGATAGCCATTCCTCGAGCGCGCTGCCTGCAAATGCCCGTTCAAGTAACGGTTTAAACTCCGACTCCTCTAAACAACTACTTTCACTTCCCGGCCGTTCACGTGACGCTTGAACCCTCCCCACCGGGCATAGCCCTCCCCCTACATCTTGTGTTCCCACACAACCACAACATGTAGGGAGCCCCCTTATTCACGCTAGTAACGATCTAGTACACAGCAATTGATAATAACTAAGGAGTACACACAAGATATGGTTTCGGCCGCCCGCGCCTCCTTTAAGACATGCGCCGTATATAATTGATAATACATGGCTTAGATACGCACGGCACCATACTCCCAGGTGCCCCGGCTAACTTTAACAATCGACCAAGAAGCCGAACATCTCGACGAGGCCGCGAGGTCGCCCACTGTCGCGCCCGCCTGACTGGCGAATACTTCAACCTCTACTTGAGTAGTTGAGGCATGAAAAGGGCCGTCGGATCGCCTGGAACTGGTTCTTGCAGAGTGATGCGTGGCTTATGCTGCGTGCTGAGCAGAAGACCCGCATATCAGCCCCTGAATCGTGCTGCGATCGAGCCCGACCACCGAGCATCCGTTCGGCTGAGGCGGCTGAGACCAGGGACGCTCTGGCGTGCACGAGCGGGGCCGCGTTAGTTCGAAGGGAGCGGCACGGTGGATATACCGCGGGGCGTAGATGGCGCCGTAGACGTCTTCCGCGGGATGCATGGTTTTCGAACCCGCGAGACAGGCTACGCCCTCTAGGAATCTCGGGTCGTCAGTGCAGCTGACTCGCCCGCGCGTCTGTCTGACAGCGCGTCTGTATGACAGTCTGTCAGACATCGTGTCATACGCATTGGCGTTTCTAGCTCATGCAGCTGCGACAGTGAGTCGTGGTTTCTGTCCGGATGCGGCCGCTACACCCCGCTCACCCTCCGAACCATAGTAGTTATTCCATGCGGACGGCGGAGAGAAGTAGGCTGCGACATATGGCGACGATCATAGCGGTTGCTAACAAAAAGGGTGGGAGCGGAAAAACCACTACCACTACCAATCTCGCGGGTGCATTCGTGGCTAGAGGGTATCGTACGTTGATCGTCGATGCCGACGGTAGCCAGGCGAGTGCTTTCTCGTGGCGTAGAACTGGAGAAGGTGCCGGTTGTTCCTACGAAGTCCTGGGCCTGCAGTCTACAAATGTAAGGAGCTTTCTGAAAGCCGCGTTGGCGGTCGAGCCTTACGATGTAGTGCTCATCGATTGCCCGCCGCGGGACCCCGGAGAACGGGACGGCGAAGTGCTCCGCAATGCGGTCTTGGTATCGAACGCCGTTCTGATACCGGTGATGCCCTCCGGACATGACTTGCGAGCGCTGGTCGGGTTCCTGCAGTGGCTTCTGGCTATTCGCGAAACCACCAAACCGGATCTCGATCTTCTGGCGTTCATCAACAATCGCGATGTCCGAACCAACTCGGCTAAGGGTGCGCGGACGCAGCTGGTGCTCAGCCTCGCCGGCTTGCCGATCCGGGTTTTGGAGAGCGAGATTGTGCATCGCGAGGACATCCGTCGCACCGGCGACGCCGGGTTGACGGTCTTTGAGTTGGCGCGGGAGAGCAAAGGGGCAGCCGAGTACATTTCTCTGAGGGAGGAAATTCTGAAATGGCTAGCAGCAACAAGCGAGAGGGCAGCGGCGGTATTGACTTCGGAGCAGACTTCAGCGGACTCCGTGAACGTCCAATTTTGAAAGGTGCGGATCTCGATATGCCCACGTCGATTGAGGCTGCTCTACCCGCAGAGGAGCCGCAACCGGTCGGCCAGGTCGAAGCCCGGGAGACGGCAGCTCCCGAAAGCATGGCTGAACTTGACCCCGATCCCTTGACCAGGCTCGTGACTGCGGCCGAAAAGGAGCGGGGACTGCCCTACACGTTCCGCATCCCGATTAGCATGGACCGGGAATTCCGTTCCCTGGCTAAAGAATTTGATTTAGATCTCTCCGATATCGCTAGGTCCGGACTGGAGATGGCTCTCCTCAAATTGCGCCAGATGTCTCGGACAAAGAAAAGACCGCGATTGCAGTAGAGCGGAAGCGATTCCCTCGCTGCGGCAATCCTTCCAAGGTTGCCGCAGAGCGGGCGGTGGCTTCCGAGACTTGCTTCTAATGTACTGGGTCTCAAGGCGCAAGACTCTTTTCCTTCAACTTCTGCTTCAAGCTAAACCACTTTTGAAAGCATTCCATCAGGGGGGTTCAGCGGTCCGAATGCCCGCGCTGGGTTGCGCTCCCCTGCAATTACCTGACCGCAGTTTTCGGCGCGGAAGCGCCTATGCAGCGCAGCAGTTCGACGATCTTCGGCGCGGCGATGTGCTGGTAGTCGGTCGTCAACAGGCCGTAGGTTTCTACCGTATCGTATTTCCGGTTTTGTCCACTGGATTGGGTGCCGTTCAGCGGCCAGTAACTCCAGCCCAGATTTTTTTCCTCGAGATAGTGAACAAACCAGCGCAGCCACTGGCTGTTGTGGCCGCAGTCGAGCGTCTGGCAGGAGCCGAATTCGCCGACCCACAGCGGGACCGCAGGTTCGGTCTGCAAGAGATAACCGCCCAGCGCATCGTAGGCCTGGCGGAGTTCGTCATAACTCTGGAAGCGATGCTCGGCCGATACGTAGGCGTGCGGCGAATAGACCACGCGATCGGAGACTTTGAGCACCACCGGCAACTTGCCGAAGCCGGTGAAGTCGGTGGAGTATTCCGGGCCCTCCACCATGATGAGCAATGTCGCATTGACGCCGAGAATGGCGTTGCCACCCCGTTCCGCCGCGGCGTGCCAGTCAAGCTTTGGATCCGAGCCGCCCCACTGCGCTCCGCTGCGAAGTTCGTTGCGCAAGTCCGCTCCGACCACCCAGGGTTGATGTTGGTAACGGCGCACGATGGTCTCCCAGTCGGCCACCCACTTGGCTTCGGGATATTCGCTGTTGTACCAAAGACCGTTGCCGTCGGTCTCGCTGCAACACCAGTCGGCCTGGCTGACGTGGTTGTCAAGGATGATCATGATGTGGGCGCGGGCGAGCGCGGCGATTACGGCATCCATGACGTCGAGGGCGCGCTTGCCGCGGAACTGCGGATTGGCCTTCACGGCGTAGTCGGCGATCCGCGGATTGTACTCGAGGGTCTCGTTGGCCCAGGGCAGTCGCACCGAGTTGACGCCGATCGCTTCGATCTGGCGGATGATCGTCACGAGCGGCGCGTGATCAAGACCGCCGGCGACGAACTCCTTCTGATCGAAACCGTACCAGTTGACCGAGGTCAGGCGGACGGCGTGGCCGGCGGCGTCGACGATCTGGTGGCCGCTGGTGTGGAGCGGCGGCTCAATTCCCTGCTGCGCGAACGTCGGAGACACCGCGCCGAGCAGCACCGCACCGACGAGAATCGCGGCACCGGTTTTGATCATCGTCATCCTTCGCCAGATGAGAACATTCGTACTGCCCGGTATGAAAAATCGGCGTGAAGATTACGCAGCCACCGTATGGTAGCTCCAATCTCCACGCCGCGCTGCTATCTATCGTTCAGTTCGTCCCGGTGCTTTTATACCTTGCCTTCCTAGTGGACCACGAGAGTCGCGGCGGCGGTGTGGGTCCGACTGCCGCCAGTCCCCGTGATCACGAGTGAGTAGGTGCCGGTCCGTGTCCTGGTCCGGGTCGACACGGTGAGGGTTGAGGTTCCTGACCCAGGGACCGAACTCGGCGAGAAGCTGCCCGTGGTGCGCGAGGGCAGGCCGCTGACTCTGAAACTGACGGTCGAGTTAAAACCACCCGATGCGGTCACCTGCACCTTGTAGCTGACCGAAGAGCCCCGAGTCACGGTCTGCGAAGTGGGCGACACGGCGATCGAGAAGTCACCCGACGCGGTAACCACCAGAGTGGCCGAGGTCGAATGGCTCAACGAGCCGCTGGTGCCTGTGATGGTGAATGGGTAGCTGCCGGCGGCGATCGCAGTCGTCGTGCCCACGGTCAGCGACGAGGTGGTCGTGGCCGCGCTGGGATTGAACGTGGCCGCAGCCCCGGCGGGCAAGCCCGACGCGCTGAGGTTGACGGTTCCCGTGAAGCCATTCGAGGGAGTGATGGTCACGGTGTAGGGCTGCGTGCTTCCTCCGGGCGCGACACTCTGGGAGTTGGGAGAGACCGAGAGGCTGAAGTCCGGACTCGCGCTGGCAAACGACAGAGCGCAATACCCGCCCGAGGCATTCACCCAGTTCTGCTGGATGAGGTAGTCCAGAGTGCCCAGCGTCATGTTGGCAGCAGCACCGTTGGGCGCGGTAAAGAGCGAGCCAAACGTCCAGGCACACTTATCCGCATTCTCATTGCCAGCGGAGTCATACCACGCGTTCAGGTCCGGGTCCGTGACCGACTCTTCCAGTTCGTGCGCCACGATCGAAGCCATGGCGTCAGGTCCAGTCGTGCTGTTGGGCCCGGGACTCTGCGCCGCACAAGCCGAAGGACACTGGTCAGCGTCCCCGATAAACGCATACTTGATATCCGCCCCCAAAATCGGCCCATTCGTATGCCAACCGCAGTAGATGGTGCAAAAGCCGGAGGTCTCGTGCACGTCGGGCGAGGTGAGCACGAAATACACACCGTTCTGGTCTTTGGGCAGTCCGCCGGTGCTGACGGCGAGGGTCACGATGGTGGCGATGTCGTTGTCACTGAGAGATGTTCCGCGCGAGTAGCTGTCAGTGGTGCTGGCGCCGAAGGCTACCGAGTTGGAGACGGCAGTGCCGGCTGCATTGGAATAGGTGGTGTTGATGTTGAAGTACGGAGAACCTCCGATGTGCTGGGCGAGATTGGTCAGAATACTGACCGCGGGTGCGTTGTTGCCGCTCCAGTTTCCGTACCAGATGTAGTAGACGTTGGTGGTGCCCAGAATGATCGGTCCGCCGTGGTAGTCGATTCCATTCCCCGTAGCGGGAGCAGCCGCTCTGCCGGCGCGCGCCGCACTGCGGGTACGATCTCCTTTGCCGTCGGGACGCCTGTCCCCGTTCTGATTCTGTTTTGCAAGGGTGGTGTTTGTCCGCGGCGCCATCTGACGGGTTCGATTTCCCTTGCCGTCGGGACGAGTGTCTTGGGTTGGCACCTGGTTCTGCTGAGCTTGAGCTCGGAAGGGTGTTGCCCACATTCCTGCGAATAGAGCCCCTGTAGTAGCGATTGCGCAAATCAGACGCATGTTCCCTCCAGTAGAATCCGAGCTCCGCCCTGGGAATAACGCACCAAGACCTGTCGAATATTTGTCCAGGGACCAACTTGGGTTCTGACGGCGCGGATTTTAGGATGGACTTAACAGGCCGTCAACGGTAGTACCGTTTTGTTAACAAGAGGTGGCACGGCTTTTCTAACCTTAAGGTTTATCGTTCAGGATGTCGGGAGTCACGAAGCTCGCGGGTCGGGTTTCGTCCGCCGTCCCGTATTCGTCTCGTTAGCGATAGAGATCTCTCGTCTAGCAAGGCTAGCCGCACTCACGTTGGCGGGTCGGTCGATCAGCAAGTCTTCAGTACTAACGTATCTAGAATTCATACCTCAGCGCGAACTGCATGACGTGGGGCTGGGTCAGCAGTCCGGAATAGGTGCCGAAGGCGCTTGGGGCCTGCAGCAGTGAAGGTACGGCGGAGCCGACCCCTTGCGCGTTGAAGCGGACCTGGTTCAGCACGTTGAAGGTTTCCCAGCGGAACATCAGGCTCTGGTTCTCGAAGGTCTTGAAGCTCTTGCTCAGTGCCATGTCGAGGCCTGCGTAGCCCTGGCCGCGGAGCACGTTGCGCGAGCCGCTGCCGCCGGGGAACGGGATGCCGAAGTTCGCTTGCGCCGTAGCCGGGTCGCGGAACAGGCTAACCGAACCGTTGGGCTGCCGGAAGGCGCCGGCCTTGGTGGGAACAACCATCTGGGCCAAGCCGGTGTACTGCCAGTCGGTGGGCCAGTTTTGACCTACGTCGATGCTCACTGGCAGTCCGCTGGTGTAGCGCGCTACACCGGAGAGCTGCCATCCACCGATGATGGTGTTCGCCACCGAGCCTGCGTCGGCGGCAAAGCGCTTGCCGCGCCCGAAGGGGAGATCGGCGATCCAGTTGGCGTTGAACTGGTGAGTGGTGTCGAAATCGGAGACGGAGCGCAGGTCATTCAGGTGGAATGCGTTTTCCAGGCGGCTGCCGAGCAATCCGATGTTCTGGTACCCCACCAGCGCGAAGCCCACGCGCGAGGCGGTGGAGGTGATATCGATCGACTTGGAGAATGCGTAGTTCAGGTCGAACTGCAGCCCCTGACTGAACTGCTTGCGCAGAGAAACCTGCAGAGCGTTGTAGTTCGAGTTGCCGACTGAGCTCCAGCCGTAGGCAGAGATGGCCTGCGAGTTCATGTATTTTCCAGAACCGTTTCCGTTAGGTCCGGCGGGGCCGTTAAAGAAGAGCGTCTGACCGGCGTCCGTGCCCAGACCCCCGTAGAGATCGACGTCGGCGAGGCCGACGATCTCGTTACCCACATACGAATAGCTCGGGTTGTAATAGAGGTCGTAGATCGCCTGCATCAGGCTGGCGTTTCCGCTAGCGGGCATGGCTACTCCAAAGCTGGTGTAAGCGGTCGCGCCGCCCGACAACCCCGGGAGCATGTTGTGCCAGTAAGCTGCGGTCGGACCAACCGTGGCATCGGAGACCTTAGCTAGAAAGGTCTGGTAGGACGCTGCGTCTTTGAATTGTTGTGGATTGGCCCGCGCCAGCTTCGAGAGCGCTGTGGCGGCGGCGTAATAGTCGATCCCGGTCTGCTTGTCAACGATGTCCAGCGGCTGGTTCAGATCCCGCTGTGTCAGCAGGTGTCCCCCGAACCTTGCGATGTAGGACAATTGCAGCGAGAAGCGCTTGGGCAATTCGCGACCGACGGAGAAGTCCACGCTGTAGGAGTGCGGCGTCTTGAGCGTGTCATCCGCCACCCACAAGTTGGCCTGCGCATTGAGCCCCAGTGTCTGCGGGAAGGCTCCCGCAGGCGCAGGCGTCATAAACACGACACCATTGCGGTTTACGGTAGGCACGCGATTCACATTGGTAATGCGTGGTACATCCGCGGCATCATCGACGCCGACGATGCAGCAGGTATTTTGCAGCGTGTAGGCGAAGCCGCCTGGCGCGTTCTGGTCGAAGCTATTCAGCAATTGGAAGCCGGCGCGGTCGTACACTTCCCCGAAACCGACGCGAATCGAGGTCTTCCCGGCATCGCCAAAAATCTTCCGTCCCCAATCGGTGCTCGGCCGTGGCGAGTACGCCAATGAGATGCGCGGGGCAAAATCGCTTTTTGAGAGTTGATAAAAGCCCGGTGCGTGGTTGGCAGGACCGCTCGGAACCATGGTCAGGACCGGCTCTGATGTATAGCCCAACCCCTGCTTCATGGCTTGCTCGTTGACGTTAAACTGCTTGCCCAGGCTGAACCCGGTAGCCGCCTGCAAGCCGTTGGTCTCCCAGGGCGACGGGAACAGCGACCAGCGGAAACCGTAGTTGATGGTGAGATTCGGCTTCAGCCGCCAGGAGTCTTGGGCGTAGAACTCGTACCAGTTCAGACCGTAGTTCCGTTTCATCGGCAGGCCGGTTGGGGACAAAGGATTGCCAGCCGAGTCCACGTTGTAGTTCTGCACGGTCCCGTCCTTGTTGTAGTTGTACTGGGCCACAACGTCAGAGACGATGCCGAGCAAGGCGATCATCGGCCGATCGTAGCCGGCTTTGTCGGCCAGATCGACCTCGGGAAAGCCTCCGTTGGTCGGATCCAGAGGACTGGCGCTGTCGGCGAGCGCGGTGGGTGACATCCAACTCGACGTTCCCAGCCCAAAGTTGAAGGAATGCTGGAAACCGGTGTGCGCGCTGCGCGACAGGCCGATGTTGGTGCCGAACTGAAAGGTGTGCGTGCCTTTGGTCCAGGAAAGGTCATCCGCCAGATTGTGAACCGGCACCTGGAAATTCCGGCTGTAGGCAATCCCCTGGTCCAGGCCGATAAATGTGTTCCACTCCTGTCCCGAGTTGCCGACGATTCCGTAACTTTGCCGAGTAAAGCCCCAGTGAAATGAATTCACCAGAGCGGAGCTGAGCACCGTGGTGTAACCGAAGGCGAATCCCTTGCTGTGGTCGACGACGGTCTGAATGGAAGCGCCGCCTGGCAACAACGGCGCCTGCGGGTTGTTCAGATTCTGCAGCGCGCCTCGCCAAAACACGGTGTGTTTCCCCGCTCCGTCTAGGTGATAGTCGAGGCGCGCAATGAGCGCGTTGTTGTCGAGGCTGACCGGCGCGCGGAAACGGTAACCGGAGTAGTTCAATCCGTCCCCAACCGAGGTGTCATTGGTCACGAATTGTCCGGTGCAATACGTCTTGTCCAGGTAACCGGTGTGATTGATCGGGTCGAGCATGACCGGGTTGATCCCGGTTTTCAGCGGATCGAGGTTCTTAATGTCTTGGGGAGTTAAAGTCGTGACAGTACCGTTGACGTTGACGTAGCTGAGATTTCCCTGGCACATCGACTTTGTCGGGATTGAGCGAACGATGCTCTGGTCTTCCCTTTCACGCGTGCCTTCATAGTTGGCGAAAAAGAAAAATCGATCCTTGCGCAACGGCCCGCCCAGCGAGGCGCCGAAAATGTTCCGGTTGAGCTTCAGCGCTTTGTTGGGCTGGTGGTCACGAATTTCCGCGGCCTTCACCAGGGAGTCGTTGGCGCTGGTGAACGTGTTCCGGATGTATTCGTACACCGAGCCGTGGAAACTGTTGGTACCGCTCTTGGTGACAAGCGCGACTTGCGCTCCTGAGCCCTGTCCCTGATCGGCACCGTAGTTGGTGGTGGTGACGCGGAATTCCTGCACCGAGTCGAGGGTCACCGGCAAGACCGACGTGAAGGCATAGCCGTTGGTCTGGTCGTTCACGTCGACACCGTCGAGAGTAATGTTGCTCTGGTCGCTGCGCGCGCCGTTGACGGCCCCGTTGCGGGTGTCCTGGTCTTTATCTATGTCCGTGCGGTTTCCGGTGTAGGCGACTCCGGCCTGCAGGCTGAGCAGGTCGGGCACGTTGCGGCCCTCGAGCGGGACTTGCTTCACCTGGTTTTCTCCGAAAGAGTTGCCAATGGAAGCGTCCACCAGGTTCAGTGCGGGCTGCTCGGAGGTGACGTTCACCGTTTCGGTGGCGACTCCGACCTTAAGCTGGGTGTTGATGGTGGCCGGGGTGTTCACCAGCAACTGGACGCCGGTAAGTTCGTAGCGCTGGAACCCGGAGGCGGTCACGATCAGCGTGTAGGTCCCGGGAGGTAGAAAGAGGAACTGGTACTCGCCTTGCTCGCCGGTGGTGGCCGCCCGTTCTACCTTGGACTCGTTGTTGGATAAGACGACGCTGGCTCCGGCGATGGTACTACCGCTGGGGTCCGTGATCGTTCCACGTAACGAGGTATTAGCTTGCCCCCATGCCAAGCTGCTCAGGAGCAAAGCACAGCACGCCAAGACCATGGTCGTGAAGACCGCCGGGCAAGGATGAACCCGCGTATTGAAAACACCACGGGCCGCAGAGGACATCGTGTGTCGTCCAATCATATTTGGCCACCTTCGGTCTTTCGGAATCGGGGAGCCCCGGAGAACATTACTGAAATTTCGGAAGGTTAACGACCCTCGATTGTCACTGTCAAGAACGAAATTCGAACGAAATTCGAATGGCATCGATCGAAATCGTTTGAAAGGAGGAGGCAAAAGCCCTAGTACGAAGGGAGACCCCCCGGCTCTGCCGGGGAGGCAGGAAGAGTTTGACAGATACAGGAGTCCATCGCGGAAACTCCCAAACGTGAGCCGCCAAGCACACGCAAAGGAGTTTTGCGATGGACGAAATGGAAAGCCTAAGCCATACGAAGTGGGAGTGCAAATACC